>Ga0335078_10001620_pt1 | contig 33912 bp, 28 predicted proteins | sample Lox_Sample_32_FD_206711 | JGI IMG/M metagenome (GOLD analysis project Ga0335078, IMG submission 206711) | Soil microbial communities from Loxahatchee National Wildlife Refuge, Florida, United States - Lox_Sample_3.2 | ecosystem: Environmental > Terrestrial > Soil > Wetlands | place: USA...
CCGCTGGGTGCATCAAACGCCGCTGCCCGCACTCTCCCGTTTCCTCCACCGGAAGCGAGATCTGTTGAAACCGCGGATGAAAATCACAGCCTATAATCATCCTGCCCGGCTCCTTTCCTCCCGAGCTTCGTGGCCGTTTAGCCGCAACCAGTCTACTCAGGTCGAGGGAGCCGACGCTGTCATGCAATCAACCTAAACGCACGGCGCCGCGGCGACTGCGGTTAGGGCGGGAAGCCAGCTTTCACTGCGCAACGAACTCTCCGATAAACTGGAAAGAGGACCATGTTTGAGAACCTTTCCGACAAACTGCAGCGCGTCTTCAAGAACCTTCGCGGCCAGGGCACCCTAACTGAAGAAAACATTGCCGAGGCCCTGAGCGAAATCCGCGTCGCTCTCCTCGAAGCCGACGTCAACCTGAACATCGTCCGCGATCTCATCGAGCACATCCGCGAAAAGGCCGTCGGCACTGAAGTCCTCACCGCGCTCTCGCCTTCCGAGCAAGTGGTCAAGATCGTTCGCGACGAACTGATCGCGCTGCTCGGCAAAGACACGGCACGTTTCAACTTTGCCTCGCGGCCGCCCACCGTGATTCTGATGGCGGGTCTGCAGGGCTCCGGCAAAACCACGACCTCCGGCAAACTGGCCGCATGGCTCAAGAAGGGCGGCCACCGGCCCATGCTGGTTTCGGTGGACGTCTACCGCCCCGCCGCGCGCGAGCAGTTGGAGGTTGTGGCGAAGCAGGTGGAGGCGCGCCTATACAAGGGCGAAACGAAAGGCGAGGCCGCGGGATCGGCGCTTGTCGAGCGGCTAGCCAAGGAAGCGCGCCGCGAAGCCGTCATCATGGGCTGCGACACGCTCATCGTCGATACCGCCGGACGGCTGCACGTCGACCGGGAGCTGATGGCCGAGATGGAGAGTCTGAAAAAACTGCTCGCGCCGCAAGAGATTCTCTTCGTGGCCGACGCCATGACCGGCCAGGACGCGGTGAATTCGGCGCGGGATTTTCATGCGCGGCTCTCGCTCACGGGCGTGGTGCTGACCAAGATGGATGGCGACGCACGCGGCGGCGCGGCGCTCTCGATTCGCCACGTCACAGGCCAACCGATCAAGTTCATCGGCATCGGCGAAAAGCCGGATCAATTTGAGGCGTTTCATCCCGACCGCATAGTCGGCCGCATTCTGGGCATGGGCGACATGCTTTCGCTGATTGAAAAGGCCGAGGAAAAGCTCGACCGCAAGAAGAGCGAAGAATTTGCCAAGAAGGCGCTACTCGGCGACGGATTCTCGCTTGAAGATTTTCGCGATCAGTTGCGTCAGATCAAAAAGCTCGGCTCGATGGAGAGCATTTTGAAGATGCTGCCCTCGGTGGGACCGTTTGCCGGTATGAAAGAGGCGGCGGGACAGGTGGACGAAAAACAGTTCACGCGCACCGAGGCCATCATCAACTCCATGACGCCCAAGGAGCGGCGCAATCACGAGATTATTTCCGGTTCGCGGCGCAAGCGGATTGCGGCCGGCTCGGGCACAAGCGTGCAGGACGTGAATCAGCTCTTGCGCCAGTACGCGCAGATGGCGAAGATGTTCAAGCAGGTGGGCAAGATGGGCATGGCCAAGAGCATGATGCGCGGCGGGCTGAGCGGGTTGGGCGCGAAGCAGCGGTTTGGGCGGTAAGATGATGACATCAAGGCCCCCAAATGAAAGATAAGCAATTCATAATCGGTGAAATTCGGAGAACTGCCGCTCTCAACGGCGGGAAGCCTGTGGGACAGACAAGGTTTCGCAGCGAAACCGGCATTACACCGTATGAACGGCTTGGTGTCCATTGGGCGCGGTGGGGTGATGCTTTATCGGAGGCTGGCTTCAGCCCATTGGAATGGGTGCAGCCATCAGATGAAGAACAGATGCTTGAGGAGATTGCCAAGCTTGTTCGCAAGTACGGACGTTACCCAGCTAAGGCTGAAATTCTCATCGAAAAGCGCGGCAACGCCGCGATACCTGCGCCCAGCGCGCTCTTTCGCAGGCTAGGCGCAAGAGCCGAAATCATTCAAGAGGTGCGTGGCTATTGCGACGCACGAGAGGAATACTCGGATGTATCTGCAATTCTATCCAAAGAGTCTTTAGCGGAAACCGCTGCAGTTGAGGTCGACGAGGCGGAAATCGCGCCCAAAAATCAATCGGCGTCTGGGTATGTTTACCTTGTGAAATCGGGCAAACTCTACAAAATAGGCTGGTCCGAGAACCATTGGCGGCGCAAAGGCGAACTTCACAAGCAGACGCCTGAGGGAATTACAGAAGTCCACACCATCGCAGCGATCGACGATCCAGTCGGCATCGAAAGATACTGGCACGAGCGATTCAAAGATAAGCGTTTGCACGGCGAATGGTTTGACCTTTCTGTAGAAGATGTCAGCGCATTCAGGAAAAGAAAGTTCATGTAGCCCATGACCGCGCTCCAGGACCAGCTCGACGAAATCACCGCCAACACGCGCAAGCTTGTGCAGGCCGAGCGCATGGCCATCAACGAGCGCGCCGTCCGCGACCTCTTCGAGTCCGGCATCGAGGAAAGGATTTTGCCCGTTGGGGCGGCAGCTCCTGAGTTCACGCTCAATGACGCATCCGGCCGGCCCGTTCGCTCGGCCGATCTGCTCGCCCTTGGACCGCTCGTTCTCAACTTCTTCCGCGGCCGCTGGTGTCCTTATTGCATCACCGAGCTCGAGGCCTGGCGCGACCTTTACCCGCGCCTGCGCGAGGCGGGCGTGCTTCTCGTCGCTATCAGCCCGCAGACCGGCCGGCAGAGCGACTTCCTGGTGGGCCAGCATGGGCTTCCGTTTCCTGTGCTCGCGGACCCCGGATGCACGATCGCTGCGCTGTTTGGCCTGGCCTACACCGTTCCCGATTACCACCGCGAATACTACCGATCTATCCTGGTCAATATTCCCTTCGTAAACGGCGACGATTCCTGGCGTCTGGTCCTGCCCGCAACTTACGTCATCGGCCAAACCGGACGCATACTGTTCGGCCAAGCGCACGCCGATTTCCGCGTGCGCCCCGAGCCGGAAGAGGTGATGGCGGCAGCAATGGCGGCGGTGGGCCGGTAGGGTGTTCCCCGCATTTTACTGGTGAGCCCCGGCCTGCGCTGAGGCCGGAGTTGGGTTCTGGCCATATTGCAAGCGCAGAACCGACATCTGATATGCGCCAAGACTGGTGTAACTGAGGAGGTTGGGATCGCTGGGTTCGTGTTTCGACGAAAGCAATCGCCACGCTTCCGGAGCCGACCACGGGTCGTAACCGGCGTCTTTCATCAGCGCCAGCGCAATGCGCCCGCGCTCTTCCTCCATTGGCTGCTCCATTCTGCCGGCCGCGATCGCGACTGGCAAGTAAATGAGGCCCGCCCCCGGCACGAAGCTGTTGAGGATGTCCCCGGCCAATTCGCTCCCCAAAATCGCCCGGTTTTCCTCTATGGTTCGCACACTCTCGCGCTGCAGATTGTAGGCGATGCCGTCGGCCAATACGGCGGCAAGCTGATCGTCGCTCTTCAGGCGCGGCAACATTTGGATCGGCATCAGGACAACACCATCAAGGGAGCAAAACTCGGAGCGCAGCCTCTTGTCGTCTACCGCATAGAACCGGAAATCGATCTTCGAGGGGTCGTCCTTCGCCAACTCTTTCTGGTATGCAGGCACCAGACTCATCCCTATGCGGCTTATGCGCGATTGCAAAGCAGAATCGGCGGGAACCTTAGACCGAAACAACCCCAGTTTGATGCTGCCATCTCCCACCGCCCCGGCAGGTTGGCCGGCGCTGACATTGGCTTGTACTTCGCTGTTCTTTACATCTGGGGCCGATTGCGGGGCAGAGCTAGGCGATGAGGCAGAACCGGTAGGCGACGCACTGGCAGGCGTTGGAGGGGCAGATGAGGAGGCAGAACTCGGCCCTGGGGCGGAGCCGGGCGATTGAAAATGCAAATCGACGTTCTCAAAGCCTTTCACAGTTTTGATTTTGCTCGGTTTTGCGGGCATGAACACTGCTTTCGTGGCCACCAGAACGCCGTTCTTGTTCCGCTTGCCTTCGTAGTGAACCCAGTCGTTCGTACTCACCCCTGCAAGCGACTTGAGATCGCCCTTGAAAATGACCTGTGTGGCTGCGGTGGTCTGGATTATGTAGCCGCCTGCCTCGAATACCGGATTCAGCCCGCTCGAAATGACCCGATAGATTACGCCCGAGCCGGTGAGCTTCTGCTTGAGATCGTCGCGGAAGAGAATCACCTCGGCTGCGACCCGGTTCACCGCCAGTGAATTGGGCGAACCGGTGACGTAGACGTAGGCTCCAACCTGGAGAGTCTGGCCCGGCGGGTATTCCGAGAGGAAGCTGGTATCTTCCTGCATCCCGAAACTTGTTCCGGAGGAGACTGTGACGCGGGTTCCATCGACCTCGAATGCGGATGGCGGATGGATTGCCGTGATGTAGCCTGCAACCGTGCGTTGTGCCAAAGCTGGTTGCCAACCCAGACCGGCAAAGCTCGCGGCCACCGCAAGAAGAAAGAAGCGCGGACGAGGAGTGCGAGAAACCCCGAAGAAAGGGGATTGGGTTCCAGCCATCGGAGGCTCCTTTGTGGGTATCGGAAATGGAGTATACACCAGCGGCGTGGAGCGGCTTCAGGGCTGGCTCTGGAAGCGTCTTGCGATCAGGGAAGCCAGAACCTCCCGAATCGGACGACCTGAATAGACACACTTGGGCTCAAAATCTGCAACTAATTTATGAACATCGCATCAAAAAACTTGACAGCAAAAGACTCAATCTGCGATCCTGTTCAAGCTGGATCTCATCCAAAGGCAGAGAAAAATGGCTAAGATTATCGGAATCGACCTCGGAACCACCAATTCTTGCGTCGCCGTCATGGAAGGCGGCGAGCCGAAAGTCATTGCAAATGAGGAGGGTGCGCGGACTACACCCTCCATCGTTGGGTTCACCAAAAGCGGTGAGCGCCTGGTGGGCCAGGTGGCAAAGCGCCAGGCCATTACCAACCCGGGAAACACCATCTTCTCGATCAAGAGGTTTATGGGCCGCCGCTACAACGAAGTGAACGACGAGATGAAGATGGTGCCCTACAAGGTGGTCCAGCAGGGCGACCACGTGGCTGTAGTGGCCCAGGGCAAGGAGTACACGCCCCCCGAAATCTCCGCCATGATCCTGCAAAAACTGAAGAAGAGCGCCGAAGCCTATCTGGGCGAGACCGTCACCGAAGCCGTGATCACTGTACCTGCCTACTTCAACGATGCGCAGCGCCAGGCTACGAAGGACGCGGGCAAGATTGCCGGCCTCGATGTAAAGCGCATCGTCAACGAGCCGACGGCGGCCGCGCTGGCCTACGGGCTCGACAAAAAGAAGGACGAGACTATCGCCGTTTACGACTTCGGCGGCGGCACGTTCGACATTTCGATTCTCGAAGTCGGCGAGGGCGTGATCGAGGTGAAGTCGACCAACGGCGACACGCACCTGGGCGGCGACAATCTCGACCAGCGCATCGTGGACTGGCTTATTGCGGAGTTCAAACAGGAGCACGGCCTCGACCTGACATCGAAGGGCAACGAGATGGCACTGCAGCGGCTGAAAGACGCCGCGGAGAAGGCCAAGATCGAGCTCTCGACCACCGTTGAGACCGAGATCAACCTGCCGTTTATTACTGCCGATGCTTCCGGCCCCAAGCACCTGGTGCGCAAATTGACGCGCGCCAAGCTCGAACAGTTGACCGAGGAGCTGATCGAGCGCTCCGTCGATCCCTGCAAGAAGGCGATGGCCGACGCCAACGTGAAGCCAAGCGACATCGACGAGGTTGTGCTGGTGGGCGGGCAGACGCGCATGCCCAAGATTCAGGAGCTGGTGAAGAAGCTTTTTGGCCGGGAGCCGCACCGCGGCGTCAACCCCGATGAAGTAGTTGCCGTGGGTGCTGCGGTGCAGGCGGGCGTGCTGGCCGGCGACGTGAAGGATTTGCTGTTGCTGGACGTGACGCCGCTGACACTTTCGATCGAGACGCTGGGCGGCGTGGCTACGTCGATGATCCCGCGCAACACGACCATTCCGACCAAGAAGACCGAGACCTTCTCGACGGCGGCCGATAACCAGACCGAAGTCGAGGTGCATGTGCTGCAGGGCGAGCGGCCCATGGCGGCGCAGAACCGCACACTGGGCAAGTTCAAGCTGGGCGGCATTATGCCGGCGCCGAGGGGCATTCCGCAGATCGAGGTGACATTCGATATTGACGCTAACGGCATCCTCAACGTGACCGCCAAGGACAAGGCTACAGGCAAGGACACGCGCATCACGATTACCTCCAGCTCCGGCCTCTCGAAGGAAGAAGTCGAGAAGATGGCCAAGGAAGCCGAGTCGCACGCCGCCGAAGACAAGGAGCAGCGCGAGCAGATCGAGGCCCGCAATCAACTTGACGGAATGGTCTACAACATTGAGAAGATGCTGAAGGAGAGCGGCGACAAGGTGGCTGCGGCCGATAAGACCGACGTGGAGTCGGCGTTGGCCGACGCCAAGAAGACGCTTGAAGGGTCGCCGTCGACCTCGGACCTCAAGTCCGCGAACGAGAAGCTGACACAAGCCAGCCACAAGCTGGCCGAGGCGATGTACAAGGCGACTGCTGCTGCGCAGAGCGGACCTGCGGGTCCTGCGGACGGCAGCCCTTCGGAGCAGAGCGGTGCGGGAGCAGGGAGTGTCGGCGCCGGAGCGAAGAAAGAAGGCGAGGTCATCGACGCCGAGTACGTAGACGTGGACGACAAGAAGTAGGACTGGCCGTCCAGGCAATTCCGCGCTGCGCGCGGAAAAACTTCGGGGTGGGCGACTTCCAGTCGCCCACCCCGAAACTTTAATCCTCAGCCGCTGTCATCCTGAGCTACGAGCGAAGCAAGGAATCGAAGGATCTGCGGTTGCTTTTCAATGCAATGAAGGTTAGTTTTCAATGACGATCACGGGCAACGAGGTCGCAGTAGACAATCAAATGCGACACGCTGAAAAGCGGAATCAGTCGCAAGTGAATCGTCTACTTGAAGGCGCTGCATCGACGGCGGAAGTCATAAGCCTCGCCACGGGATCAGTGGCGATCGGCAGTATTGCCAGAGCATTCGGCATTGCTAGAAGATTTACCTCGGGACTCGGTGTTGCCACTCTCGATGAAAACCTAGACCATCTTGGCGACGCAACCGGAGCCGCGCTTTCCAGAGTCGAAAAGAATCTGGACGGGCAACGTGTTCGGATCGACGAGATCGAGCGTCGGCTGAACAGCAATGAATTCCTTGAAGGAATCAAAGCCGCGACGCTCCAAGCTCAGCGTACAAAAGACAAAAAGCGACTTGAAAGAATGGCTCTCATCCTTGCGAATGGCGTGGCGGAAAACGATCTTGAGCCAGAAAGCCTCGATGACATGATGCGCGCCGCTGTCGAGTTGAAGGAAAGGGACATCGTCGCACTGGATTTCATCTGTTCCCGCCAATCGAAGATTCTCGCCGACGCGGGAAAATGGCCCGAGCATTGGTATGACAATGTCAGGAAAGATTGGCAGGCGTCAGGTTTCGAACAGAGCATTGCCGACCAGAAGGCTGGATCAGACGATCCGGGTTTGAAAAGCTCGCTTTCAAGACTTGCGGCATTTGGATTCATCATTGCAGTTCCGCCCGTTAAGACCCAGAATTCTCCTGGCAAGGAACCGTACGCACTACTGCGCGAAGGTAAGAGGTTCTACGAGCGCCTCCAAGAGATTTCTGCAGGCAGCGACGGCACGAAATAATCGTTGCGCAGACTAGTGCATTGCACTACAATGGTTCTTGCCGGAAATTCGCCCCATCACGGTCGTGGAGATGGACGAGTTCCTCGCCGCCACGCGCAAACTGATGGACGATGAGGAGCGGGCAGAGCTTGTCGAGTACCTTGCGTATCATCCGACGGCCGGGGTGGCCGTTCCTGGAACTGGAGGCGTTCGCAAGCTGCGATGGGGTCTGGAAGGCCGCGGCAAGCGGGGTGGAGCGCGCGTGATCTACTTCTATCACGATATGGACATGCCGCTTTTTCTTCTCGAGGCGTACGCCAAAAACGAGCAAGAGAATCTGAGCCAAGCCTCTTGTCGTAAGTATCGGTTCGTCACGAGGCAGATGGTAATGGCTCACAAGCGACGGAGGTCTGAGTAATGAGCAAGAGAGTTGAGGACGGCATTCTGCGGGGGCTTGAGCAGGCGCTGGCTTTCGTTGAGGGCACCGCGAAGAAAGGCACCTACGTCGTTCACATTCCACCCGAGATCGACGTGAAGGCGATCCGTGGACGATTGGGAATGACGCAGCGGGAGTTCGCCGTCAGTTTTGGGTTCAGCGTCAACACGGTTCGTCATTGGGAGCAGGGAAGGCGCGTTCCCGAGGGACCGACGCGTGCTTACCTCATGGTGATCGCTCGCGAACCCAAGGCCGTGCAGAAGGCCCTCCGCATTGCATGAGGTTTGCTACATGGATTACTCGACGATTATTACGATCGAGCCCCCGGCAAACGCAGTGGGAAGCCCTGTATTCGCGGGCTGCGGATCACGGTCTCTGACGTGTTGGAGTATTTGGCTGGCGGAATGACGCACGAGGGGATTCTGTCCGATTTTCCCGATCTGACTGAGGCTGATATTAATGCGTGTTTGGCTTATGCGGCGGATAAAGGCGTAATGCGATCTTAAATGGTAACAATGAATGGTTAGGAGTCTCTGAGCAGAGACGCCCGTATTGATCGGAGGAATTGCAAGTAACCAAAGAACCCTGGGTTTGGGTTGACCAGAGAACGAGCACAAACAAACCATGGCCACGACGACCAACAAAGACTATTACGCCACGCTCGGCGTGAAAAAGGCGGCCACGCCGGAGGAGATCCGCAAGGCCTTCCGGAAGGCTGCGCGCAAGTACCACCCCGACGTGAACCCCGGCGACAAGAAGGCCGAGGAAAAGTTCAAAGAGATCTCCGAGGCCAACGACGTTCTGAGCGACGAGAAGAAGCGCAAGGTGTATGACCAACTCGGCTTCTACTCCGACCAGATCGACCCAGCGGCGGCCGAGGCTTACGCGCGCCAGCAGCGCGAGGGCAGCCGCCCGCCAGTGGACTTTGGGGGTTTCGACTTCAACGGCTTTTCGGGCGGCGTTCCCGGCGCAGGCCAAGGCGAGAGCGGCTCGACGTGGGGCAGCTTCAAAGATATCTTCTCCAACATTTTTTCCGGAGCGCAGCACCCGCAGCCGCACGGCCCGCAGCCGGGCACCGATCTCGAATACCAGGCCACGGTCGACTTCTGGACTGCGATTCGCGGCGGCCAGGCGCGCATCCAGATCAATCGCCAGGAGGTGTGCCCGACGTGCCACGGCCAGGCGCACACCGGCGGCGCGATGACCTGCCCCGAGTGCCACGGCACCGGCCAGGTGACACAGATGGGTGGGCGCATGAAGTTCAACATTACCTGTCCGGGCTGCAACGGAACGGGAAAGGCTTCGAACCATTGCCCCACCTGTCACGGCGAAGGCACCATAACGCGCTCGGAGACGGTAGAGTTCCGCATCAAGCCAGGCACACGCGACGGGCAGCGCATCCGTTTACAGGGTAAGGGCAACGCCGGCGTGAATGGTGGCGCGGCGGGCGACCTCTTCCTCATCGTGCGCACCGGCACGAACCCGGTCTTCACGCGCCAGGGCGACGACATACTTGTCACCGTGCCGGTCACTGTGGCTGAGGCCTCGCTGGGCGCCAAGGTCGAAGTGCCGACCATCGACGGGCGCGCGCAGTTGAAGATTCCACCCGGCACCCAGAGCGGGCAAAAGCTGCGCATGAGGGAGCGCGGCGTCGAGAGCGCTCAGCATCCCGGCCAGCACGGAGACGAAATCGTCACCGTCAACGTCGTCGTCCCGCACCTCAACGACGAACGCAGCCGCGAAATCATGCGCGAGCTGGGACGCCTCAACCCCGACGATCCCCGCAAGGAGTTGTTCGACAAGATGTAAGAAAGCAAGGGGACCGAGTGCAGACAGATTTGTTTGAGTGGGATGATGACAAAGCTGAACGCAATCTTAGGATTCACGGAGTGGATTTTCAAGAGGCAAGGACGGTCTTCGAAGATCCGTTCGCCATTACGATTCCAGACGAATTGCACTCGGACGACGAACTGCGGTCAGTCACTCTTGGATTATCCCTGTTGTCAAGAGTCTTGCTAGTGGTTCACACTGAGCGTAAGGAACGCATCCGCATCATCAGCGCGAGGAAGGCTACCGCAGCCGAGAGGTTTCAGTATGAGTCAGAACGCTAAGCAGGAATCGGTAGTGAACGACGACGATATGAGGCCTGAATATGACTTCAGCAAAGGGCTGCGCGGAGAGCATGCGTACCGGTTTCTAAAGCTGCATGAGGACGAGCTAGTTGTGCTTCGTTACTGGCAGGACAAGGGATTTGAGGTTGGGTCTTTTTCTGAGAACGAGATGCGCGATCGAAAGACGCCGGATTATATTCTGAAGCGAGCTGGTGAAGAAGTTGCATATTGCGAAGTAAAGTCTTTCCAAGAGGATTCTTGGCTGGCGAAACAGATGAAAAATCTGCCTCCAGATGAGATCACCGGAGGGCTGCGCAACGATCCCACCTACAACAGAATTAGTAACGCCATTCACACCGCTGCGAAACAATTTGAAAGCGTCAATCCGGACCACAGGCTGTTCAACTTCTTGGTGCTGGTAAATCATGATCGTACTGCGGAATACAAGGACTTAGTGAGTGTACTCAGCGGCTATTGGGATCCGCTTGCTGGCTGCTTCGAAAGAACACATTTGCCGTTCTCGAAGGGGCGCATCGGAGTTGAAAAGGGCAGGATCGATCTTTATGTGTGGTTTAATGTCTTGCGGGACGGGACCATCAGCCGACCATGGTTCGTCTTGGGTAGTCCCGACACCAAAGCATCAGTTTGCGACCTTCTCAAGATTGATCAGGCGCAGGTTAGAGATTTGCCACCGGCGGCCTGACACAGACGAACATGGCGACCAAACGCAAATCCAAAGGCGCGTACATGATCTCGGCGGTGGCCGAGATGTATGAGATTCACCCGCAGACCCTCCGCCTTTACGAGCGCGAAGGGCTGCTGAAGCCGTCGCGCACCGAGGGCAACACGCGCCTCTACACCGACGAGGACCTGGAGCGCCTGGAATTCATTCTCAACCTGGCGCGCGATCTGGGCGTGAACATCGCCGGGATCGCTATCATCCTGCAGATGCGCGAGCGCATGGAAGAGATGAACCGCCAGATGCAGAGCTTTGTAGAATATGTGCGCAGCGAGATGTTGTCCCGCTTTCAGAGTGCCGCGCCTAACTCGGCCAGCGCCATCGTGCCCTTTCGCCGACCTGTCGTTCCGCCGCGTCCCACTTCGTCGCGCAAGTCGTAGCGCACGTGCGTGCCGTGCTGCAACGCCCCACTACGAACTTACACGGTCAGAGGTCTATTGGCTTGGCTGAGGTCGTGCGCTTGTTAAAAAACCTGGTCCTAGATACGGCAACCGATCTCCGCTCTAGCCTGAGACGCTGGGGGCTTTTCTCACTCTTAGTTCATTGACCAGGTCGTCGAGTTGAGCCCTCCTACGGGGCGACAGCTCTACAAATTGGAGTCCGGTGATGTGTTCGTCGCTCTTTGGCCGGATCATTGCGCCGATGCGGAAGGGATATCCGTTTCCGGTGAATTCCACTTCCACACGGGTTTCGCTTTCCAGCTCGAAGGGGGTCTCGGAGAAGAGACGGCATCCGCTCCGGCTAATTTCAAGCAGCGCGCACGGCATGACATGGCCTGTGTTCAGAATGTGGAGGGAAGCATCGGAATCCAGATCGAAGCGTGGCTCAAGGCGCCGCTCCACACCGTCCGGCGGCGGAATGTGCATGACCTTTTTCTGCTCCTCTTTGGTACGTTTGCTGGTCTCGGTCTTTTTCTCGCAGGGGTAGGCTTTCCCAGTCTCCCCAGCTGGCGCCATTCCGAGATTACGCATCATGGCGATGTTGGCGCGCGTTGCTTTATCGAAATCGAGCACGATAGTGCGGCGGGCTTCGCAAGAGACCGCCGATCCGGTCAAGGTGTACAAGGTGTCACTGCAGCGGAAGCGGACCTGCGCGCTGACCTTGCTGAATAGAAAACACGAGTCTTCGGGCCGGATCTCCGCATGCGTGGAACTCATGCTCAGAATGCGTCCGCGCAATGAGGCGCCAAGGGGTTCAAGGGCGATCAGGACCGGACGGTCGCCCTCACTCGCACCAGAACTGATTCCCTCGGGTCCCCATCGGGGAACAAGTGCGCTCATCAAGGCCATACGCAATTCATTTCGACTACCGCGGCGCCGTGGCGGTTACTCGCTTCCTCACCGATCCCGGCGCATTTCCGCGAAGCTTTTACGGGCAAAAAGCGCAGTCTCTGACAAACTGCGGCGTCTTTGCTCTCGATCGCAGTCCATGCGCTTTGGATCAATCCCGCCAGGTATTCCTCGGCAGCATGTAACTCTTTGGTTATCGGAAGAAACGGGAGAAGGGACAAATACTCTTTGCGACTGTCTTGGAACGATACAGTGCCTTAGGGTTCTCTAATGAACGCAGGCGAGCATGATCCAGAGGCGCCGGGTTGCGCCCGGCGGGAAGCCCGAGAGACACCGCCTTTTCTTGCGGCGTGCCTGCCCAGCGAGCGATATTCTATGGTCTGTATGGCGTACGGCGCGCTCGGATTGGCTCTCTTTGGTCTTTTGACCTCGACGGTTTTTGCCGCAATCGCAATCTGGACCGTTCCGGGGTATCTCCGCGAACGCCGCAGCGCGCTTGGGCAACTAGCCAAAAGCCCCGGATTCACGCCGCCGCTTACCTTGCTCAAGCCATTGCACGGAGCTGACCCTGGACTCGAGTCCTATCTCGAGACCTTCTTCACGCAGCATTATCCCGCCTACGAGATTCTCTTCTGCGCCCACACTGCGGACGATGCCGGTCTCGAAACCGCGCGCCGCGTCGCCGCCCGCTATCCCCACATTCCCGTCCAGTTTCTCTCCACCGCCGGGCGCCCGGACTACGTCAACGACAAAGTTGCCTCCTTGGAGCTGATGGAAGCCCACGCCGCCCATGAGATTCTCGTCATCAGCGACAGCGATGTGCGCGTCTCGCCCGACTACCTCCGCTCCGTGGCGCTCCCCTTCGCGGACCAGCGCGTCGGTGGCATGTGCTGCCTCTATCGCGGCGTCGCTGCCGCCCAAAGCGGATCGAAGAACAGCCTATGGGGAACCGGCATTTGGGCGCGGCTCGAAGCAGTCGGCATGTCCGTTGAAATGTCGGCCGGCGTTCTCGCCGCCCGCGCCATGGAGGGCATGCAGTTCACTCTCGGTCCCACCATGGCTTTTCGCCGCGCAACCATTCGGCGCATCGGCGGCTTTCGCGTCGCCGCCGACTACTGCGCCGACGATTTCATCCTCGGCAATGAAACCCACAAGCTGGGCCAGACCGTCATTCTCAGCCATCACGCGATCGATCACATGGTTCTGCATTCGGGCCTTATCGGCTCGCTCAAGCATCAGGTTCGCTGGATGAAATCCACGCGGTTCTCGCGGCCTAAAGGCCACTTTGGCACCGTACTCACCTTTAGCCTGCCTTACGGTCTCCTGGCGCTTGTCGCATGCGCCTGGCTCGGTCATCCGATGTGGGGTCTCGCGCCCCTCGCCTTTGCGATCGCTACACGTATCGCGCTCGCCATTGGCATCGGCTGTCTCGTGGTGCGCGATCCCAACTGGCTGGCCTTGCTTGTTCTGTATCCGATCCGCGATTTCATGGGATTTTGCTTCTGGACCGCGAGCTACGGGGGACGCCGCATCTTCTGGCGCGGACGCGTTTTCGAACTGCTGCCCGGCGGTAAGATGAAGGGTGCGCGATGAGGCAGGCAGCGCGTGCGATCAAGGCCGGCGAAGGAGAATCGTGGGGATGACCAGAGCCCGCTTCGACGGCCTTGCGATGCTGCCTAGGCAGTGTTTTCTTCACTGCTATCGGCATCGCAATACAACGGACCAATTCCCTCGGCAAGACGGACTTCCGGGACTCTATTACGGCGCGCGAACCGCAGCCCAAGGCGGCGATCCTTACCAACCGGAAGAAGTGACAGCGGTTTACCGCTCAGAAACCGGCAATCTGCCTCAGGGCCGTCATGACGGCCGGCGGCCGTGACAATCCGGGCCCCACTACACAGTGCGGCCGTGGCATAGGCCAGATCATCAGCCTGCAGGCGATTCTCAGCCTGCTCTGGGATAACGCCACGTTTTACAACCTGGCTGCATGGCTTGTCTGTGGACCGTTGCTGATCCTTTGGTGTGTCAGGACATTGCGTTCCCGCTTTTCGCCGGAAACGGCGTGGCTGGCGCTGGCTGCCATTGTACCGCTTGCCATGTTGCCGGTTTACCACCGCACCTACGATGCGCGCCTGCTGCTGCTCGCCGTTCCCGCCTGCGCCATGCTGTGGCGCGAGCGCGGCTGGCGCGGACAGTGGGCGCTTGGCTTCACTCTGGCCGCTATCATCCTCAGCGGCGACATCTTTTGGATCGCGTTCTTCCAGATCTCTCGCTACTCTCCGCCGTCGTTGACCTTCGGCATGTTTCCCGCGCCGCTGGCGCTGCTCGCCCTCGCCATCTTCTATTTGTACGAGTATGGCCGCGAGCCAAGGAATCCGCCGGACTTAGCGTTTGGTTCGGACAAATAGCGCAGCGCACAGAGCAGGTGCATGGCGCGTCTCCGGCCACGAGCAGCAATGGAAGTTCGTGAATTGTGCGCCAGCCCCAGCAAACTGCGCAATTCTTTCCGCCACTTACCGCCGTGCGCTACCCTGAACTCTCAGGAGTTTTCATCCCATGCGCCTTCTCCTCCGCGTTGTTCAGGTGGGCCTCGTCCTGCTTCTCCTAGTATCGCTGCTGCCCTTTGCCCGCGCGCAGCAGCCGCCAATCCAGATCCTTGCCGATCTCACCGATGCGCCGCGCCGTCTATTCCACGCAGATGTGTATCTGCCCGTGACGCCCGGCCCGCTCGCGCTGACGACCCCCAAGTGGATTCCCGGCCACCATATGCCGGATGGTCCTGACGCGGAGATCGCCGGAGTGGTCTTTACGGCCAACGGCCAAACGCTTCCTTGGCGGCGCGACGACGTGGACCTTTATCAGTTCCACGTCACGATTCCGGAGGGTGTAGCCACGCTCCACGCCCATCTCGACTGCATCGTCACGTCGCGCATCTCGCAAAACCTCGCGGCACTGGAATGGGAGGCGCTGTTGCTCTATCCTGCCAATACGCCGGTGCGCGACATTGCGATTCAACCTTCAGTGAAGGTGCCCTCGGGGTGGGGTATCGGCACGGCGCTCACGCCAGTCAGCTCCGGCGCCTATCCGGTTCCGGCGCCGGGTGCGGTCACGCAATTTGCCGCGACCAACGTTGAGCAGCTCGAGGATTCTCCGATCGTCACCGGCCAGTACTTCCGCGAGTTTCCCCTGGCGCCCGGGATCGCGCCCAAACACTATATCGATGTGGTTTCGGACCTGCCGGAAGACTCGAACTTGCGACCCGCGGTGTTGGCAGCGCTGAGCAACTTGGTGCGCGAGGCCGATGCGCTCTACGGCTCGCACCACTATCACGTCTACCACTTCCTGCTGACGCTCTCGGATGTGGCCGGAGGCGAGGGACTGGAGCACGGGCAGTCTTCGGACAATGGCGTCGGCGAAAAGGGATTTGCCGACGACGCGCACGAGTTGGGCAGTGCCGATCTGCTGCCGCACGAGTTCACGCACTCGTGGAATGGAAAGTACCGCCGGCCCGTGGGGCTGTATCAACCGGACTTTGCCACAGCGCAGCAGGGAGCGCTGTTGTGGGTGTACGAAGGAATGACGCAGTATCTGGGCCACGTGCTGGCGGCGCGGGCCGGATTTGAAGCGCAGTCCCAGTTCCGCGATGCGCTGGCAAACTCAGCGGCCACGCTCGAATACACTCCCGGCCGCGAGTGGCGTTCCACGGAAGATACGGCGATCGCAGCCAGCGTGGTGCGCAGCTCTTCTTCGTGGTTCAACTGGAGGCGTGGCCAGGACTACTACGGCGAGGGTGAACTGCTGTGGCTCGATGCCGACACGCTCATCCGCAAACTGACGCAGGGCAAGAAATCGCTCGGCGACTTCGAGAAGATCTTCCTGGGCAAGCGCGGAAACACCGGTCCACTCATCGTCACTTACGATTTCAACGAACTGGTGGAGGACCTGAGTGCTGTTGTTCCATACGATTGGGCAACATTTCTTCATGACCGCGTCGACAAGATCAATCCGCAGGCCGATCTGGCCGGCATTGAGCTAGGCGGCTACAAGCTTGTCTATCGGGACGAGCCGAACGAAAGGCAACGCATATTGGCCGCGGTTCCGGGCGGGCGCCCCGAAGGCGCAGATGTCTGGTTCTCCATCGGCTTGCGCTTGGGCGGCAACGGAACAATCTCGGACGTGCGCTGGAATGGCCCTGCCGATAAGGCCCGTCTCGCACCGGGCGAGAAAATCATCGCGGTCAACGGGCAAGTCTACTCGGCGGATGTGCTGCGCTCGGCCATTCGCGCTGCCAAGGGAAACACGGAGCCGATTCATCTCATCGTGCAGGCCGATTCGTTCGTTTCCATGGCCGAGATCGACTATCACGACGGCGAGCGCTATCCCGCACTCGAACGAGTGGAGGGCACTCCTGACTATCTAGATGACATTACCAAGCCGCTGACTACTCCGGAAAAGGCACCACCTGAAGCGAAGAAGACGGAGGAGTAAGTATCCTCGGGCAGAGCCGGAGGCTTTATGGTTGCGGCCCCTCAAATGAGCCTGACCGCGTGCCGCAGCGAACGGTTTGTGTACCACCTTTTGCCATTGACGCTTGGTAACGAGGGCGCGGCCGGGGAACCCACACAGTATGTGGGTCGCGGGCCGATCAACGCAGCAATATGCCGAGGGCTTTGGCCCCTGCGGGAACACCTCTGGTGCCGTGATGCGCAAGACGCGGAAAGGCTAAAAATTGCTTGCGGATACTTCTCTTTTACAGGCCGCTGAAAAACCCCGTTCTGGTAAGACAGGCGTCACAGCGGAGAGTGTTTACTATATGGTAAATATAAAGTATGCGTGGCGAAGAGAAGAAGCAGACAGCGATGTTCAGCTATGTCACCCTCGAACAGCGGATTCCGGACGATCATCCGATACGGGCGATGCGCGGTATCGTTGACCGGGCGCTAGAGCGGATGGATGCCGAGTTCGACAGGCTCTATGCGGTGACGGGCCGGCCGTCGATCCCGCCCGAGCAGTTGCTGCGCGCGCAGTTGCCGATGATTCTCTACTCTATGCGTTCGGAGACACTGCTGATGGAGCAGTTGAACGACAACGTTCTTTACCGCTGGTTCGTCGGCTTGGAGATGGACGACCCGGTTTGGGTGCCGACGGTGTTCACCAAGAACCGGGAGCGGCTGATGGGGACGCGATCAGCCAGCGTCTGCTGGAAGAAGTCCTGGCCGAGGCGCGGACTCTCGGTCTGTTGAGCGAAGAGCACTTCACGGTCGACGGCACGTTGACTCAGGCCTGGGCGGCGGCGCGCAGCTTCAAAGGAGAAGCAGAACCCGCCGGCGCCGGGGGCGGGCTCGGGACACAACGGCGAGGTGTTGCTGCGCGACAAGGTGGAGTCGACGACCGGCCCGGAGGCGCGTTTGTACAAGAAAGCCACGGCGGACAAGGCCGTGCCGGCCTATCAGGGCCATGTGGCGATTGAGAACCGCCACGGGCTGGTGGTGGCTCCGAAGCTACGCAGGCGGCGACCGTGGCCGAGCGCGAGGCCGCCCTGCGCATGCTGGATCGCACGGTCGAGCCGAGAGCGGAGCGTGCGCCGGAGCTGGAGGTCACGCTGGGGGCCGACAGGCAGTATCAAGAGGAGAAGTTGTTGCGGCGCTGCGCGAGCGCGGGATTGCGCCGCACATCTCGGAGTACGCCTAAGGTACGCCGAACAGGGCCAAGAACTGCCTGAACCCGGCCGAACGGGCCGATGCGCGGCGCGCCATCAGTCAAAAGAAACGCAAGCTCGTCGAGAGTGTCTTTGGCTGGACCAAGCAGGATAGCGGCCAATGGCAGGTCAAGGTGCGGGGCCTGCGACGTGTGGACTGGTTCTTGCGGCTCACGCAGGTGGCGCGCAACGCCGTGCGCATGGGGAGGCTGATACCGATTCCCGCCGCAGCCCAATAGGGCCGAAGTGTCTCTAGAGGCCGCCAAAACGGCCTCCGGAGGCAAAACTAGAACTGCAAACCGGCCCCCAACGGCCAAAACGGCGCAAAAATCACGCCAAAACAACACGGGCGGTTGAAACAGGGGAGTTTTTCAGCGGCCTGTTTAGCCCTTGAGGGATGTTTTTGGGGATTTGGCACGGTGGGACATAGTCATTAAACAGGTTCTCAGAGGCCTATTCCCAGGGTTCGTGCTCATGCGGGTTCTTCAATAGTAGTCCGCACAGCTCAGGTAATAGCCGCAGCTGGCACAAACCAGCTTGCATCGATGGCTGGTGAGCCGATGACCGCAGTTGGGGCAAATCTGGCAGTGATGATCGATACCCATATCGACAGGCTGGGCCCCTGCGGCAGCACCGGACGCACCACTTTGTGAAATCTCCGTCGCGGAGTCGGCGGGAAAGTCGGGATCGAAGGCACGCGGCGGCTCCGGCGACATGCCCGACAGATTAGCATAGAAATTGGGTTTTTCCGCCTGGGATTTAGGCGGCGTACGATGGCTCTGCTTCCGGGCTCAATGTCGTCTTTCCCTTTCGACGGCGCTCCTGGCGGTCCACCAAGACAATCACTCTTTTTTTGAATCCCCAAGGAGGAACTATGGCTAGCAAGGCAAATGCAGTTTGGACAGGTTCGGTCAAGGAAGGCAAAGGAACCATCTCCACGGGAACGGGTGTGCTCAACAATGCCAACTACTCATTCGCCACGCGGTTTGAGGGCGCTGCCAACGGCACCACCCCTGAGGAGCTCATCGCCGCGGCCCATGCGAGCTGCTACTCGATGGCATTGAGCGCACTACTTGGCGGCGTGGGGCTGACGCCATACAGCATCGAAACCCAAGCTGCGGTCACCCTGGCCAAAGTGGGCGAAGGCTTCGCCATCACGCGTATCGCTCTCACAACAACGGCAAATGTTCCCGGCGCCACAAGAGAAGTTTTCGACCAGGCGGCAGCCGACGCCAAAGCCGGATGCCCGATTTCGAAGCTCTTTGCTAACAATACGGAAATCACGCTCGACGCCAAGTTGGTGTAAGCACGCATCCCGCGGTGCGGCCGGTGCGAAATGCCTCGGCCCGCACTTGCTGTACGTTCGCGTGGACATACGTTCGCGTGGAATTTGACACCAACTTCCGCATTTGCGAAACTCAAAACTGCTGCTTGCTTGAGCGAACCCGCTTGGGCGCTCTCCCGTGCCGAAGTGGCGGAATTGGCAGACGCGCATGGTTCAGGTCCATGTACTCGCAAGGGTGTGGGGGTTCGAGTCCCTTCTTCGGCACCAAGCTGTCAAGTAAATTTAATAAAATCAATATTATCAGTAAGTTACAAGCAGTAAATCCCCTCAAAATCCAGCAAATCCGTCTCAGTGAGGGACAAAACTGTGGTTTTGTCTCGCTAAGGCTAAACTGTAGTTCAACTCTAGTAGAGTCAAAAGGTTAGGTATTTTGACCATACACTTTTTCGACCTCGCTTCTTGCCGAAAAAATTCGAGATTTTGCTAAGTTTGCACCAAGCCGACCCGCGTAACGTCCCTATTTTCAGCGCATTATTTCAACGCAATTTGTGGTCGGAAAGTTTGGGGCTCTCTGCCGTGCATAACCTCGCTTTTTGTTTGCCTATACTGACTTCATGTTCCCGATGCCTTTAGGCCGCAAGACCTTCGTCGTCACCTGCAAACGGTGCCGCCGCGATGTACCGTCTGGCCGGGAAGAATTCCGCTTCCAATCCATCGCCGTCGAGTGTCCACTGTGCGGCGAACTGCGTCGGTACCTTCCATCTGAAATCTTCCTCGGTCGGCCTGACCAACTTGTCATCCGTAAGCAGCGGAACGGAGGCCAGTAATGATGTTCGACCCCGAGGCCCACATGCCGAGAATCAATCGGGGCATGGTTTACCTTGGGGCGTGTCTCATCGCAGGTATCCGACTGGCACGGTAGCGGCAGGTCAACGTCCGCGTGATGCCCATGAGTTCTATCTGAACCTGACGGATGAGCAGTACAGGCTCTCGAAGTAGCTCGACCGTATAATCCTGAACGAATGATTCATAAGCAACCGTAAAGCCCCCGGCTCGGCCGGGGATACTTACTGGCTCGGCGCGAGGTTTCGAAGCTGTTCCCCGAGTATTCGCACGACAGCGCGATGGTGTCGGTTTCTCTCGCCCGGTACGTCGAGGTCGATCGGAATAGTGGTCGCACTATCATTGCAAAACGGAGAAAGCCAAGCGACCGAACCGAGTGCGACGACAACACAATCCGCATCGAGCAATACCTTAGACAATCGGAACCATCAATTGAGTTAGTAGTTGATCTTCGGGAGTTACTCGCGGATCGTTTAGATAATTCTCAATGCAGAATTCAGGACGCAGGGTCACACACTTCTCCGATAGCGTCTTGAAGATGCGGTCGAACGCCGGCCAGACGTGCGAGTAAGGCCCGGTCAACAAGAAAGAAGCATATTTGCCGGCTTTGACGGTCCTCTGGCGGAGACCGCCGAAAAGCTTAGTCGATTCTTGGGAGAGTGCGACACCGGCTTGGTAAATCATCGTGTCTTCGCCTGTCCTGGTCTTGTCAATTCCACTCAAGCCCAAGTACTCTCGCACCTGCTGCCGATCGAGCTTCTCGAGGAGTGGTATCAGGTCATTCCAGAGTGGCGGCGCAACTTCCGCGAAAGGCCCCTGTTTCTCAAGGAAGACGTAGTGGGTTGGAGGACGGCTGACCGCCTCGAATTCTGCCGATAAGTTCATGGAGACCTCCTTTAGTAATCTCGGACGACTCAGATCATAGATCACTTCGTCCTGCTGTTCTTTTCCTAGATTGCGAAAATCGCTTGGGGTCATTTCCAGAGTCTTGCGAAAAGATTTATTGAATGCCGCCGAAGTTTCATATCCGATGCTCAACGCGACTTCCGTAACGCTCACGCTGAAATCTTCCTGAAGCATGCGAAGTGCCGTCATCAGGCGCACACGGCGAAGAAATTCGAACGGCGTCTCTACCACATAGGCCTGAAACAGCCTGGCAAAGTGATAAGACGACGAACCCGCCTCGCGCGCGATTCGGGACAAACTCATGCGCTCCGCGAGGTGAAGGCGAATGTACCGCTGGGCGCGGCCGATTTGCGAGCGATGAAACTCGCTCTGATGTGCCTTCTTGGCCATGCGACAGTTTACAGGGTAAGGCAAGGAAGCGCTTATCCGGAATTGCTAAATTGGAGCATCTCCATAAGGAATAGTCTCTGGGCTGCCTGCCATGAGTCCTACCATGGCATTTTCGGAAATAGTGTAGAACCGGTCTCATAAACCATCGGCAGCGCTTGGGCAAGTGCATGAGCCCCGCCTTGTTGCTCAAGCTCATGCTTGCTCAGGGGAGCCCTGAGGTATTTATGAGACCGGTTGTAGCCCTTGTTAGGTTCGTGGAGGGCCGTCGCTCTTTGGGGCCGCGCCGACTTGACGATTCGCTTCCGGTCTACAGCATTTCCGAATTCGGAAAATGCTTTAGCGCGGGGGCTGGTAGGGCTGGGCGCGCAACAGGTTTGACAGGATATCGCGCTCGTCGGGCGTGAATTTGTTCTGATATCGCGCCGAGTCAAGCACGGTCTGGCGCTGATCCATTGGTACGGAACTCAGATCCTGGAAGGCGTGCTTCACCATCGCCTGGCGGTCGGGTGGAAGTGCCGTTAAACGACGGCCGGCCTGGCGGACCTGTGCCTGCGCCTGCGGCGACATATGCTCGAGCATTTCGTTTTGCGCCAGGCGCAGTTGCCGCTTCTCCTCGGGCATCTCGTTCAGTTGACGCAGCTGTTGCACGAGCCGCTGCTGCTGGGCCGGAGGTAAGCGACTGAAGCTGGGATCGTTGCGCAGCAGACGTTCCTGTTGCTCGACAGGCAGTCCCCGATGCTGATTCAACCAGTCGCCGAGATGTCCCGGAGGGGAAGCACCCGGATAAACATTTCCCGGACGGGCGGCGTTAGGGTAGGCCGGACGCGTGTATGCGGGATTCTGCGCGCCGTACGGGCCGCCATTTGGCAACGCCGGAGTTACGTGCTGCCCGGCATTCTGCTGCAAATTCTGCTGATAGGGCCGCTGCTGATTCTGGTACTGTCTCAGTTGGTTCTGGTTCTGATACTGTTGCTGATTCTGGAACTGGCGCTGCTGGTTCTGGTTGCCGCGCCGCTGATTCTGGTTTTGACGCGGCGGCTTTTGCTGCCTGAGCGGGCGCGGTTTGCTCTGGGCAAACCCTGTCCGCATGGCGGCGCCGGAGCGGAAGCTAGTCCCGCGCTGCGAGTGCACACCGGCTGCGGGCAGGTACAGAACCGTGACCACGACGGCGACAGACGCCGTCTGACGCATTCTTTCCGCGCTCCAGGTCCAGTTCACAGTTCCTTCTCCCGGCCGTAAGCCAAAATCTCAAAAAATCAGTCTCCGCTCTCATTGCCAGAGAGAGATTGCAACTGGTCCAGCACCTGAGCATTGTTGTCGAGCGTCTGCAGATCGTGCACCACGGCGGCCTGCGGGGAGGGCTGCGGAGCCTGTATCCAGTTGGTGACGCCAAGATAGGCGCCGCCGCCCACGAGCAGCGCCACAGTCAGTGCCATCGCCGCTAGAGGACGCACGTGCAAGCCCGAGCCGAACGCGATGCTGGCGCGCAGGCGAGCCATTTTGCGAGCCAGCCAGCCGGCCGGCGCGGCTTCGCGCTCTTTCCGCATTCTGGCGCCAAGCCGCGTCAGAAAATAAGGGCTCGGTCCAGGAGCTTCCCAGGTATCCAGCAATTGCATCGTGGCCTTGAGTTTCCGAAGCTCGCCCTGGCAGTCCCCGCACCCGGCAACATGCGCTTGAACCTTGGCAGGCACCACTTGGGGGTCGAGCAGAAAATCGGCCAGCTTCCTGTTCAACACTTTGCAATTTGTCCTTGTCCGTTTCATGGCTTGCCACCCGCTCTCTGCCGGTTGAGTCCGGCATTTTTCCACTTTCCCATCAAACAAAATCCTTCAACTTTTCCCGCAGTGTTTGGTAGGCCCGGAAGAGCAGCGACTTAGTCGCCGACTCGCTTAGCTTCAGCACCTCGCCAATCTGCCGGTAGTCCATCCCCTGGTACTTATGCATCAGCACGGCCATGCGCTGCCGCTCCGGCAGCGCCATCACCTGGCGGCGAATCGCGGCCATGCGTTCATCGCGCAACAGCCGCTCTTCCACCGAAGGCTCGTCGTCGGCCAGATCCGGAGACGTACCGGTCTCCTCGTCCGGCTGGTCCAGATACACCGTCTGCGCCGTCCGCTCGTGCCGTGTGTCGCGCGCGTAGTTCACCGCCAGATTGGTCGCGATCCGGTAGAGCCAAGTCGTAAACCTAGCCTCGGCACGGTAACTCCCCCTGGCACGATAGACGCGCAAAAACACTTCCTGCGCCAACTCTTCCGCGATAGCTTGGTTGTTTACCATCCGGAAGAGGAAATGAATCATCGGCCGGTGGTACTTTTCCGCTAAGTACGTAAAGCCGGTCTCATCTCCCTCGGCCACGCGGAGCATAATGGCCGCATCGCTCGCGGGATCCAGTTCCGCTCTCACGGCTACCCTGGCGTCCGGCGCTCCCGGACGCAGCGCCGGACCCGCGCCCAATGCTTCGCCATTGAGAACCATGGTGGCCATATCCTCTGGAACCCCATCCCTGTCCGAAGGTTGCGCCTTGTAATCTGTTTCCTCCCTGGAATCTCCGTTTTCTGGGCCGTCCGAGCTGGCTCCTGGCTTATCGACGCTAGAGAAGGCGACGGGATGGCCCTTACTTGTGCCCGACTGGGGCAATCTAAAGGAGCTTGGCAGGCCGGGAACAGGGCCAAGCACGGCCTCCCCGTCAATAGGGAGCCCACCTTCCTGGCGGACTGAACGCGCTCTCCTGAACATACTCGGTTTCCCGTCCAATCCCCAGGTCGAATCTCACTGCGTCAGGGGCGATCCGCGGTCCATTTGGGCGCCCGATTTGGACGTAAAGCTCTGCTGGTGTTACTCTACCCTACAGGACGCCTCCTTGGGTGGCCTTCGCGTTTAGGCCGCTCAGTCGGATGTCAGGGTAGGAAAGATCGGTAGGTCATGCTCCCCACGGATGGGAAGTTGTTCCGAACCGAAACAGCGGCATCAACCCCTCCAAATGCCCGTTCCGGGCGCTTAACTCAGCGGTAGAGTGCCATCTTCACACGGTGGAAGTCGTAGGTTCGAATCCTACAGCGCCCACCATGGAATCAATGACTTGCGGGAGCGTCGGTCACCGGGTTGGTGGCATTTGGTGGTTTGCTTTAGATCATTTTCCGATAAAGCTACTTAGGCTTGCAGACGCGTTCCAGACCTCAACTGGTGAACGACTCGCGCGCGAACGACATGCAGCGCTGAAACGTTTCTATTATGGGTTCTTGGAAGAGATTGGCGGGTAGCGATCGGACTGTCATTCATTGACCAACAAATCAAAGCAAATCAATAGGTTATGTACGGTTTCGTAATTGCTATCGTCACTGACGGCCAAGATATGCTCAAGCTTTGCAGGCCTTGGCCAAAATATGGTGAAAATGAGCGCAAAAATATGAGAAGCGCGTTATTGAAAACACTGGACTTAATGCGCCAAGATAACAGGATAATCTGAAAGTGGCCAATTTATTTCGAAACGGACAATACTGAGCAGTCCGCGGCCTATGCGGACCGTCAGTTCTCGTGACCTCCCTTGGGCACGCACACATTGTTTTGCAGCACCTCTTTCGCCGTGCAATGCGGCGTTGGGCAGGTCGGCTTTGCGGGAGGGATTGCGCATACCGTTGTCCCATCGCTGCATACCAGGATGACGTGATTTTTGGCTTGCCCGCACGGCGGCTGCGTGACGGTAATGCTATACGGAATTCCTGCCACAAGCGGCACTGGCGCCGTCGTATCCTCAACAACCACAGTGAACGAGTACGTTCCGCTCGTCGTAGGCGCTCCCGAAAGACTTCCGCCCGCGCTCAAGGACATTCCCGGCGGAAGCGAGGAGCCCGCGTAGAGGCTCCATGAATACGGCGGAAAGCCTCCGCGTGCACTAAACGTCTTGCTGAGAGCCGTCCCCACGCTGCCCTGCGTCGCGGTCGGCGGAGTCGTGATCACGAGGGCATTCTGCACGGCGTCCCACATCGCCAGCGTGTCTTCTGCCGAGTGGAACAGCGCTTGGATTTGTGCTGTGGCCGCAGGCCCGGGAGTGCTAGTGGTGCACTTCTGCTGGCATTGGGCATTCCTTGCGCCGCAAGGACACTGCGTTCCCTTTGGGTAGTCCTTCGGGTCCCAATTCTTCAGGCACTGCTGATCCGTAACGTTGCAACTGTTGATGCACCTCTGGTCTGTGCTGAAGATGGGATGAGGCTTGCTCGCCGCCTGGATAAAGTCCGGCAGCAATCCGTAGTTGGCAATCCCGTCGGAGAGGAAGTCGTAGGTGCGGTTTCCAAATTTGTATTGTGCCAGCGTCGGGCAGCCAGTAGGACAGCCAAACTGGGATGCCACCGTGATGGGGTACCCGGTAGATACCGTATCGTGCGAGATCATCGGCGACAGGCCGTTGGCGTCGGTTCCCAGAGCCACGCCGCGCCCGCCCATCAGGCTTAATGCAATGGAGTAGTTGTTGACCCAGGTGGCAACGGGATACTGGTCCGTAAACTGTCCCACCATGGGCACCACGCCCATGCCGATCACTCCGCCCATCTGCCGCAGAATCGCCACTTGGCTGGTCGGCAGCGAGCGCTCGTTGATTCCCCCTGCATGAGGCGTGTTGACAGAAGGCGGAGCCCCATAGGGCGTAAGAGAAGCAGAGCAGTTGGGGCCGTCGCATCGCAGTCCCGTGTGCGAATCCATCAGCGGGTAGTGCGCCGGCGCCGTGATTGCCAGAGCCGTCCCGGCCGACTTGTACCCCATGTGCGCCAGATCGATTAGCAACCCCATCTGCATCAGCGAGATGAACTGCTGCGTGTTCAAGCCCCGGCTGTTCAACTCTCCCGGATGGCGCACCGGGCCAGGCTGAGGCATGTTGATCGAGTACCCCATCACGCTGCCTGCCACCGACTGCAAACTCGGCGGCGGCGATCCCAACCAGAACTCAACGTTGGGATCGACTTGCGGACTGTAATAGAAACCGTTGAGGAAGTTGCTCAGGCCGTTGAATGTATCGGAATAGATAGCCGTTCCGCCGAAGGAATTATCGGCCAGGTGAATCGGGGTCACGTGCGCCACGCCGAACTGCTGCACCAGCGTCTCCACCTGGTCGAGGCTCAGCGAATCCATCTCCAAACTCAAAACCACAGCCAGCTTGGGTGGATTGCTATTGATCGCCGCACGCGCCTCGGCCGGACTATGCACAATTGTCATCCAATCGCGGTTCGCATTCACCAGGTTCGTAATGTAGGTCAATTGCCGCGAAGCCGACGTGAAATCGTGCGAGGGATCGTGCTGGGGCTTCGAATTCCCAAACAGGTTGGCCCCCTGGTTCCACAACAGGTCAATCACTTCATCGTCTGTGACACTGGCAAAGAGCAACCGCAAGCCGCCATCGAACGCGCGTTTGATGTTGTTGATGTGCATCACCTGATGATCCACGCTCAGCGCCGAGGGCCAGCTTTGAAATGACGGGTAGCCTTGCCATTGGTGCGTGAATCCTGGCGCGGTCGCGTCTGTTGTGGAGACGATGATGGAATCCGTTTCAAGCTTCACCCAGTCCGAGGTCGACGCATTGTGCGTAGCGCCCAGCGGCTTATAGGTGGTTGCAAAAGCGCACGACGGCAAATCCGCGGCCATGCTCGAAGGCAGGCTCGAGGTCGCCAGGTCCATCGCGCCATCGTGAGCCGGCTTCCCCCAGAACAATCCGTTCTGCCCGTTGGCATCGGCGCCAAAGGCGAGATGCGATGCCGGGTGGGAATGCAGATCGGCGAAACCCCACACCGCGTTCCTGCATGTGTAGGTCGCGTCCGTCTCCCGGCTCACCGGGTCGGAAATGGTAGGCCTCGCCCCCGCTGGCAGAACCGCCACAGCTTTGAACGTGGTCGATCGCACCACCAGCATGGGGCCAAACCCGCCGAAGCTCTGGCTCGGATTCTGCATTTGCGCTGCGCTCGCGGACGGCATGGAGAGATCCGTCGTGATCAGCAGTCTGGCCCCCGGCGTGCTGTCCGAGACCCTTAACGTGAATGGACAGGTCACCGCTCCCGGGGAGAGAGAAAAAACCGGCGCGGCCGGCGTTTGCGCAACCAGCAACTCAGCGGTGAAGGAAAGAATAAGAAGGCTCAGGGTCCGAGATACGACCGAGTAGTTCGTCATTACAGTACTCTCCGTTCTCCCGCCGCGATTTCAAATGAGTGGAAAAGCGCAACCATTGTAACGCTCATTGCTGGAACCGGATAGCTGTTTTTTGACGAATCGGGATCGTCGCGCACCCTACGCGGCTTCTGGAGCCTTTAGAAACTCCAGCGCGCGGATGAGGTAGGCCTTCATGTCCTTGCGGTGGACGACGGCATCGAGGAAGCCCTTTTCGAGCAAAAACTCCGACCGCTGGAAACCCTCAGGCAGCTTTTGGCGGATGGTCTGCTCGATCACGCGTGGGCCGGCGAAGCCAATCAAGGCGCCGGGCTCGGCGATGTTCAGGTCGCCCAGCATGGCGAAGCTGGCGGTGACGCCGCCGGTGGTGGGATCGGTGAGCACGGAGATGTAGGGCACGCGCGCGTCGTCAAGCTGCGCCAGCGCTGTCGAGATCTTGGCCATCTGCATCAGGCTCACGACGCCTTCCATCATGCGAGCACCGCCAGACGCGGCGATGATAATGAGGGGCGTGCGCGTGAGCCGCGCGCGATCCACAGCGCGGGCGATGGTTTCGCCCACCACGGCGCCCATGGATCCGCCGATGAAGCTGTATTCCATGGCGCTCACGACGACTTCGTGCGGACCCATGCGACCGAGCGCGTTCAGGGCCGCGTCGTCCAGGCCGGTGAGTTCGCGCGCCTTGTGCAGCCGCTGCTTGTAGGGTTTCAGATCGACGAAGTTCAGCGGATCGGTGGAACGCAAGCCTGTATCGACCAGTTCATAGCCCGGCTCAAGCAGCAGATCGAGGCGCTCGCGTGCACTAAGTCTGAAGTGATGCTGGCACTTCGGGCAAACCATCGAGTTGGCTTCGAAATCGCCCTTGTAGAGAGGCTGGCGGCAGCCAGGACATTTGACCCATAGGCCCTCGGTGCGCACGTTCTTTGCGCCCGGACCAGAGCCCGCATCTAGGCCGTTTTCGACCGCCGGCCCGCCGCCCAGAGCGGAAGCCGCGCCGTCCTCGCGCTTGAACCACGTCATACCGAACCCAATTGTAAATGGCTAGGCTGTGCGCCGGGCGTGTGAGCTGCTAATACTCGATGCCGCGCTGCGCCAGGATGCCTTTCTGATAGGCGTGCTTGACCTCACGCATTTCGGTCACGGTATCGGCCAGCTCCACCAGCAGCGGGTGAGCATTGCGCCCGGTAAGGATGACGTGCACCATCTCAGGTTTCGAGCGCAGCGCTTTGGCCACCACCTCCGCGTCCAGCATCTTGTAGCTGATGGCATAATTGATCTCGTCAAGGATCACCAGATCCCACTCGCCGGAGGCGATGGCCTGCTGCGCCTCGGCCCACGCCTCCTGCACCAGACGAATGTCTTCGGGATCCGGCTCTGCGCCGCCGATCTTCACGAATCCGCGGCCCATCTGCTTGAGCACGAAATTCTCGCCCAAGGCCTCCGCTGCGTCCAACTCGCCGTAGTGCCACGAGCCCTTGATGAACTGCAGCATCAGCACCTTCATGCCGCATCCCGCAGCGCGCAGAGCCGTGCCCAGCGCCGCCGTAGTCTTGCCCTTGCCGGGTCCGGTGTTGATGAGGATGAGGCCGCGGCGATTGTTTGCTTCAGGGTTCATTGTCTTCCTTGAAGGAACCACGTGACAGATCGGATAATTGAACTGACTAACCGGTGAATTACTATCCACTGATCTCTGACCACTAACCCTTGTGGTACGGGTGGCCCGTGAGAATTGTACAGGCCCGGTAGAGTTGCTCGGCCACGACCAGGCGCGCCAGTTGGTGCGCGAGGGTCATCGGCCCCAATGACAGCAGGTCTCCGCGCCGTTTCCCTTCGGCCAAGGCCTCAGGTGACCATCCATTCGCAGGCCCAATGGCAAAAACCACGCGCTGCACGCCTGCATCGCGCTGCTTCCCCAGCCATTCCGCTAACGCCTCCGAGGTCATCTGCCTGCCGTGCGCGTCGAGCATCAGGAGCATCGCTTCGGTCCTGCCGCGCTGCCTGCCCAGCCATTCGAGCAAAGCGGCTTCGTTGCGAAAAACATCTGTGCCACAGCGGAATACCATGGCACACCGCTTGAGATAACTGCTTACGAGCGCCTCGTAACCCTCTCTCGCTCCGCCCCTGGAGCCGATGTGAGCCAATACTACTTGCATCGAAAGGAGGATACCGCAAAGGTCTGCCTATCAGGTACGAACTGAACGGGCAACCGTCACAGAGTCTTATCGATCGCGTCAATTTTTGGGAATGCACAAGCTTGTTTGTATGAAAATCCATATTCCTCTGCATATAGTGCGTGAAGGAGAAATCAATAACATTTCTATTTTCTGCAGCTAGTCATCGTCTTCCTGGTTCCCTTCGAATGGCACGAATCGTGCTTACTTAGGAGAAACGGCTTCCCGGGCGCTCTTGATCTTTCTTGCATTTTTCGCCCCTTCCCTTTGACGCGCTGTGGCGACAAATTAAGTGGGATATGTGCACAAACTGTGTAAGTGCGTGCGCAGATGCCTGCGAAGGTACTCTTCCCCAATTCCCCGATTTCGGAGGTCAGGCATGCGGTTCTCTCGGGAACGCTCTGCGAACCTGCTATTCACCCTTTTCGCAATGGTCTTCGTGCTGATTCTTGCCGGCGTCCCGGCGTCCTTATGCCAAGTGACTACCGCTGCCATTCACGGCACCGTCAGCGATCCCAGCGGGGCCGTGGTACCCAACGCTAAGGTATCTGCGCTTAACACCGTCACGGGGATTGATACGGATACCACATCGAACAGCACCGGCTACTACGTCTTTCCCTCCCTCCAGATCGGTGGCCCTTATGCGGTGACCGTCGATGCCGCGGGTTTCAGCGAGGTCAAAAGGACCGGAATTATGCTCACGGTCAACGCGAACCTCGAAGAGAACGCCGTTCTCAAGGTTGGGACGTCGGTGCAGACCGTCTCTGTCGATGCATCGGCCTTGCAGGTTGAAACGGTCAACACGCAATTGGAACAGGTAATCCCGGCATCACAACTCGAAGACGTGCCCATTCTCGGCCGTGACGCCGCCGCGCTGGAAAGGCTTGCGCCCGGCGTGGTGGAGTCCTCAGATGGCACGGGCGCCTACTCGGTTAACGGCAGCCAGAACGGCGCCAACTCTTACAAGCTTGAAGGAATCGACATCAACGATTTCGCTCTCGAGGACGAAGGATTCGAGATCAATCCCGACGCGTTGGCTGAAATCAATGTCGTTTCCAGCACCATCAATCCTGAGTTCGCGCGCAACAGCGGTTCCGTCGTGAACGAATCCATCAAGTCGGGCACCAACCAGATCCACGGCAGCGGTTTTGAATACTACCGCGACACTTTTATGAACCTTCCCGGCTACTTTTACGTGCGCGGGACGCCAATTGCCCAATACCATCTGAATCTGTACGGGGCTACGCTCGGCGGTCCGATCGTCAAGAGCAAACTCTTTGGTTTCCTGGCTTATCAGGGTTTTCGCCGGCGGACGGGGACACCCGAGGAATCGCCAATCTTTCAAAGCGGAGTGTTCAGTAGCGGGAACTTCACCAACGAAAACAACATCGCGAATGGCGGCGCCAACGGCATTGTCGGTTTGAGCGCCAACCCCGTTCCCTTCGACATAACTTTGAACGGAAAGCCCTGCGGCCCGGGGACCGGCCAAACAACCTGGGATGCTTGCTTTCCCGGCTCGGGAACCAACACCCCGGCTTCTCTAACCATCGCGCCCACAAACTTCAATTCCATCGCGTCGGCACTCGTCACCAAGTACGTGCCCCTAACTGCAAACGCCGGCTCCGCGACTGCGCCGCTCTATAACTTTCCAACCGCGAATACGGCAGCGCAAGACCAGGGAGTATTGCGCGCCGACTACCACATCTCAGATAAGGATTCGATCTACGGCGTAGGAATGTTTCAGTCGAGCCCCTCAACCGACACGCTTCCCTTCGGACATTCAACCAGCCAGGGAGCAACGCTGCCGGGCTTCGGTCAGGTGAATTCGGAACATCTGAAGCTTTTCTCGGCTCAGGAGACGCACACCTTCAACTCCAACACGTTGAATGTCCTTCAGGCAGGCTACTATCGCCTCAATTACGCGGCGGTCGAGCCAGCCCATATTGTCGATCCCTCCAGTGCCGGTTTCAACATCACACCGCAGAGCCCCGCCGCCGGCCTACCCGTAATGGCGCTCACCGGACTCTTCAGTCTTGGCTTCAGCTCCGAAGGTCCCCAGCCCCGCAAAGATACGAATCTGAGCTTCAGCGATAACTTCAGTCACCTCGTGGGCAATCACAATATTAAGATTGGCGCCACGATCGAGCAGTTCCGGGTGAGCAACCCGTACTACGGAGACAATAACGGTGTCTTTAGCTATGCGGGCAATGGAACTTATAGCTCCGGCGACCCGGGCATCGACTTTCTGCTTGGTATTCCCGATAGCTATGCACAGCAATCCGGTGGATTCATCGACAGCATTGCATGGGAGGACTACATCTTCGTGCAGGATAGCTGGCGCGCTACGAGCGACTTGACGATCAACTACGGTGTCGCCTGGGACGTGGAAACGCCATCGGCCGACCGGCAGTATCAAGGCGAAGGTGTTGCCTGCTTCCAGCCAGGTACGGCCACTTCGAAGATTTATCCCGGTGATTTTCCCGGTCTGCTCTATCCCGGCGATCCCGGCTGCAACGATGCTGGCGGCGCTACGCCGAAGTACGCCCATTTCGGCCCTCGCTTAGGTTTCGTGTGGTCGCCGAGCAAAGGGCCATCGGCGCTGTTCGGCGAGCCAAGCTCACATAAGCTCTCCATTCGCGGCGGCTTCGGAGTCTACTACAACCGCGACATCGAAGAAGGCCAGTTGCAAAACCTGAGCCAGCCGCCCGTCCTTCTGGCATCTCACGGAGCGGCGGACTTCCTCGGTTCACCGGCCTTCGCGAACCCATATGCCGACGTGGCCGGCAATGGTTCCGAAGCGAACCCGTTCCCGTATTCGCTCCCCAAGCCGGGCTCCCAGCTCAATTGGGCTAACTACGCAGAACTCGACATGAGCAGCATCAGTTCGACTTACAGTGTTCCCTACGTCTACAACTTCAATCTGAACTTCCAGCGTCAGCTTTCCGGAAACATGATTCTGCAGATTGGCTATGTGGGTTCCGCAGGTCACCGCCTTGTGATTGCCTACGATGCCGACCCGATCACCGCCGCAGGCCACGCTGCGTGCATGAGCCCAAGCACAACGGTCACGCTGCCATCGGGAACATTTACCTGCGCGCAACTACGTTCCGAGCAGCGTCTCTTCTTCCCGCAAAACGCGCTGCAGCCCTATACGACCGGCGGCGCTCCCGATTACCTCGATGTGGGCGCGCAAGGCACTGGCGGCTCGTCGAATTACAACTCCCTGCAGGCGAGCCTCGTGAACAATACCTGGCACGGGCTCTACTTTTCGCTGGCTTACACTTACAGCCATGCCCTCGACGATGACTCCGGGCTTACCAGCTCCGGCTTCAATGCCCGAGGAAGAAACACTGTTCCCGGGTATGCGAACCTGAACTACGGCGATTCCGACTACGACGCGCGTCACCGCCTTTCTGCTTCGTACGACTATAGGATCCCCTTGCTGGCGTCAATGAATCAGAGCTTTATTGTGAAGGAGATTATGGGAGACTGGCACGTTGCAGGTTTCACGATTCTGCAAACCGGTTTTCCGGTTCTGATTACAGACGCAGGCGTCTACAACTCGATGTGGTGCGATGGATTTGCTTATTACGGCTGCGCGGACGATGTGAACACGAGCTCATTCAAGTTCAAAACATTCAATCCTCGCTCTAACCTGGGTGGCAACCATCAGTATTTCGATACAAGCACCTTCTCTCAAGAGGCGATCGGCACCTTCGGCAACGTCGGGCGCAACCCGTTCCATGGACCCGGCTACAACTACACCAACATGAGTGTCTACAAAAACATCCCGTTGGGCCGCGACACCGGACGCAACGTGCAAATCATGCTGCAGGCGGCGAACGTCTTCAACCACGCCAACTTCGCCCCTCCCGACAGCAATTTCACCGACGGCCCCTTCTTTGGAGGGGATTTCGCTCCCCTTGTCGGAGGTAACGACTACAACGATGACCCTGCGCCAGGCCGCACGGCGCAGATCGTAGGTAAAATCAGCTTCTAGTGCTTAGTTGCATAAGTTAATAATTGTATTACGGAGTGGACTGCCTTTGACTTCGCGCTTGCGCCAGTGGAATGGCTTAGGGTGTCGGTTGCTGCGGGCGACGAAGGACGCGATGGCGGAACGGAGCGG
>Ga0335078_10001621_pt1 | contig 33906 bp, 39 predicted proteins | sample Lox_Sample_32_FD_206711 | JGI IMG/M metagenome (GOLD analysis project Ga0335078, IMG submission 206711) | Soil microbial communities from Loxahatchee National Wildlife Refuge, Florida, United States - Lox_Sample_3.2 | ecosystem: Environmental > Terrestrial > Soil > Wetlands | place: USA...
GCCCGCAATGGACCGAGGCGGTCGTGTTCGGCTACCTGATCGTGATCATGGTCCTTCGCCCGCGCGGGCTGCTCGGCGAGGAGACGAGGGAGGCCGGATGAGCGCATTCCTGGACGCGCTGCGGGCGCGGCGGCACACGCTGGCCCAGCGGCTGCCTCGGTGGTGGAACCGCGCGCTGGCGGGAACTCTCATCGTTTTCGGGATCGTGCTGCCGTTCTTCTTCCCGCCGGACAGCGGCTTCATGAACGGGACCATCATCGCCGTGGCCTACGCGGTGATGTCGCTCGGCCTGAACATCGTGGTGGGATTCGCCGGGCTGCTCGACCTGGGGTACGTCGCCTTCTACGCGATCGGCGCGTACTCGCTGGGGTGGTTCGGTTCCGGGTTCTTCTTCAAGCTGCACATCCACGTGCTGGTCTCACCGGTCGCGCGCACGCTGCCGGGCGTTCACCTCAATATCGTGCTGATCCTGATCGGCGCCGCGGCCCTCTGCGCGCTGGCGGGGATGCTGATCGGCCTGCCGACGCTGCGCCTGCGCAGCGACTACATCGCGATCGTCACGCTCGCGTTCGGGGAGATCATCGCCACGGTCGCCGTCAACGGCCAGAGCGTCCCGGTCGGCGGCGGCATGACGCTGACCGCCGGCAACCTCGGCATCAGCGCCGTCGACGCACCGTACTTCCCGGGCACCGGGTCGTTCACCCTGCTGGACCTGAGGCCGTGGTACTGGCTGATCTTCGCAATCCTGCTCCTGGTCCTGTTCGTCAACCTGCGGCTGCGCGACTCGCGGCTCGGCCGGGCCTGGATCGCGCTGCGCGAGGACGAGGTGGCGGCGGTGTCGATGGGAATTCCGCTGGTGAAAACCAAGCTGCTCGCGTACTCGGTCGGCGCCGCGTTCGGCGGCATGGCGGGCGCGTTCTTCGGCACCTACTACACCGAGGTCAACGCCAGCCAGTTCGCCTTCGGGTTCTCGATCTTCATCCTCGCGATGGTGATCATCGGCGGGCTCGGCTCGATCTGGGGGGCGGTCGCCGGCGGGCTGACCCTCGGCTACATCAACAACTACATAATCCCCGACGTGCTGAACGACCTGCCCAGCAAGTTCGGGCTGCACTTCCAGCTGACTCAGGTGGAGTTCGGGATCTTCGGGATACTGCTGGTGATCATGATGCTGCTGCGGCCGCAGGGCCTGATCCCGGAACGGCGCCGCCAGATCGAGATGACGGCCCAGATCACGGCGGAGGACGCGCAGCTGGCGGAGGCGCCGGAAGGCGAGGTCACCGTGCTCTTGCCGCCCGGCGAAGGCGCGGCATGAGCGCGGCCGGGGGCCCCGTCCCGTCGACTGCGCCCGCGATGGCCGCTGCGCCCACTCCCGCGGTCCTGCGCGCGGAGCGCATCACGAAGGAGTTCGGGGGGCTGGTCGCCGTCGAGGACGTCTCGGTCGACCTTCCGGAGCACTCGATCGTCTCACTGATCGGACCGAACGGCGCCGGGAAGACCACCCTGTTCAACATGCTGACCGGGCTGTACCGGCCCACCCGGGGCAGGATCGTCCTCGGCGACCGGGACATCACGCGGTCCCGGCCTGATGTGATCACCGGGTACGGTGTGGCGCGGACCTTCCAGAACATCCGCCTGTTCGGCGCGATGACGGCCGTCGAGAACGTGATGATCGGGCATCACGCCCGGATGCGGGCGGGGTTGTTCGGATCGATCCTCCGTCCGCCCTGGGTCAGTCGCGAGGAACGGGCTACCCGGGAGCGGGCCCGCGAGTTGCTGGCGTACGTCGGACTGCCCCGGACCGTATTCGACCGGCTCGCCGCGCAGCTGTCCTACGGCGACCAGCGGCGGGTGGAACTCGCGCGGGCGCTGGCGGCCGAGCCGAGCGTCCTGCTGCTCGACGAGCCGACCGCCGGCATGAACCCGCGCGAATCGGCGGAGCTGACGGCGTTCATGCGCAGGCTGCGCGACGAGAGGGCGCTGACCATCCTGCTGATCGAGCACGACATGAAGGTCGTGATGGGGGTCTCCGAGCGCGTCACGGTGCTCGACCACGGCAGGAAGATCGCCGAGGGAGAACCGGCCGCGGTCCGGACCGACCCGCGGGTGATCGAGGCCTATCTCGGAAAGCAGGACTGATGACCCTACTCGAGGTCCGCGACATCCATGCCCGCTACGGCTCGATCGAGGCGCTGAAAGGGATCTCGCTGACGGTGGAGGACGGTGAGGTGGTGACGCTGATCGGCTCGAACGGGGCCGGGAAGACGACCACCCTGCGTTCGATCTCGGGCCTCACCCCGGCCAGCCAAGGGACGATCACGTTCGCCGGACAGGACATCACGCGCGTGCCGGCGCACGAGATCGTCAGCCGCGGGATCGCCCTGGCCCCCGAGGGCCGCCACTGCTTCTCCCGGATGACCGTGCGCGAGAACCTGGAGCTGGGCGCCCACCGGCGGCGCGGTGCCGAGATTGCCGAAGACTTCGACCAGGTCTACGAACTGTTTCCCCTGCTCAAGGAGCGCGACCGGCAGAAGGCCGGCACCATGTCAGGAGGCGAGCAGCAGATGCTCGCGATCGGGCGCGCCCTGATGGCCCGGCCGAAGCTGCTGATGCTCGACGAGCCGTCGCTGGGCATCGCCCCGAACCTGGTACAGCGGATCTACCAGACCATCGGCGAGATCCACAGCTCGGGGGTGGCCATCCTGCTGGTCGAGCAGAACGCCAACTACGCGCTCGACGCCGCCTCCCGCGGCTACGTGCTCGAGACCGGACGGGTGGCCCTGGCCAACGACTCGGCGAGCCTGCGCAACGACCCCGAGGTCCAGAATGCCTATCTGGGTACATAATTTATTAGATACGGAGAGTGATAGATATCGGAACAATTGGCGCCAAGGCCCTGTACCTCCTGTTCGCGTGGCTCATCTCGGCGGCCGCCGCGGCGTGGCTAGCGGAGCGCAAAGGTTACGCAGAGCGGGTCGGGCTGACGTTCGGCCTCATCCTGTCGGTCCTGGGGCTGCTGATCGTGCTGCTGCTGCCCGCGCGTCCCCGCTCGAAGTGGAAGGTCGAAGGCTGGCTGCCGCGACGACGGCTACGCCCGCGCTGAGGCCCGAACCTCGCTTCGCGGGTCCCGGATTCCTCCCCCGCCTGACGGCCAAGGCCTCCTTCGGAGGTCCAGGTAACACACACCGAGTATGTGACAATCATGATGTATGTGAACGACCGGCCTGGGAGGAGCCCCGGAAAGGAGACAGTGCCATGTCCCAGACCCTGCCCCCGCCGGTGTTCGACCCCTTCGCGCCCGGCTTCACCGACGACCCTTATCCGCAGTACGCGGCGCTGCGGGGCGGGGCGCCCGCTGGCCGGCACCCGCTCGGGTTCTGGCTGCTCACCCGCTACGAGGACGTGTCCGGGCTGCTCCGGGCGGGCATGTCGGTCGAGGATCGCAACGTCACCGACCGCCAGCTGCTCGAGCTGCGCAAGCAGATGTACGGCGAGGAGGCCGCCCGCCCCCGCGGCATTTCCATGCTCGACCGGGACCCGCCGGACCATACCCGGCTGCGCCGGCTGGTGTCGAAGGCGTTCACGCCGCGGGCCATGGAGGCGCTGCGACCGCGCATCGCCGGGCTGGTCGACGAGATGCTCGACGCGGCCGAACGCCAGGGCCGGGTCGACCTGGTCGACGCCCTGGCCTTCCCGCTGCCGTTCGCCGTGATCGCGGAGATGCTCGGCACGCCGCCGGCCGACCACGAGCGGATCAGGCAGCTGAGCGGTACGATCGTCCGCTCGCTCGAGCCGGTCAACGACCCGGCCATGGTCGCGGCCATCACGGCCGCCGACGCCGAACTGACCCAGATCGCCGCCGAGATGATCGCGTGGAAGCGCGCCAACCCGGCCGGTGACCTGCTCACCGCGCTCATTAACGCCGAAGACGGCGGCGACGTGCTCGGCGACGACGAGCTGATCGCGCAGACCCTGCTGCTGTACATCGCCGGGCACGAGACGACGGTCAACCTCATTGCGGGCGGAACCCTCGCCCTGCTGCGCCATCCGGACCAGCTCGCGCTGCTGCGATCGGATCCCGGGCTGACCGCCAACGCGGTGGAGGAGCTGCTCCGCTACGACAGCCCGGTTCAGGCGACCAGGCGGGTCACCCTCGAGCCGGTCGCCTTCTCCGGCGTCACGATCCCGGCCGGGGCCTTCGTCATGGCCCTGCTGGGCTCGGCCAACCGGGACGAGAGCTTCTGGGGGCCGGACGCCGCCGAGCTCAGGCTCGAGCGGGAGAACGCGCGCCAGCACGTCTCGTTCGGGGCCGGACCGCATCACTGCCTGGGCGCGTCGCTGGCCAGGCTGGAGGCCTCGATCGCCCTGGCCCGGCTGACCGCCCGGTTCCCCGGGCTCGCCCTCGACGGCGAAGTCACCTGGAACGGCCGGATCAACCTGCGCGGCCCCGCGCGGCTGCCGGTGTCGCTGGGTTAGGCCGCTGGGCCCCTGACCCCGCTGGCTCCCTGGGCCGGTCCGCGGACGGCGGCCGTGAACCGGCTGCCGCTGTACGCGCCCGCCTCCTCCGGCGGAGCTGTCAGCGGGCTGTCAGCGCTCCTGTCCCATCCTCTGGATAGTTACCGGGCTGGCTAGTCATCGCTAGCAGCTCGGCGGCCGGGCTCAAGGTGGGCTTGGCCCAGCAGATCCGGCCTCGCGGGCCGGGACCTCACCGAAGGAGTGGGTACATGCACAAACTATCCAGGCGGATTGGCGCGGTGGTCGGCGCGGCGTTTCTAGCCGCCGCGGGTGCCACCGCCGTCGCTGTTTCCGGCGCTGACGCTGATGCGGCGGTAGCGCACACCTCGTTCCAGATGGTCCGTTCCGCTGCCGCGGTCGGAGCCGGCTGCCTCAAGGGTGCGCACGCCCAGGTCACGATACAGTCCCAGGGCCCGGTCGAGGTGATGAACGTTTCGGCATCGGACCTGCCGCCGAATACGGACTTCGACTTCTTCGTCATCCAGGTGCCCAACGCGCCGTTCGGGATCTCCTGGTACCAGGGAGACCTGGAAAGCAACAGCACTGGTCACGCCCACGGCACGTTCATCGGGCGCTTCAGCATCGAGACCTTTGCCGTGGCGCCGGGCGTGGCGCCGGCTCCGCAGGTATTCAGCAACGCCTTCCCCGATGCCTCCCAGAACCCGGCCTTCAACCCGGTGCAGATGTACCACCTGGGCCTGTGGTTCAACTCGCCGAAGGACGCCGTCGCGGCTGGCTGCCCGGGCGCGACCACGCCGTTCAACGGTGAGCACAACGCGGGCGTGCAGGCGCTGAGCACCCGCAATTTCCCTGACCAGTTCGGTCCGCTGCGCCAGATCCACTGACGCCAGATGATCCGGCGGAAGGGGCAGAGTCTCTGCCCCTTCCGCGCCAGGGCCGGGCAGCGGCAGCGGCAGCGGCCTGGGTGGCGCCGTGAACCAGGATCCCGGGACGCTCGTGTCCTATTCAGGCAGAGGACACGCGTCCGCCTGGGAGACGCGGGCGCCGACCTGGGGAGCGCTGGGTGAGCGACCGGGATGCAACGATGCTGCGGGTCCGGCTCCTCGGCCCGGTGCGGGCCTGGCGGGGCGACGAGGAGCTCGACCTTGGCGGGCCGCGGCGGCGGGCCGTGTTCGGGATGCTGGCGATGCATGCTCACCGGGCTGTGTCCCGCAGCGAGCTCATCGACGGGGTCTGGGACGCCGACCCGCCGGCCAGCGCGGTCAACAGCGTGCACGTCTACATCTCCGGACTGCGCCGCGTGCTGGAACCACGGCGCACGCACGGGGCGCCCGGCCAGGTCCTGGCGACCGGCAGGGCCGGGTACCTGCTGCGGCTGGAGCCAGGCCAGCTGGACACGGAACTGCTGGCCGGTCACCTGGCGGACGCACGCCGCCGGACAGCGGCCCTGGACCTGGCCGCCGCCGCCCGGTCGCTGGAGGCGGCCCTGGGGCTGTGGCAGGGCACCACCCTGGCCGGGATCGACGGCCGGTGGGCCGACATCGAGCGGGCCCGGCTGGACGAGCTGCGGCAGACCGCGATCGAGGACCGCCTCGACGTGCTGCTCGCGCTGGGCGGCCATCATCAGGCCCTGGCCGAGCTGGCCGCGCTGGTCCGGCAGTATCCGCTGCGAGAACGGTTCCGCGGCCAGGTGATGCTGGCGCTGTACCGCTGCGGCCGGCCCGCCGACGCGCTGGCCGCGTTCACGGACGCCCGGCGCCTGCTCGCCGAGCAGCTCGGCATCGATCCCGGCCCGGCTCTGCGGCGCCTGCACCAGCAGATACTCACCACCGACGTCGCCCTCGACCCGCCGGGGCGAGGCAGCCTGGCCGGCGCCCCGGCGGATGTGACGCTGCCGGGCTAGCCGACCGTGGTCTCGACGAGCGTCGCGGTCGCGGGGGTGCCGCCGGTGGAGAAGCCGACCGCCCGCAGCGGGCCCCCCGGGGCCGTCTGGGCGAGCGAGCTCAGCGCGTTGGAGCCGGGCCCCGGGTTGGCGCTGGGGACGATCTGCCAGGAGGACCCGTCCCAGTGCTCGGCGAGGGTCTGGTCGGTGGTGAAGTTCTGCAGCGTGCTGCCGACGGCCCAGACATCGGAGCCGCCGACGGCGCTGACGCCGCTGAGGGTGTCCTGCGCGTTGTTCGCCGTGACGGACGGGCTGGGCACCAGGGTCCAGGAGGTGCCGTCCCAGTGCTCGGTGACGGTCTGGTTCAGGTTCTGCTCGCCGACCGCCCACGCGTTCGTGCCGCTGATCGCCGCCACCGAGTTGAGGCTGCTGTCATAGCCGCTCACCGGCTGCGGGACCTGGGTCCATGAGGTGCCGTTCCAGTGCTCGATGATCGGGGTGGGGTGCCGGCCGCTGCGGCCCACCGCCCACACATCGGCGGAGGAGGCGGCGCTGACGCCGGTCAGGAAGTCGGAGCCGGTAACGGTGATCGCCGCGCCCGGGATCACGCTCCACGCGGTGCCGTTCCAGTGCTCGATGAGCGGTTCGAAGCCCTGGCCGGTGCTGCCAGCCCGGGAGTAGCCGACGGCCCAGATGTCGGTCGCGGACACCGCCGAGATCGCGTCCAGCTGGCTGCTGGCCGGCTCGTTCGCGGGCGAGGGCACCACGGACCAGCCCAGCCCGCCGTTGGTGCTCTGCTCGATCAGGCTGTGGCTGGCGTCGCTGCCCACGGCCCACAGGCCGGTGGTCGTGGCGGCGGCTACCGCGTGCAGCCGCGTGTCGTCGCCTGCCGGTGACGGGACCGTGACGACCGACCAGGTCCGGCCGTTCCAGTGCTCGGCGAAAGCCCGGAAGATCAGCTGCCCGCTGATGCGGTAGAACCCGACCGCGGTGTCGTTGGTCGCGCCGATGTCGGTGACCCCGTCCAGTTCGTTGTAGTCCGAGCCGGTCACGTTCGAACTCGCCTGAGCCTGGAACCCGGTGACCGCCTGGGCCGTGGAGGCGATCCCGAGCACGATGGCCGCGGCCAGCGCGGCTGTCCCCGCGGACGCGAATCGCCGCCGCACCGGGGTCAGGTTCCCGGCGCTCCGGCGCGGCCGCGGAATCGGCATGCCGCCCTCGGCCCGTGCGCTGAAGAAGATCATTTACCCTCCTAGGAAACGATTTCTTCTCGCTAGCCTCGACCGGTACCCCTTAATTTTCTCTTAACGTCAGGCAGCAGCGTGACCAGCGTTAAGCAAGTCAGTTTCAGCGAATTCCCGCGACGGGTACCCGGCAGTAATTCCCGCGGCTGGCCGGGCTGGACCGGGCGGCGGGCTGCTCACAAGAAAAGGCGTTAAGTGCCCTGAATGAGGCGGTGAATACGGGAACCGGTCACGGGTCAGGATGGCGTGACGGGTCCGGGCGGCAGGGCGGCATGCATCGGACGCGAGGAATGCCTGGACGAACTGCTCGACTTCTCCCAGCAGAAGAACATCCACATCCGCTACCGCCCGGCTTCCGCTGCGGCCGGGCCGGGGGGCGTGAACCCGGTCCGTTAGGGATTAAATTCCGCCGAACCGACGGGTATCCCTGATCGCGGACCCGCACCCGGACCTGGCCGGCGACCACCGTGCCATCATGCGGTTTCCAGGACCTCGACGGGGTCGCCGACCCGGATGACGCCGCCGGAGCCGGGGCTCAGGCCGCGGACAGGCCGGCCGAGACCAGCGAGAGCAGGGCGGCCCGCGACAGCCCCGAGGCGCCGATCACCAGGTCCCTGATCTGGCCGCCCGCCGCGTCTGCCTCGACGAGGAGGGCGGCCCCGTCACCGGCCGCGGAATAACCGCGCGGCGCGAGCCAGGCCCGGTAGCGGCCGACGGTGACCTCTCTGGCGCCGCGCGGGACGTTCGGGTCGGCCCGCCGCGGGTTGAACGACGGCGTGAAGAACATCAGGACGCAGGCGCCGGATGAGGTGGCCGCGACGGCTGTTTCCTGCTGTCCCGCCGCGGCCCTGGCCCCGGTGCAGGGCGCGGCGTTCGCATCGCTCAGGTGGTACCGGTCGGGCAGCGTCAGCGTGTACGAATCGAGACGGAGCGCCACCGGGCCGGACCGGGCCGGGGTGCCGCCCGAGGCGCCCGCGACACCGACCGGCACGCCGATGCCGGCGAAGACCACGAAAAGGCCGAACACGCCGGCGAAGCGGCGCCGGCGGCCCCGCCGGTAGCGCGCGATGACCAGGTCGGCGAGTCCATCGCGGGGCGTGACGTGGTCCAGTTCGCTGTCAAGCGCGAGCCTGAGGTTGAACTCGTCGTTAGCGTGGATGGACACGGCGAACCCTCTTGTCTTCGTATTCGGCGGACAGCAGTACCCGCAACTGGTCAAGACCCCGGCTGGCCGCGGACTTCACGGTGCCCTCGGCGATGCCGAGGGCGGCCGCGGTGTCGGCCACCGACGCGTCGAGGAGGTAGCGGAACACGAGCACCTCGCGCTGGACGGCGGGCAGCCGGCGCAGCACGCGGACGAGCACGTGACGGCGGTCGGCCGCCTCGGCGAACGAGGTGACCACCGCCAGCGGGCCGGTATCGGTCAGCACACCGGTCACCTCCGGATGGCGCGCGCGATGCCGCCAGCGTTCCCGGCAGACGTTGACCAGGACGACCCGGCTGTAGGCCTCCGGTGCCTCCTTCGCGCGGTCCCAGCGCCGGAAGGTCCGCAGCAACGTCATCTGCAGCGCGTCCTCGGCCTCCTCCCGGGTGTCGAGCAGCACCAGGGCCGCCCGCAGCAGCGGCGCCGACGCCGTCTTGACGAATTCGGTGAACTCTGCCTCACGGCCAGCCAGAGCACCTCGCGCCCGTCTCACGACACGGTCAATGCCGAGGGGCGGTTGTTGGTTCCAACAACTTTCCCGCCGGGCCTGACGGAGTGCCGCAGGAAGCCCTCGTAGTTGTGCTGCCGGAGCTGGCTCTCGATCTGCTTGACCGTGTCGAGCCCGACACTGACCATGATCAGCAGGCTTACCCCGCTGAACAGGACCTGGCTGCTGACGCCGATCATGTCCAGCGCGACCATCGGGAACATCGCGATCACCGCCAGGTACACCGACCCGGGCGCGGTCAGGCGGGTGAGCACGTAGCCCAGGTACTCGGCGGTCGGCGGTCCGGGCCGCAGGCCCGGCACGAAGCCGCCGTACTTCTTCATGTTGTCCGCGACCTCCGCCGGGTTGAACGTGATCGACGCGTAGAAATAGGTGAAGGCGATGATCAGGCCGAAGAACGCGAGGTAGTAGGCCGGGAAGACCGTCACGCTGGGGGTGAGGTAACGGTCCGTCCAGGCCACCCAGCCCTGCGGCTGGTCCGGGTGGCCGAGCAGCGCCGCGGCGAGCTGCGGGAGGTACAGCAACGACGAGGCGAAGATGACCGGGACCACGCCGGCCTGGTTGACCTTCACCGGGATGTACGTGGACGTCCCGCCGTACACCCGCCGTCCGGTCATCCGTCTGGCGTACTGGACCGGGATGCGCCGCTGCGCCTGCTCCATGAACACCACGAACCCGACGACGGCGACGACCACGACGGCCGTCCCCAGGGTCATGCGGATTCCCCTGGTGAGGTAGATCTGCTCGAACTCGCCGGGGATCACGGCGATCACGCTGGTGAAGATCATCACCGACATGCCGTTGCCGATGCCGCGGTCGGTGACGAGCTCGCCCATCCACATGATCACGGCCGTGCCCGACACCATCGTGATCATCATCGTGGCGATCGTGATCGCCGTGGGGTGCGGGATCAGCGGATGGCTCGTCGCCGAGCAGTCCGTGCCGGGGAACAGGTTCCCCGAGCGGGCCAGCGCCACGTAGCCGACCGACACGATGACGGCCAGCATCACGGTGAGGTACCTGGTGTACTGGGTGATCTTCGCCTGGCCGGCCCGGCCCTCGTCCTTCAGCGCCTGCAGCCGCGGGATGACCTGGGTGAGCAGCTGCACGATGATGCTCGCGGTGATGTAGGGCATGATGCCCAGCGCGAACACCGTCACGTGCAGCAGCGAGTTGCCGCTGAACAAGTTCAGGACCGCGAACAGGTTCGCGGCGGAGCCACGGGCGGATTCCAGGCCGGAGCAGTACCGTACGGCCGGCGCCGAGATGCCCGGCGCCGGCAGCGCGGAGCCGAACCGGAACAAGGCGACGATCCCCAGGGTGAACAGCAGCTTCTTCCGCAGGTCCGGCGTCCTGAAGGCCTGGGTGAACCCCGTCAGCATGGTCACGGCCCTTAAATGCCGCAGGGCCGCAGGCCGTTCCGGCGGAGGCAGGACGGCGGCGCCGGTACCTGTCAGCCGAGCTGGATGGAGCGCCGGGCCAGGCCGAGCCAGAAACCGTCGATGACGGTGCGCTGGGTGGCCAGTTCGTCCGCGGCCGCTCCCAGGGTGACGAACAGCGGGGCGAAGTGCTCGGTACGGGGATGGGCGAGGCGGCTGGCCGGGGCCTTGTGCTGGAAGTCGAGCAGGGCGTCGAGGTCACCGGCCGCCAGGGCGCGCCGCCCCCAGTCGTCGAACTCGGCCATGACCGCCGGGACGACGCGGTCGTCGGCGGTGAGCGCACGCAGGTTGTGGGTGAAGAAGCCGCTGCCGATGATGAGCACGCCCTCATCGCGCAGCGGGGCCAGCTTGCGGCCGATCTCCATGAGCTGGCCCGGGTCCAGGCTCGGCATCGAGATCTGCAGCACCGGCACGTCCGCGGCCGGGTACATCTCCACCAGCGGCACGTACGCGCCGTGGTCCAGGCCCCGGCCCGGGACGTCCAGCACCGGGGTGCCCGCGGAGCGCAGCAGCTTGCGCACCTTTTCGGCCAGCTCGGGGGCGCCGGGGGCGGCGTAGGTGACGCGGTAGTAGTGCTCCGGGAACCCCCAGAAGTCATACACCAGCGGCACCGTGGTGGTGGCGCCCAGGGCCAGCGGCGCCTCCTCCCAGTGCGCGGAGATCATCAGGACGGCCCGCGGCCGAGGCAGGTCACGGGACCACGCGGCCAGCTCGCCCGGCCAGGTCGGGTGGTCGGCGAGCGGCGGGGCGCCGTGCGAGAGATACAGGGCGGGCATCCGGGCGGGCCTGGCGCCGGAGGTGGGGGCCGGGGTTGAGGAAGCGGTGGGTGAGGAAGCGGTGGCGGGGGAAGCGCTGGCGGGGGAAGCATTGGCAGCGGACATGACGGGCTCCGGTTTGGTTCAAATTTGAACTATCTTGGACGACTCTAGCATGATGGTTCAAATTTGTACAACTAGCGTAGGATGACACCATGAGCGGCACAAGGTGGCTGGACGCGGACGAGACGCGGGCCTGGGAGAGCTTCCTGGCCGCCGGGGCCCTCGTCGACCGGCGCGTCGACCAGCAGCTCAAGGAGGCCGCCGGCCTGTCCCACCCGCAGTACGAGATCCTGGTCCGGCTGGCCGCCGCCCCGGACGGCGAACTGCGCATGACCGAGCTCGCCGACACCCTGCTCACCTCCAAGAGCGGGCTGACCTACCAGGTCACGCAGCTCGAGAAGGCGGGCCTGGTCACCCGCCGGTCCTGCCCGTCCGACGTGCGAGGCGTCTTCGCCGTCCTCACCGAGGCCGGCCGTCGACGTCTCGAGCAGGCCGCCCCCGGGCACGTGGCCCTGGTCCGCGAGCTGCTCATCGACGTGCTCACGCCCGGGCAGCTGGCCGTCCTGGCCGACGCCCTCGGCGAGGTCGGCCGGCGGGCCGCCGCTCCCGAGCGAACCAGTACGCTGCCACATTTGAACCGGACGTGCAGCTGACCCGGGTCGCGCCGTCGACCAGGGCTGTTCACCGCCGCCCACGATGCGCTGGACGGCCCGGCCGACGCGTTCGCCCGGGATATCGTCAACCCTTGACGAGGAGGTCACCATGTCAGAGAACTTCGTGCTGGTGCACGGCGCGTGGCACGGCGGATGGGCCTGGCAGCCCGTGGCGAGCAGGCTGCGCGCCGCCGGGCACCGGGTGTGGGCGCCGACCTGCCCCGGGCTCGGCATCGACGACGACCCGCGGGGCGTGACGCTGGCCGGCTGCATCGACAGCGTGGTAGGCCAGGTCGAGGCGTCCTTTGCCGTCGACGTCACGCTGGTCGGGCACAGCTGGGGCGGCTACGTCATCGCCGGCGCGGCGCCGCGGCTGGCGTCCCGGCTGAAGGCCCTGGTGTTCTGGAGCGCCTTCGTGCCCGAGGCCGGGCGTCCGCTGTACGACGAGGTGCCGCCGAGCTACCAGGAGCTGTTCACCCAGGCCGCGGGGGCCTCCGGGGACAACACCGTCGCCCTGCCTGTGGAGGTGTTCCAGGGCGCCTTCATGGGGGACGCCGACCCGGCCGCCGCCGCGGTGGTGCACTCGGTGCTGCGCCCGCAGCCCTTCCGGACGTTCACCGACCCGCCCGCCGACGAGGCCTACCGCGGCATGGGGATCCCGCTGCACTACGTGCTGTCCGACGGCGACGTCGCGCTGCCGCCGGGTGAGTACGGCTGGAACCGCTTCGCCGAGCGGATCAAGACCACGCCGGTTCCGGTGCCCGGCAGCCACGAGTCCATGTTCACCCGCCCGGCCGAGCTGGCCGGCGCCCTCGTCCAGGTGGCCACCGCCCCCTGAGACCCGGGCTGCGCCGGCGTCCTGTGCCGCCGGTCTCGTACGGGTTTGCCGCGGGCCCGGGGCCCAGCGTAAGTGCCCCGTGATACTTGAGTGCCTGGTGAGATGTTCGGCCCGCAAAGATTGGGGTGGAATTTAGCATCGGGGCGGCTTTTGCGCACTATAGCCCCCGAAATCCACCCCAATGCGCGAATCAACCCCATAAGAGTTACGATCGTCGAACTGATGAGTGAATCTGAGGTACGAATGGGGTAAGCGGGACCAGTGGTGCCCCGAGGCCGCTCGTTCGGGGATAAAGACCCTGGGACGGCGCTTCCGGTGGGCCGTCCCAGGGCCGGCTTCCTCAGGCGCGGGCGGCGGACGGCGTGGCCGGGGCCGTTCCCGCGGCCGCGGCCCACAGCGGCGGGCCGACCGGCAGGACCGGCCGGCCCGCCATGTTGTTCACCACCACCGTGGCCGAGGTGTCCAGGCGACCAGCGCCGTCACGACACCGGCGTACCCCCCGATCTTGACCACGGTCGCGCCCGCGGACTGCCCCGCGCCGGTCATGAAGAAGCCGGCGAACAGGATGATCTCGGTGATTTCCAGGGTCAGGAAGACGGCGAACACGGTGCAGGCGCAGCTCAACTTCCTCCGGGCCCAGATCAGCCCGCACTTCATCTATAACGCGCTCACGGCGATCGAGTCGTACGTACGATCTGACCCGGAACGGGCCAGGAATCTGCTGGTCGGGTTCGCCGAGTTCACCCGCTGGGCGTTCCGCGAGCACACGCAGTACGCCACCCTGGCCGAGGAGCTGCGGTTCGTGGACATCTACCTGGAGCTCGAGCGGGCCCGCTTCGGTGACCGCCTGGCGGTCAGCCTGCGGGTAGCCCCCCGAGGTACTGCCCGTCCGGGTACCGTCGCTGGTGCTGCAGCCGCTGGTGGAAAACGCCATCCGGCACGGCCTGGAGCAGCTCAGCGGAACCGCCAGGCTGCAGATATCCGCGGAAGACGGCGGTCACGAGGCGGTCGTGACGGTCGAGGACCACGGCGTCGGGACCGATCCCGAGCGGCTCGCCGACGTGCTCGCGGGCCGCCAGGGCGGTCAGTCGATCGGGCTGCGCAACGTGGACGAGCGGCTGCGCGCCACCTTCGGCAACGACCACGGGCTGACCATCGAGACCGGTGTCGGGGCGGGCACCAAGGTCACCATGCACCTGCCCAAGTTCTGCCCGGCGGTGAGCGGAGCATGACCCAGATCCGGTCCACCTCGCCGCCCGCCGACCGGGCCGACAGCGGCCACCGGGAGATCATCCGGGCGTCCGCCCTGGTCATCGACGATGAAGCGCCGGCCCTGGACGAGCTGAGCTACCTGCTCCGCACGACGTTCTCGATCACGCCGGTAGACGCCGCGCAGAATTCCGCCGACGCGTTCCGCTACCTGCAGGAACGTGCCTATGACGTGGTGTTCCTCGACGTCAGGATGCCCGGGCTCAACGGCATCGAGCTGGCCAACGTGCTGAGCCGGTTCGCCACCCCGCCGGCCATCGTCTTCGTCACCGCCTACGAGGAGTACGCGGTGCGCGCCTTCGACATCGGCTCGATGACCCGCAAGCCGCGCCGAGAGCGGCCGCGGTTACCGGGCCGAGGACCGTCAGCCGCGGGTGGCCAGGTCACCCACGCGTCCGAGGTAGTCCAGGAACCGCGCGCGTTCCTCCTCGTCGAACTGGGCGAGGAGCCGCTGGCCCAGGCGGAGCACGTGGGGTGCCGCCTCCGCCACGGTCCTGGAGCCTTCCTCGGTGATGCGCAGCACTCGCTTGCGTCGGTCCCGCTCATCCCGGCCGCGCTGGATCAGGCCGCGCTGGGCCATGCGCCCGGCCAGCTCCGCGATGCTCGACCGGTCGAGTGAGGTGAGACGTCCCACGCTGGCCTGGTCCAGGTCACCGTGCACGGCCAGGGCGCACAGGATGACGTACTGCGAGCCGGTGATGTCTACCGGGACGAGTTCGGCCCACAGCTGGGTGTGTGCCTGGTAGGCACGCCTGATGAGATGCCCCGGCGTTTCCGCGAAGCCGCGGACCAGCGCGCTGATCTCGTCATTTCCTGCGGTCGACGACATTGTCCTCGCTGGGAAAGGCATTGAGGAGGATAATGCCGTTCCATTGACCCTACGTTTCGGTTGCTGCTAAATTTCTGGGTACGTCCTCCGTATACGGAGCATTTTCCCGCCCTGACCAGGCTCCGGGACCTTGAACAGGCGGTCCGGGGACCGTTCAGGGGTCTCCCCTGGCGCCAATTTATACCCGGAGCGTGAGAATCTGCGCCAAGCGCAGATCTTACGGTCAGCTTACGGCTCAGGCCGGTACCACAGGGCTGGGTAAGCATATGTTTTCCCGCCCATGTCCGGGCCCTTTTTCTGAAGGGAAGGCAAAGGGTGATCAGGAATCGGGCCGGCCAGCCTGGCGACGACGGCGCGCAGGATAACCGGCGTGGCCGGGATGACCGCGCGACGAGACCTTCCCCGTGGGTGGTGGCTCCGCCTTCCCAGGGGCCGTCCCAGGGACCGTCCCAGGCCGGTTCTTCGCGGGTCATCACGGGGCCGTTCCCGCCGGGGCTGTCCCCGCAGGGGCCATTCCAGCAGGGCCCGTCCTCGCGAGGCCCGTCCCCGCAGGGCCCGTCCCCGCGAGGGCCGTCCCCGCGAGGGCCGTCCCCGCCCGCCCCGGACCCGCGGCGCCCGGCGCCATCGCCAGCCCCGGGTAATGCCGCCCCCGGGAATGCCGCCCCGGGGAGTGCGCCGGGTTACGAATTCGACGGCCGGCGGGGCAGGGCACGGGCCCGGCTGGGCGACAAGCCGATGGCAGGGGACCTCGGGCTCGACGTCGACATCCCGGCCGCGGGCCGCCACCGCCGGCCGCCCCGGCTCGGGTCCGGACGGCCTGGCCGGACGCTGCGGGTGGCGGTCCCGGTCACGGTGATCGTCCTCGGCGTGACCAGCGGCTTGATTGTGAGCGTTAACAACGGCACGCACCGTGCCCTGCCTTCCCCCGGTTTCCCGCCCGCCACCCTGGCCGGTCAGGACTTCACGCCGTACGCGGCGGGAAGCACCCGCGGGGTCACCCTGTCCGAGGGCCGGGTGACGAGCGACGGCACCGAGATCGTCGCGGTCGGCGCCGAAACCGGCCAGCTCGTCCCCCGGGCCCAGTTCTTCGTCTCGCTGGATGACGGCAGGTCCTGGGCTCTCGGCGGGATGACCGCCGCGGAAGGCGGGACGCCGCCGCCAGGGCACGCGGCTCGCTTCGTCGCGGGCGGGGCCGGTAAGTGGGCCGCCGTGGGCCCCGATTCGGTCTGGACGAGCGCTGACGGCCGGGAGTGGACGCTCGCTTCCGCCACGGGCCTGCCGCAGCGGGCGGGCGACCAGATCACGGTGCTGAAGCGGACCGGCAGCGGCTTCATCGCCGCGGGGGCGAACATGCCGGGCGGGGACCGGGCCACTCCGGTGATCTTCCTGTCTGCTAACGGGAGGAGCTGGGAACGGTTCGGTGCCGGGCAGCTGCGCCTAGCCGCAGGTACCGGCCGGGCGCTGGATATCAGGCTGGCGGCGGCTTACGGGCACCTGATCCTGATCGCGGGAGACGTGGCCACCGCGGCCAGCGGCGGTTCCCGGCGAATGACGCCCGTCCGCACCGGAGGCGCCTGGCTCAGCGGCGACGGCGGCCGCAGCTGGACTCCGGTCACGGTGCCGGCCGGGCCCGGCGCACAGGAGCAGTTCTCCGACGTGGCCGCCACGGCGGACGGGTTCTTGCTGGTCAGGCCCGCGATGGTCGATGGCGTTGCGGCGGCTGACGTGTACCGGTCGGACAACGGCACAGCCTGGACGTTCAGTGCCACCCTGACCACCCGGGCCGGCTTCGCGCCCATCCTGATGAACGGCAACGCCGACGGTGCCGTGCTGACCGGCCGGTCCGGCCGCACGCTGACCGCCTTCGTCTCCGCGGACGGCGTCCGCTGGCACCAGACCGCAGCATTCGGCAGCTCGGCTGAGACGATCTCAGGCGTGGCCGAGGCCGGGACCGGCGCCGTGGTGGCGGCCGGCGCCGCGGTGGCGGCCGGGGCCGTCGTGGCGGCCGGGGCGGGGAATGGCGCCGCGGCCGGCGGCAGCCAGCGGCTGATCATGATCGCCGGCGGCTCGGGCGGCGTCAGCAACGACAACCTGGCTGACATCCCCGGCGGCACGGAACCCCAGCTCGCCGTCAATGCCGTCACGGCCCAGGGCGGCCGGCAGGTCGCGGTGGGCAGCGCGAACGGCTTCCCGGCGGCCTGGATGTCCGCCGACGGCGGCCGCACCTGGCATCGCGCGACGGGCCAGACCCCCGCCGTGCTGACCAGGCCGGGCCTGGAACAGCTGACCGGCGTCACGCACGGCAGCGCGGGGTGGCTGGCGGTGGGCGGCGTCACCGGGGCGGCGCCCGGGCATCCGGTGGTCATCGGCTCGGCGGACGGCAGCGTCTGGTCCGCCGCCGACGGCGAGCCCGTCTTCGCCGCCAGCGGCCTGGTCATCGAGCAAGCCGCCGCGGGCCGCGACGGCTACGTAATCGTCGGCTCCCGACTGGTGACGGCCGCCGGTCAACGGGGGACGTCAACCCGCACCATCGCCGCCGCGTGGTGGTCCGCCGGGCTGACCGGCTGGCACCGCGCGGGCGACACGACGGCAGGCGGCGCCATGGCGAGCGAGGCGGCGATGGGCGACACGGCGGCGGGCGCGCTGGACGGCGCGGGGAACAGGCAGATGCTGGCCGTCACCGCCACCGCGGATGGTTTCGTCGCGGTGGGCTCGCACGACCGGCTTCCCGCTGTCTGGACCACGCCGGATGGCCGGGCCTGGGCCCAGGCCGACCTCCCCCTCCCAGCCGGCGCCACCGGGGCGGCATTGCAGCACGTCGCCGCCGACGGCCGCACCGTGGTCGCCGCGGGCATGGCGCAGACCGCGACGGGACAAATGCCGTTCGCGGCTCGTTCGGCCGACGGCGGTCGCAGCTGGACCGAGACAGCCCTGCCGGTTCCCGCGGGTACCGCGCAGGTCAGCGCGCTGGCGGCGGCCGGAGGCGGCTTTACCGCGACCGGCACGTTCGGCGCCACGCCGGGAGACCGGGACGTGGTGGTCTGGACCTCTCCGAACGGGGCGACCTGGCAGGCGGCCACGCCGACCGGGCTGGGCCTGGCCGCCCCGGGCATCCAGGCCATCACCGGTCTCGCCGTGTCCGGCCGTACGCTGACCGGGGTCGGCTTCACCGCCACTCCCGCGGGCGAGCAGCCCACCCTCTGGCAGCCCCCCATCCGCTGACATGCCACGCTCAGGCGCGCCAGTCCGGAGTGGGCCAACGGCCGTGCCCGGCAGGATGCCCCATTGATCTCGCTAGACCTATCCGGTCACATTTTATCGTATATTTATTCGATAAACTGCATTTTAGCGAAAGCACTACTGGGCACTCACGTACCAAGGTTCACGTGGGTCACTGAGGTGAGGTGCGGGACGCCGTGAAACCCGGGAGCCGGCTGAGGTGAGGTGCGGGACGCCGTGAAACCGGGGAGCCGGCTGAGGTGAGGTGCCGGACGCCGTGAAACCCGGGAGGCAGTGCGCTGGAGCGCGGTGGAACTGGGGGACACGGAGTTCCTGGGCTCGAGGCCGGCGAGCCGCACCCGGCCGCCGCCAGACCCGGCCGCCGCCGGACCAGACCCGGCGCACGCGTAGCAGGACGCGGGGCGTGGCTGGATAACGTGTCGAGCCAGCGGGCGATCTCGGTGTGGTCGGCGTCGGCGGGGAGGGCCTCGGCGGCCTGGGCCCACTGGTCCGCCGCCAAGGCCGACAGGGCGGACGGGGTGCCGGCCGAGGCGATCAGGCCGAGGGCGATGCGCATGTCCTTGAGCATCAGGCGCAGCGAGAACCCGGAGTCGAAGGTCCGCGGCACGATGAAGTCCGGCCACTTGTTCTCGGTGGACCCGCTGCGGCCGCTGGAGGAGTTGATCGCGTCCAGCACCGTGGGGATGTCCAGGCCGAACCCGCCCGCCGCCGCCATCGCCTCGCACGTCGCGAGCAGGTGAGTGGCGGAGAGCAGGTTGTTCAGCGCCTTGACGGCGTGCCCGGCCCCGACGTCGCCGACAGGAACGACCCGGGCACCGAGCACATCGAGCAGCGGGCGGACACGCTGCAGGTCGCCGGGTGCGCCGCCGGCCATGATGGTGAGGCGGCCGCTGACCGCCCCGGCGACGCCGCCGGAGACCGGCGCGTCCACCAGGGTGACCCCGGCCCCCGCCGCCTCGGCCGCCAGTTCCCTGGTCACGACGGGTTCCGAGGAGCTCATGTCGACGATCACCGTGCCCGGGGCAACAGCCGGGAGCAGGCCGGCCACCACCCGGCGGACCACCGCTGAGTCGGGCAGCATGAGGATGACGCAGGCGGCGCCCGCGGCCGCCGCGCTGAGGCTGACGGCCGGGCACGCGCCCGCTCGTTCGGCCCATATAGTGGCTGCCGCCTCGCTGACGTCGTAGCCCTGGACCTGGTAGCCGGCCTCAGCCAGCCGGGTGGCCATCGGGGCGCCCATCTTGCCCAGCCCGACGAAGCCGACCGTGGCGCCCGGCCCGATCCCGGCTGGCGCTGCCCCGGTCAAGCGGAGATCCGGATCACGTCGTCCGAGCCGCCGCGGGCGGTGAAGCGGGCGGCGACCAGCGGGTCGTGCCCGGCCACCACGCGGGCGCCGGGCCCGGCAGCCATCTCGCGGATCTGGTCGAAGGCGGCGTACATGCCGGCCAGGTCCGCCACGATGGAGAACGGCCGGTCCCGCTCGAGCTCCTCGTAGTAGTGCACCGCGTCGGACGCCAGGATGACCGGGCCGCCGCGGGTCGCGACGGTGACGATCGCCTGGCCGGGGGTGTGACCGCCGACCTCGGTCAGCTCGATGCCCGGCGCGACGGTATGAGCCCGGCCGGTCAGCGTCAGCCGGCCGGCCTCGCGCAGCTCGCGCAGCCAGTCGAGCTCGCTGGCCTCGGTGCTGTGCGCGAACTGGCCGCGGCGGCCCATCGGCCCGGTCCAGAAGTCGTACTCGTCCCCGGTCATGAGAACCTCGGCTCTGGTGAAGACCGGGAGCCCGCCGATGTGGTCGTAGTGGGCGTGGGTGAGCACGACCTGCGCGACGTCGTCCGGGGCGGTGCCGGCCGCGCCCAGCGCGGGCACCGTGTCCATGAGCATGGTGCGCCCGCGGGACGCGCCGGCGGCGGGCGAGAAGCCGGTGTCCACGACCACCGTCCGGGCCGGGCTGCGGGCCACCCAGAAGAAGTAGTCCATCCGCAGCGGCCGGTCCGGCTCGTGGTAGGCGGGGTAGTTGAGGAAGACCTCGGCCGCGCTGGCCTGCCGGGTCCCGTAGCGCACCGCCAGCACCTCGTACTGCTCGCCGGTCATGGCTGCGCGGCGGTGTAGTCGTTCTCCTCGACTTCGCCGCCCCATTCGGTGGTGCCGTGGGAGACGGCCAGGTGGGTCAGCAGGGTGTCCCCGCTGGCGCCGTGCCAGTGTTCCTCGCCTGGTTCGGCCCAGATGACGTCGCCGCTGCCGATGACCTGCGTGCCGCCGGCCCGGGTGGCCACGATGCCGCGCCCCGCGGTGACGACGAGCAGCTGGCCGCCGGGATGGCGGTGCCAGTACGTGCGGGCTCCCGGGGTGAAGATCACGGTGTTGATCATGATCCCGGGACCAGCGAGGACGGGATCGAGGTGCACCGTGCCGGTGAAGGTGGCGGTCCGTTGCCCGGACGGCTGGCCTTCGATCCGGCCCTGGCTCACGTACATGCTGGTCAGCCCTCCTGTTCGGCCACCCGGACACCGCCGGCCAGGTCGCCGAGGGCGTCGACCACGCGGTTGCTGATCATGTCACCGTAACCGAGGGCGTTGGACACCTGGAAGGCGGTCAGCGTGCCCGGCCCGATGAGCGTGGCCACGCCGAGGTCCTCGGCCAGTGACAGGTAGAGCCGGACGTCCTTGGCCATCAGCCGGCCGGTGAGCCCGCCCTCGAGGTAGTCGCCCCTGATGATGTGCGGGAACCGGTTGAGCGAGGCGAAGCTGACGCCGCTCGAGGTGTTGATGACCTCGAGCAGCTGAGCCAGGTCGAGGCCGGCTTTCTTGCCGGCCACCATGACCTCGGCGGTGGCGGCGAGCGTCACGCCGTTGAGGAAGTTGTTGAGCACCTTGGTCACGTGGCCCGAGCCGCTGCCGCCCATATGGTGGACGTGGGCGCTGAACGTGCCGAGCAGCGGCCGGACTCCTGCGAGCGCGGCGGCGTCGCCGCCGACCATGAGGGTCAGCGTGCCCTTCTCGGCGGCCGCGGCGCCGCCGGAAATCCCGGCGTCCAGGTAGCGCGCGCCGCGCCGGGCCAGGTCGTCGTGCAGCGAGCGGGTGGAGGCGGGGTCAGCGGTGCTCAGATCCACGATGACCTGCCCGTCGCGGGCGTGCGTGAGCAGGCCGCCGGGGTCGCGGATCACCGGCTCGATCACCGCGCTGCCGGGCAGCGAGAGCATGATCACGTCACAGCGCGCGGCCAGCTCGGCCAGGCTGGCCGCCGGCGCGGCGCCGCAGGCGGGAATCCGGCTGGCGTCGGCGTCGACGGCCAGGACGTCATACCCGGCCCCGGTCATCCGGCGGGTGATCCGCCCGCCCATGTTGCCCACGCCCACCATGCCGACGGGCCCATGCTGCCCTGTCATCGACCGCCCTGCCATCGGTGCCTGTCCATCCGGTCGATGATTTCATGCCGGGGGAGATAAGCCGTCAGGGTCGCTTCCAGGGTTACATGCGTACGAGCGTGGCGGGTGTCATGGCGGGGGCGGGCCACTGCCGGTGATGACGACGGCCTTGTCGCCGGAGCCGGAGGGGTCGCTGCCGGAGATGACGACCGCCTTAGGGCCGGGGGCGGGGCCGGGGTGATCGATGATGACGATCGCCTTAGGGCCGGGGGCGGGAGGCGGCTCGACGGGGATGACGACCGACATGAGCGTGGCCTGGGTGACGTCCGGCCCTGGTGCGGGCGGCTGGGAATTCGTGACATCGGCCGAGGCGAACGGCACCGAGGCGAGGGCTCCGGCTCCGCCGATGCCGCCGGCCAGCATCAGCCCCGCCATGAACCCGGCCGCGCCGATCGCCGCGGACGGCCTCCAGCCAGCAACGCGGTAACGCATCGCGCACTCCTTGATCTAGGGATCTTGCAGGTGCCCACGACGCTAGCCAGCCGGGCTGAAACCGGGCTGACGTGGCGCTGACGCGGGGCGGCTGGAGGACGCAGGCGTGGAGGTGCTCGGGGTGACCGACCACGAGGGCATCTGGAAGTCCATCTACTTCTTCGACCCGAACGGGATCCGGCTCGAGCTGACCTACCAGACCCGCCCGCTCGGCGAGCGGGACGCCACCGACGCGGAGGCCGCCGTGCGGAGGTGGATCGCGGAGCACGCGAGTGCGTGAGCTGCCCGAGATCCCGACGCGGGCCGCTCATGGCACGGCCGGACGGACGCGGCGGCCGGGCGGGCGCAGGGCCCAGGACAGCACCGTCAGCGTGGTCAGGACCGCGAGCAGCCCCACCTCGCCGAGGGCATAGCCGGTGGTCAGGTGGGAGACGATGGCCCCGGTGTAAACGAAGAACGTGCCCGCGTAGGCCCACTCCTTGAGCAGGGCGCGCCGCGGGACGAGCAGCGCGAGCCCGCCCAGAATCTTCCAGGTGCCCAGCAGGACCAGGAAGTACGACGGATAGCCAAGGCCGGTCACCAGGTCGCGCACCATGGGAAGGCGGGCGATGTCCCAGGCACCGCCGAGTTCGAGTTCGGCCACCACCGCCGCGGTGGCCAGCCAGTAGGCGGCCGGCTGCCAGCGCGCGAATGACGGGTGACGGCTGGTGATGGGCCGTTCGGTCAGCGTGTGCATGAGGTGTCCCCGTTTCTCGTTGTCGTCCCGTTCGTAGGGAAGCTTTACTACATGTAGCTTTACTACCTATTGATGTGAAGGTAGCATTACTACGCATGAGGGCGCAAGCGCTTAAGGGCCACCTGGACGGCATGCTGCTGGCCGCGCTGGAAGGCGGTCCGCGGCACGGCTATGCGGTGATGGAGGCGCTGCGGGCCGGCAGCGACGGCCAGTTCGACCTGCCCACCGGCACGATCTACCCGGCGCTGCGCCGGCTGGAGCGGGCCGGGCTCGTGCTCACCCGATGGTCCGAGGACGGCGGGCGGCGCAGGCGCCTGTACGAGCTCACCCCGGCCGGACGCCGGATGCTCGATGACGAACGAAACGCCTGGCGGGAGTTCTCCACCGCCGTCACCGCCCTGCTCGGGCCGCAACCGCGTCCGGTGACATCATGACCGGCCTTCCGGGCTCGGCCGGCCTTCCGGGCGGTGCGGAGCGGGTCATCGGTTCTTACCTGACGGAGGTGGCGGACGGGCTGATCGGCCCGGCCCGGGCGCGCCGGGACATCCTGGCCGAACTGGGTGCCGGGCTCGCGGACGCCACCGATGCCTACCGCTCCGCCGGGCTGGCGCCCGGTCAGGCCGTGCGCGCGGCCATCACCGAGTTCGGCCGCCCCGAGCAGGTCGCCGACGGGTTCCGGGCCGAACTCACCGCCGCCCAGGCCCGCCGGACCGCGGTTACCCTGCTGAGAACGGGCCCGCTGGTCGGTCTCTTGTGGGCGAGCGCCGCCCTGGCCAGCCGCATCGGCGCCCGGCTCGCCTCCCCCTGGCACTGGGCCAGCATGCCCCTCGGCGCCCGGCCCGTCACCCACCTCGCCGGGTTCGCCCTCGCGATCGCCATCGGCAGCGCCCTGGTCACCGTGGCCGCTACCGGACGGCTCACCCGCTGGCTCCCTGCCGGTCCCGGTGCGCTGCCCGCGCGTCCTCGCTGGCTTCCCGCCTGGCCCGCCGTCTCGGCCGCCCTCGCCGCCAGCGGCACCGCCGCCATCGATGTGGCCCTGCTCGCCCTGCTCGCCACCCAGGCCGCCAGCACACCCGGCCGGCTCGCGGCACTCCCGGTGGCAGCGGCCGCGATCGCCAGCCTCACCCGGCTCACCCTCACCACCCGCGCCGCCCGGAACTGCCTCACCACCAGTGCGGCGCGCCTTTCCGCCCGGTCCGGCTAGGGCCGCCCGGACGAGGGCAGCGTCCGCCGGGATAACCGCCCGGCCAGGTGAGCGTGGGCCGTCAGGACGGAGCCCGTGTCGCGCCAGAGGAACCAGGCGATCCCGGCGATCAGCAACGGGGTGACGATCCAGTGCTCGGCGAACTTGTTGGTGGTGATCCGGACCGGCGCGGGCAGCAGGCCGAACTCGTAGCGGCTGAGCGGGTACAGCAGCGGGCAGCCGTCATGGGTGCACATGTCGCCGGCCAGGTGGGCGAGCATCCCGAGGGTGACGCACACGGCCAGCATCGGCACATGCCGCGGCGTGACCAGATCCAGGTCCCAGCCCTTCCAGATCATCAGGGCGGCCAGCGCGATCCCGAACGCGTCGCCGTGGTGGCCGCCGATGTTCAGCGCCCGGAAGGCCGCCGAGAACAGCAGGCCCAGGATGAGCCCGGCCGGGACGAGATGCCACCACGGGCCCGAGGTCCGGGCGCCCGCCTGCCAGGACGCGGCCCCGAGCGAGGCGGCGGCCACGATCGCGACGCCGAGCAGGCTGTGCGTGCCCTTCCGGTGGCCGCCGCTGATCTTGTGCACGATCCAGGCGAAGGCCCCGGTCAGGAAGCCGAACGTGCGGGCGATGGTGGACCCGGGCTCGTCGATGTCGGGGAGCACGCCCGCGCCAGCGGTCAGGACCACCGCCGCTGCCAGGTGCGTGCCGGTGACGTGCAGCAGGGGCGCGACGGCCGTGAAGGCCAGGGCACCGGACAGCGCGTGGTCGCGGCCGAGCATGGCAGGCTCCCGGGATCAGTGGGGTCAGGGTCCTGCCACGGTACGCTGGGCCGGCGGCGTTCCCGGGGAGCCGCGCCGTGGGCATTTCCGGCTGCCGGAGGCCCCGGCCCGGTCCCCGGGGGCCGGTCCCCCGGGGCCGGGGCTGATCGAGGTCAGCCGGCCTTGCTCTTCTTGGGCTTGGCCACCTTGGGCGGGAGCGAGGCGACGTGGGCCCGGGCCTTCTCCACCCACTGCGCGGCCCGGTTCGCGTCATCGCGCCAGCTGGGCGGCAGGCTGAGGTAGCCGCCCATCGGGCGCTCGGCGGGCCCGAACGGTCCCGACCCGTCGATAGCGGCCAGTTCCGCGGCGTCCGGCCCGGCCAGCCGGACGCCGACGGCGGACCCGAAGAGCCCGGCGAACATGTTGCCGTGCACGAAGGCGCCGAGGTTGCCGAACATCGGCTTGATCTCGACCTCCGGGTCCTCGGGGACCAGCGACCTGAAGAACTGCTTGTCGGCCTCGCTGGGCTTGGGTATCTGCACCGGGCCCGATCCTATTGAGCGGGCTGGTCGGCCAGCTTGATGATGCTGAATACCGCGCCCTGCTGGTCGCCGATCACCGCCATCCGCCCGACCGGTGAGTCGAACGGCGGCGCCTGGACCGTCCCGCCCAGCTCGGCGGCCTTGGCCGCGGTGGCGTCCGCGTCGGCGACGGCGAAGTACACGTGCCAGTGGTTGGGGATGCCCGGCATCGGCGGGGCCATGCTGCCGCCCACCTGCTGGCCGCCGGCCTCGAACAGCGTGTACATCTGGCCGCCGCCCATGTCCATGGTGGAGGTAGTCAGGCCCAGCACGTCGGTGTAGAACTTGACCGCGCCCGGGTCGGCGGTGATGAGCTCGTTCCAGGTGAGCGTGCCGGGCTCGTTCACCAGCGTGGCGCCGATGTGCTGGCCGGCCTGCCACAGCGCCACCGGCGCGCCGGCCGGGTCCATGACGAAGGCCATCCGCCCGGCGTCCATGATGTCGAACGGCGCCATCGCCACCTTGCCGCCGGCGGCTTCCACCTTGGCGGTGGCCTCGTCGACCGAATCGACGGCGATGTAGGTGTTCCACATGGGCGGGACGCCCGCGGCGGCCATTTCCGGTGACTGCGGAGCGATGGCGGCGACTGAGTGGCCGCCGAGCATGGCCATCGAGTACACCGGGCCGTCCGGCATGGGCTGGTCGTCGTATGTCCAGCCGAACAGGCCGGCGTAGAACGCCTTGGCGGCGTCCTGGTCACTGGTCTGCAGGTCGACCCAGTTCGGCGTGCCCTGGGTGTAGGAGGTGCGTTCTGGCATTGTCTGATTCCCCCTTATCGGTGAATAGAGCAGATAACACAGTGCGACCGGTGAAGGCCACGAGCCGGTCGAGGAGGCCGGCTCCACTTCGGTGAAGGTGCCGGCCACGGAATGACCGGGAATGATGGTCCACCGGTAGCCGCCGCCCGCCCGCAGGTCGACGTGCGGTGATGACCTGCCAGCGGCGCAGCCGGTCCGGCTGGGTAATCAGGGCGAAGGTCTCATCGGCGCTGCGCGGTACGAGCACCGACTTCTGGCAGGGCATCAGGCCTTCTCTCGGAGGGCGCCCGCGTCGCGGACGAGCTGGTCGAGTTCGCGGGTCCAGAACGAATCTAGTTCGGCACGAAGCGCCGCCATCCCCCGGGCCTCCAGGCGGTAGTACTGGAATTTCCCTTCTCGCCGGCTCGTGACGAGCCCGATGTCGGCGAGCACGCCCAGGTGCTGCGAGATCGCCGACCTGCTCACGGTGAAGTTACTGGCCAGCTGAGTCACCGTCTGCTCACCGTGCCCCAGCAGCTGCAGCAGGCGGCGGCGGTTCGGCTCCGCGACCGCAGCCACCAAGTCAGGCACCACAATACGTTAGTCCTCGCTAACGTGTTGGGCAAGAGCCTGGGCAACGCCAGACTGGCCACCTCCCCGGCGGCCGGGAAGACGCCATCCTGACCCGCCGCCTCTAACCAATGGATGCGGCGCTCTGCTGCATCTTCCGGGTTGAGAGCCACTGTCACTGGATGGCCGCGGACGATGGCGGCTGACCTGGGTGCCTCACGGGTCTCAGTGACCTCACCGGCCGCAGAGGTTACGGGACCGGCGGGATCAGCGCGGAGGATCGGGCCCCCGCGGAGGGTTTAGTACCCCCTGCGGTAGGCGTACCAGACCCTCCGCATAACCCCTTTCCACCGCGTTATTCCGCGCGGCTGGACGCCGCGGGCGGGGCGCCAGGACGGGGGTAGCCGACCCCGATCACCAGACGGCGCCGAACCGGCCAGACCGCCGCGGGATCTATCGAAGACCCCTCGTCCGGCGGCGGATAGCTGCGTTGACGGCGGGAACCGGAGCGGACTAGGCTTACCAAGCAAGCGCTTGGTCATAATTCCTGGTCACGGCGCTTGTGTTTTGCCTGGAAGTCGCCCAGCCGCCACCGACGGAGATGAGCAGCGATGCCGGTCAAGTACCTGTCGCAGGAGTGGATCGACGCCTACAACGCCACCATGGCCTCGGACGACGCCGTGCACGCCGCCGTGGCGGGCAAGAGCGCGACCATCCAGATGGTGGTCTCGGACGCGCCGCAGGGCGGCGAGGTGCACTACTGGCTGCGCATCGCCGACGGCGGCGTCTCGACGGGGCTCGGCGACGCGGCCGACGCCGAGGTGACCATCCGCCAGTCCTACGAGACGTCGGCCCAGGTCAACCGGGGCGACCTGGACGGGGCGAAGGCGTTCACGCAGGGCAAGGTCAAGATCAGCGGCAAGATGATGAAGATGATGCAGTTGCGCGGCCCGCTGGCCAAGGTGCAGACCGCGCTGGCTACCATCGACACCGAATACTGACCTCCGGGCGCGCCTTACCCCCCCTCCTCGGCGCGCCCGGATCACATCCAGTCGTCGTGATGCGGCCAGGCCAGCAGCGTGTCGACCACCTCGGTGGGGCCGGTCCCCGGGTCGGTGGCCGCGTAGCGGCCCCGGTAGAACAGCAGCGGCCGCCCGGCCCGGCACGGGCCGAGCGCGGTGACCCGGCCGGTGACCAGGTAGTGGTCCCCGGCCTCGTGGACCGCCTCGACCGCGCACTCCACCCAGGTCAGCGCGCCGTCCAGGACCGGCGTGCCGGCCGGCGACGGGGACCACGCCACCCCGGCGAACCTGTCGTCCCCGCTGGTCCCGAACGTCCTGGCCAGCTCCTGCTGCCCGTCCGCGAGCACGTTGGCGCAGAAGCGCCCGGTCCGCTCGATCACCGGCCAGGTGGCCGACGAGCGGCTGGGGCAGAACAGCACCAGCGGCGGCGCCAGGGACAGCGCGGCGAACGCCTGGCAGGCGAACCCGGCCGGGCGGCCGCCCTCGGCGGTGGTGATGACCGTGACGCCGGTGCAGAAGTGGCCGAGCACCTGCCGGAACGCGGCCCCGCTTTCCTCAGTGCGCGGCTGGTCCGGCAAAGCTGTGCCCCCACAGGCTGACCGCGGTGCTCTCCCGGCTGATCCAGGTCGCGTCGTCGACCAGCCGGCCGTCGGTGCCGTACTCGATGTCGAACCCGCCGGGGGTGCGCACGTAGAACGACACCATCAGGTCGTTGGCGTGCCGCCCCAGCGTGCCCGATACCGTCGCGCCGCGCCGGGTGCACCGGTCCAGCGCCTGGCCCACGTCGTCCAGGGCCGCGGTCTCGATCATCAGGTGCACGATGCCGGGCTCGGCGGGCACCGGGGCCAGGGCCAGCGAGTGGTGCCGCGCGTTGCAGCCGAGGAACCGGAACCACACCGGCGGGTCGCCGGGTTTCCCGCCGAAGAACTCCGCGGGCATCCGCATGGAGTCCCGCAGCCGGAACCCGAGGACCTCGGTGTAGAAGTCGAACGCCGCCTCGTCGCCCGCCGGGACCGGCAGCACCACATGGCCCATGCCCAGGTCGCCGGTGACGAAGCGGGTCCCGTACTGGCCGACCGCCGGGCGGTGCTCCAGCGCGGCGCCGCAGAACACCTCGAGGGTGTGCCCGGCCGGGTCCTCGGCGCGCAGCATCGCCCCCACCCGGCGGGCGGCCAGCTCGCCGTCGGCGGCCGCCTTGTAGGGCACCCCGGCGTCGGCCAGGGCGCGGCCCACCGCGGCCAGCGCGGCCGCGTCGGCGACCTCCCAGCCGGAGGCGAGCAGCTTTTCTCTTTCGCCGGGCAGGATGACCAGGCGGGCGGGGAAGTCGTCCATCCGCAGGTAGACGGCGCCTTCCTCGGCGCCCCCGCCGCGGGGGGCACGGCCCTCGGTCATGCCGAGGACCTTCAGCCCGAACTCGCGCCAGGCGCCGACGTCAGCGGACTCGATCCGCAGGTAGCCGAGTGAGCAGATCATGGCGCGTCCCCTTCCAGGAAGCCGATCGCCAGCCGGTTGAACTCGTCGAACTTCTCCAGCTGCACCCAGTGCCCGCAGCCGCCGAACACGTGCAGCTGCGCGCGGCGGATCATCTTCAGCGCCACCAGCGCGCCGTCGACCGGGTTCACCCGGTCCTCGCGGCCCCAGATGAGCAGCACCCGGTTCCGCAGCCGGTGCGCCTCCCGCCACAGCAGGCCCTGCTCGTAGCTGGCCGGGTCGAAGAACGACGCGCCCATGGAGGCCATGGCCTTCAGGGATTCCGGGTCGCACGCGGCAGCGAACCGCTCCTCGATCATCTCGTCGGTCACCAGGCGCTGGTCGAACACCAGCGTGCGCAGGAACGCGGCCATCTTCTCCCGGCTGGGGCCCGGCGGCGCGGCGAACTCGGCGAGCCGCCTGACGCCTTCGGTCGGGTCCGGCGCGAACACGTTCAGGGACAGGCCGCCGGGGCCCATCAGGACCAGCCGCCCGGCCCGCCCGGGATTGCTGAGCGCGAACCGGACCGCGGTGCCGCCGCCCAGCGAGTTGCCGACCAGGTGCACCCGGCCGATGCCGAGCTCGTCGAGCAGGCCCGCCAGCGCGTCGGCGGCGAAGGTGAAGTAGTTGCCTTGTATTTCTGGCTTGTCGGATTTGCCGTAGCCCGGCTGGTCGACGACGAGGGTGCGGAACCGTTCGGCGAAGACGGGCAGGTTGTTCTTGAAATTGGACATCCCGGAAGCGCCCGGGCCCCCGCCGTGCAGCAATATGACGGGCGTGCCCTGGCCTGCCTCTTCGTAGTGCAGGTGCATGGTGCGGCCTCCTGGGTCAGAACGGCGCTGTCAGAACGGGGCTGTCAGAACATCGCGTGGTCAGAACATGGCGCGCAGTCAGAACATAGCGCGCGGTCAGAACATCGCGTCGGGCGGCACGTCGTGGCCGAACTCGCCGCGGCCGAACATGGTCAGCGCCCGTTCCGGGTCGTTGATCGCGTGCACCCGGCCCGCGTGCGCGTCCCGCCAGAACCGCTGGATCGGCGTGCCCATCTTCAGCGCCCGGCCGCCGGAGTTCTCGAACAGCAGGTCCACCGCGCGGATGGCCTGGCCGGTGCCGGTCACCTGGTCGCGCCGGACGCGCAGGCGCAGCGGCAGCGGGATCTTCTCGCCCTTGGCGGCGTACGCCATGAGCTCGGTCATGTCCCGCTCCAGCGCCAGCCAGGCCGCGTCGAGCAGCGCCGCGGCCTCGGCGATCCGGACCTGCGCGAACGGATCATCCGCGGACTTCTGGCCGACGTAGGAGGCCCGGACCCGCTGGCGCTGGTAATCGACATGGGCCGTGTAGGCGCCCGTGGCCATGCCGATGATCGGCGTGGTGATGGCGTAGGAAAATATGGAGCCGAACGGGATCCGGTACAGCGGTCCTTCGTTTCGTGCCTGGCCCGGGCAGGCGCATCTGGTGACGTCAGTGAAGCTCAGCGAGCGGTGCTCGGGGACGAAGGCGTTGTCCACCACGATGTCGTTGCTGCCGGTGCCGCGCAGCCCGACCGTGTCCCACACGTCGTCGATGCCGTAGTCGCTGGCCGGCAGCAGGAACGTGCGGAAGTCGATGGGCCTGTGCTCGTCGTCCAGGACGATGCCGCCGAGCAGGACCCAGGTCGCGTGGTCGCAGCCGGAGGAGAAGCTCCACCTTCCGTCCAGCTGGTAACCGTCCTTCGTTTTCCTGGCCTTGCCGGTGGGCGCGTAGGAGGAGGACATCCGGGTCGCGGGGTCGGCGGCCCAGACGTCGTCCTGGGCCTGCGGCGGGAACAGGGCCAGTTGCCAGGGGTGCACGCCGACCACCGAGGCGACCCAGCCGGTCGACCCGCACGCGCTGGCGATCAGCCGGACCGCCTCGAAGAACGTGACCGGGTCCGCCTCGAGGCCGCCGTGGCTCTTGGGCTGGAGCAGCCTGAAGAAGCCCGTTTCGGTGAGGGATTTGACCGAGTCGGCCGGGATGACTCGGGCGTCCTCGGCCTCCTGGGCGCGCTGCCTGAGCGTCGGCAGCAGCTCGGTTACTCCGGCGATAACTGCCTGCTGATTGGACTCTGCCTGCTGACTGGACTCTGCCTGCTTATTGGACCGGGCCATATGCCAAGACTAGAACATGTTCTAGTCTAGAGGTATGGATCAGGTTCGGACCATCGAGGCGGGCGCGCCACCGGCCAGGTTCGCGCGCGGCTGGCACTGCCTGGGACTCGCGGGCAGGTTCCGGGACGGCGGCCCGCACGCGGTAGCGGCGTTCGGCACCAAGCTGGTGGTGTTCGCGGATTCCTCAGGCGCGCTGCACGTCCTCGACGCGTACTGCAGGCACATGGGCGGGGACCTGAGCCAGGGCACGGTCAAGGGCGACGCCATCGCCTGCCCCTTCCACGACTGGCGCTGGGGCGGGAACGGCCGGTGCGCGGGGATTCCGTACGCCCGGCGGGTCCCGGTGGCGGCCCGGACCCGGTCCTGGCGCACCCTGGAGCGGAACGGGCAGCTGTTCGTCTGGCACGACCCGGAGGGTCATCCGCCGCCGGATTCCGTGACGATCCCGTCGATCGAGGGGGCTGAGTCGCCGGAGTGGACGTCGTGGACGTGGGACTCGATCCTGGTCGAGGGAGCCAACTGCCGCGAGGTCATCGACAACGTGGTAGACATGGCGCACTTCTTCTACATCCACTTCGCGTTCCCGACGTACTTTCGCAACGTCTTCGAGGGGCACATCGCGTCGCAGTACCTGCGGACGCGGTCACGGCCGGACGTGGACGGGGCGTCCAACTACTCCTCCAGGTCTTCCGGGTCTTCCGGGTCTTCCGGGTCTTCCGGGTCTTCCGGGTCTTCCGGGTCTTCCGGGTCTTCCGGGTCTTCCGGGTCTTCCGGGTCTTCCGGGTCTTCCGGGTCTTCCGGGTCTTCCGGGGAAACGACCTTGCGCTCCGAGGCGTCGTACTACGGGCCGGCGTACATGATCGACTACCTGTGGCACGACTATCACGGCATGACCATGGAGAGCGTCCTGATCAACTGCCACTACCCGGTCACGCCCACCTCGTTCATGCTGCAGTGGGGCGCCATCGTGCGGCGGCCGCCGGGCCTGTCCGAGGGCCAGGCGTCCCGGGTGGCGGCCAAGTTCGCCGACTTCGTCGGGCTCGGCTTCCAGCAGGACGTGGCGATCTGGCTGAACAAGGCCCGGATCGACAACCCGCTGCTGTGCGCCGAGGACGGCCCGGTCTACCAGGTGCGCCGCTGGTACGAGCAGTTCTACTGCGACGTGGCCGACATCGAGCCGGACATGGTGGCGCGGTACGAGTTCGAGATCGACACCACCCGCGCGGTGGCCGGCTGGGAGGCGGAGGTCGCGGAGAACCTGGCCCGGGCGCGCGGGGCCGATGCTGGTTAGCTGGTTAACGGTGATGTGGGTTAACGGTCATGCTGGTTAACGGGCGGCGGCCCTGGGATGAGCGGCGCGCCGCCTTCTGCCCGGTGGAGTGCGAGCGGTGCGGCGCGGCCGTGCTGGCCGCCAAGTTCAGCCCGCAGCACACCTCGGTGCAGTGGAACGCGGCGGCGGTGGGGGCATGCTCGGAGTTCGCCGCGGCCGCGGCGCTGGGACGGCCGAGCGCGCTGGTCGAAGGGTGCGGCAGCCTGCGGGACAGCATCGACGCGGCGGTGGCCGCCGGGCGGCTCGAGGTGTCGCCGCCCTGATGCGGGAGTACTTCCAGGTGCCGGTGGCGGAGGTGATCCGCGAGACCGACGACGCGTGCTCGCTGGTGCTCGACGTGCCGGCCTCGCTGGCCGCGGCGTTCGGCTACCAGCCGGGCCAGTTCGTCACGGTGCGGGTGCCGTCGGACCTGACCGGTTCGGTGGCCCGGTGCTACTCGCTGTCGAGTTCGCCGCATTGCGGCGAGCGGCCTGCCATCACCGTCAAGCGGACCGCGGGCGGGTACGCGTCGAACTGGATCGCGGACCGGGTCGCCGCCGGGACCGTGCTTGACCTGCTGCCCCCGGCCGGGACGTTCTGCCCGCCCTCGCTGGACGGGGACTTCCTGCTGTTCGCGGCGGGCAGCGGGATCACCCCGGTGATGTCCATCCTGAAGTCGGCGCTGGCCGCCGGGCGCGGGCGCCTGGTGCTGGTGTACGCCAACCGGGACGAGCGCTCGGTGATCTTCGGCCCGTCGCTGCGGCGGCTGGCGGCGGACTCCGGCGGCCGGCTGGTGCTGGTGCACTGGCTGGATTCGCTGCTCGGCGTGCCTTCCGCCGACGCGATCGCCGCGCTGGCCCGGCCGTACGCGGGCTTCGAGGCGTTTATCTGCGGGCCGGACCCCTACCTGGCCCTGGTGCGGGAAGCGCTCGGCCGGCTCGGCGTGCCGGGCCGGCGCGTGCACATGGAGCGGTTCCTGTCGCTGGAGGAGAACCCGTTCGAGGCGGCGCCGGCGGCGGCCGGCGGCCTGGCCGCCACGCTGTCGGTGACGCTGGACGGCGGGACCACGTCGCTGGCGTGGCCGGCCGGCCAGCGGATGCTCGACGTGCTCATCGACGCGGGGCTTGACGCGCCGTACTCGTG
>Ga0335078_10001622_pt1 | contig 33878 bp, 21 predicted proteins | sample Lox_Sample_32_FD_206711 | JGI IMG/M metagenome (GOLD analysis project Ga0335078, IMG submission 206711) | Soil microbial communities from Loxahatchee National Wildlife Refuge, Florida, United States - Lox_Sample_3.2 | ecosystem: Environmental > Terrestrial > Soil > Wetlands | place: USA...
CATCGACCCCATGCACGACCAAACGCACGATCCGGTTATCCGGCGAAATCTCCAGAACAATCTCGCTGATCTGGTCGGCTAAAGCCGTCGGAACGCCCCGAAGCACCGCATCCCCAGCATTCAGTGGCGCAATATCCGGGGCTAGCGATAAGCCGCGTAACTCTTTTTCCAGCTTTGTCTTACCGAGCAAGAACGCAAGTGGAGATCGAACGTCCTCCAACTTTTTCGCCGACTCCTTGCGTGCCTGACGATCTCCCGGCACGTAAAACCACGCATCTTTCCCGTTGCTGACAAACAGCTTCTCCTTGGGAGAACGGTACTCCCACCGCATCTTGCCAGGTTTTTTCAGCCACAGCGTGCCCGACTCGGTCCGGTCCATCCCCGAACCTCGATAGACCTCAATGAACTCCGCCTGGAGCGAGCGCAGGTGGTTGTAGTGATTGTCCACATTGGCAGCGATCGTCTTAACATCGGCGGCGGCTACGGCATTTAGTTCCGCCGACAAAAGCCCTGCACAGACAACAGACACCATTGCCACCGAATGCAGCCAAGGTATTGCCATCAATGATTTCCTGACACGCCACCCAACACTGATCACAACATCCACCGGCTTATGATTTCGGGAGGGAACAACCGGGGCTTTGTTCCTTCGGAGGGACTCCTGACAGAAATTGTAAGCCGAACGCGAAAGCTTTGTCATGTGGGCCGCATCCTGTGGCGCCCGTGGATGAATGAACCGCGAAGGACACCACGTAACTTGAAGGAACGAACATAAAAACAAATGTCGAAACAGTTCCTTCTGCGCCTTCGTATCCTTTGTGGTTGATAGTCCTTTCTCGCTTCCCAATTCGGAACTGGATGAGCTCAAGAGCCCAATTTCTATGCTGAAAACCACGCCCTAAGTTCTAGACTGTATTTATAAGCATTCCCCTTACCCAACACGAGGTGGGGCCTTCGGGTCCCGCCTTTTTTGCTGCCCAGAGTGCGTGATTGAGTTAGTAAGTTTGCAAAAGGCATTTATATCGTGATACGATATATAATGTTGGTGGGGCATCCATTGTCCGCGTTCGCTCATCTTTAATTCGTAGGTGGGTTGGGGGAAAAGATGTTAGCAATGAGACTGGTGCGCTTGATTGAGGCGCACTCCGAAGAGTTGTCGAGGGGACTGGCCGAGCAGATTCGAAAATCCGAGCGCGCCCCGGATTTTAGAAAGATACCTACCGAAGACCTGCGGCTGGCTGCCACTGAGGTTTACCGCAAGCTCGGAGAATGGCTTCTGCAAAAGACGGAGCGGGACATCGCCGAGCGTTTCCGCGCTGTCGGCGCCAGACGCTCCGCAGAAGGCATCGCCCTTCATCAATGCGTTTGGGCTTTGATGCTTTCCCGCGATCATCTCTGGCATTTCCTCAGGCACGAATCGTTCGCCGATAATATCGTCGCGCTCCATGGCGAAATGGAACTCTTGAGCTTGTTAAACCAATTCTTCGACAGGGCGATCTACCACGCTATCCTGGGATACACCGAGGCGGCGGAGTCGGAGGTCAAAACTGAGTTGCAGAGAGCTCGAGACTTGGCCTTATCGATCGGCCTCATGTCGGCAAAAAACGACGAACGATTCGTATAATCGGGGCCTGAAGTAAGGCTTTCCATCGGGGGAATTGCCACTTTCTTCCCGTTCATGGAGGGGGCGAAGTTTGCCCGGAGCACAGCTTGCTGGTGTAGACTAATGCGGTCATGCCGCAATTCGTGATTGAACGCGAGATTCCTGGTGCCGGGTCGCTGACCGAGGCACAAATTCGTGAGGTATCCTTGCGTTCACTCGAGGCTCTGCGCGACATCGGTCCGCAGATTCAATGGCTGCACAGCTACGTGACTGAGGACAAGGTCTACTGCGTCTACCTCGCTCCTGACGAGGAGACGATTCGCGAACACGCCCGCAGGTCGAATATTCCCGCCAATCGCGTCGCTGCGGTTCGAAGGATGATTGATCCCAAGACGATCATTTAGTTTGACCTGACAATGCCAGTTGGATTGCACTGTCTATCGTCATTGTACTGCCCTCTGCCCATGCTTTTCTCCCTTCGATCTCCCCGAGCTCTTGCCATGCTCTTCGTAGCTGTTGATCAAGCTTCGATTGCTCTGCGGGAAACAAAGGAGCGCTGATCGTCTGTCGTAAATGGGCTGCAGCTGCCGCTGCTGAAAGGGCTCGCCCGGGATCTCCATTCGACAATGCGACGCAAGCGAGTCCTTCAAATACTCGAGCAATGCCACGCCGCTGGCCGAGGTCTCTGTAGATCTCCAGGCTCTCCCGGAAGTTTTCGTAAGCGCTCGTCGGTTCACCCAGTTCGCAAGCGATAGTTCCCAGGTCCGCCAGAGACCGCGCCGCTCCCGACCGGTCTCCTTCCTTTCGAAACGCCGCCAGTGCTCTTTCGTAAAGACCGCGGGCGCCCTTGAGGTCTCCTTGCTCTCTCGCGACATCTCCCTGCTGATTCAGCGCCCACGCGGCTCCGATGCGATCTCCAACGTCCTTAAAAATCTGGATCGCCTCCGTGAGCGCCATGCGCGCACGTGCGTAGTCTCCGGTGATCTTGGAGACGTTTCCCAGATTGTGCAGGCACTGAGCGGTCGCGACCTGGTCGTGGATTCGCCGCCAATATGCCAGGCTTTTCTCGAAGTTGACCTTCGCGGCTGCGTAGTCCCCGTTATCTCTTGCCATCACCGCGAGAGCATTGAGAGAAGTTGCGATCCCCGACGCATCCTCGAGTTCCCGATAGATTGACAAGCTTTGTTCGAGAAAACGGGACGCAGCGCGGAAATCTCCTTGTGTCGTGGAGAATGCTCCAAGGAGCAGGCATGTCTTCGCCCGCTCCTTGGGGTATCCGAATCGAGCCAGTTCGAGAATGTGCTCCAGTCGGTTGCGTCCTTCGGCCGAGTGCTCGCGCATGTCCCAGAATCGAAACAGCGCCATACAAAGCCGAAAGCCCCAATCTAGGTCGCGCGTCTGGAAGAGCCAATCCAGCGCAGCGTGGAAATCGTCATGCTCAATATCGCACCGGGCCAGCCACGCAGCACGTTCCATCTCGGCAAGTTCCGGATTGCCTTCCTCCGCTAACACCACGCAGTACGCCGCGTGCGCCCGTTTTGTGTCGGCTTCTTCGCCCTTTTCCTGAAGACGCTCAATCGAGTATTCGCGGATGGTCTCAAGCATTCGAAAACGCGGTTCTTCGGCTCCCGGCCCACGTGTGCGTATCAGGCTCTGGACAAGGCTTTTGTCGACCAACGACGACATCAGATCGAAAATATCCGCGCCGATGTCTTCCTTCGTATTGCAGACCGCCTCTGCAGCCTCCAACGTCCATCCGCCCCAGAAAACGCTGAGCCTGCGCAGCAGTTTCTGTTCAGCCTCATTCAACAGCCCGTAGCTCCAATCGATCGCGTTGCGCAGCGTCTGTTGCCGCTCGGGAAGGTCCCGCGCCCCAGCAGTCAGAAGCTGTAGACGGCTTTGCAGGCGAGTCAAAATTCCACTGAGAGACAGCATCTTGACGCGCGCCGCCGCGAGCTCAATGGCCAATGGGAGCCCATCGAGTCTGGAGCAGATCTCGGCCACAGCTGCGGCATTCTCTGCGGTGAGCCGGAAATCCGGTTGGATCGCCGCCGCGCGCTGTATGAACAATTTCACCGACGGATTCGCCGCCAACGCCTCAACCGATTGCATCTCCTCACGATGCGGCAACTCGAGCGGAGGGACAGGAAACTCGTGTTCTCCGTAGACACGCAACGGCGATCGGCTGGTAACGAGTAGTTTCAAACTTGTGCAAGCTTCAAGGAGTTCGGCCACGATCGCCGATGCCGGCACGATGTGCTCGAAATTATCTAGCAGCAACAGGACCGGCGCAGGCTCTGCCTCTCGAAACGAATCCTTAATTAGATCGAGGTATGGCCGCCCTCCGGTCTCGCGAATGCCAACACACTCTGCGATCGTCGCCGGTACCATGGCCGCGTCGCTGATCGATCCCAGTCCAGCGAAGAAGACGCGGTCCTGAAATGCCGTAGCTCCTGTGCGGCACAGCTCCAGTCCCAACCGTGTTTTGCCGGATCCTCCCGCACCGGTCAGCGTGACCAACCGCACCGACGGATCGAGCAGCATCTCCTGCACAGCCGCCAATTCGCGTTCCCGTCCAAGCAACGGTGTCCGGGCAACCGGTACGCGATGATCCTTGGAAAGGCCACGGACGTGAGAAGCGGCCTTGGATGCCACGGCCGGACCGGCGTTTTCAGCGCTTACGGTTGCCGAGAAAATGTATCCGCGCCGGGGAACGGTCTTAAGAATTTCCTGCGACCGATCGTCCAATGCGCGCCGCAATTCCACCATGCACTGGACCAGCGAGTCGTCCGTTACAAACGCCTCAGGCCAAAGAGCCTGAATCAATTCTTCCTTGGGAACGAGCCGCCCTCGATTCTCGATGAAGTACAACAGAGCGTCGAAAACCTTCGGACGAAGCTTAAGCTCTCGCCCGCCCTTTGACAGTGAAGCCCGCTCGGGCACAACGACGAAGTCGCCGAAGCGGAAACTTCCCGGATTCTGAATCGCTTCAAAGTTCCCCATTCTTCGACCAGGATCCCCAGATGTCCCGGAGGTGAGCCGCGTGGATTCAGGTTGCCCCACCCTTTTTGGCTTTTCTTTGGCTTTTCTTCGTTACTGGCGGCTGCATACCGCACTACGCTGCAGTTGCGCCCGGTGGAGACGCGGTTGGTCTTGATTATAGGCCAATGCGGTCAGGGAAGAAGCCTCAGGCGCACTCACGCAAACCGATTCCTCTGCCGTACCGCAGGCGGTAAAATACCGCGGAAATTGCGGAATTTAACGACGGCAGGAGCAACTATGGAGCCAGCGATGAATTCTACCGTGGTTACAGAGCAGGCCGGCACAAACGGCCATTCAACGCAAAGTCCAGTGGCAGCCAACTCCGTTCTGACTGACGAAATGCTCGCCCGTTTCACCTCTCGCGCCGCCAACTACGATCTGCAGAACAGTTTCTTCAAGGAAGATTTCGAAGAGCTACGCGCGGCGAAATATCTTCTTTTGCCTGTGCCCAAGGAATTCGGCGGCGCTGGCAAAAATCTGGCCGAGTGCCTCCGCGAGCAGCGCCGCCTCGCCTATCACGCTCCCGCCACCGCACTTGCAATGAATATGCACCTTTATTGGATGGGCGTCGCCGCGGACCTCCACCGCATGGGTGATACTTCGCTCGATTGGATGTTACGCGAAGCTGCTGCCGGAGAAGTTTTCGCCGCCGGCCACGCCGAGAGCGGAAACGATGTCCCCGTTTTCCTTTCGACTTCGAAAGCCGAGCGTGTCGCCGGCGGATACCGCTTTACCGGCCGCAAAATGTTCGGCAGTCTCACGCCCGTCTGGACGCGCTTCGGCTTGCATGCCATGGACGTGAGCGATCCCACGCAGCCGAAAGTCGTGCATGCCTTCATGCCGCGCGATTCGTCCGGATACACCGTGAAGCAGACTTGGGACGTCCTCGGCATGCGCGCCACGCGCAGTGACGACACTGTGCTCGACAACGTCTTCATTCCCGACCGTTACATCGCGCGCGTCTTGCCGCCGGGAGCTGGCGGGGCCGACATGTTCATCCTGTCGGTCTTTGCGTGGGCGCTCCTGGGCTTCGCGAACGTCTACTACGGACTCGCCAAGCGCGCGCTTGATTACGCCGTGAACTCCGCGAAGTCAAAGAAGTCCATGGCGCTCACTCGCTCGATGGCATATCACCCTGAAGTCCAGCACGCGATCGCCGAGATGGCGATCGAGTTGGAATCGATCGGCCCGCATCTGGAGACGATTGCAAGCGACTGGTCGACCGGAGTCAATCACGGCGCGAACTGGCCGCTCAAAATCGTGTCGGCTAAGTACCGCGCAGTCGAAGGCGCGTGGCGCATCGTCGATCTAGGCCTGGAAGTCTGCGGAGGCGCAGGCATCTTCAAGTCGCAAGGATATGAACGCCTGGTTCGCGATGCGCGGCTGGGCCGCATCCATCCGGCAAATTCCTTCCTGACCCACGAGATCGTCGCGAAGACGGCGCTAGGAATTAATCTGGACGAGCAGCCGCGCTGGGGATGAAGTGTTAGGCAAGCGCTTGGAGTGCGCGAGGGAGCCTGATAAGGCTCCCTCCTTTAGTTTCAATTACTTAGCTCCACTCAATCCCTCCATTTCCCGTTAAACCTCGATTTTGCACCATTCGTTGGGTATTCGATGCGCAATTCTTTGCAGGCCAATAGGATGGGTTTAGCTACCTCTTCAGGGAAACGTGTAGAGTTTGCGGTCTTCAGTCCCAGGTTGGGATTTGAGGTGTTTCCCAGGTCGCCGCCGTTATTTGGGTGAGTTTTTCCAGGTTCATCCAAGCGAAGGCCACAGTTTTTTGAGTAGTCGACGGGATAGCACTAGTTACAGAGCTATACATGCTATCCGAATGAAAACAAGCTCGAAGGCCGAGAGAGTTGGCCAAAAGCTAGAAGCTAAGAGCTAGGAGCTAAAAAGGCACTCATGCACAAGCCGATCAAGTACGTAGAAAAGGCAGCCGTCCTCGCAGCCAAAGGCACGTGGGCAGTTTTTGACCGCATTAATCGTATTAATCCCAATCCATCGCCCACGCCGAAGTGGTCTGACAAGCCTCTGCTCAAGTCGTACGAGAAGTCGAAGCCACCGCTCGGATGGCCGCGTTCGACCGATTCGCTGTGCCCGAAGTGCGTCCCAGAGATTCGTCAGCAGATTCTTGACGGACATCTGCCGCACGAAGTGCTGATGAACGAAAAAGTCGGTGAGATCAAAGCCACGATCGTTGAGCGCGACGGCAAGATCCTGATGGTGAAGGATTGCCCGAAGCATGGCCATTTCGAAGACGTGATGTCGATCGATAAAGAATTTTCGCAGCACCTGGAAGACGTTTTCCCGGGCCGCGACATCAAGGCGCACAATGACGAGCACCTCCATCATCATGGATCCTCGACGGTGAAGTACGGCCGCGGATCGGTGCTGACGATCGATCTGACCAACCGTTGCAACATGATGTGCGATCCCTGCTTCATGGATGCGAACCAGGTCGGGTTTGTGCACGAGTTGACTTGGGAAGAAATCCAGACGATGCTCGACAACGCGATCACCATCAAGCCGCGCCGGCAGATGTCGGTGCAGTTCTCGGGTGGCGAGCCGACCCTGTCTCCGTACTTCCTCGATGCGGTCCGCTATGCGCGCAAGGTTGGTTACAACTCGGTGCAGGCTGCGACAAACGGAATTGAGTTCGCGAAGAGCTTTGAATTCGCGCAGCAGGCAGTCGAAGCTGGCATGCGCTATGCATATCTGCAGTTCGACGGCATCGGCAACGCGGCGAACGCTCACCGCGCGGTTGGCAACCTCTTTGACGTGAAGCTGAAGGCGATTGAGAACCTGCACAAGGCTGGATGCGAGATCGTTCCGGTGATCACGATCGTGAACGGAATTAATAACGAGCAGGTCGGACGCATTATCAAGTTCGCGCTCGATAATCCTAAGACGATTAGCTTCCTGAGCTTCCAGCCGGTTTCGTTTACTGGACGCGATGAAGCAGTAACAGACGAGCGCCGTCAGGCACAGCGCTACACACTGTCCCATCTAGCGCACGACGTAAAGAGCCAAACAGGCCTTGGCGAGCCCGCACGCGACTGGTTCCCGATCAGCTTTATGGGAACGTTCAGCGATTGGGCTGACCTGATGCACGCGAAGGACGCTAACAACGACTGGGGTCAACTGTCCTGCGGCTGCCATCCGAATTGCGGGACCGGCATGGCGGTCATGATCGACAAAGAAACGAAGGAAGCTGTGCCGGTTACGGCTTTCTTGCATGGTGATCAGCTCGCGAAGGACATCGCGAAGGTGAACGATGCTGCGCGTGGCAAGTTCTGGACCGGCGTCGGCATGGCGCTGTGTCTAATGAAGAACTACGATCCGTTCCAGTCGCCAACGCACTTCAAGCTGATGGATTTGCTGAAGAAGTTCGACAAGAACTATCACATTACCGGGAAGAACTATGGCAAGGTTGGTCCGGACCGCACCATTGATGACGTGATGAAGCGGCGCACGTCGGACCGCTGGAATTTTTTGTTCATCGCCGGCATGTGGTTCCAGGATCTGTTCAATTACGACTTCCGTCGGACGGAGCAGTGCATCATTCCGTACGCAACACAGGAAGGCGAGATTTCGTTCTGCGCTTACAACACGGGCGTGGGATGGCGGAACATCATCGAGAAGATGCACATGACCGCTACGCTCACCAAGTGGTATGAAGAGCACGGACGGCACGAGATCTTTGCGGGCGGAAAGAAAGTGAAGATGGACGAGCAGCATGTCGACTATCTGAGGCTCCGCGAAGAGATCGTGACGAACGAACTACAGACGGATCTCGACAAGCTGGGCATCGCGAAGACGGCGCGCGAAGAGAAGAAGCGCGCTCGTGATGCGAAGGCCGCCGAGACCGCGGCACGCGGTCCGCAGAAGAACGATGAAGCGTATAACGCACGGATGGCCTCGTTGTACCGCGAAGTCGTTTTGAAGGAGAAGCCGGTGCAGTCCCAGGATGGATTCATTCCGCTCGGGGCGTTGGCAAAGCCCAACGGGAATGGCAACGGGAACGGGGCGGAGGCTTCGAAACCGGAGATTGCCGAGCCGGTCGCAGGAGATTAAGCTGCTAGCTTCTAGCTAATACAATCGGGCCGCCTTTTGGCGGCCCGTTTTATTTGCGCGATCTGCTTATGCGGCGATTTGGCGGACGGCCTTCCGCAACTTCTTGCCTAGTCGGTGCTGGTCAACAGGCACGCTGGCTTCCCACGGTTCTTCGACGCCCATGAGCGCCAAGGCTCCGCCAGCAAGGGCGGCGTTCTTCATGAAGTTGATCATTTCGTTCTGGCGTTGAGCGGGATCTTCCTGACGCCAGAAATCGTGCATGATGGGGGACACGCCGGCGAGGAATCCCAGGATCGCGGCGGCGCCGAGTTTGGGTTTCACTCCCAGCAGCATACTGGCTCCGCCGATGACGAGGGGAATTCCCGTGAGAGCGACAGCGACATCCCCTTTGGGAACACCTTTTGCTTCTGCGTATGGTCCCATTTGGTGGCGATTGCGCAGATGATGGATGCCGTTGTAAAGGAAGAACCCGCCGAAGAGAAGGCGGCCGATCAGGAATGGGGTTTTCATGAATGTAGCCTCAACAATAGATTTGGGATTCGATTCTCTTGATCGAGGCACGGTTGGTTGTTAGTTCGGGCCTCGGGCTTTGGGTTTCCGATTGGGCCATTTCCGCTTTCAGCGTTCTCTACCTTCGGATGAGGAGTAGCTACGATGCTACGCTGATGGCGTTCGATCGTTGATCGTGCGTTCCAGCTGTTGTGGGGACGGAAACGTGGATTGTAGTGCCGCTTTCAGAGGAGTGGAGTTCGAGGTATCCGCCGAGTTGGCGGACGCGCTCCCGCATTCCGGCGATGCCGACGCCACTGTTGCCATTTGAGGTTTGAAAGCGGTGCAGGCGTTCTGCAGGGATACCCTTGCCGTTATCAGCGATTTCGAGTTGGAGAACGTGCTCGTCACGATAAAGGCGCACTTGGGCGGCAGAAGCTCCAGAGTGGCGATGTACGTTCGTAAGACTCTCCTGAAGAATGCGAAAGAGCACGAGTTCGCATTCCCGTGTGGGGCGCTCCATCGTTTCCGGAATGTCGCAGGTGACTTCGATCCCGCTGCGTTGAGCAAATCCTTCCGTGAACCAGCGGGCAGCAGAGGCGACACCTGCCTCGTCAAGCAATGGAGGATGTAAGAGATAAGATGCGGTGCGGACCTCTTGAAGGGCTGCATCCGCCAGCGCGTTCAGATCGTCCACAAAAACCTGGAGCTGGGGGCAGGATTTCTCAAAGGGGCGAATCAATGCGATGGACATCTTCATCGCGGCCAGGGTCTGACCGGCAGTGTCATGGAGTTCGCGGGCAATGCGGCGGCGTTCCTCGTCCTGAAGCGTCATAAGGCGGAGCGAGAGTTGGCGTAATTCTTCTTCGGCGTGCTCACGAACTTCGACCTCGGATCGAAGCCGGGATAATGCCTGAAAAAGTTCCTCGGTTCGCTGCTGCACGCGGATTTCGAGTTGATCATGTGCGGCCCGCAGTTCTAGTTGCGCGTGCTGCCGCTCCTCCATCTCCCGGGTAAGTGCAATGATCGTCTGATTCAAGCGCAGCTGCTTGCCGCGGTTCGCCTCTCCCAGAGCGATCAGAACCGCGCTCACCAGAAAGAAGCCCACAATGCCATGAATCTCGGAGGGCCGCACTGGTTGGAGAGAGTGGCGCGGATCAACGAACCAGTAAAAGATTCCGACGAATCCGATAACGGCAGACGCTGCCGCAGGGACGCAACCGCAAACGATCGCGCAATAGACTACGGCTATGTAGATGGTGACATAGAAGGCGACATGCCCCAGGACCGGATCAAGAAGCCACCGGAGAACGATGGCAAGAATACCGGCAAGCACGGCAACGCTGTACCTATTAAGGACACGTTCTCTAGGAATGGGGTTGAGAATTTGCGTAAAACTTCTACGAAGTGCTTCGAACATGCGGCCTCTTCTAGAGGTTGGCGACGGGACTACCCTTGCCACGCCGACGTGAGAAGACGCGGTTTGAGTGCGGAAACGGGAAAAGCGATCTACTTACCAAGATGCGGGGTTACACGCCCGAGTTGTAAGGGGCGAACCTGCTTTGTTGCGGAGTTTGAGGCGGAGTTTGAGGCTACTTCCGCCCAAAGACTTCTTTCAGTAATTCAGTTGTCTGCGCGGCCGGATTCTTGCGTATCTTTTTTCTTCTTCCCCCAACATGTAAAACAATCCATCCAAAGTCTTCCCAACGACGTACTTGTCGAGGTCGAACTCATTGTCGAGAACGCTGCCACCGGGAGCGGATTGAATCACGCGATCATACTGCGCGACTACCCCGACAAAAACGCGGCCGGGAAGAACATTGTAATTCCCGGGCTCTGGGGCATCGAGTTTGGTGGCGGAAGTTCATTGAATGGAAAGACGAATCAGTTGTTTCTGACTGCTGGCCCGAACGATGAAGACGGTTACTTCGGTGTGATCAACTTCAATTAGTTCGATGAATGATCGACTTGGGCCGCCCGACTGGATGGCCTTTCTGTCTTGGGAATGAGGCGTGTTGTGAATCGTAGATCTGGAGCTGAGCATCAAGATCAGCCAGGTGAAAGGAAAGAGCTATGGCGCGTGTGTTTATCACAGGATCGTCTGACGGATTAGGAAAGATGGCGGGACAATTGTTGGTGGAGCAAGGACATCGAGTTGTGCTGCATGCCCGCAACGAAGCACGAGCAAGAGATGCCAGCGCGGCTGTTCCTAAAGCGGAGAACGTGGTTATCGGTGATCTCGCAAGTATTCAGGAGACCCGGAGCGTTGCCGAACAAGTGAACAAGTTAGGCGCATTCGATGCGGTGATCCATAACGCGGGAGTCGGATATCGATCGGCAACACGTGAGACGACCGAGGACGGATTGCCGCGGGAGTTTGCCGTGAATACGCTGGCGCCGTACATCTTGACGGCGCTGATTCAGAGACCGAAACGCCTGGTTTATCTGAGTTCGGGACTACATAATCAGGGAGACGCGAGTCTGAAAGATTTGCTTTGGCAGGAGAGGACGTGGCAAGGACTGCAGGCGTATTCCGACACGAAATTCCACGATGTATTGCTGGCGTTTTCAGTGGCGCGTCGCTGGCCCGTGGTTTTGTCGAATGCCGTGGAACCGGGATGGGTGGCTACGAAGATGGGCGGTCCGAATGCATCGGATGATCTGGACCAGGGACATCGCACGCAGGTGTGGCTGGCGGCGAGCGAGGACGTGAAAGCGAAGGTGTCGGGCGAATATTTCTTTCACATGCGCCGACGTGCGCCGAAGGCGGAGACCCGCGATCTGAATTTGCAGGAAAAATTGCTCGAGGCATGCAAGCGGATTGCGGGAGTAGAGTTGCCCGCGTGATCCGGTTTCGACGGGAAGCGGTGTGTTACATTAAAAGATTGTGGGCGCGTAGCTCAGTTGGTAGAGCAATGCCCTTTTAAGGCATGGGTCGCAGGTTCGAGTCCTGCCGCGCTCACCAAGATTCCAAAGCACTTAGCAGATTTCGGCAGGGTTGGTTTCGGGCACCCCCGGACACCCAGAGCAGGCAAGACTCTAGTTTTTACGCCGTGGCGATAACGCCAAGTGCCTTTAATCTCTCTGGGAATTCCGCTGGAAGCACCATCTGCACGACCTTCTTGTGTGCTTCGTGCTGATCGGATGAAACCGCTTGTGCGTAAAGGTCCAGCGTAATTTTTGGGGTTGTGTGACGAAGCTGCGACTGCGCGACCTTCACATTCTCTCCGTTTGAGATCAGCAATGTCGCAAGCGACCGGCGCAGCGTGTGCCACCCGATCGGTGCTTCTTTGCTGCTCTTTATTCCGGCTACGTTCTCGATGACGGGGCGAATGTGTCGTCGGAAGAGAATTTGATAGGTGTATGGAGTTTTGCCGTGATAATGCGGACTGGCAAAAATCCAATCCTCGTCCGAGCGATAGGCTGTGTTTTCCCGCCAAAGGCGAAGTACCTGTAGAACCGGCTCCGCAAGGGGCAGGGGATTGTTCCTGCTCTTGGTTTCCTTCAATTCGCCTTCGACCAGTGCAAATTGCGACTGAAGAATTCCTGTTTTCCATCCAATGTTCTTCCACTTCAACGCGATCAACTCTGACGCCCGCAGCGCAGTAACGGCATCTACAAGCGCCATCGTTGCTTCTCGCAACGCGAGTTGCTCCAGAGTTTGACGAACGATGCCTGGAGCAAGGATCACACGTTGAATTGAGACTCGGTTGCTTTGACGAACGCCCGTGGAAGCACCGCGATGACCAGGACTTCCTCCTTGACCGCAGACTGGATTGCGTTCCACCAATTCCCAACGTACCCCATGGGAGAAGATCGCGGACAGCACATTCTTGATCTTCAACTTGGTTCCGTCCGGTCGTTGAACTGTATCCAGCCATTCTTGAATCTGCATGGTCTTCATGCCGCCGGCAAGATGGCCGTACCAGTTCGGTTCGATCCAGTTCTTGATGTATGACCGGTTTGCTTTGCGGGCTGACTTGGACAAACGCGGTAATTCGTGCTTGAGGTAGTGGTTGACGAGTTCCCCAAACGTCATAGCCTTCAGGCTCAACTGTTGCTTGTTCTCGTTGAGGTGACAGCGTAACCGATCGGCTTCCTTGTTGGCTGCCGTCTCGGTGGGGAATTGCTTGGTTGTACCGATCACATCTTTGTGTTGCCGCCGGCGCCCATTGACTTCCTCGCTCCAGCGGAACACCCATACCACGCCGATTGCTCTTTTCTCCTTGCGAAGCATGCCGCGGTTGTAGCGGACAGGCTTCGATTGATCGTGACTCAAATGACCCTCCTCTGCGTCTTGTCACGACCAGCTTCTCCATGAGCGGAATTTACCTGACCCCGAAGATGTTCCGCAAGTTCTGAAATCAGGAAATACCATCTCTTCCGAGCCCCCGATCCGAACGGATGTGCGGGGATTCTTCCGTCTCGGGCCATCTGTTTGATTGTTCGAGAAGAATAGTTGAGAAATATTCCCGCCTCGCTCGCATCCACAAAGGGTTCGGGAGATTGCGGACTCTCATAAGAAAAGGACCTTTTGTTTGGTTTCCGGTTGTTCGTGTCCCATCCCGCATTTGCGAAATGAAGGTCTAGGATTTTTCGTGGTTGATTTGGCTGGGCCATAGCGAAGGACTCCTGGCTGGATTGTCCTTGACGGTAACGCAGTGTACACATATAGTCAACATGTAACGTTACAGTCGAGGAGAAAAATTGAGCGCTAAGGAAGTCATAGCGGAGAAGTCAGCAATTACACAGCAGCCTGTCATCTCCATTCGCATCTCGGATGCGCTGCGCATGAGGCTTGAAGCCTTGAAGGTACTCATGTCCATGAAGAGCGGCGAATCGGTCTCGACATCGGAGGCGGCAAAGCAACTTCTTGAATCCTCGAAAGAGGAGCGACTTGAGCTGGTAAGTATGCTCACAGAGCCGACGGATTCTCTGCTGAACATCCGACGAAAAGCAGATTCAAAGCTACCAATTTCACGGGCGGAATGGACCCTCGTTGCTTACTACTGTCTGCAGGGGGCGGAGAGATTTGGAAACACCGCGCAGACGGAGATTTCATACGATTCTTTGACTGGAATCTTGGAAGCTTTCCAGGCGGTATATGAACTACTTCGCAAGAAGAATAAGACGCATTTGGACTCCTTTTTCGTCGCGCATTTGCCATCGGATCGGCAGGCTGAAGCGAAGAGCTCCCACGAAATCGGAAGCGATGACGTGCGGCGTGCCGTGGCCAACACTCTTCGAATGCTGAAGAGCGCGAACCAAGATCGGCAGCGGCCGATATTCGTGGCGAGAAACCTCTACTTCCTGCTTGACGAACTGGAGCTTCCGAATATCGAAAAGCTCAACGAGACGCTTCGGCCCTACTGGTCAATCTTGTGGCGAGTGTGCGCGCGCGGTCACTATTTCCTGCACCTGCAACCCTTGCAAGATCCGAACTCTGCTGCGAGTGAAATCGACGCTCCTTTAGATCCTCCACTGCCAAAGTTTGAGGAAGGCGAATACAGTCTCGAATGCGTTCGTTCACCAACGGATGGGCTCTCTTGTTGGTTGCACTTTCCCGGAAGGCTTGCCCCACGTTATCCAGTCAGCGGATTTCCGAAGATTTCCGAGTTCCGGACCATCCTGGAAAGACTCGACACAAAGCAAGAAATGATCTTCTGGGAGGGACGCTATTTCCTCGCGTACACGTGGAACTCCGGAGGGGATGTTATCGGAGTGAATTTCCAAGGTCGTGAGAACGGGATTACGTTCAACTTTCGTGATGATGATTGGCAAGCGGTCAGGAAGCTGTTTCGACGCGCATGGCAGGCACCGCAAGTACGTCGCCTTTGGGACGCATTGGCCCTTGAGTATGGGGAGCTGTGAAAGGCGCGGTGCTTCGCACCGGAAGAATGATGGACACGTCACCCCCAATTTGGGAACTGCGGAGCGCGCGCGAGCGCCGAAATGTTTACGAACGTGAACCTGTTTCGGATGAACGGTTTTGTTTCGCGGCGGAGTTCCCGTACATCCCTGGCGTTTACGTTCGTAAACGGAAAAACACTGCTGAATGCACTTGGCGTAAACACGTTGATCCGCAAACTCATCATGAATTGTCGTAACAGCGCTACGGGCAGGCATTTGCTAGGAACCATGAATAGGATTTCCCATGAGTACTCCCGAACTTCCTTTTCCGACCCGGACCGAGGCATCTCTTAGAGATGAGACTAGGCCCGGCTTTCGCACCAAAACGATAGCTACGCGCCTGACTCCAGGAGAGCTGGCTGAGGTCGAAGCCACCGCTGAAAGCGCGGGCCAATCTCTCGCCGAATGGCTCCGCGAGACTGCGCTGCACGCAGCGCGGCAGCGGCCTGCCGATCCGATTGAATTGCTGCTTGCCGAGGTCTGGGCCTTGCGATACACGCTGCTGAATTTGTTTCATTCAAACGCCAAAGCGGCGACAGAAGGAACACAATTGCTGCCCGATTCCATCGTGAAAATACGCGATCAAGCAGACGCAATGAAGCTCCAGAAAGCACACAAAATCTTGGCCGACTTCCTTGCACTTGCAGGCACCAACAGGGTCGAAAAATGAGGTGTTCGTGTCATGCTTACCATCTCGAAACCGCTCTCGGCCAGCCAAGCGCGAACTTATCACGAGCGTGAGTTTGCCTCTGAGAAACAGAACTATTGGAGCCGCGACCAGCAAGGCCATAGTGAATGGCAGGGTAAGCTCGCACAGCAGTGGAAGCTCGCTGGAACCGTGGAATCGGAGCATTTCGCGCGGCTGAGTGAAGGGCAACATCCTCACACCACCGAGCAGTTAGTTCGCTACCAGGTCTCAAGAACCTACGAGGGCAAATTCGGCAAGGAAGTCACGAGCGCGGAGCATCGCGCCGGGTGGGACGCTACATTTTCTGCCCCCAAGTCAGTGTCGCTCACCGCACTTGTGGGAGGCGATGAACGAGTCCGGGAAGCCCATCGCGAGAGTGTTCGTACGGCACTTCGTGAGCTAGAGAGATACACGCAAGCCCGTATCGGCAATGTCCACGCGCCCGAGACAACTGCAAAGTTTGTTGCCGCTACTTTTGAACACGATACCGCACGTCCCGTTGATGGCTATGCCGCGCCGCAGCTTCACACCCATGCCGTCATCTTCAACGTAACTGAGCAGGCCAACGGAACTACGCGCAGCCTCCAACCCCACGAACTCTTTGTTTCTCAGCGATACGTAACTGCCCTCTATCGATCCGAACTGGCAATGCGGCTGCAAATGCTGGGCTATGAATTGGAGCGCGGGAAGCATGGGCAGCCGGAAGTCCGCGGCTACACCAAAGAGTATCTGGAGGCGTCCAGTCCACGACGGGAACAGATTAAGGACCATCTGCGGGAAAAAGGAATCGATGGCGCAGCGGCAGCGCAGATCGCTGCTCACCACACGCGGGATCGGAAGGAACTCTTGTCCCTGGGCGAGGTACTGCAACGACACCGCGATCTAGCAGCACAGTACGGAAATCAGGCCGATCGGGTCGTGGCTCACGCTCGCCAACACGGTCACCAGCGAACGCGGGAGATTAAGGCTCAGGCGCAGAGTGCTGTGACTTGGGCACGCGATCACGTATTCGAGCGATCAGCGGTGCAAGATGGTCGCGCAATCTTGGAAACAGCGCTGGCACGCGGCATGGGAGAAACCAGCTACGGCAACATCCAGAAGGAGTTCCAGCGCCGGATCGACACGGGAGAGTTCCAGGAAACCTTGCGGATTGGTGCACGCGCACAGTACACGACGAGAGTTATGGCGGGGATGGAGCGTGAGATCGTAGACAGAATGTCGGAAGGCAACAGACGTGATTACAGCGATCCAATGCTCGTTTCGCCCCCGATCCGTATCGCCACCGAAGACCGTCATCCAGAATTGAATCGTTCGCAGCTCCAAGCGGTTGACGAGATCCTTCTCTCGCGTGAAAAGATCGTGGCTCTTGACGGCATTGCCGGCGCAGGCAAGACCACCACCCTGGCGGTGATCCGCGAAGGCGCAGAGATTGACGGTTACAAGGTCGAAGGGTTTGCCCCAACATCCCGAGCAGCGCAGAAGCTCGCCGAGGCTGGCATTGAGACTTCAACTCTACAGAAACATTTGGCACGCGGGCAGCAGCCCGAAACGGGTGAGAAACGACTCTACGTGATCGACGAGTCTTCACTCGCTTCCACGCGGCAACTGCATGAGTTCATCGAGCGGCTGCGTCCGAATGATCGAGTCTTGTTGGTCGGTGATCGGCGACAGCATGAAGCGGTTGAAGCCGGACGCCCGTTTGCCCAGCTTCAAGATGCCGGTATGAAGACGGTCAAACTAGAAGAGATCCTGCGACAGAAGGACCCCGACCTGAGACAAGTGGTAGAGCAGCTTGCACGCGGCCACGTGCAGGAGGCCATTCAGAATCTCGATCAGCAGGGCCGGGTCCACGAAATTCGCGGACATGACGAGCGCATTTCGGCCATCGCGAAAGAGTATGCAAATTCGCCGGAGGACACGTTAGTGGTGTCCCCGGATAATCGCTCCCGCATGGAGATTAATGAGCGCATTCACGCCGAATTACAAGGCAAGGACCGCGTTAGTGGCGAAGAGCACCCGATCCGAACCTTAGTTCCGCGACAGGAGCTCACCGGGGCTGACCGTACGTGGGCAGCGAAGTACGAAGTAGGCGATATTCTCCGCTATTCTCGCGCATCGAAGGAGACCGGAATTGGAAAAGGCAACTACGCCCAGGTGCAGAGCATTGACGCCCCGAGCAATCGGCTCGTTGTGCGGCTGCAAGACGGAAGCGAGCGCACATACGATCCTCGCCGACAGCGTGGCGTCTCCATCTTCCGTGAGGAGTTACGCAGGTTTTCCGTAGGCGATCGCATTCAATTCACGGCGCCGGCCAATGAACTGAGAATTGCAAATCGCCAATTGGGAGTGATCGCTGGTATTGATAACGCAGGCCGAGTGAGTCTAAACATGGATTCTGGCCGTTCGCTCCAAATCGATCCCAACAAGCAGCCGCACCTCGACTACGGTTATGCAATGACGAGCCACTCGAGTCAGGGACAAACCGCGAATCGCGTGCTGATTCACGTTGACACAGACCTAGCCGCAAAGGATCTGCTCAACCGACGGATGGCTTACGTCTCCGTTTCGCGTTGCGCTCACGATGCGCAACTGTTTACGAATGACCGCGAGAAACTGCCGACGGTTCTCGGTCACGACATTTCAAAGCAGACCGCCAACTCCCCTCAGATCAGCACGGAGCAGACAATTGCACCGCAGCAGGAAATCTCTAAGGCGCCCCAACAGGAGCACAGCATCGGACTTGGAATCGGGCTTTAGAAACCTGCCTGCCCCGGGATAATGGCAGCGTAGCGCGGGCACAAACTCTGTCAAGGCCGACCAAAGGTCGCCGCTACCGCGGGCACGCGCCCCTGACAGAGTTTGCTCGACCCGCGCAATAATCTCCGCCATTCCGGGAAAGGCAATGAAGGTCTACTACTCGGCACGACGAACCTGGGGCACAAAGCTGGCCTTCGGCATACTTAAGACATACTCAACGTATCAAACAGCGGCCCCGAAAGCGCGCGCGCACAAAAAGATCATGACGCGAGTTCTTCCACATGGTAACAATTTCTTCATCGCAGGCTATGAAAACTGCAAGGCGCGAGGTCGGCAAGCCTCGCGTGAGGAGCGGGTTCTGCGAGCGAGTGGGATGATTACTCGCGGATCAAAGGCCTAAGCGCCTCAAGTGCTGACCCACGGCTTGCGCAGAAGATGAGGCATGTATCGCCAATCATGTACTTAAGAGATGGCCGTTCGCACACAATTAACATGGCTGTAAGCCGACCGGGTCAGAAGCGACCGCCATAAGCTATCGCGAAGAGCTTACCTTGTTCTGATTTCGTAACAAAAGATATTCACAGTTGACAGCCTCCTGAGTCTCACTTAAATTCCGCAGTTCACTCTGTATCAGCGAATCGTAATTGCCGAAGAGCAAACGGAATTCAATTCCGAAAACTCGATCGCTGCCTCCCCCTTGAAGACATAAGACCATGTGTGGCCGTGGTGTGTCTTTTTGGAAGTGAGACAGCCAATTACGACTGGTGATTGGCAGCGATTCGTAGTTACAGCGTGATATTAACAAGGAGGTGTCGTGCTTACAAGAAGGTCTGCGCCCAAGAATCGTCCAGCAGCAAAAGCTATAACGCTCATCATAAACGTTGCTGCCTGTGCCATATCTGTGATGGTAGGTTACGCTACAGCGCAAGAAGCCTGTGTCACTGCCGCGCCCGCACCTTCCCAATGTTATACCCATTTCACCTGGCATACGGGAGATACATTTTGGCCCCGAGACGCGGAATGCAGTTGTGTAGCCAATCCTAGCGGTTATCAGGATTGCTGGGTCACCAATTCGGTCTGCGCTCCTGGCCCTGCTAAAAAGTGCCCTTGGTGCGGCGGCGCCCCAATAGACTTTGCGAGCGGCGACACTTACCTGACTCAGGTCGACATCAAAGTGCCTGGCTTAGGTGGCGGGCTCACTCTTCAGAGGTCTTGGAACAGCGTCTGGCCCCAAGGAAATGGCGCCCCGACGTACGGTCTCGGCGGACAATCGACCTTGCCCGTGGGTATGTTCGGGCCGGGCTGGATGTCGAACTTCGAAGAGAATGTATTTTTTGGCAATGACGGCTATATGAAGTTCAGTGCTGGCACCGGAGACGTATCTTCGTTCGGCTTTAGCGGAGTCGTCGAGGGAAGCTCGCAATTCACGGTTGCAGGGCAGGGCAGTCAGAGTACCGTTCTGACCCAGGCACCGAGCAATTGGACGTTAGTTCTGCCGAACGGGGATCAGAAGCTTCTTGATGGCACGACTGGCAAGCTTCTTTCGATCACCGATCGCAACGGTAACGTCACCACGTTGACGTATGACTCTTCTTTCCGCCTGGTAACCGTGACGGACCCGGCGTCTCGCCATCTGTATTTCGCTTATGCGACCCCATCCAGCTACTTAGTAACGAGGGTGACATCTGATTTTGGGGTTTCGCTTTCATACATCTACGACGGTCTGGGAAGACTGGCCCAATATACGAAACCGGACAATACAACAGTTTCATTTCAGTACAACGATAACAATCCGATGCTGATAACTGCAGTGTTGGATTCAGACCAGAAAGTCCTCGAGTCTCACACCTACAACAGTTGTGCACAGGGAACAAGCTCATCTCGTGCCAATGGTGCCGAGTCCATAGCCGTTTCTTATCCATTGGAGTGCCACATCCTTAAAGGCAGTGACTAGATTGATCATGACCGTGTCTACGCCAGGCAGAGTCGCACCTGAGTCCTGAGACGGATTAACCATAGGAAGGTGTTCGTGGCCAGAATGTCCGCAGTTCGCTTGATTTCGATTATCGAGGTTCTGTTACCTTTTCTCGCTTCTCTTGCACTTGCTCAATCACCCACGATCTCAAGTATTGCTCCGACCAGTGGTGTGGTGGGTGAGGCTGTTCAAATCACGGGAAGTGGATTTGGCGCAACTCAAGCGGGCAGTACCGTCACGCTCAATGGAACGAGTGCGACGGCCATCAGTTGGAGCGACACTGCAATCACTGCAATCGTTCCCACGGGCGCTGGTACGGGAGCGTTTTCCGTGACTGTTAGCGGGCAAATAGCATCGAGCGGAGCTTTCAGTGTAACCACACTGCCGTCCAGTTGGAGTGATGCGGATGTCGGTACCGTTGGGACAGCAGGATCTGCAACGTATGCGAATGGCATATTTACGGTGAAAGGGGCAGGTACACAGATCTACGGCACGGCGGACTCGTTCAACTTTGCATACCAATCGATGTCCGGCGATGGGAGCATCCTCGCACGGGTGACCAGCATCCAAGGCGGCTCGAGCTTTGCCTCTATCGGGGTGATGATCCGCGAATCACTCAATTCGGGATCAACCAATATAAAACTTGCAGATTGGCCTGCCTATCGGAATTTTTACTTGGATCTGAGATCCAGCACGAACGGAAGCACGTCCGAGCCCACCAGCATCAGCGCAGCACCGCCATACTGGATTAAGGTCGCAAGGAGTGGAAGCACATTCAGCGCATACGGATCTACGGACGGTGTGAATTGGGCCCAGGTGGGAGCCAGTCAGACGATCAGCATGGCCACAACCGTAGATATCGGACTGGCCGTAACCAGCGGTAGCACTAGTTCTCTCACCACAGTAACCTTCGACAATGTCTCCGTAAATTCTTCCTCGAACAGTTCATCCGTCGTGACTGGTGTGTCCGCAACAACTGGTAACGTGGGAGATCAGATCATAATTAGCGGCACTGGATTTGGAAGCTCAGAGAGCGGCAGCATCGTTACCCTGAATGCCACGCCGCTACTCATCAACGCTTGGAGTGACACATCCATCGCGGCCACTATCTCCACGGGGGCGACAAGTGGACCGCTAATCGTTTCGGTCGCATCGAGCATGAACGACAGCAACCCCACAACGTTCACAGTAACGTCCCAGCCACTTCCTTCAGGGTGGCTGGATGCTGACGTCGGAAGTGTCGGAACGGCCGGGAGTGCTACTTATGGGAGCGGGACATTCACGGTGAAAGGGGCTGGGAGTCAGATATATGGCACGGCCGATTCGTTTCACTTTGCCTATCAGCCGGTATCGGGTGATGGAACGATCATCGCCAGGGTTGCGAGTATCCAAGGCGGATCGAGTTTTGCCGCCATCGGGGGAATGATCCGGGAAACACTTTTGTCCAGCTCAACCAACATCAAGCTTGCCGATTGGCCGACGTATCACTATTTCTACCTTGATTTGAGGTCCACGAGTGGGGCGAGTACGGCGGAGCCAAGCCAGATCTCGGGCACACCACCCTATTGGGTAAAGCTTGTGAGGAGTGGCAGCACATTCAGCGTTTACGGCTCGACGAACGGTTCGAGCTGGACGCAAGTTGGTTCCAGCCAGACGATAAGCATGGCGGCGAATATCGACGTGGGGCTGTGTGTAACCAGCGGCAGCACCTCTGCGCTCGCGACCGCTACATTCGACAACGTCTCGAGCAGCTTCGCAGGTCAGACTGTTGCGCCGTCAATCACAGCCGTTTCACCCTCTACCGCCGTTCCTGAGACATCGGTGACGATCACAGGCTCGAACTTCGGCTCCGCGCAGGGTGCGAGCACGCTGACGTTTAACGGGACAACAGCAACCCCAATTGCCTGGAGTGGGACGACAATCACTGTGCCGGTGCCTTTAAATGCGACATCGGGAAACATTGTCGTCACCGTGGGAGGAGTGGCGAGCAACGGAGTGCCTTTCACCGTATCGCAAACTCCGACGATCAACAGCCTGTCGCCCGCGGCTGGACCTGCAGGAACTTCTGTCACGATTTCCGGCGTCAATTTTGGATCGAGCCAAGGCTCGAGCAGAGTCACATTTAACGGAATTGCAGCCACACCCACGAATTGGAGTTCGACGAGCATCACAGCCCCGGTGCCAAGCGGTGCGACAACTGGCAACGTGGTCGTGACAACTACGAATGGATCGTCGAGTGGTACACCCTTCACCGTCTACCAAGTGCCAAACATCACCAGTCTGTCTGCATCTTCTACCACCATAGGTGCTCTGCTCGTAATCACCGGCACGAACTTTGGGGCGACTCAAGGTTCCAGCACCGTTACTTTCAGTGGTGTTGCCGGACTTCCTACAAGTTGGAGCGCATCGAGCATTGCCGTACCGGTCCCGGTGGGGGCAACAACCGGCAACGTAGTCGTGACCGTGAACGGGCTGTCGAGCAACGCAGTGAGTCTCACTGTCGTTATGGTGTCACTGCCATCCGTCGCCCAAGTGTTCCCTGCGAATGCAGCAACGGCGGTACCCGAGAATAGCCGGGTCATCGTTCGGTTCACGCAAGCGGTTCAGGCAGCGGCCGTCATCCCGGACACTATCAGCGTGTCGCAGGGCGGGACCAACACTGGCGGTAATTTGACGTTGTCGAACGATGGATTGTCCGTCACGTTTGTCCCTTCTCAGAACCTTGCGTCCAATACAACTTTCGGCATAAGGGTAACGGACTTAGCGGGGAATCAAACTACTCCTGAGTTCCAAAGCACGTTCACAACTGGTTCAACGACAGACACAGTCGCTCCGACCGTCGTGCAGACAAATCCTCAGAACAATAGCAGCGGTGCTCCAACCAGCGTACCGATCCGAGCCCGGTTCAGCAAGGTGATGGATCCGGGGACTATTACCGCTCAGACTTTCTCTGTGGCGGACACCGTAACTGGCCAAACCGTACCAGGGGCGATCCAGGTCGATGCCTCTGGAATGACGGGTTCCTTCATACCGCAAGCACCCCTCGCGGTTGGTAGAACGTTTTCCGTTACGCTCACGTCTGCTATCCAAGACGCAGCCGGAAATGGATTGACGGGAAGTCCGTCATTTAGATTTACCACTTCGTACGCGCCGGATCTCACGGCTCCGCAAATAACTGGGCTGAGTCCCCAGAATGGCACAACAGGAATACCTCTCAACGTAGTGATCGTTGCAGCTTTCAGTAAGCCGCTCGATGCAACCAGCGTTTCGGCTGGAATGCAGGTCGAAGCCAGCGGGCAGCCGATTCCGGGCGCCACTGCTCTTTCGAACGGAAATCAGACTGTGACTTTCACTCCCACTGGCGGGCTAACAGCGAACACGACTTACACGGTTGTTGCCAATGCCCAGATCACAGATGTAGGAGGGCTCGCACTTTCAAACCCGCAGACCTTCTCCTTCACAACAGGATCAGCCAACGATTCGACAACGCCCGCGGTAAGTAGTGTGGCACCGGCGAATTATGCAAGCGGGATTCCAATCAATGGCATCATTCAACTCCAGTTCAGCAAGCCAATCGATCCTCTGACGGTCACTACATCGACCTTCCAGGTGTCGACTCACGTGACTGGAGTGCAAGTGCCTCAGGCTGGCACCATCTCGGTTTCCGCTGATGGGCAGCGCGCCACTTTCGTTCCGAGCGGTTCTCTAAGTCCCTATACAAGTTATTCCGTTCAGCCGACGAACGGTATTGCTGATCTCGAGGGACACGGTTTGGCGTACTTCTCATCGACGTTTACAACCGGGGCTTCGTCCGAAAGTCTATCGCCCACTGTGATCATGGTGAGCCCCGCAAACGGAACCCTCGATGTGCCCGTAAACGCGCGGATCGATGCGGCTGTAAGCTCGGTGCTTTATCCGCCATCGGTGAATAACAATGCGGTTGCTCTATCCGTGAATGGGAGCGGAGTCGCAGGTAATGTGACGTTGAGCAGTGATGGAACTGTTCTGACGTTCTTGCCAGCTAGCCCGCTTTCGGCAAGCATGACGTACACGATCACGGTAAGTGGAGCGACGGACCAGGCGGGGAATCCAATCACCACCTTCACGTCGAGCTTTACGACCGCGGCTTCGAGTTCTGCCAATACCACCCAGCCCTCTGTGTTGAGTTCTGACCCTGCGAACGGAGCTACTTCGGTAGCAGTGACCGTGCCGATTACGCTCACATTCAACGAACCCATTGACATGACAACGGTCAGCGATTCGAGCGTGCCGATCTCGGTGAGTGGAACGAGCGGCGTGCTGTCGGGGACGTATTCCGTGGACGCTACAGGGGCGGTTCTTACGTTTACGCCGCTATCTCCACTCCCGCCAAATGCAACGATAGTAGTAAAAGTGAACAGCAACGGTGTTTTAGACCTTTCCGGAAACGGAAGTACGAGTTACTCGGGGACGTTCACGACTGGAACGGGGTCAGACACAACTGCTCCCACTGTTCAGGCGGTTACTCCTACAAACGATGCGAGCGGCATCAGTTTGAATAGTCCAATTGTTTTGACGTTTTCAAAGTCCATCAATCCGAGCACGATCAATACGGACAATTTTGGCATCCTGGTGAATGGCTCGTCGTCACCAAATGGCCTCGGAATCAGCACATCTTCGGATAATCGGGTTGTGACACTAAACCCTTATGGCTTGCCGCCACTGAGCACGATCACCGTTGTGGTCACGAATGGTGTGACGGATTTGTACGGGAATCCTCTTTCTGATTTCGAGAGTCAATTTGCGACAGGCGCTGCATCGAGCGTCACACCGCCAACGGTTGTTTCTCAGCGTCCAGGAATGGGCGCGACTGCGGTTCCGGTGAACGACAGCATAGTTCTATATCTCAGCCAGCCGATGAACCAAGCGTCCCTGACGGGTGCTCTCTATGTTTCTCAAAACGGCACGATCGTGAATGGGACAACGCAGGTAACGGATAACGGCCAGGTCATACAGTTCACTCCCTCCGCTGCCTTCCAGCCGAACGCATTTGTTCAAATTTTTTTATCCTCGTCGGCCCAAAGTTTGACCGGCGTAAACATGAACAATTATCAAAGCTCGTTTACCACAATACCGGATATAAGTACGACAACGCCGGCTCAAACGAGCAGCAATCCGGCTCCGAGCGTCATTAGTGTGCCAACGAATGTTGCAATCGATTTGTCTTTCAATGTTCCGCTCGATCCGAACAGTCTGACTGCAACTTCGGTCCTCTGCTATCAGAATGGGGTTTGGGTGCAGGGCAATGTCAGTTTGATCGACGGCGGTACCATTTTGCAGATTCTGCCCCGATCAACATTGCAACCGAACACCTTGGTTTCTTGCCGTACGGACGGCACTTTACAAGGTACGAACGGGCTGACACTGCCTGCCAGTAATTCCATATTTACGACCGGAAGCGGTCCAGACACGGTCGTGCCCACGATTGTTTCGATCTCTCCCTCGAACGGTCTGACAAATGTTGGAGACAACGCGATTGTCCGCTTAATTTTCAGCAAGCCCGTGAATCCCCTGACCGTCAATGCCAATACCGTGCAGTTGAGTGGTGGCGGCGTTACGCTGGTGCCGGATTCGATCAGCTTCAGTAATAGTAACCAGATCGTATTGCTGGTCCCGCATTCACCGTTGCCGGATTCCACTCAGATGACACTGTCGGTCTCCGGCGTAACAGACGTGGCCGGAAACCCAATTCAGTCCCAGACCGTCCAGTTCACCACGGGAATCGGCCCGGATACCGTCCCACCCTTGGTTGTCTGGACGAATCCGCTACAAACTGGACTCTATTTGCCGCCAAGCAATATTCCGCTGAACGGCATCGTCCAGGTTCAAGCGAATGAAGCAATTGACCCAGGCACAGTCAACGTCTCTACGTTTCCAGTGCTCGATGGCGCAACGAATCTGAGTGTGAGCGGTACCTATTCCGTTAGCCCAGACGGACTGACGGCGACATTCGTTCCATCTGCACCGTTCGCTGCCAATCACAGCTATTCCGTCTATTCGATGAATGGAGGAATGACGGATCTTGCCGGTAACAGTCTGACTTCGGCCGTCAGCGGAGTCATGGGCAATTTCTCGTTCATAACCGGCACAACGTCGAACACGGATTCGCCGCAGGTTACCGGCGTCAGCCCGGCGACCAGCGCAACCGGGATTCCGATCAACGCCCGGGCCACGGTCTCATTCAATGAACCAGTGGATGTGACTAAGCTAACCGGCCTAACGCTGACGGGACCAACCGGAGTTGTTTCGGCATCCCCAAGCGTTACCAACGGCAATCAGACAATCGCATTGATTCCGGTTTCGCCACTCGCTTCAAATACGCAATACACGATCAACGTTGCCGGCATACAGGACTTCAGCGGGAATATCCTCGCTTCGCCAGTCACTTCGACTTTCACAACGGGGAGCACTTCTGATCTGAAGACTCCCAAGGTTGCGAGCACTATCCCGACGAGTAGCGCAACCAGCGTTTCGACAACCAGTCCAATCCAGGTTCACTTCAGCAAGGCGATCAATCCGCTGACGATTACGAGCACCACGTTCTATTTGTACCCCTATGCCACGAACATCCCTGTTTCAGGGACAATTTCGATTTCGAGCGATGGTCAGACAGCCACTCTCACTCCAAGCGGACCACTTGATTCGCTCACGTTCTACGTTATGCAGCTCACCAGCGCCATCACCGATTTGGAAGGTCACAGTCTAGGAGCCAACAATTCATTCACGTTCACGACCGGCCAGGGCACAACCGAACCGCCGCCTGCCATAGGTGCAATCAGTCCTTCGCTGAATCCCGTGGGCTCAACCGTGAGGATCAACGGATCGTATTTCGGAACTTCTCAAGCTTCCAGCACCGTGAATTTCAATGGCGTGGAGGCCTCGGTGACGAGTTGGGGTGATGCGCAGATCGTGACCACCGTCCCGAGTGGGGCTACTACTGGCAATGTGGTAGTTACTGTCAACGGCGTTGCGAGTAATGGCCAGTTGTTCACCGTGCAAGTGACCCCATCGATAACCGATGTTTCACCGTCGAGCGCGACGGTCGGGACTGTGTTGACAATCACTGGCAGCAACTTCGGAGACTCTCAGGACGCGACCAACGTTACGTTCAGTACGAATACCCCTCCGTTCTATCAGGCTGTCACCCCGAGCAGTTGGACGGAAACGTCGATTACCGTAACGGTGCCCTCTATAGCCGCCACAGGAAACGTTTACGTAGTGGTAGGGAACACCGGCAGTAATACACTGCCGTTCACCGTCATTCCAACGCCGAACGTTAGCAGCCTCTCGACAAATTCCGGGGTTGGTGGAACTCAAGTCATCATCAATGGCTCCAATTTCGGTAACAGCCAGGGATCAAGCAGCGTGAAGTTCAATGGCGTTGCCGCTGCGGTCAGCAATTGGACGAACAGTTCCATTACGACGACCGCCCCTTCGAACGTGACCACTGGGCCGGTGACCGTTGTCGAGAATTCTGTCACGAGCAACTCGAACGTGATCTTCACGGTTACAAATCCGGCAATCGGGACCCTGTCGCCGCCCTCCGGTGCGATCGGGGCGACTGTCACATTGACCGGTTCCGGACTAGCAGCTCCAGGCGTAACGACGCAGGTCTTCTTCAGTGGAATCGCCGCGAACGTTTCGACCGCAAGCAGTACTAATGTGACCGTCCAGGTGCCAACGAATGCGACCAGTGGCCCTGTGACCGTCGAAGTCGGTGGAATTCCCAGCAACAGCCTCGATTTCACTATCGAGCAACCGCCGAGCATCGGCAGCCTGTCCAGCAATCAGGGGCCGTTTATGCCTGATGGCTCGATCGGGACCCTCACGATCACCGGCAGCGGGTTTGGTGCAACCCAGAGCAACAGTACTGTGGCCTTCTGGGAAAGCAATACTGCCCCTAACGTTGTGAGTTGGAGCGATACATCCATAACGGTCTCCATCCCGAATGACGCCTCAACTGGACCCCTCACGGTTACGGTCGGCGGAATTAACGTGGCAACTGCAACGCCTTTCGCTATCAACCAGATCAGCAATTTGACCGACTCGCAAGGCAACAAGTCGACCTACATTTTTGAGGTGCAGGGCGGACAGTGGGCCACTCTGAGCTCGGCGGGGACAGGGTGCAGCACGTGTTCGGTTCGCGGCGATTACACCAACGTTCCTGATGGCTATGGGAATACCCAGACATCGACTGATGGCCTCGGCAATACGGCCACGTACACGTATGACGGCAACAACAATGTGACGTCGATTTCGAAACCACTCACTCAAACTGCCACGGCGAAGACTTCGTATACCTATAACGGTTTCAACGAAGTGCTGACCATGACCGATCCGCTCGGCAATGTTACGACGAATGCATACGATTCACATGGCAACCTCACGTCAGTGACGACTCCTAAGCCGAATGCCAATACTTCCGCCAGCGTTACCCAGTTCCAGTACGACACAAAGGGAGAGCTGACGCAGATCACCGACCCCAACAACCACATCACCAAGCTCACCTACAACTCCGTAGGCCTGATCGCGACGATCACCGACGCGCAGAACAATGTAACCAGCTACCAGTACGACACTCGCGGCAATCGCACGGCTGTGATTGATCCGATCAACGGCGCCGCGCATCCGACCAGCTTTGCTTACGACATCATGAACCGGCTGACTGGGATTACGTATCCGGACGGCTCGACCGTGGGATTCGGCTACGACACACGAGGGCGGCGGACATCGGTGACGGATCAGAACAACAAAACGACTACCTACACCTACGACGATGCCGACCGATTGACGTCGGTCACAGATCCGGCGAATCACGTTACCCAGTACGCCTACGACACCGAAGACAATCTGCTTTCCATCACCGATGCCAACAACCACACAACGCAGTTTGCGTATAACGCTCTCGGCTGGGTGACGCAGACGACCTTCCCGTCGACGTTGCAGGAGAGCTACACCTACGATGCCGTCGGAAATCTGCTCTCGAAAACCGATCGCAAGGGCAACACAATTCAGTATGTCTATGACGCACTTTACCGATTGCAGTCGAAGGCCTATCCGGATCAGACCAGCGTCGAATATACATATGACCTGGCAGGGAAAGTCCTTCAGGTCGGCGACCCGACGGGCTCGTACGGTTTTGCCTACGACAACATGGGTCGTCTGATCGGGACGACGACGCAGTATGCCTGGTTACCCACCCTGAACTTCCAGAACACGTACACGTATGACGCGGCATCGAATCGGACGTCGCTGACAGGCCCCGACAGCAGCGTCACGACCTATGGCTACGACACCCTGAATCGCCTGAACGGGCTGGCGAACTCGTGGGCGGGATCGTTTGGCTTTGGCTACGATGCGCTGAGCCGGAGAACAAGCCTGACCCGTCCGAATGGCGTGAACACCACCTACGGCTACGATTCGGTGTCGCACCTGCTGAGTGTTCTGCATCAGACGGCAACGAACACGCTCGATGGTGCAGGCTATACCTATGATCCGGCAGGGAATCGCATGTCGAAGACGAACTACCTGAACGGAGTAACCTCCAATTATGGTTACGATCCGCTTTATCAATTGACGCAAGTCACGCAAGGCGGTAGTACCACCGAGAGCTACAGTTACGACGCGGTGGGGAATAGACTGTCATCCTTGGGAGTGCCGAACTACAACTACAATGCGTCGAACGAGCTGACGTCGAACTCGAGCGGCAGCTACACCTATGACGCAAACGGCAATACCCTCTCCGATCCCTCCGGCAAATCCTATACCTGGGACTTCGAAAACCGGCTGGTGCAGGTCGTGAATCCGGGAGTCGGAACCACAACCTTCCGCTACGATCCTTTGGGCAGGAGAATTCAGAAGAGCGGACCGTTAGGAACAAGTAACTACCTCTACGACATCTATAGCCTAATCGAGACCACAGATGCCAGCGGAACCTGGGTAGCCCGTTATACACAGGGGCGAAATGTTGATGAACCGCTCGCCGCGGGGGATACCAGCGGCACCAGCTACTACTATCAGGGAGATGATCTAGGCTCGATTACATCACTCAGCAGTTCCGCAGGCGCGATCTCGAGCACGTATGTCTACGATGGCTTTGGGAACGTCTCGAGCTCCACAGGCACAGTGAAAAACCCGTTCCAGTTTGCTGCCAGGGAATTCGATCAGGAAACCAACCTCTATTACAACCGTGCGCGCTACTACAATCCGAACTCTGGTAGGTTTGCTAGCGAGGACCCGATCCACTTCAAAGGCGGAATCAACTTTTATCCCTACGCCAGGAACAACCCCGCCGTGTATGTGGATCCCTACGGAGAATCGGCTTGGTGTCCTTCGTGGGTATACGGATGTCCAGACTATTTTCACAAGAAAGAATTGGAAAATAATTTGGAAAACGACCAAGAGATCCTGAACATGACCGGAATGCTCGCTCTCGATCCGTTCTGCTATGGGAAACCCGGAGTCGAGCAGTTGGTGGAGATTTGGCAACTCGAAAGGCTAAACACGATTATTGACGCGATAGAACTGGGCAATTCCGCGCTCTCGGCGTTAGATGAAATTCCTGGTGTCGATATCCCCAATTCATTTGATTACGACCAAGAAATGGAGTGGCTGGCGTCGTTGCGCGAAAGGAATAATCGTCAAATCGACGAACTACTACAGGAAGCCGCGGAGGCGCTAGAACGGGCACGGGAAAGAAGGTGCCCGCGCTGTAGCGTGAGGTAAAACAGGATGAGGAAACGGATAGTTTATTGGCTAGCGGTAATTGGTGTTGTGCTTGTGCTCGGGTTTGCAGGTGAGCTTTTTCGCGGAATCATCGCTTCGAGTGTGTGGCACTTGCGCCATGGAGGCTCGATCGTCGCAGGGGATTATGAGATTGCCCTGCCGCGATACTGGTTTGTAGAGAGCACGAACGGTAGCGTAACTCAACTCGCCCGCGCCCATTTTCCTCACACAAATGAGACATCCTTCCAATCCAGTGCCACTGTTTCCACCCTAGCAAAGCCCGTTTCTGACCTTCAATTGTGGGAATCTGAGGAACAACGGTTTTATGCGAAGGAGGGGGGGACGATTCTGCGAACGCTAGAGGTCCGCCTGACTCCCGAACAGAGGATAGTCTGCGTAGAAGGCGAGTTGGCGCGGGAGGTGTTGAGAATCCCAAGCCCGCATTTGGTATCTGCGAATTGTCAGGCGAACAGCCGGTTGAATCTGATGTTTACCGGAACTGAAGGAGACTTCCAGGAGTTCTACAGCATTGTCGAGCGACTCCGCATTGCCCATTGACGCAAACGGCAATGCGCTGACCGACGCTGCCGGAAAAAGTTACACGTGGGATTTTGAAAATCGGATGGTCCAAGCAATAGTTCCAGGGACGAACGGCGGCACGACGACCTTCAAGTACGATCCCTTCGGCAGAAGAATCTACAAACAATCGCCCAGCTTCACGAGCAGCTTCGTCTACGACGGCAGCAATCTGATTGAGACCGTGAACGGATCAGGGAGCGAGATTGCGAGTTATACGCAGACTCAGAATATAGATGAACCGCTGGCGGAGCTGCGGGGCAGCACGACGGACTACTACGAAGCGGACGGGCTGGGGTCGATCACGTCATTGAGCGGCTCGACGGGGGCGCTCGCCAACACATATACGTACGATTCCTTCGGCAATCTCACAAACTCTACGGGTGGGGTTCGCAACTCATTCCAATATACGGGTCGCGAGTTTGACCCGGAAACCAACCTGTATTTCTACAGAGCGCGCTACCTTGATCCGAGCAGCGGCAGGTTCATCAGCGAAGATCCAGCTAGGTTCAATCCGAACCAAGCGAATTTCTATTCGTACGTCGGAAACTCACCACTCATCAATTTTGATCCAACCGGCTTGGCATTGTGTCAGTTTTTCATAGACCGTACCACTCATGCAGGATACCTCTATTGTACGTCGAACGATCCACGGAAACCCTCGATTGGTTTCCCGGCAGCATCTGGGAACAACGGAGAGGAAAGCCACTGCAGGAATAACCCAGACTGTGCAGCCAACGAGGGTCAAGGGCCAATTCCTCTCGGTGACTGGACCTGGACGGGTGGGCAGGGCACGAACCACACTAGTCACGGCAACCGGGACTTGATTCCGACGCCGAACACCAATACGAATGCGACTGAGGGGCGCAGTGGCATCCAGACGCATTGGTGTGCATATCCTTTCGGACCAGGGACCCAACCAAAGTTCTGTTCGACAGGATGCGTGACAGCAAACGAATCCGACATCAACACGCTCAACAATCTTATCGATTCCGAGCCCGGCAGCAGGATGCTCGTGATCGGCATACATTGAGTATCAAAGTAAGCCCGCGAGGAGATATGAAACCTCAGGTCGCTGTTGTTCCCATTTCATTTATCTTTCTGTGCTTGTGCCTGTCTGCACTTGGTCAGACCTCAAGAATGGACGATCATTCAGACTGGTGGTCGATACTCAATGAGCACTCTCGGGGTCCACGAATCAAGCCTAGTGGACACGATCTGGACGCTCGGAATTTTGAAATCGCCAAATTGGACCTGGCCAAGGTCAGCTTCGCCGACATTGCGGCAAGACTTGGGCGGGCGGCCAGAATCAGAAGAGGGGACGCGTCCTCGAGTCGAGAGCAAGCTTGCTATGTCTCCGCGCATGGCAGCATGCCCACATATCTGATTTTCGAATTTGGCGAGGATGTGTCAAATTTCTATCTTTTTGCCGACGGTGAGGGCTGGAAAGGAAGAAGCTCGTGTGCTAAGTCAGAGCAGTTATCGAGCGACACTAGCACTTTTTCTGGCTTAAGGCTTGGACTCACGCTCGAGCAGTTCAAAGCGATCCTCGGACAGCCTGACTCAACTGCTGATAGCGAACTGGTCTATTCTCGCGCAGTCAAGACGAAGTCCACTCCTGAGCAATTCGAGCGACAGAGAAAAGAGTACCCGGACGCCTTGAGCGACAGGGTAGCGCACGAGAAATTCGACTTCTATACTGTCAGCCTCTACATCGAAGGCAGATTCACTGACTCGAAGCTGTCATACCTAGCTGTCTCGAAATCGGGAGAGTGAACCTGGGCTCTCCGAACAAAATACAGGCGACGTATGACGCAAACGGCAATACCCTCTCCGGCCTCTCCGGCAAATCCTATACCTGGGACTTCGAGAACAGACTGACACAGGTCGTCAATCCTGGAGTTGGGACCACGACGTTCAGGTACGATCCGTTCGGCAGAAGAATCCAGAAGAGCGGCCCGCTCGGCACCACCAACTACCTCTATGATGGCCTCAGA
>Ga0335078_10001623_pt1 | contig 33858 bp, 26 predicted proteins | sample Lox_Sample_32_FD_206711 | JGI IMG/M metagenome (GOLD analysis project Ga0335078, IMG submission 206711) | Soil microbial communities from Loxahatchee National Wildlife Refuge, Florida, United States - Lox_Sample_3.2 | ecosystem: Environmental > Terrestrial > Soil > Wetlands | place: USA...
CATCGATCTAAGCAGCGCATTCAATTTTTCCCGGCTGGCCGATTTCAACACAAAGTGATAGCGATAATCTTTCTTCAGCCGCAGGATCGGCGCCGCCGCCGGTCCCAGCACGCGCGCGCCTTCATGCCGCGTCTTTTCAAACCACTTCCCTAAAATGCCAGACCATTCCATCGCCTCATCCAGCTTTTCGCTGCGCACAACGACATTCGCCAGCGCGCTGTACGGCGGATACTGCATCCAGCTGCGAAAGCGCAGTTCTTTTTCGTAGAAGCCAACGAAATCATGCCGCGCCGCATACTGCACCGCATAGTGATCAGGAAAATAGGTTTGCAGCACAACTTTGCCCGGCGCATCTCCACGCCCAGCACGACCGGCAACTTGCGTGAGCAACTGAAACGTCCGCTCCGCCGCACGAAAATCAGGAAAACCCAGCGCCATGTCCGCGCCCACCACACCCACCAGCGTCACGCCGTGAACATCGTGACCCTTGGCGATCATCTGTGTTCCGACCACAAGATCGAGTTCGCCCTGGCCGAGCGCATTCAGTACCCGCTCGAAGTCTTCGTGGCCGCGAACCGTGTCGCGATCGAGCCGCCCGATCCTCGCGGTAGGGAATAATCCATGCAGCAGCTCTTCCAGCTTTTCCGATCCCGTTCCGAGGAAATAAACGTACTCGCTGCCGCAATGCACGCATTTGTTCGGCACCGGCGCAGCGTAGCCGCAATAGTGGCATTCCATCTTGTGCGAGCGCTTGTGATGTGTGAGCGCGATGGCACAGTTCTTGCACTCCAGCGCCTTTCCGCAGGTACGGCACAACACCAGAGGAGAATATCCGCGGCGATTGAGCAGAATCAGCGCTTGCTCTTTGCGGTCGAGCGTCTGCTGAATCTCTTCCCGCAACTTGCGTGAGATGATCTGCTCCTGTCCGGTTTCCTGAAACTCCTGGCGCATGTCGATGATTTCGACTTGAGGAAGCGGGCGCTGCTCCACCCGATCGGGTAATTCGAGCAGCGCATACTTTTCTTTTGTTGCGTTGAAATATGACTCCAGAGACGGCGTGGCCGAACCGAGCACGGCCACCGCGCCCGCCATCTTGGCACGCATCACCGCGACATCGCGCGCATGGTAGCGCGGGGTCTCCTCCTGCTTATAAGAAGCATCCTGCTCTTCGTCGACGATGATCAGCGCGAGGTCGCTCACAGGTGCGAAGACAGCCGAGCGTGTGCCAACAACAATACGGGCATCGCCGCGCTTGATGCGGCGCCACTGCTCCGTGCGTTCCTTGTCTGAAAGTGCGGAATGCAAAATCGCAACCTGATCACCGAAGACCTGATGCAGATCGGCCGCGACCGCCGGGGTGAGGCCGATCTCGGGCACCAGCAGAATCGCCGAACGTCCCGCTTCGAGCACAGACCTCATGGCCGCAAGATACACAGCGGTCTTGCCCGACCCGGTAACGCCGTGAAGCAACACGCCGGCGAATGCCTGTGCGCGAACCCGGGCTTCAATCTCTTCGAGCGCCTTCCGTTGCGCTGGATTGAAATCAAATTCGAACGGCGAAGGCCGCGCTTTCAGGGTCGAGACGGAAAAGTCGGCCGGTTCCTCGACCAGTTCAACCAGGCCTCGCTTCACAAGTGTCCCGAGCGTTGTGCGCGGAATGTCGAGCGACTGAAGCATTTCGACCGCGACTTTTCCGCCGGCTGCGGCCAGGGTATCGATCAGCGTTCTCTGGTTGGCGTTGAACTTTCCTTCGCCGCTCTTCAGAACTGCTAGCGTCACGTTACGTGAAACATCCCGCGACTCTGAAATATCCTCACGCGTAATCCATTTCTTGCGTACCATGCCGGCCAGCAGAGACATCGAGGCGTGCGTCTTCGCGCGCAGCGACTCTGTGCGCGCCGCTTCGCACTCGGAGAGATAATCAAGCACACGAAATTCTTTGAGCTGGTCCTCGGGGTGCTTGCGCGAGCGCGTGGGCGAGCCTGACATTCCCGCGAGATGCAGCGCGAGCTGGCCTTCATCGGTGATGCGATAGCTGATGGCGCGTTTGAACTCTGCTGCGAGCGGCAGCATGGTGCGGAGGACTTCACCGATCGGGGCGAGATAGTAGGCGGCGATCCAGCGGCCGAGGCGCATGAGTTGATCATCGAGCACGGGCGCCGGATCAAGAACGCGCAGCAGGTTGGTGACCTTAATGTTCTTGTTCGGGGCCCGATCGTGAAGTTCGGTGACGACACCGCTCATGCGCTGCTGACGGAAGGGAACGAGGACGCGTCCACCTGCGACCGGCTTCATGGCTTGGGGGGCGCGATAGGTAAACGTCATATCCAGTGGCACAGGCAGAGCGACGTCGCAGAACTCGGGCATGAGGTGAAAACATCGTAACATTCGCCAGCGTGAGATATGTTCCACGTGGAACATTTGTTTCAGCCGTTAGCCGTCGGCCATTAGCCGTCAGGTAGATCAGTGTCGCGACTGATTTCAAGGGGATTTCAGAATGATAGGGACAGAGTGTTCCACGTGGAACACTTCTCCAATTTCTGCACAATATTCCACGTGGAACATTATGTCCGTGCGGTAATATATGTACAATATTATGCGGAGGGTAAATGAAAGAGCGGACGAGGGTTAAGAAGAGCGGAAAGAGGCCGAAAAAGAAGCGGGCGACCAGGACGATTGCCAAGATTCGCGCGGCGGCGGACGACCCGTCGCGCCGAGGGTGGATGGCCGGGGTGGGAGAGTTCTACCGGCCGATCAAGCGGCCGGTGACGCTGCGTCTGGACGCGGACGTAGTTGCCTGGTTCAAAGCGGAGGGGCGGGGATACCAGACGCGGATCAATCGGGCATTGCGCAAGGTGATGATGGAGGAAGGCAAACGGGGAGGGTGAGGCTAGAGAATTCCTGCTCGAGGCGAAGTGAGGGATTGAGAAACAAGGGATCTTTCGACTGCGCGAGGGGATTGGCAAGCCAATCCCCTCGCTCCGCTCAAGATGACAGATTATGAACATGGTGAGTACGGTTGCGGCATTGGCGTAGAGAATTCCTCTTCGGGAGTGAGGGATCGAGAAACAAGGGGTCTTTCGACTGCGCGAGGGGATTGGCAAGCCAAACCCCTCGCTCCGCTCAAGATGACAGAACTTGGATGTTCAAGCCAATCCCCTCGCTCCGCTCAAGATGACAAAGCTTGAAGCCGCTCAAGATGACAATTGCCAGTAGAATAGACAGACCATGCCAAAACATCTGATTTTCCTCCGTAATCTTCTGCTCGCCGGACTTCTGGCTGGCGGTTTTGCGCTTTGCGCGGCTCAGACCACAGCGACTCAACCCAGCACGACCCCCGCGGCGAAGAAACCGGCCGCGGCGGCTGCTTCCAAAACGGCTTCCAAATCCGCTCCAGCGAAAGCTCCCCTGGTGCTCAAAACGCCAAAAGACAAGCTCAGCTATGCCATCGGCGCCGATCTTGGGACCAAGCTCCACAATCAATCGATTGATGTGGACCCCGCTATTTTAGCGCGAGCTTTGCGGGACGCACTTTCAGCCAGCAAACCCTCGATGACGCCAGAGGAAGTGCGGGCGACGCTGATGGATGTGCAAAGTCAAATGAGGCAAAAGCAAATGGCAGCGGCGAAAGAAGCAGGGGAAAAGAATCTGAAAGAAGGCGCGGCATTTTTGGCCGAGAACAAAACCAAGGAAGGCGTGGTCACTCTGCCGAGCGGATTGCAGTACAAGATCCTGAAGGCGGGCGATGGAGCGAAGCCGACAGCCGCGGACACGGTGGTGTGCAATTATCGCGGCACGCTGATCGATGGCACGGAGTTTGACAGCTCGTATAAGCGGGGCCAGCCAGCGTCTTTTCCGGTCGGCGGGGTGATCAAGGGATGGACGGAAGCACTGCAATTGATGCCGGTAGGCTCGAAGTGGCAATTGTTCATCCCGCCGGATATGGCATATGGGGAACATGGAGCGGGCGGAGCGATAGGGCCGAATTCGACATTGATCTTTGAAGTGGAGTTGTTGTCGATTCAGGGAAAATAGGGCCGAAAAGAACAAACCACAGAGGACACAGGGGAACGCTTAAATTTTTATGGCCCTTTTGCGCGGGCTGCCGACACGTGCATAGGATGGATCTCGAAGGTATTGAGTCCGGCGCGCACGGACGGATCGGCCTCGCCGAAACGGCGGGCCTCGGCTTCGTTTTCCACTTCCAGCACGCCCAATCCGAAAGCGCCGGCTGGCGAAAAGACCGGCCCGAAGATAAGCAGCTTGCCGGCGGCAAAGTGCTCCTGAAAATGGCGGCCATGCTCGTCCATCAAACGCTGCTCTTCAGGAGTTATGTCGTGAGGAAAGGTGGGGCGGGGAGGGATGAGTTTGAAAAAGTAATGTTGCTTGGACATGGCAAGTGATTGTAGCAAGGCACGGGAACCTCGGTGCTCTCAGGTGAGTTTGCTCCACTCCTCGGCTTTGCCTCCGGGGGAGGGTTGTGGCTTTACGGCACGACTGGAAGAGGTTGCGAAAAAGTGCGGTTCAGTCACTACAGCGGCTAAAGCCGTCGCCAAAAGCGAAGCCTTTATCGCAGCGCTGAAAGCGCTGCGCCACCCAAACCGGACTTTTTCCGCAGGCCGCGAAGGCCGTACCCTTCTTCCACGAATCCACGAGGCACCCTGCACGAGCGAGACGCTCGCGCCCACATAAACGCTCGCGCCCACACGAGTGATACTATTTGTGCCTCTATGAAAATCACACGCCGTCGATTTGGCAAGGTTATGGCTGGTACGGCCGCGGCCGCCTATGCTGGTTCGTCGCTCTCATCCATTGCGTTCGCACAAGCGCTCAAACCGCTTCAGTTCCCCGCAAACTTTGTCTGGGGATGCGCGACCGCCGCTTATCAGATTGAGGGCGCGGTCAAAGAGGATGGGCGCAAGCCCTCGGTCTGGGACACGTTCTCACACACGCTGGGCAAAACGTTTGAGGGGCAAACCGGGGATGTGGCGGACGATTCGTACCATCGGTACAAAGAAGACATCGGACTTCTCAAAAGCCTAGGTGTGAGCGGCTACCGGTTTTCGATTGCGTGGCCGCGAATTTTTCCCGATGGCACGGGACAACCCAATCCTAAGGGGCTTGATTATTATCAGCGTGTGTTGGATGAATTGCTCAAGAACAATATCGCTCCGTACGTCACGCTCTTTCACTGGGACTTGCCGCAGGCGCTGCCGGGGGGCTGGCAGTCGCGGGATACGGCCAAGGCGTATGCCGATTATGCGGGATACGTTTCGGGAAAACTTTCGGACCGCGTCGGCCACTTTTTCACCATTAATGAGTTCGAGTGCTTCACCGATCTTGGCTATAAGACGGGCCAGTTTGCGCCAGGCATGAAGTTGCCGGACGCACAGGTGAATCAGATCCGGCACAATGGCGTGCTCGCGCATGGCATGGGAGTGCAAGCGATTCGGGCCAACGCTAAATCCGGAACGCAGATCGGGCTGGCCGAAGATGCCAAGGTCTTCGTGCCTGTGATCGAGACGCGCGAGCACATCGAAGCGGCGCAGCGCGCCACACGGGAAGAAAATGCGCAATTTCTCACGGCGGTGTTGGAAGGCAAGTACACCGAAAGCTATTTAGAACGTCAAGGTGCGAATGCTCCCAAGGTCGAGGCTGGGGACATGCGGATCATCAGCAGTCCGCTCGATTTTGTCGGATTGAACGTCTACCGGCCGGAATACGTGAGCGCTTCGACTTCGCCAGCTGGATATGTGGTCGAGGAAAAGCAGGCTTCATTCCCGCGCATGGCTTCGGACTGGTTGTATGTGGGGCCGGAAGTGATGTATTGGGCGGTACGCAACGTCAGCGACATCTGGAAGCCGCGGAAACTCTACATCACCGAGAACGGTTGCTCGGCGGACGATGTGGTCAGGGCGGATGGTCATATCGAAGACACCGATCGCGTCATGTATTTGCGCAACCACCTGACGCATTTGCAGAGAGCTGCCGCGGAGGGATATCCGATCAAAGGATACTTTCTCTGGAGCCTGCTTGATAATTTCGAGTGGGCCGATGGTTACAGCAAGCGCTTTGGCCTTCACTATGTGGACTACAAAACGCTAACACGAACCCCGAAGTTAAGCGCGGCGTGGTATAGAGAAGTAATTGTGAGGAATGCTGTTGAGTGACCACATCCGGTTTTTCGCGGGCGAGTCGCCCGCGTCCACACGGGGAATGGAAGTTCGCACGAGCGGGGACGCGCGCGCCACACAAGCCGCACACAAACTCGCACGAGCGGGACACGCGCGGCCACATCGGTCTTCGGGCGGACAAGAATTCTACAAACAGATGACACCACGTTGACAACCCACCTGCTGCTTTACAACTAGCCTTCGACCATCGGCTCTCAGGGATCGCATCCGAGTTCGCGCACAACCCGGGGGCAGAGCCGCCCCCGATCACCTCAGGATTAAGGAGAATTCCGCCATGCGCTTTCGCGCTCTTTCTCTCATGTTCTGTCTCGGCCTGGCCATTGCTTCCAGCCCGGCCCTGGCGCAGTATCAACTTACAAATCTGGATTCCAATCAGGCAGGCCAGGCGAAACACACAGATCCGCTGCTGGTAAACGGTTGGGGCCTAGCGTACGGTCCGGGTGGACCGATCTGGGTCAGCGACCAAGGCTCCGGCTGGTCGACTCTCTACGATGGCAAAGGCAACGAACAGTCGCTCAAAGTGTCGGTCCCTGCGGCGGGCGGAAAAGATGGACCGGGACAGCCGACTGGGATTGTATTTAACGGATCGAATGAGTTCCAGTTGCAGGGGCATCCGGCGCTTTTCATCTTCGCTACCTTAGACGGCTCGATCGCAGCCTGGAGCCCGCAGGTAAACCTGAATGAGGCGCTCACCCCGATAGACAATTCGATGTCGGGCGCGGTTTACACGGCACTGGCCATCACCAGCAAGGAGAGCGGCAACATGCTGTTTGCCGCCGACCTTGCAAACAACAAAGTCGATATGTATGACGGCACATTTACGCTGGTCGGTTCTTTCACAGATAGCACCGTGCCGGCGGGTTTTGCTCCCTTCGGCATCCAGGACATCGACGGCCTGGTCTACGTGGCCTATGCTGCAGTGAATGAAGGGCCCGGCGGGGTCATTGATATTTACAGCGAAAGCGGAGTTTTCCTGAAGCGCCTGACGCAGGGAGCCCCGTTGAACCAGCCGTGGGGCATGACGGCCGCGCCCAAGAATTTCGGGCCGTTGAGCAACACGCTGCTGGTCTCGAACAACACCAACCATGGAACCATCAACGCTTTTGACGCCCTAACCGGTGAGTTTGTGGGAACGGTCAAGGACGCCAACGGGAAGCCCATCGTAATTAACCAGCTGTGGGGGATTTTGTTTGGCGGAGGAAAAGCCAACGACGGCGGGAAGAATCAATTATTCTTCACCGCCGGACCGGACAATAATCTCGCCGGAACTTTCGGGGCGATTACGTTCAGCAATCCGAACTAACGTACGGTAGAAACCGGGGCGGACGAGGGCGTCCGCCCCTACGTGTTCTTAGGCACGGCCAGCCCGAGTTCCCTCATCACCATTTGCAGGTCCTTCCAGGCCTCGCCTTTTTGACGAGGATCGCGCAACAAGAACGCGGGATGGTAGGTGACCGCGAGTTTAGTGCCTCGGAAGTCATACCAATGGCCGCGGAGTTCGCTCATGGGAGCATTGAGGGCAAGCAGGGTTTTTGCGGCCACCGCGCCTAATGCAACGATCACTTTGGGCCTGATGGCGGAGATCTGGCGCATGAGAAATGGCGAGCAGGTTTCACATTCATCCCGTTCCGGCGTGCGATTGCCGGGCGGTCGGCATTTGATGATGTTGGCGATGTAGACGTCTTCGCGGCGCAGGCCCATGGCCTTGATCATGTTGTTGAGCAACTGGCCGGCGCGGCCGACGAAAGGCTCGCCTTGTTCATCTTCGTCGGCGCCGGGCGCTTCGCCGATGAACATTAACTCGGCCTGCGGATTGCCCACCCCGAAGACGATTTGCTTCCGACCTTGCTTTGACAAGCGGCAGCGCGTGCAGTCGCCAAGATCTTCACGGATAAGACGAAGCGCATTGGCAGGATCGGTCGTAGTGGCTTCGGGCTTGGGAGCGGCAAAAAGATCTTCTTCTTCGACAGCAACGGAACGGAGAGGCATTTGTTCTCGCTGTTCTGGCTGGAGCGATGGTTCGGCGGAAGGGCGGTCGGCCGCGGTCTCCTGACGATAAAAATCGTAAATGCCGAGTTCGTTATAGAAACGGATCCGCTCGGCGAGAGCGGAACGAAACTGAGGATCGAGCGGAACCGGCATCGTCTATATCGGGATTCTAATGCAGATGGGGATGTGGATTTCCTGCTTTCAAAGAAACAATGCTGCGCCGGCGCTCAGCTAGACGGTCAGTGACCCGTTCGAACCTGGCCAGCTGTCTTGCGCAGTTCCGCGACCACATCAAGGACGCGCTGGGCAACTTCCCACTTCGTGGTTTCAGGGACTTCGATCACTTCGCCATGCGTAATGATGGTCACGGCGTTGCGATCGGAGTCGAAACCGACGCCTTCGCGGGAAACGTCATTAACAACGATCGCGTCGAGCGACTTGGCTACGAGTTTCTTGCGGGCATTTTCGAGGACATTTTCGGTCTCGGCAGCAAAGCCGATGACGAGCTGCGACGTCTTGCGTTGAGTGAGCTCGGCAAGAATGTCCGCGGTCGGCTCAAGTTCCAGAGATGTTGCTCCCCTGCGCTTGATCTTCTGATCTACCGTGATTTTTGGCTTGTAGTCCGCAACTGCGGCTGTCTTGATCACGATTGTGGCCGCTGGCAAGAGCTTGAGTACTGCGTCCCGCATTTCATCGGCTGATTCCACGCGAGTGATTTCGGCTCCACCGGGCGGCGTGATGGACGTCGGGCCGGTAACCAGCAAGACGCGCGCGCCACGGCGCAAAGCAGCCTCGGCCAGGGCGTATCCCATGCGGCCGCTGGAGCGGTTGGTGAGATAACGTACCGGGTCGATCTTTTCTCGCGTCGGCCCGGCAGTAATCAGAACAGTCTGGCCGGCTAATTCCTGTGATGCGCCTAGCGCCAGCATGACAGCGGCGACGATGGCTTCATTTTCGGCCAAACGGCCTGGGCCGGTCATGCCGCAGGCCAGGTAGCCTTCTCCGGGTTCGACCACGCGCACGTCCCGTTTGCGAAGAATATCCAGATTCGCCTGCGTTGCGGGATGGTTCCACATGTTGACGTTCATGGCGGGCGCAACCACGACGGGCGCGGTCGTGGCCAGGTAAAGAGTGGTCAGGAAATCGTTGGCAATACCCTGCGCGAAGCGCGCCAGCACGTCCGCCGTGGCTGGGGCCACCACCAGCGCATCGATGGCCTGCGCGACCGCGATGTGCTCAATCGCGGATTCGATGTTCGGGCTTTCGGCGTCTTTCGCGGCGAACATCCCGGTAATGACTTTCTCACCCGAGAGCGCGGCAAACGTTAGCGGCCGAACAAACTCCTGCGCGGCCTGCGTCATGATGACCTGCACACGAATGCCGCGGTCCTGCAGCAGACGGACGATTTCCGCTGCTTTATATGCTGCAATGCCGCCGCTGACGCCGAGGGCCACTTTCATGGCAGAGTTACCGCACAGGTAATTAGATGTTCGATGGCAGATTTCAGATTGTAGATTCTGGATTGGAGCGCCACCAGGAAGGGTTCCCGTAATCTGAAATCTACACTCTGAAATCCGAGATCTACGATGTTTTCACTCCGGTCCCATCGCCTTATCGAGCATCTCGCTGGCCAGGTCAGAAGCCGATTTCGGTGTTTCAGGGATTACCCATTTCACTTTTCCGGCTTTGATTTCATCCTGCGCGATACGGCAGGGCTTGCGGGAAACGGTTTCGATCACGGGAGGCGCCCCGCCCTGCAGTTGCCGGGCACGCCGCGCGGCCACGAGGATGTAGCGATAGTTGCTGTCGAATCCATCCATCAACTTCATGGTATTCTCCCTGCTTCTAATGGCCGCTCGTGGGCCGTCGTTTGCTTAAATGAGGCCAGAATTGGTTGCAACCGCTCCTGCACATTCGCCAGACGCCATCGCTCCGCTGTCATTAGAATTTTCATCTCGTCAGCGGACCGTGCGTCTCGCGCTCCCGAGCGCTTAAGCCGCTCCCCGAGCAGGATCGACTTCAGCGCCTCAATGGAATCGGGCAGGCGGTCGTTCACCAAAATATAGTCGTATTTCGGGTAATTCTCAATCTCACGGGAGGCCGTGACCAGTCGGCGCCGGATCACTTCCTCGCTGTCCTGACCGCGACTACGCAGGCGATGTTCCAGTTCATGGCGGTTGGGCGGAAGAACAAAAATGCTCACCGCGTCCGGAATTTTTTGCTTGATCTGTTGCGCGCCTTGTACGTCAATGTCGAGCAGAAGATCGTGGCCGCGCTCCTCCGCTTTACGAAGAAATCCCGCCGACGTGCCGTAGCAATTGCCGAACACGTCGGCGTGCTCCAGAAATTCATTCTGGCGCACCATTTCTTCGAAATGCTGGCGCGTGACGAAAAAATATTCGCGTCCGTTCTGCTCGTTGCCGCGCGGTGATCGCGTGGTGTAGGAGATGGAGAAGTCGAGGTCAGGAACAATTTCAAGCACTTTATTGACCAGGGTTGATTTACCCGAACCGGAAGGCGCGGAGATGATAAACACGATACTCATTCGAGGTTTTGCACCTGTTCGCGGGCTTTCTCGATTTCGGTCTTCATCAGCAATCCCATCTCCGTGATTTTCAGGGCTTCGCCGGCTAATCCGGAAGTCTTGGAGAGCAGCGTATTGGCCTCCCGGTTCATCTCCTGCAACAGGAAATCGAGTTTCTTGCCGACTTCTCCGCCCTGATCGAGCAGTCCCAGAAAATGTTTCACATGAGAGTCGAGGCGGACCAGTTCTTCCTGGATATCGCTGCGGTCCACCAGCAGCGCCGCTTCCTGCAGAATGCGCTCCGGCTCGACTGGCGCGTCAATCAGTTCGCGCAGACGGCTCTTGAGTTTGTCGGCATAGGTGCGCAGGACCGCCTGGCGGTGCTTCTCGACTTCCTTCCCCGCCTTTCGCACCTGTTCCATGCGATGCCGCAATTCCTGCTCAATGCCGGAGCCTTCCTCCTGGCGCATGTGATTCAGGCGATCGAGCGCATCTCCCAGCTTGGCGAGGACGCAAGCTTCGAGGGCGCCGTTGGACGAAAACGTCGCCGTGTCCATGGCCCCGGGAATGCGGAGAATGGCATTCAAGTCCGGGTCGGCCGTGATGCCAAATTCGGCCGCAGCCGCACGAAAGGCCTGCACATAGCCGCTGACCAATTGCCGGTTTAGAGTGAATCCTTCGCTGCCCGCGCGCTCCAGGTTCAATGAGAGTTCCACGTGACCACGCACCAGCTTCTCCTTCAGCGCGCGACGGAGTTTCATTTCGAGTTCATCGCTTTCAGCAGGCAGGCGGAAATGCAAGTCGAGAAATCGATGATTCACCGATTTCACGGACAGGGTAAAACCCAATTGCACCTTGTTGCGCAGATCAAGGTTGCGCGGGTCAAGCGCCTGCCCTTTTACCTGCGCGAAGCCCGTCATAGAGCGGATCGGCATTCTAGTTCGCGTTGCCCACCTTGGGCGGCTCGATTTCAACAAACTGAAGGTCGTACAGACGGCGGTAAGTCCCGAGTTTCTGCATTAATTGTTCGTGCGCACCAACGTCGGTGATGGTGCCATTTTCCAGCACGACAATCCGGTCGGCTCGGCGCACTGTCGAAAGCCGATGAGCGATCACGAACACGGTGCGGCCCACCATAAGATTTTGCAAGGCAGATTGCACCAGCGATTCGGACTCACTGTCAAGGGCTGAGGTAGCTTCGTCGAGAATCAGGATGGGCGCATTCTTCAGCAATGCCCGCGCCACAGCAATTCGCTGGCGCTCACCGCCGGAAAGCCGCAGGCCGCGTTCGCCGATTACAGTATTGTAGCGGGCGGGCAATTCCATGATGAAATCGTGCGCTAGGGCCGCGCGGGCGGCGGCTTCCACTTGTTTTTGCGATACTCCAGGTTGACCGTAAGCGATGTTGTTGCGCAACGTGTCGTTGAACAGGACAGTTTCCTGCGTGACGATCCCAATCTGCGCGCGCAAGGAAGCCAGCGTCACATCTCGAACATCACGCCCGTCGACCAGTAATCGGCCGCCGGTGACGTCGAAAAACCGCGGGATCAAGTGCACCAGTGTGCTTTTGCCGGCGCCACTGGAGCCAACCACGGCAAGAATTTCCCCCGCCTGGACCTCGAGATTGATGTTGCAGAGAATCTCACGCGAACCGGCGGCCTCGTCCTGATAGGAGAAACACACATTCTCAAACTCAATGGCGCGGGCAAATACTGGCAGCCGTTTCGCGCCAGCCCTTTCTTTGACATCGTCTTCGGTGTCCATGAACTTGAATATCTCCGAAGACGCACCCAGGGCCTGCTGAAAATTGTTGTTGAAGAGGGCAAATTTCCGCACGGGATTGTACAAACTGAAAACCAGGGCAATGAATGCGCCGAACACCCCGAGCGTCACATGCCCATGCGCCACTTGCTCGCGGCCGACCAGCAAAAGAAAAACGATAGCGATGGCGCCGATCACGTCCATTAGCGGAGAGCTGATCGCGGCTGCGGCCACTGACCTCAGGTTGGCCCGGAAAAGCCGTTGTGCCGCCTGGCGAAAACGCGCGATCTCCCACGATTCCATGCTGAAGGCTTTTACGATGCGGTTGCCGGTGATCGTTTCCTGAAGAATATTTTGCACATCGGCCAGTTTGTCCTGGCCGCGCCGCGTGGTGTGCCGCACACGATGACCAATCTTGCGTGCCGAGTAAATAACAAACGGAATGAACAAGACGAGCACCCAAGCCAGTCGCCCGCCCAGAGCAACCACGGCGAGAGCGGTAAACACAAATGTGAAAGCCTGCTGCAAAAACTCTGCCAGCACGCTCGACATGGCGTATTGCACGCGCTCGACATCATTGACGATTGTGGAAACGAGCGTGCCAGTCGTGTACTTCTGAAAGAACGCCGCCGAGCGCCGTAAAACCGACTGATACAACTCGTCTCGCAAGTCGGTGATCATGCCGAAGCCGGCATGATTCACCAGATAGGTGCCCGCGTAGTCGAAAACCCCTTTCAGCAATGAAGATGCAACGAGCGCGAAGGCGACGATTGTCCAGGCATTGTGAAAATGAGAAGGCACAAACTTTTGCAGGTAAACCACACGATCCGAGCCGGGAATGGTGAATAGCTGAATGTTTTCCGACCCGGAAGATGGATTCAGCACGCGATCGAAAACCGGCCGGAGCAACATCAAGCGAAACGCTTCCAGCAATCCCACCGCAGCCAGCAGCACAGTCCCGGGCAGCAGTTGAATCAGGTAGGGCAGGATGTAGCGCAAAAGCCGGATCAGTTGCCGCACAAGGCGCTCTCCTGGCGCGAACGGGCCCGGCTCGCGGCTGTGGGAATCGGCATGGGTGACAGGTCTTTATTCTACTTGAGTTATGTCCTGGGAAAAGTGACCGGGCGAATGCATTGCGCAACCGCCTGATTAGCCGGGGCTGTCCCGATGCAGCACTTTCACCCGGTATCCGGCTTTGCGCAACCGGTTACTGACCTCTTCCGCGATCATGACCGAGCGATGCTGCCCGCCGGTGCAGCCGAAAGAGATCGTCAGATAACTCTTGCCTTCGCGGATATAATGCGGCAACAGGTAAACCAGCAGCTTGGAGATTCGCGCGATGAATTGCCGGCTTTGCGGAAATGAGAGGATGTATTTTTTCACCTTGACATCACGCCCGGTGAGCGGGCGGAACTCCGGCACAAAGTGTGGATTAGGAAGAAAGCGCACGTCGAACACCAGGTCGGCATCCTGCGGCACGCCGTGTTTGAAGCCGAAACTCACACAGGAGACCAGAAGGTCCTTGCCTGCTTGCTGGGTACGGAAACGCTCCGTAATGTAAGCGCGTAACTCGTGCACGTTAAAGCGGGAAGTATCGATCACCAGGTCGGCAATCGCGCGGATGGGCCTCAAATGACGGCGTTCCGCGGCCAGCGACGATCGTACCGGGGCATGCGTTCCTAGCGGATGCGGGCGTCGAGTCTCGCTGTAGCGCCGCAGCAGGACCGGTTCTTCCGCCTCGAGAAAAATCATTTTGGCCGGAAGCAGTCGTTGGACCGATTTCAAAATCGCAGGCAGAGAATCCAGTTGCGAGCCTTCGCGCACATCCACGACCAGTGCGGCGCGCTCGATCTCAGAGCTTTGCCCCACCAGTTCGGCAAAACTTGGAATCAGGCCTACGGGCAGGTTGTCCACGCAGTAGTAACCGAGGTCTTCGAACGCTTTGAGAACGGACGCCTTGCCCGACCCGCTCATGCCGGTGATAATTACCAGCTCTCGCCGTGGCCGGTTGTTCAGCGCATTTCTACTCGCGCGTTTTTCAGATAGGCGTTTCCGCGGGTCCTGCTTACGTGGCGCCATTGAGAGCGATGTTAGCAGGGACAACCATCGCTCGCCAGTGATGGCAAGGGCGCGGAGCGATTCAATCAGCTAAATTCGAAAAGGCGCACTGAGCAGACGCGCCGGCAACATCACCAGCGCCCGCACCAGCTCCAGCACTCCGTGCACCGCGATCCCTGCCAGCCGAAAGGGAAGCAGCAGCAGCCACACCAACGGATAGAGCACCAGCGCCAACAAAGCAAGCGGCCAGCACAGCACGAAGAGCACGCACCACAGGAAAAAGGCGAACATGGCCGGGCCTCCTTGCCTTCTGATTCAGTTTACGCAAATTGTGGAAGAAAAGTTCGCTGAAAGACTATCTGCCGACGGGCGCCGGCTCTTCTGCCAGTTTCTGGAGCGATTCCACGTACGGCGCCTCTGCGATGCCGCGCTCCGTGATGATTGCGCTCACGTATTTCGCGGGTGTCACATCGAATGCCGGATTTTCCACTTGCACGCCGTCCGGCACCATTTGCTTTCCCGCAATATGCGTGACTTCCCGGGCATTTCTTTGTTCGATGGGAATTCCGCTGCCATCGCGCGTTTCCATGTCGATCGTAGAAAACGGCGCAGCCACATAGAAGGGAATGCCGTGCTCTTTTGCGAGAATCGCTACACTGTAAGTCCCGATCTTGTTGGCCACGTCGCCGTTGGCCGCGATGCGGTCCGCGCCCACCACAATCGCGCCGATCTTGCCTTGCTTCATCATCGCCCCGGCCATGTTGTCGGAGATGACTGTCGTCGGGATGCCGTCCTTCATCAACTCCCAGGCGGTCAGTCTGGCGCCCTGGAGAAATGGCCGCGTCTCATCGGCGTACACGTGGAGATTTTTTCCTTGTTCCACAGCCGCGCGTATCACTCCCAGTGCAGTGCCATAACCGCAGGTCGCCAACGCGCCCGCATTGCAGTGTGTGAGCACGCCACCGCTTGCCGGCATCAATGTCGCGCCATGACGGCCCATCGCCCGGTTGGCTGCGATATCTTCCGCATGCATGCGCTGCGCTTCTTCGATCAGCGTCTGCTTGATCTGCGCAATCGGCCGCACTCGCGCCCGCTCAAATTTTTCCTGCATCCGCCGGATCGCCCAGAAGAGATTGACCGCGGTCGGCCGGGTCTTCGCGACGACCTCGCAGATGCGATCCAGTTCCTGCCGCAACTCGCCGACACTTTCGCTTTTCGCATTCTTGATTCCGAGCGCGATGCCCATTGCGGCGCTAACGCCGATTGCCGGCGCTCCGCGCACAATCATGTTCCGGATTGCGTCCGCCACTTGCTGATAGGTCGTGCAAGTGACGTAGGCTTCTTCAGTGGGCAGCTTGGTTTGATCGAGGAAGCGAACTCCGCGATCGGTCCATTCCACGGTATGAATCATTTTGGTTGTTGGTCGTTCGTTATTGTTGTATAGAAAAGAGCCAACGGCGGCGTTCTTACGCCTTATGCTCTTCGCACCGGACCCGCGGTTTATTCACCACCGCCGGGCGGCCGCAAATCTCGCATCCCGCGCCCACAGCCATCAGCGAGGGAGAAGTTTCATCGTTTTGCATTACGTGCTCTTTGCGCACGTTCTCTGCCGTGAAGATCGAAACGAACGGCGCCGGCGCCGCGGCCTGCTCAACATTAGGGCGGCCTTTTGCCTCCTGACGTTCCACCAGGCACATCGCGCCGACGATTTCAAACCCAAATTCGCGCGCAGCCTCAATGGCCTGTACCGTCGATGCCCCCGTCGTGCAAACGTCATCCACGATTACCACTCGCGCGCCCTTTTCGCGGAAGCCCTCGATGCGCTGGCCCGTCCCGTGGTCCTTCTCGGCTTTGCGAACCAGGAATCCGTTCAGCTCGCCGCTTGTGACGGCCACCGCGGCCACGATCGGGTCAGCGCCCATCGTCAATCCGCCAATGGCTTTCGGCCTCCATCCTCGGGCGCGAATCTCTTCCAGGAAAACCTGCCCCGTCAGCCGTGCTCCTTTGGCGTCCAGCGTGGTAGTGCGGCAATCGATGTAATAGTCGCTGGTTCCGCCGGAAGCGAGCTTGAACTCGCCCGTACGAAAGCTTTTCGATGCGAGCAGACGCAACAGTTCCTGCCGCGGTGTGGACATAAATTCCTACGATAACATGAATGCGTTGTGGGCGTGAGGATCACCGCAGCGCGAACCAGCGCGTCATCATTCTGTGATCCTCTCCAAATGCCGGAAGTGGTCGGTCAGCGAATACAGCAGCAGGAAAAGGGTGAGATTGTAGCCCACGTGGATTAGAAATCCCGGCGCCACCGACCGCGTCACCGCGCGCGTGATAGTCAGAACTAGCCCGACCACAAACAGCACTAACAGAGGCGCCCACGCGCGGCCCAATTGTTCGCTATGCACCATCGCGAAAGCCGCCGCGGTGATCGTAATGGCCAAAATCCTTCCCAGTCCCGGGCCAGATGCAAGATTTCGTGCCAAGCCGAACGCCGAAAGCAGCAGCCCCAATCCCAAAAGTATTCCGGCCACGATGACCGAGGCATTGTCGGAAAACGTTCGCACCACCAGGCCCCAGACAAAGAAACTGATTCCGGGCAAAAGACTGAATGGATTCGAAGCGTTGCTCAGAGTGAGCCCGCGAACGAACAACCATGCCGTAATTCCTACCAGAGCTGCTACAGCCAGCAACGCAGACCAAAAAAACGGGAGCCGATGTTCCACGAAGCCCCAGGCGCCCAGCAGCGCCACCCAGCTTCCCAGGCTTTGCATCTGTTGCCTGACCGAAAAGAGCGATTGCAGCCAACGGTCCAGAACGGGATAGAGAAAACCGCGAAATAGCATCTCCTCCGCAAGCGGCGCAACCGTCACGCCAAAGAATGCCATCAGGTATGCGCCTTGCGCGTCGCGGAAAAACCGGTCCATCGGCATGGATTTTGGAATGGGCAGCAAACGGGAAAGCAGGCCTAATCCAATGGATAAGACCACACCTAGGCACAACCATCCAATTTTCGTTCTCGGCCAATTCCAGCCCACCGTCTGCCAGAATGGACGGCGATACCGCCTTGCCACTGTGTACATTGCGCCCAGCATCGCCAAATACGCGCATGTCATCGCCGGAACAATCACCTGCGGACTGGCGGTTTTGCCCAAGTCCGAGGTCGAGACCGTTTTGTGTCCGGCGTGCAGCGCCAACAGTCCAAAAAGCAGGCTAAAAAAAAACAGAGCCACGAGGAGAACGAGCACAATCGTCAGAAGATCCAGTCCGCTCCACGGCGGATTTTCCATATCCTCCTTGAACAAGATCGATGGTCGTGGCGTCTCCGGCTCGGGGGCCGGAACAATTGGCAATTCGGGAAGTGATGGTTCAGTCAAAGACACAGATTTTTTTCTTGGAACCTGGGAAGCCCTAATCAGGCAATCGAATCCTTCGACTTGGCTCGCAGCCCACTCTCTCTACCAAAATACCCTGCTAGCGCCTGGCCCGTATAGGACTTCTTGCTCCTCGCTACTTGTTCGGGCGTCCCCTGGGCAACGATGCGCCCGCCGTCTTCACCGCCCTCGGGCCCCAAATCGATGATCCAGTCCGCATTGCGGATCACGTCGAGATTGTGCTCGATGATCACGATTGTATTGCCCAGATCGGTCAGCCGATGCAGCACATCGAGCAGTTTTTTCACGTCGTCGAAATGCAGGCCGGTCGTGGGTTCATCGAGCAGATACAGCGTCTTTCCCGTTTGCCGTTTACTCAGCTCGCGTGCCAGCTTGATGCGCTGCGCCTCCCCGCCGGAAAGCGTTACCGCCGATTGCCCGAGGTGAATATACCCAAGCCCGACATCCACGAGGGTCTGCAATTTCTGCCGAACCTGGGGAATGTTTTCGAGTATCGGTAAAGCATCGGAAATCGAGCTTTCCAACAGATCGGCAATCGAATATCCCTTGTATTTCACCGCCAGAGTTTCCTGATTGTAGCGATGCCCGCCGCAAACCTCGCAGAGCACGTAAACATCTGGCAGAAAATTCATCTCGATCCGCCGCTGGCCTTCGCCCTGGCATGCCTCGCAGCGCCCGCCCGAGACATTGAACGAGAAACGCCCGGGCTTATAGCCGCGTTCGCGGGACTCAGGCAGCATGGCAAACAGATCGCGGATCTGCGCAAACACGCCCGTATACGTTGCCGGATTCGACCTCGGCGTGCGCCCAATCGGCGACTGATCAATGCGAATGACCTTATCTATATTTTCTCCGCCCGAAATCGCTTTGTGCGCACCCGGTTCTTCGCGCGAGCGATAAAGCCTTTTCGCCAGCGCGCGGTAAAGGATGTCGTTCACCAGCGTGGATTTTCCCGAACCCGAAACGCCCGTCACCACTGTCATCACGCCGAGCGGAAAAGTCACATCCAAGTTTTTGAGATTATTTTCCTTCGCACCCAGAATGCTGATCGCCCGGCCATTCGGCCGCCGCCGCTCGAGCAACATCTCGATTTGCGTGCGCCCGGCGATGTACGCGCCCGTCAGCGACCCCGGCACATTCATAATTTCTTCCGGTGTTCCGTGCGCCACCATTTCGCCGCCATGCCGGCCCGCTCCCGGGCCAAGGTCGATCACGTAATCCGCCCGCCGGATCGTCTCTTCGTCGTGCTCCACAACCAGCACCGTGTTGCCCAGATTACGCAATTCTTCCAGCGCATTCAGCAAGCGCCCGTTGTCGCGATGATGCAATCCGATCGAAGGCTCATCCAGCACATACAGCACGCCGCGCAATTTCGACCCAATCTGCGTCGCCAACCGGATGCGCTGCCCTTCGCCGCCCGAAAGCGTGGCCGCCGAGCGGTCGAGCGAAATATAACCCAATCCGACCGCGGTCAGGAATTGCAGCCGCTCGATGATCTCGTGCACAATTCGCCCGGCGATGATCTGTTCTCGCCCCTTGAGTTCGATTTTCCTCGCCGCTTCCAGAGCCCGCGTCAGGGGCAACGCTGTGAAGTCGGCGATCGACATGCCATTCACCTTGACCGCCAGACTCTCCGGCCGCAACCTTCGCCCATGGCATATCGGGCATTCCGTCGCCGACATGTGGTCCAGCAGCCAGTCGCGGTAAGTTTCCGAAGTGGATTCATCCATCGCCTGCTTCAGATATCCAAAAATGCCGGCAAAGCCGGTTTTTCCACGCCCCGCTTCACCGTAAAGCAGCAGGTTTTGAATCTTCTCTGGCTGCTTTTCGAAGGGAGCTGCGAGATCAAAACCATATGCGGCGGCAACTAATTGCAACTGGTGAATCAGATTCTGCGATGCCGATCCCGGCCCCAACCCGCCATCGAGCAGTGGTTTCGACCAGTCGTTGATCACTTTCGCCGGATCGAAGTCGTATTTGCTGCCCAATCCATGACACTCCGGGCACGCTCCATAAGCCGAGTTGAAGGAAAACGATCGCGGCTCCAGTTGCGGCACATTGATGCCACAATCCGGGCAAGCCAGCCGCTCTGAATAAAGCTGCTCTTCGCCTCCCACCACCGCCACTTGCACCAGCCCCCCGGCCAGCTTCATCGCCAGGCCAATCGACAGCTCCAGCCGGTGCTCAATTCCCGGCTTCACCAGCAAACGGTCAATCACCACTTCGATGGTGTGGTTCTTCCGCTTATCCAGCTGAATTTCATCTTCCAGGTTCACCAGTTCACCGTCGATCCGTGCCCGGGTATAACCGTGCTCGACCAGCTTTTCCATCTCTTTCTTGAATTCGCCCTTTCGCCCGCGGACGATCGGCGCCATGACCATCACCCGGTCTTCCGGAGTCAGCGACATCACCCGCTGCACGATCTGTTCGGCGGACTGCCGCGCGATCGCGCGCCCGCATTTCGGGCAATGCGGAACCCCGATCGAGGCGAATAAAAGTCGAAGATAGTCATAAATCTCTGTAATCGTTCCGACGGTCGAACGCGGGCTGCGGCTGGTGGTTTTCTGCTCAATCGAAATCGACGGGCTCAACCCATCGATCGAATCCACATCCGGGCGCTCCATCTGGTCCAGGAACTGGCGAGCGTAGGCCGAAAGCGTTTCTACGTAACGCCTTTGCCCTTCGGCATATATCGTGTCAAATGCCAGCGACGATTTTCCCGACCCGCTCAACCCCGTGATTACCGTCAGGGTGTTACGAGGGATTTCGACGTCGATGTTTTTCAGATTATGCTGGCGCGCCCCGCGCACCGAAATCTTGGTAAGGGCCATGAACTGTCCGAAGTAATCTCTGTCCTTCCGTAACGTGGACGGGCTATCAGAAATGTTGGAGATTGAAGTTGCGCAATTCTACTCACGTATCTTAGTTGTCAACGACGGCAAGCGTCAACGCGAGTACATTGGATGCGCCGCGCAACCGGAAGACTCCGGTGCGCAGAAACCATCCGGAGTGGCGCTGGGCCAACTCACGGGAAAGCAGGCTGAGCTTGGGCGGGTTGGTGATTGCCTTCATCATGTTTCTCACAGTTTTGACAGTCGTTGCCCTCGGCGTAGCGGCAACTTACGGCCTGGTGACCGGCATCCTCCTTGCTTTGGATCAGTCGCGGCAGAAGGCCCCCGTTACTTCCGCCCTGTTGCCCAGCGAAAGCCACGCAGGCGGCGACTAATTTCCTCGAAGCGATTTGACTGGGATTAAGAAATTCCTTCAAGCCTGGCAATTCACCAGGCAAATCCTTCTGCTTACTGCTCGGGCGGATTTTGCGGTGGCTCAGAATTTTGTGGCTGCTGCTGTTGTTGTTGTTGCTGTAATTGCTGCTGCATCTGCAATTGCTGTTGTTGCTGCTGCAATTCTCTCAGCAACTCCTCCGGACTCTTTACCGGCGCTGCCGGCTGTTGCGGCTGCTCCTCGGGCTGGGGCTGTTCGGGCTGATTATCCGCATCGTTGTTGGAATCATCGGCAGCAGCGTCGTCCGCAGCCGCTTCGGGTTGATCTTCTCCGTCATCCGATTGCTTGGCCTGTTGTCTTGGCGGTGGGGCCGTTCCCATTTCCCCTGACTTGGGAGTGAGTATCACCTGCTGGACCGCGTCGGGATTCGTCGCCGAACCAAGAATCACGTAATTGAAATGCGATCCATTCAACAGGGAGGCCAGTACGTCGTGCACCGGTCCCGGCCCTAACTGGGTCACTACGCGCTCGGTCGCGTTTCCCGGAACATCCATGGCCGCACCTATCTTGCTGCGCACTGCCCGCAGGATGTCCCCTAAAGTCGAGTTTTCAGCCACGATGGTCAGTTGGCCATGCTGAAAAGTGACTTTTGGCGGAATGGCGGGTTTTTGGGCCAATGTCAGGGGTGGAGGCGGCGACGGAGGAGGCGTTTCCGCGAGAGGATCAGGCGCCGGAACTGCCTTGACTTGCTTCGCCAGCACCTTCTTCACTCGCGCTGGCTTCTGATCTTGCGCCGGCGAGCTCACGGCAAAGGCGGTTAGGCAGACCGCCCCCGCCAACAGGAAGCAGCCGAATTTTACGCGAGCCAACATCGCGAGTCTCACATTACAGGCTAGGCTTTGGCGTGCGAAAGGTTAGATGCCAGATACAATCCTACCGATTGTACCACCCGTGTCGGAGGATGTTTCCAAGCGGCAAAGTTTTCCTCGGTACCGGTCCCTCCCGGTCCTTTGCGCCTTCGTGGTTCAGGAGCACGCTGCCGGGCTGCCATGCGCATGACAGGTGCGGCCAAAGTCGTCGAGCCAAAATGATAGACTCGCGCCGATGCAGCCGCCGGCCAACCGCGCCTCTGGTGAAAGGTCAGGCCTTTCCCCAGGGCTCTACGTGGTCGCCACGCCGATCGGAAATCTGGAAGACATCACGCTTCGCGCCCTGCGCACGCTTAAGGAAGCGGACCTGATTGCCTGCGAAGATACGCGCCAGACGCAAAAACTGCTGAATCATTACGGGATCACTACCCGCACCATCAGCTATCACGAGCACAATGAGGTGACCCGGGCGACAGAACTCGCGCAGCAACTGGAGCAGGGCGCGCGCATTGCCCTGGTAACAGACGCAGGCACGCCCGCTGTTTCAGATCCCGGCTTGCGGCTGATTTCTCTGGCCATTGCGCATCACGTGCCGGTGGTGTCGGTTCCCGGAGCCTCAGCATTACTCGCTGCGCTCGTCGCCAGCGGCCTGCCCACCGATTCTTTTCAGTTCCGCGGTTTTCTTCCTGCAAAACGCGGTCAGCGCCGGCAAATGCTGGAAGAAATTAAATCTTCCACAGAAACGCAGGTCTTCTACGAGGCCCCGCATCGGATCAAAGAAACCATCGGAGATCTGGTCGACGTTGTGGGAGATGTCCGGCCGATCGTGGTTGCCCGCGAGTTAACCAAGATTCACGAGGAATTCCTGCGCGGTCCCTCTGGCGAGGTCCTCAGAACGATCCAGGCTCGCGGTGAAATCAAAGGCGAGATCACGCTGCTGGTCGGGAAGGCGGAAACCGGGGATCGTGAGCTCAGGGTAGGTGCTCAGCGGGGCGCCCGCGAGACGATGCAAGAACGGCTCGCCCAGATCATGGCTGAAGAGAAACTCGATGAAAAAGCGGCGCTTAAAAAAGTCGCGAGGGAACGAGGAATCTCGAAAAGCCAGGCTTACCGGGAGTTGCATCTGGGCCGCAGGCCAAACAGTTGACCTCTACTTCGCGCTGGCCGCCATCTTCTTGACCATGGCCAGCACCAGTTTGCGGTCGCTGTCGTTCAGGCTGACCGCGTAGCGGCGAATCTGGCTGAGGAAGCGAACCTCATCGTCGGAAAGTTGCGGCAAACCCTTGGAGCCATTCGAGTGCCCGGACTCGGAAAAGAACTGGGAAAGCGGAAGCTCCATGGCGCCGGCAATTTTTGCCAGCGTGTCGAGCGAGGGTACGGTGTGGCCATTTTCCACCCGCGAGAGGTAGCAGCGCAACAGGCCGGTGCGCTTTTCAATATCGCCCTGAGACATCCCCTTCTGTAGCCGGTAACTGCGAATGGTCTCACCAATGTTCATTGAGAAAGCAGCCACGGGAAGCTCCTGAGGATGACGTGCATAGTAACTAGACTGGAATCATCTGGCAAGAAGAAATTTGCTGCACCGAAAACGAGTCATTGGTCATGGATTCATTAAGTCATTGAGGCATTGAATCATTGAAGTGAATCAATGACTCAATCCGGTTGCTACAAGATCACCCGCGCATCGCCCACTCTTTTCGTTACGCGTTCGCGATCTAGGTATTCGAGCAGTGGGATCGCGTACTTGCGGGTTACTCCGGTCAAGTCTTTGAAACGAGCTACATCCATCTTGGGAGACTTCGTTTTCTCCACCGCCAGTTGCTGCCGCAGTCCTTCTAATGCTTTGCGGTGAAAGACCAGTTCGTCGGAAAGCTTCACCAGCACTTTATCGCGCAGCAGCAGGGTCACGATTTTCTGCGCTCGGACTTTATCGATCTTGAGGTCGGCAAGCACAGCATTCAGTGCCGGCACCTTCAATCCGGCGGAAGAAAAAGCGGCTTCGATGGTTTTCTTCGATTCGGCTTCTTCGTCCTTCATCACCACGCCCTGCCCAGGCAGACGTACCGATTCGCCGGCAATTTCCAGCTTCTTATCCTTGGTCAGCTTCTCCAGCAAGGCAAGGAACACTTCCGGGCGAAGTCCAGCCTTTTCACGCAGTTCCTCCCTGCCGATGCCCGGGGCCAATGGATTTTTCCGGTGAAATTCACTGACCGTTCTCAAAACATTCGGCTCAGCCTGGTTGAACCATGCCGAAGAAACCAAAACATCGGGCGCGCAAACCAGCAGATCGCCATCTTCTTTGAGTTGCTGCACGAGCTTCCGCAAAATCGGCATCGGCAGGTTCATCTCGCCCACGGCTTCCGCAAGCTTCAACCCGAACTCTTTGCGTCGCGAAACCCGCGCCGCAAGAATCATTTCCGGCGAACCTGTCGCCATCACCTCGAGGAAGGTTGGTTTCTGTTTCGCCGGCTTCCGCGTCAGCGGAGCGGCGTCGAGCACAACTCCTCCGCCAATGGTGGTCACCGGCGAAAACTGTCGGATGATGAAGCGGTCTCCAGGCGAAAGAAGTTGCGGTTCCGCCAGTTGCAAGCGCGCGAATGCGCTCTGGCCGGAGACAATCTGGCCATCTCGGTAAATCCGCACGGTGGCAATGGTCTGTGAGGTGTAGACGTGAAGATGTACGCGGGCGCGATCCTTCAGCGGTTTGGCCGAAGGCAGCAGCGAAAGCGAGACGTCGACGGCCGAGGTCGCAATGAACGTTTGCGAAGCCGCGAGCATCATTCCGCGTGCCAACTCATCGACCGCGACACCAGCTAAATTCAACGCCGTGCGCTCTCCCGCCGCTGCTTGATTAACAGTCTGCCCGTGCACCTGCGCGCCCCGCACGCGCACTCGCTTGCCAGCCGGCAGCAGTTCTAACTCATCTTCTTTCGAAACGCGGCCAGAAATCAGGGTGCCAGTAACGACCGTTCCAAAGCCCTTCATGGAAAAGACGCGATCAATCGGCAGCCGTGCCACTCCGTTCGAGTCTTTCGTCTTAGCATCGCTCGCTGCGCTCGCCAGCGCCCGCTTCAGGTCATCGATTCCCGCACCCGTGAGCGAACTGACGGGAATAATGGGGTTGGGGTCGCCTAAAAACGATCCGCGCAGGAACGCCTGCACTTCAAGTTGGGCGACTTCCAGAGTTTCACGGTCGACCAGGTCCGACTTGGTTAGCGCTACGATGCCACTGCGGACGCCCAACAAGCGGCAGATATCGAAGTGCTCGCGAGTTTGCGGCTTGATGGATTCATCAGCAGCAATCACCAGCAGGACCAGATCAATCCCTCCGACTCCTGCCAACATGTTGCGCACAAAGCGTTCATGGCCGGGAACATCGACGAACCCCAGGCGCAGAATTTCGCCACTGGGAGCTGGCAATTCGAGATGCGCGAAACCAATGTCGATGGTGATGCCGCGTCGCTTTTCTTCTTCCAGCCGGTCGGCGTCGATGCCGGTGAGCGCTTTGACCAGCGCAGTTTTGCCGTGGTCGATGTGTCCGGCGGTCCCGATGATCACGGATTTCATCGCAGAACAGTATAGCCATTAGTGGATGCCTCGGTAGTTGGCAGCAGGCCTTGCCACTTGTTGCTTGTTCTATAGCTAAAAGATATTGTACGATTTAAATTCGATTTAAGCGATCCGGGAAGGCTCTGGCCTCCCGAAGGTCGCCAGAGTCCAGCCAGGGGCTTATAAGTCATCCTAGCGCGTTCTTGGGCAGTTTTATATGCGGACCGAAAACGATTGCCTCCGGCCAGTGTGGGCGTACGACTGTCGACTTTCAATAACTTATAGATAACATGATGAATCTATTGGTGCTCCGCGTTTGCAAGGAACTTTTCTGCGCCCTCGGCGTTCTTTGCGGTTCAAGCTTCTAAATCGTCCCCTAGGGCCCTGCGTCCCTCCGCTTTAAAGTTCTTACTCTTAAGCCGTGCCCAATTATGCGAGAATAGAAATGCCGAGCCCCATGACCACCCTGCAGACTCCAGCCATTTCTCCCGAAGTCATTCGGGACCACGGCCTCAGGCCTGAAGAATACGAAAAAATCAAAAAGTTATTGGGCGGGCGCGAGCCCACGATTACTGAACTGGGCGTCTTCAGCGTGATGTGGAGCGAGCACTGCTCCTACAAGTCTTCGCGCGTTCACCTTAAGCGCCTTCCCACTCATAGCCGCCGCGTGCTGCAAGGGCCGGGAGAGAACGCGGGCATCATCGACATCGGCGAAGGTTGGGGCTGCGCGTTCAAGATCGAGTCGCACAACCATCCGTCGTTCATCGAGCCGTTTCAGGGAGCTGCGACCGGTGTAGGCGGAATTTTGCGCGACATCTTCACCATGGGCGCGCGGCCAGTGGCGATCATGGATTCGCTGCGCTTCGGGCCAATCACAGCTCGTGTGGGCGTGGGCGACCCGCCCGCGCAAAGCTCGGCACGGACGGGCGAGGCGCCCGTCCCCACACAGTCCGTGCCGGGCCATGCCGCCGGCCCCGCACAGGCCGAAATTCACAAGAACCACTCTATTCTGGAAGGCGTGGTTTCCGGCATTGCATCCTATGGAAACTGCTTTGGCGTTCCGAACCTGGGCGGCGAGACCAAATTCGAGCCTTGCTACTCCGGCAATCCGCTCGTGAATGCGTTTGCGCTCGGTCTGGTGCGCAAAGACGAAATTTTCTATGCTCGCGCCGCCGGCGAAGGTAATCCCGTGATCTATGTCGGGGCTAAAACCGGACGCGACGGCATCCACGGCGCGACCATGGCCAGCGAAGAGTTCAGCGAAGCTTCCGAAGCCAAGCGGCCCAATGTGCAGGTGGGCGATCCGTTCCTTGAAAAACTTTTGCTCGAAGCTTGCCTCGAGGCCATGCAGACGGGCGCGATCATCGGCATTCAAGACATGGGCGCGGCCGGCCTGACCTGTTCCACTTGCGAAATGGGCGCGCGCGGGCACGTGGGAATCGAAATTGAAATGGACCGCGTCCCGCAGCGCGAAACCGGCATGAGCGCCTACGAGATCATGCTGAGCGAGTCACAGGAGCGCATGCTGCTGGTGGCGCAGAAGGGCCGCGAAGAAGAAGTCTTCCGCGTTTTTGAAAAATGGGGGCTGGATGCGGTTGAAGTCGGCAAAGTCACGAACGACGGCAAGATGCGCGTGCGTCAGCACGGCGAAATCGTCGCGGAAATTCCCAATGAAGCGCTGACCGATGATGCGCCGGTGTATAAGCGTCCGCTGGAACGCTGGGAGCCGCCGGTGGCGCGGGAGATGCCGGAGCATATCAAGTTTGGAAGCATAGCTAACGATTGGGAAGGGCACGACTTCAGTGGTGCCGCCGACAACGGCAAGCAGGAATCGGCTTCAGCCGCTGAGGTTCGAAAACCCCAGGGGCTAAAGCCCCAATTTTCAACACAGCTCAATGGCACGGCTGAAGCCCGGCCCTACCCAAAATCTGGTTCGGAAAAAAAGTCAGATTTCACCCAAAGTCTGCAACAACTCCTCGCCAGCCCGAACATTTGCAGCAAGCGCTGGATCTGGCAGCAATACGATCACATGGTGCAGACCAACACGGTCGAAGCACCGGGCGCGGGCGATGCGGGCGTGATTCGCATAAAAGGCTCGCAGCGCGGCCTGGCGATGGCGCTCGATGGCAATGGGCGCTGGTGTTATCTCGATCCGCGGCTGGGAGCGATGCATGCCGTCGCAGACGCCGCCCGCAACGTGGCTTGCACCGGGGCGACTCCGGTGGGCGCGACCAATTGCCTGAACTTCGGCAACCCTGAAAAGCTGCACATCATGTGGCAGTTTTCGCAGGTAATCGCGGGCATGAGCTCGGCGTGCGAGGCGCTCGATGTGCCGATCACGGGCGGAAACGTCAGTTTTTACAACGAGACTTTGGGCGAGGGCATTTATCCGACTCCGGTGCTCGGCGTGGTTGGGATTCTGGAGGATGTGCACAAAGCGGTACGGCCCGATTTTCGCGAGCCGGGGCGACCGATTGTGTTGTTGCGGGCTTCCGAGCCGGGCGATGTGACGGATGCGGAATCGGAATTTGGCTCGTCAGAGTACGCTAAGGAAATTCTCGGCACGATCTGGGGCTATCCGCCAGAGTTGGCGCTGGAAAAAGAGGCTGGACTGCAAAAAGCGCTGGTCGAACTGGCCCGCGCCGGATTGCTCGATTCCGCGCATGATTGCTCCGAAGGTGGATTGGCGGTGACGCTGGCGGAGTGCAGTTTTGCCAAGGGGATTGGCATGAAAGTGGATGTGGCTTCGCAGGGCTTGCCCGCCGAGTACGTTCTGTTTGGCGAAGATGCCAGCCGCGTAGTGCTCTCGTGCGACCGGAATAACCTCGCCGGAATCAAACAAGTAGCGGTAAAATACGGCCTCTCAGCGGAAGAGCTTGGGGAAACTGTTTCCGGGGTAATGGAAATCAAGGTGGATGACGGGGCGGTGGTGTCGGCCTCGGTGAGCGAGTTGCGCGAGGCTTATGAGGGCGCGCTGGAAAAGGCGCTAAGCACGGAGCCGGAGGTTGTGGCGAATTAAGTGGAGATTCTAAGATTTGTCATCCTGAGCGAAGCGAAGGACCTATGTACTTTGAAATGCGTAGGTTCTTCGGGGCTAAAGCCCCTCAGAATGACAATTCATCCGAGAAAACGACAACTCGTTTGAGAATTAATTGATTTGACAATTGAACGAAATGCTGCCTTTTGACAAATTTCACGATGAGTGCGGGGTGGTGGCGATCTATGCTCATCCCGAGGCGGAGAAGCTCGCTTACCTGAGCCTGCACGCGCTGCAGCATCGCGGGCAGGAGTCGGCCGGCATAGTCACTTCGAATGGCATGTGCCTGCAGTCGCATCGCGCCATGGGGCTGGTGGCCGATATCTTCACCGAAGATGTTCTCGCGCGGCTGCATGGACATCTGGCCATCGGGCATACGCGCTATTCGACTGCCGGTGACTCAGCGCTGCTCAACGCCCAGCCCATCATGGTGCAATCGAATAAAGGCATGATGGCGCTGGCGCACAACGGCAACCTGGTGAATGCGCAGGAGATTCGCGCGCGCCTCGAAGGTCAGGGCTCGATTTTTCAGACCAACAGCGATACGGAAGTGATCGTTCACCTGATCGCGCTTTCGAAGGAGCACACTTTGCCCGAGGCGATCGCGGATAGTTTGCGCCGCGTGGAGGGCGCGTTTTCGCTGGTGATGATCAGTCCTGACCGCGTGTTTGCGGCGCGCGATCCACGCGGATTTCGGCCGCTGGCCATGGGCAGAATTCCGCGCCAGGAAGGCGAAACGCAGGACACGATCGTGTTTGCCTCAGAAACCTGCGCGTTCGACCTGATCGGCGCGACTTACGAGCGCGAAGTAAAACCGGGCGAGCTGGTGGTGATCGGGCCGGAAGGGATTACCTCGCGGTTTTATGCCACGGCAGCGCCCCAGTCGAGCTGCATTTTTGAGCACGTATATTTTTCGCGGCCGGACAGCCTGGTGTTTGGCCGGCCGGTGCAGATCAGCCGCGAGAATTTGGGGCGGCAGCTGGCGAAAGAAGCGCCTGTGGATGCGGACATTGTGGTGCCGGTGCCCGATTCCGGAGTGACCGCGGCGGTGGGTTATGCAGCCGAAAGCGGCCTTCCATTTCGCTTCGGCTTGATCCGCAATCATTATGTCGGCCGCACCTTCATCGAGCCGCAGCAGAATGTGCGGGACTTTGGCGTGCGGCTGAAGCTGAATCCGGTGCGCAGCCTGCTCGAAGGCAAGCGCGTGGTGCTGATTGACGACTCCATCGTTCGCGGCACGACGAGCCGCAAAATTGTGCGCATGATCCGCGCTGCGGGCGCGAAAGAAGTGCACATGCGCATCTCGTGTCCGCCGACCATTTCGCCGTGCTTCTATGGCGTGGACACGCCTTCGAAAAAAGAGCTGATCGCAGCCAACAAGTCGGTGGAAGAGATTCGTGAATACATTGGCGCGGATTCGCTGGCCTATCTTTCCCTCGAAGGCCTGAAAAAAGCCTGCGGCGACGGCGAGAAAACCACCTACTGCTCGGCCTGCTACACGGGCACATATCCTACGAACTGGGTGGATGTGGAAGAAATTCAGCCGGCGGTGGTCAAGCGGTGAAGGAGTCTGCCGGATGACGAAAGTCGCCCACCTGATTACAGTGCATTCAACACCGCGGCTGGGACCGCTGGAGCAACGGTTGCTCGATGCGTTGTATTCGCGGGCAAGTGCCACCGTTCGCGAGCTGCTCCAAGGAGAAATCAGTGGCACGAAAATCGCCTACACAACCATCATGACCACGCTCGACCGGTTGTACAAAAAGGGCGTGTTGGAGCGAACCGCCGAAGGCCGGGCGTTCCGTTATTTTCCGCGGCAAAGCCGGCAAGAAATCCAGCAAGCCGCGGCCGGGGAGGCGATCCGGCAACTGCTCGACGCCAATGCGACGTCTTCGCTGCCACTTTCCTACCTGGTGGACGCGGTGAGCGAGCACGACAGCCAGTTGCTCGACGATCTGCAGGACTTGGTGGAGCGCAAGCGGCAAGAACTTAAGCAGCGCTCAGGATTCGATGGCGAGAACAAGGAGAAGCCGTGATGTTTGCCGCGCGCGGCCTCGCTCTCAGCTTTGCGTTTTTTTTCCTGTTGTATGTTTTTCTTTCTGCGGTGGTCGTTCTCGGTTCGAGATTTTTCGTCAGAAACAAGCGCTCGGCCGATTTCTTGTTTGGTTTGCGCATCCTGCCGCTGGCTGCATCCTGGATCGTGACTTTGGGATTGATTGTGCCTTCCTATGCGCTCCTGGAACCGCACAGGGCAGGGGAAGGGATTGGGGCAATTCCGCTGCTGGCCGGATTGCTCGGCTTGCTTCTATTGACTGCAGGAACCTGCAAGGCGCTGATTGCACAAATCAAAACTTCACGGATCGTCTCACGCTGGATGAAGCAGAGCACGGCGATCGCGAAAAAGGGCAAGAGCCTTCTGTTTTGCGTTCGCGCAACCGCGCCGCCTTTGAGCCTCGCGGGCATTGCCCGCGCCAGAATTTTGATCTCGGAAGCGGCGATTGCCGTGCTGACCCGGTCCGAGCTTGAAACCGCACTGCGGCATGAGGCGATCCACGCTCGACGCCGCGACAATCTAAGAAAACTTCTCTTCGCGTTCTGCGCCTTTCCGGGGATGGCGCCATTAGAGGAAGCCTGGCGGGAAGCGGCGGAGTTGGCAGCCGATGACGCGGCGGTGCGCAATCCGCACGAAGGGCTCGATCTGGCGTCGGCGCTGGTTAAGCTTTCGCGGCTTGGGGCGGGGGCACCGCGCGCAGAGTTGACCACGGCCCTGGTACAAAACTCCCCAACATTGCTGGATGCGCGGGTGAAGCGGCTGGTGGAGTGGAAAGAGACGACCGTCTCGTCGAAATTGCGCCCGGCTCGCTGGTTCGCGCTTGCTTCTGGGCTGGGGATGATCGTTGTGACGGTCGTTCTCTATTCGCCCGTGCTGACTCAGGTGCATGAGTTGAGTGAGTGGCTGGTAAGGTAGTTCCTCCTAGGGAAATTCCTCATTGTAATTTTTCAATCACGCTCGCACGAGCGAGTCGCCCGCGCCCGCACGGTCTCAGAAGGTCACACGCACTCCTAATTGCGCGGCGAAAGGAATTCCTACCGTGGTCCCCGGGCCGAAGAAATCTCCCAGCGCGCCTGCCGGGACAAGCAATTGATGAAAACTAGTGATCGGGGTGAAGGCATCGGGCGGACATCCCTGCGGGCTTGTGCAGATTCCCGTGACGTTAGTAAGGCTGTTCACGGGAAGAACGGAAATATCGGTGACGTAATTGGCGCCGGGGTTATTGCGATTGAAAAGGTTGAAGAACTCGACGAACGGCGCTACCGACCAGCGCTCACGGAATGTAAATGGCCGGGTCACTCGTAGATCAGCTTGAATGTAAGGAGTCCCGCGGAACTGGTCGAGTGTGGTCTGCACTCCGTTGACGACGGCTCGATCATTGTTGGGATCGCCGAAGCCATTCACGTCAACCGGCGTAGTGAGAGTGATGGGCCGGCCGGTTTCTGCCTGAAACAAAGACGTCAGCTCAAAACCGCCCGGAACATGGAGGGTGCCCGCGAGAACGAAGCGGTCGGTGACGTCTTCGCCGGACGGGCCATAGTCGCCGGGACCAAAGGGATTCAGCGGGTTGCAGACGCCGTTTACATAGTCAAAAAGTTCGCCCAGCACGCAGCCCCAGGTTTTCGCTCGGGACAAGGTGTAGTTCGCGACCAGGCTGAAGCGGCGAGTAGCGTTGCCTTGCAAGTGGATCATGAGCGCGTTGTAGCTGGAGCGGTTGTCGGATTTGAACACGGTCACATTGGGAACGTCCGGCTGGTTGGCAGGATCGGGAGAAAACAGCGTGAATCCCGCAATGTAGTTGTAGGCGCGGTACCCGTGATTCCCTTGTTCGTGGACGTAGTTCGCGGCGAGGGTCCAGTTCTTGCTGAACGCATGCTGGACGCCAGCGGTGGCATGCAGCGCGTAAGGAGTTCTGTAATTGGGAGCGATAATATCGCCCGTTCCGCCGCCGGGGATGCATCCTGGGTCGCCGGGATTAACGCAGGGCGCTGGAGGCGCGTTAACCGCCTGGAGTGCGGTTACCCATCCGTTCTGCGCGAGGTCGTCGTAAAACAGGCCGAAACCCGCGCGGATCACGGTGTTTCCCGACCTTCCCGGTGCATAAGCGATTCCCAGCCGCGGCCCAAAAGCCTTGCGATAATCGTGTGCAACGCCATTGATGAGCGGAATGTCGAGCGCTTTGAGCGTAAGGTATGCAGGATTCTCCGATTGGCTGCGGCCCGAAGCGGTCACGAGACCGAAGGTGGTGTCATAACGCAGGCCGTAGTTCACAGTGAGATGGGAAGTCAATCGCCAGGAATCCTGGGCATAGATCCCGAGGCGTTGCAGATCCTGCGAGAAGCTGCCATCGCCTGCGGGTGTAAAGGTACAAGTGATTCCCGAAGCTGGATCGAGCGGCGCCGCACATTCCCGGCTGAAATAAAACTGCGAAGGGTTGGCAGCGTAGAAGTCCGGATCGCTGGGGTAAGAGATCAGCGTCTCAGCGGTTCCGGAGAGCGCGCCGCTTAGCACCGGCTCATGGATGAAATTGATTCCGACCTTGGGCGCGTGCCTGCCCGAAGAATGGGTCACGTCGTAGCGCAACTGGTATTTTTCCTGGTTGCGCAGAACCGGAAAAGCGGTGATGGGCGTCTGAAACTGGTTGTCTCCGAAGGTCTCGAAGCCGGAGATCGTGAGCGAGGTCGAGGTGAAGGGAAAAGCCAGCGCAAACCCCAGATTCGAGTTGCGGGCCTCGGTGAGGTGCAATCCGCTGGCGTCAAATACAAAGCTTCCCAACCAACTTGGACTGAACAGATACTGATTGCCGATGACCATGTTCAAGTAATTGTTGTGCTGTTCAAGACCCGTGGAGGGCAGTGCGCCCTGCTGCACCAGCGCGTTGTGCGTGACGTAGTTGTCGATGGCGGCGCGCAGAAACCACTGCGACTTTTCCGACTGCGCCCAGTCAAAACGGGCGAGGCCGAGGTAATCGCGTAAGGGGACGGGAACGCTGTTTGGGACGGCAATCGAGTCGATTCCGGAAATCAGTCCGTCCGCGGCCAGCCCAGCGAGGGCGTTGAATTGAGTCTGACTAGCCGGGCTATAGGCGACGCTGGCGTTTTCATGCACGTATTCGATGGCCGAGAAGAACCAGATTTTCTGCTTGCGAATCGGGCCGCCAATCGTGCCGACGTAATTCTGCCGCGAAAAAGGCTGCTTGGGGTTGGGCGC
>Ga0335078_10001625_pt1 | contig 33839 bp, 26 predicted proteins | sample Lox_Sample_32_FD_206711 | JGI IMG/M metagenome (GOLD analysis project Ga0335078, IMG submission 206711) | Soil microbial communities from Loxahatchee National Wildlife Refuge, Florida, United States - Lox_Sample_3.2 | ecosystem: Environmental > Terrestrial > Soil > Wetlands | place: USA...
ACAGGGACCTCCTTGTGACCCACACAATACTGCCCGCGTCAGCTGACTGCTCGTACTTTTACCCACGCGAAGCGTCCGCCGCGCCAGCGGCTTCGTTCTCGTCGGCCACTCGTACAAGGGATGAGCGCGTGTGGTGGGATTTCTCCGCCGGAGTCGCCGTCAGTTCGACGGAGAACCCATTCGAATGAATAGCCGCCGATAATGTTGGATATCAGGCGCATCTTCGCACTTCGCCGGTTTGGCGACTACGTCCGGGTGGCTGGCAACGGGAAATCTGTTCACCACGGCAGATCGCTCGGCAAGCCTACTTGCGCGCCTGACCCGCTGGCACGCTAGGTCGAACTCCGAAGTGACACGCTGCGCCTCCGCATCTAAAATCTGAATGGATTCCTCCGGAAGTTCAGCGACTCAACCACAGCGATTGTGCCATGTTCAATCCTGACTCGTCTTCGGAGTAACAGCGGCTCATCTCCGCAGCACTTATCCCTAAGGAATTCCTTCCAGTCGCGCCCCAGCTTTTCTTGCTGGTTGCAGTTCCTGCAAGCGGGCACCCGATTTGAAATGTGGTTGCTTCCGCCTTTGGCTGCCGAGACGAGATGGTCGAGATCACCTGCTCCTCGCACATTGTCGCCGCAAGGCACGCGCCGCAAGAATGATCCGCGAACTCCGAGGCCTTGGCTACCATGTACAACTCATGAATAATCCCGCTTGAGAACCGAGGCTGGATTTTTTTCGACCCTGTTTTACAGGCGTCCATCTGCGTCATCGCTGAAGACTTTCCAGATACCTGGTCAGGGACAGAACAGCCTCCGCAGCCGTCATATTCCCGTCGCCGACGCCGCGCGCAAGCACAGGCCCCCAAACGGGCATGTCGATCCCGCCGTGGATCACGGGAGACTGGGTCGTCCCGCTCAACAGATTTTCTACCTGCTTCGCTGGGAACACGCCCTTGTTTCGCCTTGCCATGAGCCGCAGATCCGGCACCCTCATATTTCGATTCGAAGCCCGCGGTCCCGGCGGTTTTCCATCCGTGCCATGGCAATCTGCACAATACGCGGCGTAGATGGCCGCGCCATTTCCGGAAAGTCCGCGCGGCGAAACCGCCTTGCCGCCGGCGTCGGGAACTTCTTCGCGCCCCGGTTCTTCGCCTGCGGACTGCCCCGGTTCCGGCTGATTGTTATAGAAAACAACCGACCCGCGCCCTTCCATTCGAAACGCCGCGTGAGCGGGTCGGCCGAGAATGTCTCTCCTGGCCGGTAAGAACGGCCCGAGCGGCACGCCGTCGTTCTCAAACCACCACGCGTGCCATCGTCCTTTTTCGTCGCTGGCCGTGTCTGCGTGCCAGTAGCGCCAGGCCTTGGGAACGATGATCCATCCTCCGAAACAGTTCTCCCGCAGCTGCACGACAAAGTGGCTCTCCTTGAGATCGGAGAAATCAAGCTTCTGGTCGAGCGCTCCCGGACAGACCACGGCACGGACCTGAGGTGCTTTCGGACGCGACCGCATGAGAGCGATACCCGCACCCACGCTGGCCACGGCGACGACTCCAACCGCCCACGCGATCCCGGCCTTCGACGCTGCCATTGAGAGCGACGAAGCAAGAACAGGACCAGGCAGATCGTGGCCGAAACCGGCCTTTAGGTCTCGGCCATTTTCAATTTCAGTCGGCAGGCCATGCGCAGATCGGCCTGGTGCTGCGGCCTATGGCGCAGGGGACGCGCAGGCGCGGGCGTTCAGCGCCCCCTTCACCTCGAATTATCCATTCGCGGAGGCGAAGCGGTGCGTTGACCATGTTCTCTTGACGCCATCAGTCGCTAGCGTGGTCAGCCGAATCGGCTCTTTACAACGATCTTGCCCTCCACGAAACCCGTTGCCAACAATTCGAGGGCTTGAGCATCGGGCGCTTTCGACTTCCTTGACATTCGGGTTGACGGGGAACACCTCGAATCCCGAGCCTCGCAGTTTACGGTAAACCACGTCCGCGGCCTGGGAACGATTTCGCGAGACTCCGGCGACCGCAAAGCGTTGCCCGAAAGAAACTCGGCGACGCTGGAGGGCATCCTTGCGATAGACACTTCCTCGATTCAGTGTGCACCTTTTCTGGGTCGCGCGCCATAGTGCTGAACTTTAGAAGTGTCTCGGCCAGACTGATCGCAGGTGTTTTGCCGAGAATTCCAGTTTTGGCCTGCCTCGGAAATCATCGCGCATCAAATAGTTACGGCTCGCATCGATACCAGGTGTGTACTTTTTCAGGCACTTTTTTGTCGAAAACCCTTTCCGATCGGATTGGGGCCTCTTTCATGTACGTGACAAAATGCAGCCGGTGCTCCAAGATCCCGATTTCTAACCGATCAGCGTACGAACAATCATTCAGGCGCGGCGTGAATCCTCTTCATTGACTTTGCTGCCACGTGACCGAGAAGCTTGTACCATCACCCGACAGCGTTGAGGCTTCGCTTTGGCCGCGCGGCTGCAAATAAATCGCTTTCTAAGGTGAAATACCTACACGGGGGCTCCACGTCCCCCATATAATACGAATCTGAATTGTTCCAGGAATCGGAGGCTGCGAATGGACAAACGAGACCGAGAACGCAAGGAGCACGAACGAAGTAGAGAGCGAGAAGACGAGCGCCATGAACACCATGGCGAGCACCACGAGCCCCACGGCACCGGATACGGGCGCGAGCAAAGTGTCTATCGCGAACACATGGCGCGCCGCTGGCAAGGGAGCCAGCCGCCATCGCCCCAAGCTTACTCACGGGCTGCCAAACAATTCCGGCAGTTATCCGGCTCCGTCGTAACTACCGCTTTCGACTTGGGAACACTGCCGCCGCCTTCGCCTTCCACCGGCCGTCATCACCCACCTCACCATCCGGAAAAACGAGAAAAGAGCTAAGCCATGGCTCTCAACGGAACCGTTTGGACTCCGATCGGTCCTAGTCCGGTCTCGGAGAGTGGCAATTCAGACAACGGAATGGTCACGGCCATCGCCCCGAATCCCAACAACCCCAATGTCATCTACATCGGGACAGCAGGCGGAGGTGTCTGGCGCACGCGCGATGGTGGCAAAACCTGGACTCCGCTCTTTGACCGGACGCTCGCTCTCGGCATCGGCGAGCCGGCGGGGATCGCGATTGATCCAAACAACACAGACGTTATTTATGTCGGCTCCAGCCAGCGCGACTTGTACCAGAACACCGGAATCTTCGGCGGCCCCGACACCTCACAAGGTTTGTTCAAATCCACGGACGGGGGCAATAGCTGGATTCAGGTGGGTTCCGGGTTTCCAGCGGGGAACGTCGGAAACGCAATCAACTTTGTCGGATCGGTCATCAACGTCATCATCGTTGATCCGGCCAAGAGCCAGCACCTGTTCCTGGCGTCGCAGAACGGCGCGTTTTTCTCGATTGACGGCGGCCAGAATTGGACGCAAGGCAATGGTATGTTTGGCGACACGCGCTCCCTGGTGATGGATCCGTCCTCCCCGGTGGGTTCGCGCACCCTGTACGCCGGTCTGGTCGGTTCAGGCGGCTTCCAATCCACCGATGGCGGGCAGAATTGGACACAGATCATCAGCGCGACCACATCGGCGGTAGCGGCGGCGATCGTGCCGCCCACCACGGGCATTAGCAAGGTGATCATCACGATCGCTCCTCCTACTTCACCCCCCAATCCCGCTGGCATCCAAGTGCTCTACGCAACGTTTGAGGGAGTCGGGGGCGCTGGCACGAAGGACCCACTTGGATTATTCATCAGCACCGATCAGGGTTCAACTTGGACGCAGCAAACAGCCAGTGGCCTGCCCACGCGGACGCAGGGCGGCTACAGCTTCCACATGGCAGTGGATCCGGCGTCGCCAGGCGATGGCGTCAACGACATCATCTACTACGGCTGCGTTGGGCAGGCAAAATCGACTAACTCGGGTGGAAGCTTCTCCTCGATCCCCGTTCCGCATGCCGATACTCACGCGTGGGCCTTTGTTCCGCAGACCAGCCCCACGCCCTCGATCGTGTATTGCGGCAACGATGGCAGCATCGACGTTTCGGTCGATGGCGGGAGTACTTGGAAATCTCTAGGCGGCGGAGGGCTGCAAACCGCGCTCTTTTTCAACATTGACGTAAAGCCCGACGCGACCGGAAGCGTAGTAGTGGCTTCAGCGCAAGACAACGGTGTCATGACGACGGCGGGCATCGCAAGTCCGGCTATGGCCAGCCCTCAGGGCGGCGACGGTTTCGACGTGGCCTACGACGGCGTTACGCCCAACACCGTGTATTGCACCAGCGGATTCTGGCCAACGCCATGTACACGTGTTTTTGTGTCTGGCGCCGACGGGACGAATTTCACTTCGACTGTCCCATCGAGTCAGGACATTACTCCGTGGGGCACCGCGAGTGACACGCAATGCGGCGTGTTTCCGGTCACTACGGATCCGAGCAACGCCGGTCACGTTTACGTCAGCGGAAATCAGAACCTCTGGCAGACCCAGAACGGCGGAACCTCCTGGCGGAAGTTGTCGGCCTTTGCAGGCACCGGCGATGTCGATGTTGCGGAGGCAAACGGCAATTTCGTCGTTATAGCAGTCGGAACCCTGGTCTTCGTTTCTACGAACGCGCTCGCTGCTACCGTAGGGCCTCCCACGGGCGTTACCTTCACCAACATCACGCGCAATCTCCCCAGCCGCAACGTTGCCAGAGTGCTGTTCGACCCGGTCGATCCCACCGTGCTGTACGCCGTGCTGGGAGGGCTGAACGGCGCGGGGCCAGGACAGCAGGGACACGTCTTCCGAACCACCGTCGGTGGCACAGCCTGGACCGACATATCGCCTACCGTTGGCAATCCGCCCGTACAGATTGATATCCCGTGCAACTCGATCGCACTGGACGGAACGGACGTGCCGACCACCATTTACGTGGGCACTGACCTGAACGTAATTCGGTCGGTGGACACAGGGGTGTCGTGGTCCGTGCTCGATGACATCCATTTCCCGCGCGTGCCAGTTTTGGATCTGGTGCTTAATCAAAAGGCTGGCGTGCTGGTGGCGGGCACTTACGGACGCGGCGCTTTTAAGTTCGTCAAACCGGTTGGGCCGGCCATCGCGATCAATCTCGAACACAATCTTGACTTCGGGCTGGTTTGCGGCGGTCCCAAGTTTTTGACTATCGAAATCTACAACGTCGGCGCGGCCGACCTTGTGATCAACAGCGTCCAGCGCCTCTTTGGATCGGCCGATTTCAGTGTGCTGCCCTTGCCGGGAACGCCGGTGATTGTCGCGCCCGGTGAAGACATCGAGTTCACGGTGCAGTATGCGCCGACCGCTCCCGGTCTCGAAGCCGCCATCATTCGTATCAGCAGCAACGATCCCGCGGCCCCCTTCGTCGACGTTGCTGCAATCGGCTCACAGGGGACTGGCGCCGTTGCAACAGTAATCGCTGACAGCGGCGACTTCGGCAATGTCTGCCTGGGTTCGTTCGTCGATCGGCCGCTGACCATCAACAACTCTGGCACTTGCCCGCTGTTCATCTCCGATATCACGTCCAGCTCCGTGGATTTCGCGGCGCCTGGTGTCGTGTCCTATCCGTTGGTGGTGAGCCCTGGCGGGTCGATCGATACGATGATCCGGTTCCAGCCCACTATTTTTGGCCCTGCTGGAGCCACCATTTCGATTTTCAGCAACGACCCGGCCAGCCCGGCCCTCGTATTCGTTTCGGGTTTTGCTCCGGCGCCGACGCTCGCTCTCATCATTGCCGACACCGGCTTCTTCGGTAAGGTTTGTGTCGGTTGCTTCGTGGATCGCCCGCTGACCCTAACTAATAGCGGAAAATGCACGTTGACGATTTTCGGGATCGCATCCAATTCCGCTGAATTCATCGTGCCCGAAGCGTTGTCCTATCCGATTACGATTGGTCCGGGCGATGCTCTGCCGGTCCCGATACGTTTTCAGCCGGCCAGCTTCGGCCCGAAGTCCGGGATTATCACTGTCACCAGCGACGATCCCGCGAGCCCCAGGAGCATCGATGTGTCGGGCGATGCGCCTCCGGGCAAACTCGCAGTCACCGGTTCGACAACCTTCGGCGGCGTCAATGCCTGCTGCTGCGCCGACCGGACCATTTCGATTTGTAACGTCGGCGAGTGCGCTTTGCACGTCACCAGCGTTCGCTTCAGGCGCAAGAGCCATCACTGGCGCCTGCTTCACAATCCATTCCCCGCGACGTTGCACCCGGGTTCGTGCCTCTCAGTTGTCATTCAGTACCGGGCGACCGAAAGGTGTCCACGGTGCTGTGAGCTCATCATCGAGAGCGACGACCCTGTGACGCCGGTGAAAGTTCTCGAGGTGCTCGCCTACACGATCTGGGATACCTGCTGTAAGGACCACTGTGAAGATTGCCGTAAGGGTTGCTGCGATAAACGGCACAATGAATCTTGTTGCCAGCAAGGCTACCCCTGCTGCGACGAAGACGACGAAGACGAAGGCACTTAACACCAGGAAGGTCGTGCTCCCCGCGAGCGCCCGGCGCGTCACGAATGCGTGACGACCGGTGCTATGGCGCAGATCCAAACCGAAGCCGCGGGGAAGAAGCAGGTCCTGCATGCTCTGTCGCAGGCAGCTTCCGGACTAGGCGAATAATTGAGTGAAAAAAAACTGTTTTCCAACTTGTTCTCTCAAGGTATCTTAATGTTTCTGCCGGCCCAACTTGGATTCGAACTGGTTTGATCGCGCTTAGTAATCTTCTGAGCTGGCAGAAACTTAACCGTCAACAAAATATCTGGCCCTAACAGAACATTGGCAGGCTAGAGGCTAGTGCCGTCAATCGGATTCAGAATCCATGTCGGGGAGCCACCCATTCGGGTTCGGAAAGTCTCCCCGCCGAGACCTTCGCGAATGCAGTTGGCACCTCGCTGAATGGCAAGTACCACTTCGCTGGCTGGAGTGCCTATCAGCTGTTTCAATGGCCTCGAACTGCTGCCAAACGCCAACGTTCCGTTCCGGGGTGTATAATCGCCAGCCAGAGGATCTGGCCATGCGAACTTCGTTGTTTGCGGTGCTGATGGCGATGGCGATCGCGCTCGTGGCGTTTGACGGCATGCCGCGGTGCACCTCGGTGGATCCGGACACCGGCAAGAAAGGCGATTTGATTACTGCGAAGGGTGAAAATCTAGGCAAGAGCGGAATTGCTGATCTTTACTTGACGACCGGGACTAAGGATACCAGAGTGGATATCTCAGGCCAGTCGGACACGGAAGTGAAGTTCAAAATCCCGGACGTCCCAGCCGGACGGTATCACCTGTTAGTTCTCACGGCGAACAGAGCATCGCTGCTGGAGCAGCCTGTCGTCCTGACGGTGGAGTGAGACTATTCAAAAGCCGTGCTTTCACGCCAGCCTTCAAGCGACGTAGTGAATGCCGAGGCGTTCCGGTCATTGGCGTGGATTGCCCATAGTCGAGAAGCAGATCCAGGATATTCGGTTTGCGTTGCGCGCGTTTCGGGAGCACACACCTTCGTCGCTGTTCCTCGAATCCAGTTGTAGTTCCGATGCCGGCCGCACGGGCTGCTTCCTCAACTTTGTGCTGTAAGAGCAGCGCGGCGATAGCCTCCGTCTCCCGCGACAACGGCGAAGTTGACTTGTTCGGTGGCGTGATAGAGTGCGTTAGGAAAGGAAGGTTGTGTGATATGTACCCACCTCCAGCCGATCACCTCCCCAATCAGCTCGTAACGAAGAATAAAGAGAACCTGAAGATCGACGGCGTCAAAATCGAGCTGCTCCACTGGGCGCCGGCACATACCAGCGGAGATTTGGTGGTTTATCTTCCCAGCGACAAGATCGTGTTCACCGGCGACATTATCGCAGCGAGTTGCCCGATCCGCTGATCCACCTCGAAAAGCATGGCTCATCGGAAGGCTGGATTGCGACCACGAAAGGAATCGTCGCGTTGAGCGCAGATCAGTTCGTGCCCGGCCACGGAAATGTGCAGACGAAAGCCGAGGTTCAAAAGCGCCTGACTGACGCTGAAGCCAAACGCGAGAAGATCAAGAGCCTAGTAGCCGAAGGAAAATCTCTGGATGACATCCGAAGTGCAGTCGGCGACGCGCCTCCGACGGCAGGGCGGGGTGGGCGCGGTCCCGCCTTTCCAACCTTTACCGAGGTTGTGTACAGGGAGCTGACGAACAAGAGCGCTTGAGGAGGATGTGATAACGACCTCGGATTGCGGCCAGTCGTCCCCGTGGCCGGCGGCGGCCATCGCCATGCCCTCGAATAGGCGTTTGAGCGCCGCGAGTTCTGGGCCAGCAATCCTTTTGCGAAAACTTCGGTCATGGAGGTGCCCCATCACGCCGCCATTCTTGTCAAGCCCTCTGGTAAGTTTTGATGGGACTACTCGCCTCGCTTGGAGATCGCATCGATTACTCGGATCCCCTGGAGGAAACCAAAGAAATCCGCGTCTCGGCTCTTACGGTTCCCCACGTCAGGGTCAATGTTCGGCAGTCCGCGGATTGAGTCAAGGGGCGCGTCTGCGAGCCCATCCCTTGAGCTCTTTACCTTGAATCGGTGCGAGTCACTCTTCAAGGCAGTCAACGACGAGCTGCAACGGCAAGGCCACGATGTTCGCCTGACGAGAGCCGACGGGTATTTCTACTTCTGGTCGGGCGAGGCAAACGATTGGATCGATCGAACGGTCAAAGTGCCGACGCTGAGCAGTCTCACGTTGGAGCATTGGATCGAGGAATTCAATCGGCTGAAGAAGCTGGCCCATGACATCCTACGCGGCCGACCGAAAGTGACCGAAGCCGAATCTCGGTCTAAGCGTTTCGGAAAAGCCAGTAAGAGCGACAGGACCATTCGTGCAGAGACCCGCGGCTGATCCAGAGTTTTGTCCCATAAACAGCCTCAACGTTGTTCGTCTTCCCCTGTTCGAATTGATGAAGCAACGATAGGATAGCCGTAATAAGACGAAGGCGTCTTCCATAGAAACCAATCCTTCACATCGTTCAGCAGGACGCCCATCAATTTATCGGGAAACACGAGTCCGCGGGCAATACGGAGAAGGCTGCGATCCGTGTGATCGGGGCGCACCACCAACAACACGCCGTCCGCTTTCTTTTCAATCAACGCATAGTCGGCAACCGGGCCCACTGGTGGAGTATCGAATATCACGTAGTCGAATCGTTCGCGCAACAACTTACATATGCCGTCCCAGGCCGGTCCCGCGAGCATTTCGGTAACATTAGGGTCGTAGCCGCCGGCCGGAAGAACAAAAAGGTTCGGCAACTGCTCGACGACGACCAGTGCGTCTCCGAGTTCGCATTTCCCCATCAGGACATCGGACAAACCCGGCCGCGGAGGAATGCCGAGCATGTTGGCCAAGCAAGCGTGATGAAAGTCTGCTTCGACCAGCAAGACCTGAAGGTCACGGCGCATACTCCAGACGGTGGCGAGGTTCAGTGCGCTCACCGTCTTGCCATCTCCCGAACACGCGCTGCTAACAACCAGGAGCTTCGGATTTGCCGGATCATGCTCGATCCGCGTCCTCGCTATCCGATACTGTTCGACGGCCATTGGGTCAGGGTTCAGCAAGCAAAGGGTCGGCGACCCTGGTAGTACTCGTCTCACGGTTTTTGCGATGGGCGCCGAGCCAGGCTGCATGGCAAGAGGATGCACAGGCTGTTGGGCAGGCCCGATGACTCTGTTAGATGTTAGGAACTGAACGGGGGCGGCATCGGCGTCGCGATTTTGGTTGGGTGCAAGGAATCGCATGGCCGACTGCAGCGGCCCGTGGGTCCGAACGCGAACCCGAACAGGGGGAGGTGTTCGCATTCTCGCGCCCATCGATGGCACCCTTGCATACACAGCAGTATGCGCCGGTAACTCCCATTCACCGAGCACACGATTTCGCTTCATCTCGATTGCAAACCCCGCGCTCATGGCCACAGCCAGCGCCAGCAATTCGCCGATCTCCAGGAGCATTGCTCGATTCGGTTTTACGGGCCGCGTCGGCACGTGAGCCGGTTCCAACATCGTGAACCGTTCCGCCTGTTGGCGATGCTCCATATCCGCGGTCATTTTGGCGCCGTACAGCTTGTCCACCAACGATTGATAGTTGGCTTTCGACATTTCGTAGTCCCGGCTAAGCGCGGCAATCTCCTGCTCGCGCAAGGGGATCCTGCTAATGCGGAGGTTCGTGGACTGGATCTCACGCAGCAGCCGGTCGTTCTCCAACGTGCGGTCTTTCAGTTCGCGCTCGACAGCGGCCAATTGCATCTTCAAGCCTTCGGTGTGCTCGGGATCGATCGAAGACGACAATTGTTCCTTCTCCTCGAGTGCCTTGAGGCGGGCAATGCTGGCTCGCAGCAGCCGGACGCGCGGATGGGAGTCGGTGAATTTCGTCAGGAGGGTGGCCAATTCAGCCTCCATGGCTTTCAGGACGTCTTCGGGATTGTCCACGCCGGCCTGGGAGGTTCGCTTGCCCGAGGCGTCTGGTCCAGTGTTCTGCAGCCGTTTGGATATCTCCGCCACTGCCTCCGCGACACGAAGATTACCTTCGAGCGTGGCTTGGCTTGTATAAGCACGGCTGATCGCCTCATGAACTCCTTGCAATTGCAGGTTTAGTTGAGCGAGCGATGCGGTGAGGGCACCCTGCTGCTCGGGCAACTCGCCGTTATGTTCCAGCTTGTACTCGGTGAGTCGCTTTTCCTGCTCCTCAAGAGCCTGTTTGGCTTGGTCCAATTGGCTCTTGATGAACTGCTCTGTTCCTTCGGCGTTCTTCTCTCGGGTATGGAGATTCTGGTCCATAAACAGGGCAGCGAGTTGATTCACCACTTGCGCAGTGACTCCGGGGTCGGCCCCCCGATATGAAATTCGAAAGGCGCCGCTACGAGCCGAGGTCAAGCCGTCCTCCACGCGGATCTGAAGGTCGGTCCGTATCCGATCCACGACCTCCTGCATGGGAAGATCATGCCGTGCTTCCGGGTAAAGGTCGAACTTCTCGATGATTTTCCAGAGTTGCGCGCTACTGAGAACCTGCTGACTCAGAGTGGCCAATTGTTCACGCAAGTCAGCAGATCCGGTGGAGTTTACGAACTTTTCTGGAATCGACTGAGAATCCACCAGAATTACAGCCTCGGCCCGATAGACGGGCGGGACCCTGAGAACCAGAATGACCGCGCAGGCTGACAGCGCAATCCAGAGTGCAAACACGACAAACCTCTGCTTCCAAAAGAGGCGTGCTACCGACAGTGGACGAAGAGCTTCCTGCCAGATGAAGTCGCCACCTATTTTGGTCATCGAGTTCTCTATGAATATACCTCGGGGCTTCGCCCGTGGAAGTACTGGTATTACCGTTCAGAGGGCCCGATCGTCCCACGGGTCACGGGTTGGTTCATCTGTTAACGTCGGTCCGGGGAACATTTTTAGGGCAACAGCCAGCGTAAGATAAGTCGTGCGCTTGCGAAGTCCTAAGGAGTTCGCATTTCGGCTGAAACAGGAAATTCGCAACCTCTGGATGTTCTCGACATCTCCTGTCCCCTCAGTCGTGCCTTCCTCAAGAATGTCCTTTTTTCCGGATCCTGCTGCTGTGGCTCAAGCGGTGCGCGACACACCTTACGCCCAGACGACCATTGCGTGTGCCAGGCAGCTTCTCGAGCATCGGTTTTCACTACTGGGATTGGAGATTGATACGGGTCCGGACATACTCTGGCGCCGCGACTATTGCAACGGCACTGAGAGTGGAACACGATATTTTCGGCGTATTCCTTACTTGGATGTTTCACGTGTCGGCGACCACAAAATGATTTGGGAGCTGAACCGCCATCAGCACTTGGTCTTGCTGGGGCAAGCGTACCGGCTGACGGGCACCGTGGACTTTGTCAACGAAATCGGATGCCAATTGGAATCGTGGATCGAAGCCAATCCCTTCCAAGAAGGAATCAATTGGACGAGCGCACTCGAGGTAGGCATTCGGGCACTGTCCTGGATCTGGGTTCTCCACTTGGCGGGCGATGCATTGGACGACGCACTGCGAGCCCGTATGATGACGCAGCTCTTTAGGCACGGCTTACATGTCGCCAACAATCTTTCTTATTATTTCTCGCCAAACACTCACCTGCTTGGGGAGGCTGTCGCGCTCCACGCCCTCGGATTGCTATTTCCAGGTGTGCCGGGTGCGAAAACCTGGGAAACAGTTGGGGCGCAGATTGTTTGGGATCAGATGCAACGGCAAGTGCGAAGCGATGGCAGCCACTTCGAACAGTCAAGCTACTACCATTTGTATGCCTTGGACATGTTTCTGTTTCACGCTGCGATTTCCAAGCCGTCTCCAACTTATCTTGCATCATTAATGCGCATGGCTGAGTACCTGGATGCTTTGGCGGGCCCGAGCCAGACCCTGCCGTTTCTCGGCGACGACGATGGCGGCCGGTTCTTCCATCCCTACGGACCGCGTACGCGTTTCCCAAGGGGAACGCTGGCTACATGTGGCATATTCCTGAACCGCCCCGGTTGGATCCGCCAGAACGAGAACCTATATGAGCAGGCAGTTTGGTGGTTAGGACCACGCGTGTTTGACAATCTCGAAGCGTTGCCCGAGCCGCATTGGGAATCTCGTTTGTTTTCGGACGCCGGAACGGCGGTGATGACTTCTGGAGACAACTCGTGCATTTTGGATGCCGGACCCTTCGGTCCCTATCGGTCCGGTCACAGTCACTCGGACACGCTCAGCATTGTCGCTCGCTCGAACGAAAGCGAACTCTTGATCGATGCTGGCAGCTTCACGTACGTAGGCGACGCGCACTGGCGAGACTTCTTCCGGGGGACTGCGGCACACAACACGATTCGGCTGAGAGGCTGCGATCAAGCAGAGGCCGCTGGTCCGTTCGCTTGGCGCAATCCGCCTCAAGTGGCCATCCGACAGTGGATTTCAAAGGTCGACGCGGACTATTTGGATGCCGATTGCAGTTACCGAGAGCGCCGACATCGTCGCAGGGCGCTATTTCTCAAGCCCGGCCTGTTGTTTGTCCTGGACCAAGTTGAGTGCTACGGCGACGACAGCCGGCCCTGGCTAGCGGAACAGTTCTGGCATCCTGGAACGCCGGTCGTAAGACTTTCGCCCGAATGTTTCCTGCTCGCGAGCATAGCGGCCACAAGCATGTTGGTACTCGATAGTGCCGCTGAGGCGGCGGAGTTGATAGAAGGCGGAGATTTCGGCTGGCGATCTCCAGTATTCGGCGTCAAGGAAGCCGCGCCCGCGATCGTAAAAAGACGGCAAGGCCGGGGAATGTTGCGATTTGGCGCCGTTGTGATGTTCTCGGCTACGGCGGCGCCTTGCACGCTGACAGTTGCATCGGCTAGCGAAGTGGTCGAGATGTTGCTCTCGGGTGGCTCGAATGAATCCATACTTTTCCCTGAGTCAGGAATGCCGCAGCGCCGAAGTATCGTTTGAGAATCGCTCATTCTCAAGAAACCACGTCTCCAGCATCAAAAGCGACCACAGCCATTGCTCATTATCGCGGCGCCCACTTTGGTGTTCCTCCATTAATCTACGCAAAAAAGACCCGGAGACAATGCCTCGTCCCAGAAATTGCGCCGAGGTCAGATGATCCCACAATAACTCTCTCAGTTCGCTTCGAAACCATTTCGCCAATGGTGCGGCGAACCCCTTTTTGTGCTGTTTCAACAACTCGACCGGGAGGCGTGGCCCGAGCGCCTTCCGCAAAATCTGTTTGCCCTTGCCCGCTGATATTTTCCAATGGTGCGGTAGACCGACTGCAAGCTCCACCAGTTCATGATCGAGCAACGGACAGCGCACTTCGAGCGAAGCCGCCATTGACATCCGGTCAACCCTGACGAGCATCCCGCTGGTAAGGTTAGCCGTGCCCTCGAAGTACATGATCTGAGAAAGCAAATCGGCATTCTCCGGAAGCAAGCACTGCGCAAATGTGCGCCGCAGAAAACCTGCGTCAGCGGGCAGCATCCAATCCGGCTCGAGGAGACGCTCTCTGAGGGCGTAAGGCGCATAGTTGAATTCGAAATATCGCTCCAATGCAGTTGGGCGACTCAAGGCGCGAAGAAAGTTTTTGCCGTAGCCGAAGTATGGCAACCACTCGCCTACTTTCGCCGCGTACCGTCGAAGTCCTCGAGGAATGCGATCAAGCCGTCCCTCCCATGCGGCCAGAAAGCTGTCATAGCCAGCGAAGATCTCGTCTCCACCGTCACCCGATAAAACAACTTTTACGTAACCCGCCGCAAACTTCGAAAGGATGTAAGTAAGGATGGAAGCTGAGTCCCCAAATGGTTCTCCGAAGTGACTCGCCATTTGCGGAATCAATGTGACCATGTCAGACCGTACAAGGACCTCGTGATGTTCCGTGCGATACTCACGCGCCACCTGTCCCGCGTAAGGCAGTTCATTGAATTCGTCAACGTCGAAGCCGGCTGAGAATGTCGCTACAGGGGCCACGGATTGACGAGCCATGGATGACACCACCGACGAAGAATCCAGTCCACCGCTCAAAAAGGCGCCTAGCGGTACATCGGCCATCATCCGTATTCGCACCGCCTCGTCGAATTTTGCGCGTACCTTTTCGATTGCCTCTTCTTCGGTCTGAAAGACGTTGGTGTTGACCGCGGGTGTTGGGAAAGTCCAGTAGCGTTTTTGCCGCAATCTTCCCGCGAGGTCATACGTCATCCAATGGCCGGCGGGGAGCTTTCTCACGGCCTTCAATATGGTCCTTGGATCAGGTATGTAGTTGAACTGAAAATACAGCTTCAAGGCTTCCGCATCGATCTCAGATGGAACCCCCACTTCGCGGAGGCACGATATCTCACTTCCAAAAAAAAGCCCCTGCTCCAGGACGGCATAATAAAGCGGCTTCTTTCCGACACGGTCCCTTCCGAGAAATAATTCACGGCGGCGAGCATCCCAGATGGCATACGCAAACATGCCCCGCAAGCGGCCGATGGCGGCGGCGCCTTCTTCCTCGTATAGATGGACTAATACTTCCGTATCGGTCTTGGTCAAGAAGCGATGCCCGCGACGTAACAGATCCGCCCGCAGCTCGCAATGATTGTAGATCTCGCCATTAAGCACCACCCAGGCAGAACCGTCTTCGTTCGAGATCGGTTGATGCCCACCAGCGACGTCGATGATGCTCAGCCGGCGTACGCCGAGAGCGCAGGCGCCATCGAGATGGAAGCCTTCATCATCTGGCCCCCTATGTCTGATGACGCCGCACATGGCCCTTATCCGGTCCAATTGGGCGTTCCCTCCTAGAAGGACGTAACCAGCGATGCCACACATGGAGATTACTTGGCGCTCCGGTCGTCGGCGTTGGCGGGCGGCGAACCGAGGACCTGTCGATAAATCGCACTCATTCGCCGAATGGCCCGGGCGATCGTAAAGCGCTCGCGCACGGACTCCGCGGCTGACTTTGCAAGACCTCCGCGAAGATCGTGGCAGTGAATCAGCCGATTGAGACATTGCTGTAGAGCGTCGCTGCCAGGTTCAAAAAGGAGGCCGGTTTCCTGGTCTGTCACGATTTCGCTATTGCCTCCGGCATTGGACGCAATCACACAACATTCGCAGGCCATTGCCTCAATCAGGGAATTCGAACAGGACTCAGTCAACGACGGCAGCACGAAGATATCAATGGTAGCGAGTCGCGCAGCAACGTCTCTTGTTGCAGGTTCAATTACAAAACGTTCGTCTAATCCCAGCTTTGCAGCGTGGCTTACCAGTTCCGTTTTGGAGGGCCCGTCCCCTACGATGACCAACCTCGCGTCCAACTGTGTGTCCAGGCGAGCGAAGGCGTCCAGAAGAGTTTTAAGATTCTTCTCGGGACGAAGAGCGCTAATGCTTCCGATGACGACAGGATGTTCGTGACGGTTTCGCACCCGGCGGAAGAGATCCATATCGATGCCGTTGTAGCAGAGATGAATTCGAGCCGGTGATACGCAATCGTTCTCGATCAGGTCGCTTCGCACGGCCTGGCTATTCACAACGATGGCGTCCACCATCCGATCCGTGAGGCGCAGGAAGGAACGGCGGAGACCCGGTGTAAGTGCGCGATATGCTCGCTGACTGGATACTACGCGCGGCGTACGGAACATTCGCGCCAAGGGCGCTCCGAACAGGTTCATCGGAACATCGAAGGTATGCACCAGTTGGATGGAGTGCTTGCGTAAGTAGCGCGCCAATCTAACCGCTCCGGAGAGCGCGGATGGACCAATAAATGACGAAACTCCTAGCGAAAGGATCGGAATCTTCCAGTCGCGTAGGTCGCGATCTCTGAAACCGCCCTCTTGCAGACAGGCTACATGGGGTGTAAATTCTGCCGGATCGAGCGATCGCGCAATCTCTGCGAGTTGCCGCTCGCTGCCGCCCAAATCCAGCGCGCGCGCCATCAGAAGAATCGGCACGGGCATAGACTGGTTTAGGGCTGAGGGCTGGGTCGCGCGCGTGTATCTCTCCAGAGGTCCTCGCTGGGGACGAAGAGAATCAAAACAGCGCAGAAAGCCGCGGCCATCAGAACTAGAAAGGTACGGAGCGAACTGGTTACACGCTTCAAACGAATTCTTTCGGGCAGCCAGAGATCCGCTAAGGCGAGGCCGTAAAGTAGCAATTGGATGCAAAGTGCGCCAGTACGCCAAGGTGTTTTGAGAGCGAATGTAGTGAGGCCCGACAGCAGCAAGGCGTAAGGCAAGAGCAGTCGCGCCACTTTATGCGACCAGAAGGCCGGCCACATTCGGTTGGTTGGCATTAGGAGCCGTGGATAGAGCGCTATGATTTGGAAAACGCCCGCCTGAGTCCGCACTTTTCGCCAAAAGTCGTCGCGCAGAACAGCCGGCCTATCGAAAGCCTTCGCTGTGCCGTCCAGCACAATGCGATAGCCGCGGAAGAAAGCGGCCAAGGGCAGAAACATATCATCGACTAACACGCCGGGCGCCAGCGGAGTGGCAAGTTCCCTGCGCATAGCATAGATGCAGCCTGTCGCGCCCATTACGGAATCGATCTGGCTTTCTCGGTTACGAAGCCATTTTTCGTATCGCCAATAACTACCCACCGGCTCCTCGCCGTGCCCGTCGCGGCAGCGAATCACCAATTCCCCAGAAGCGACGCCGACATCTGGGTCGTTGAAGCATGCAACCAGATTCCGCAGACTCTCGGGTTCCAGATCTTGACGCACGTCCGTGAAGAACAGAATCTCACCGCGGGCCTGCGCAAGCCCCGCGTTAAGAGCTGCGGCTTTCCCGCCACCGTTGATCCGCAGGAATTCAATGCGGCCGGAGTCGGCGAACTCGCGAGCGATGGAATCCGTCGCATCGTTCGAGCCGTCGGAGATCACGATGATCTTTAGGGCTTCTCTGGGATACTGCAGCGAGAACAGCGAGCCCAGCTTGGCACGCAGCCATGGCTCGCCGTTTCGAACTGGCAGCAGGATGGTCACGGTTCGAGCCTCGAACCTCTTTCGTATGGGCCGGTAGCGAAACCGCGCGATCAAGCCCAGCAGAATCGGGTACCCTATGACCGTGTACGTAGTGAAACTGACGCTCAGAAGGAAGATAGCTTGAAGCAGGCCGCGCATACCAAGGCCACCGACTCCTTGTGCGTGCCAACGCATCGCCGGAGTCTAACGACATTCCTCCTTAGAGTCTTCGGCCGTCATTGCGTTTCAATCTGACGCCTGTTCGATAAAGTCTAATATGAAGCCCAATCGGGGTCAAACCGCCTTAGTAATGGCCGGTATAGTTCTTTGCGGGCGGTAACAGATTTCCAAGTGGAAGAAAGTGAATCAAGACGTCTTCAGCGAAGTGCTACGCACGGCGGCCAACGTCCTTTCGGTTGACGTGAAGCGGCTTAGCGCTGACTCATCGCCAGTGGAAGTCGAGAGCTGGGATTCTGTTCGGCACCTCAATCTCATTTTGGCTTTGGAAGCAAAGTACGCGATCGCATTCGAGCCTGAGGAAATGGACCAGATGCGAACCCTGGGCGAGATCGCCACAGTCATCAACCGGCGAATTTCAAATTGAGTGTCCGCACGGCGGAGTGCGCCTAAGTGACACCCGGTTCAGTTGAGGCGTGGCCCGGACGACAGGATGTTTTCGAACGAACGCGCGGCTTGTTCCCATGAGAATTCCGCATTGACCATCTCGAACGCCCTGGCAATGGTACGCTCCCGTGCGGTGGGATCGTCTAGCAGGTCCAAACAATGATCCGCGAATACCTGCGGGTCGTCGGCAATCCGAATATCGTCAGGAGGATGAACGAGGAGGCCCTCCGCTCCGATCGTAGTGGAAACCACGGGAATGCTCGCGGCCATGGCTTCGAATATTTTAAGCCGGGTACCTCCCGCGATCCGCAGCGGAACGATCGATACAGTTGCCCCCCACAGATAGGGACGAATATCCGCGACGGTTCCTGTAACTTGAATCCGAGGGTCGGCCTCCGATAGTGCCTGGATCTCCCGTGGCGGCGTACGCCCCACAATTGCCAGAGAGCATTCGGGCCTACGGCGCCGGACTAGCGGCAGCACCTCACGGACAAAATAGAGAACCCCATCGACGTTTGGCAACCAGTCCATGGAGCCGACGAACACAAGGTCGGCGAAGTTAGAACCAGGCTCTTCCGGCCGCCGGAAGTACTCCAAATTCACGCCGGTAGGAACTTCAGATAGCCGGTCAACGCCGAACAAATCACGCATCGCTGCGGAATCCTTACTCGATACCGTGACAACATGGCCGGCTCGCAGGCTCACCCGCCGCTCATATTCGTACATCCGCCGCGCTTGCAATCCGATGTACCAACGCTTCAGCGCACCGGAGGCGTGTTCCAATCGCCGGCGCCAGATAATGGTTTCCACATTGTGCTGGAACAACAAGGCACGGCTCAGGTCCGGGAAATAGGCTGTCGGCGCCAGATGATCGACGACTGCTCGGTCGAACCGCTCCCTTTGGATGAGTGTTTCCAAGAACGGCCCCATGCCTGAAGGGTGGAACCGGCTGACGGCCAACGGCACCGGCGACGGCATGGAGCTGGTAGCTTTCAACCAAAACTCGAGGGAACCCTGGCGGGGAATTTTGTAACGATACGGGTAGCTGCGGAACGAGTACTCAGAGGCTCTGGCTGGGCCCTCGTGCTGCGAAGGATCGGCAATCGCCACGTAATGAATTTCGTGCCAGCAATGCAAATGGCGCAGCATCTCTAATGTTCGAATCTGCCCACCTTTGGTGGTCGGATGCATGAAATTCGTGTTGACCCATAGAACTTTCATGTGATGGAGTTCATGCAATCGAGCCGGCCGGCCAGAAGGCTTCGGCGATGGGTTCGCGCTTTCCGGTAAGAAACAGATCGCCCCAAAGCTGAAGATTCAACAAACGCCAAAGCCGGTCTGTAGCATCGTCGACTCCGCGCTGATGCCGGTCGATCAACGCCTCTAGCGCATGGGAGTCGACATAGGATGCGAGCAAGCCATCACGATCGCGCAAAGCGGCATAAAGCGGAGCCGCACGTGGATCAAGCAGCCACTGGCGTAGCGGTGTCGGAAAGCCGCGCTTCTTCCGGTATAGGATGTCGTGCGGCAAGAGATCTTCGAGAGCCTTCTTCAGGATGTACTTTCCTTGCCCGCCGCGCAGTTTCAGATGGTCCGGCACTCTCGCGGAGAACTCCACGAACGTGTGATCGAGAAATGGCACCCGCGTCTCTATGGATGCGGACATGCTCATTTGGTCCTGTTTCATGAGCAGCTCGACGAGGTAAGTTCTCTGGTCGGCATACAGTATTTGTCCAAGGGGTGATCGAGCGCCTGGCGAGTTCCAATAGCGGCGAAAGTTCTGATAGGGAGGCTCACCTTCCAGCGATGGAAAACTCACGGCACGCTCTTCGGCCGAAAACGCGCCATAGAAGTTCTCAAGGTAGAGCGACTCAAGAGTGTCCTCGCGGCCGAGGACGGTATGCTGCAGCTTTCGCCGCAGGTCCGCGCCGATGAGGCGGTTGGAGGCCAGACGCGTACGAAAAACACGGCGCAGCGAAGCGGGACAAATTCTATAGAGGTGAAACCATCGCTGGTTCAGCGCATGCATCCTGTAGCGTGCGTAGCCGGCAAAGAGCTCATCGCTTCCCTCACCCGTAAGCGCGACCGTCACGTGCTCGGCGGCCAGGCGAGAAACGAAGTACAGCGGTACGCTGGACGGCCAGGCGGCCGGTTCGTCTTCATGCCAGATCACCATTGGCAGCGCATTGAAGAAGTCTTCCATGCCAACCACTACCTCACGATGATCGGTTCCGATATGGCGCGCGACCCGTGCGGCATACGAGAGTTCGCTGTAGGATTCCTCCGGGTACCCCACCGCGAACGTTTGTACGCGTTGTGGGACAAGCCGGCTCATGATGGCCGCGATCGCGCTCGAGTCCAGTCCCCCGCTTAAGAACAATCCAAGCGGGACGTCGCTCATCAACCGCAAACGTACGGACTCTTCGAGCCGCTGGCGGCACTCGTGTATCCAGTAGCCCTGATCCCGATCATCGTCGCTCGCCGGAAAGGGAAGATCCCAATATTGTTGAATTACCGGCTGGGGCGCTAGCGCATCTAAGTCCAACGTGAGGGAGTGGCCCGGCATCAATCTACGGATTCCGGCGAAGAATGTCCGTTCGTCGCTCAGATAACCAAACGCCAGATACTCCGGCAGGATCGTTTCCTCGATTCTGGGCGATATCGCCGGATGCCGCATCAAGCTCTTGATTTCGGAACCGAAGACGAACACGCGGCCGTCCCAGAAATAGTAGAAGGGCTTTTTCCCGAGCCGGTCGCGCGCGCAGAACAGTCTCCTGGCTCGTTTGTCCCAAATCGCGAAAGCAAACATGCCCCGAAGGCGCGCCAAACAGCCAGGCCCATGCTGCTCGAACGCATGCAAGATACTTTCCGTGTCGCATCGAGTGGAGTAGCGGTGGCCAAGGCCTTCTAGTTCTTGCCGGAGGTCGCGGTGATTGAAAATCTCACCGTTGTACGTAATCCACAGCGTTTCGTCTTCGTTGGTCATGGGTTGATGACCGCCGGAAAGGTCAACGATGCTCAATCTCCGGTGGCCCAGAAAAGCATGTTGATCTTCATAAAAACCGGAATCGTCCGGACCGCGGTGCCGGATGGAGTCCGTCATTCGTTCCAAAACCGATATCTGGGTCGAGGTGGGTTCAACAGTGATGAAGCCGGTGATTCCACACATAGGCCGTCAAGACAGGTACGGATTGTGCGGGTCGGTGATGTAAGCGCCGTCGCTCTCGAGGAGCGTCACTTCCAACGGGGCATGCCCGACGAGGAGGCCCTTCGGATCCAGCAATACGACTGGTTCGGAGTGATGAAAGCGAAACCCGTTCCGCCGCAGGGCTTGCTCGGCACCAGGGATGCACGCGGTAGCGACCACTTCGCAAATATCCGGTTCCGCGAGAGCAGCCTTTGTGGCAAGCGAATAGGCGGCCTCCCAATCTTCGGGCGTGGGCCGATGGACACGAAGATCCGCGATCCGGATGACTCTCCCGACACGCGAGAGCACAAACCAACCGCGGCGATCCCCGTCCTTCTCTAAGACAAACGCAGAGAATGCGGCGGCCGGACACCGCAGAAAATATTCCATCAATTCGCTGCTTCGAAGAGTGGAAGGAAAGTCGGTCTCGGCCTCAAAGAGAGAATCGATGCCAGCTCCTGTGAACGACGCCGGTGAGCAAGTCCAATTCGCTGCCGTAGCAACCGTGCGGCCTCGGCTCCACACAAGATTGCGGACAAATCGCAGAGGAGCTTTCCAGCCACGCGGAAACGGATCGGTGCAGAACTGGCGCCAAGGATGCACCACTCGAACATAAAACGACAGCTTTCCGGCCGCTTGAAATCCGTTTCTAGGGAGAATTCGCTTGGTCACCGGCGATCCACCGACGACTAAGAGCACTGGCAGACAGGCATTCAGTTCCTTGAGAAGATCGAGCCCAATACCCGGACGCGTGCCGTCCGATGCCCAATCGATCAAGGAGACTACCCGTGCTTCTCGGTCTTCTGTGCGATAAACGAGCGGGCATAGCCCGACATGAGCCACGATTCGGCCATCCTCGGTCCAGCCATAACTTCGTAGAGTTGAGGAGCCCGGCCGCGGATCGTCGTATTTCCATTTCATTAGACTCGGCTCGACAAACGGAGCCGTTTTCGAAAGACGAAAGGCGCTTGCCAGAAGTGTAATCACTTCCCCGCGCTGGTGCGGTTGCAATGCTTCTAAAGGCAAGGCGCCCCCATTGGCACGGAGCGCAAGAACTGTGCCGCAACGGCGACGTGTAAAGGAACGAAGTCACAAGCCAGGCTCAAAGATGCGGCCCTGACGATATTCAAACGCAAACAGAACGCCATGGTCAGAGCCTCGCTAAGTTCCGTACACAAGCTCATTGCACGAATAGATAGAGCTTTCCATGCCGATCAATTCAAGTAACCAAGTCCCCGCAAAACCTGCAATGACTGCTTATCCACCTGACTCTTCGGTCGATTCAACCTCGGCATTGTTTTTATCCACAGACTGAGATCGGTTCTCATTCGCTGTGCGACGTCGGGGCGCGCGCTGAACTGGTTTCCCGATTCCCGGGGATCGGTTTCCAAATCGAACAGTTCCCGATTCCCGTTGCTCGTTGTGATCAGTTTGTCGGGCCAGGAAATAATCGTTCTGGACAAGCAGCCCTGCGGGCAATCCGGAGAGTGCAGGACCGGGCAAGGGAATGTCTCGCCGAAGATATTTCGACGTTCTGGGGGCGATTCCAGAAGACTGATCCCCTGCATGCCCGGTGCGACGGGGAAACCTAAGGTCCTCAGGACGGTGGGCGCGACATCAATGAGACTTACCGGCGCGGTGACAGCTCCTTTCAGCGCGGAATTGGGATATTTGATGAGCAAAGCGGCGTGCAGCAGGTTTTGGTATGCGGAATTTGCGTGCCCAACCCGGCTGCGCTCTCCAAAGGATTCGCCATGATCGGAAGTAACGATGATCATGGTGTTGTCGTAAATATGCTCCGCGCGCAGCCACGCAATCACGTTTCCGATTTGCTCGTCCATGTAGCGAATAGCACCGTCGTACTGCGAGGCAGTATGGGACACGTATCCAGCAGGAACGGGATGTCCGGACGAAATTGTCTCCTGCTGGCGATCCAGATCGTCTTGCGTTATCCCCGGGATCTTCCCGGGAAAGAAATGGTCGAACGGCGCCGGTGGCACGTAAGGATAATGAGCGTCCATGAAATTCAGAAACGCGAAGAATGGTGTTCGAGAGGCGCCAAGCTCCGCGAAACTGAGAAAGAACTGCCGGTTGACGTCCTCGCTCCGGCTAAAGATGCGATCGAACTGAGCAGTGTCCGTCACCACAGTGAGTGCGCGCCGTAGGTTCCGGCGCAGCAGATACCAATTGTCAGTGATCAACATGGGAACAGGCCGTGGGATGTGAAAACTAGTAAAGCCGCGCTGCAATCCAAAATCGGCTCGGACGTAGAGATTGGCCGCGACACCCAATGTCCTGTATCCCTGTCGCGCAAGGATTTCCGCCAATGTGGGCACACCCGGCGACAGTTCACGGCCGAACGCATTGGCGGGTGGCTCGCAAAAAGCTCCGTGCCAGCTCGGATAAACGCCGGTGAACAGAGACGCGTGACTCGTCAGAGTGAAATCGGAGGGGGAAATTGCGTTGGAATAAATCGATGAGTCCCTAGCGAGTTCGTCCAGGTTGGGAGTCGTGCGCAGTGGGTAACCATACAACGAGAGATGGTCGGCGCGAACCGTGTCCAAAACAATGAGGACCACGTTTGGTTTCGGAGCGTTGGGGACTCCGATAAGGAGAGGCGGCCCGTTAGCGTGGGCCTTCCACAGGGGCATGCCGAGTGCGAGGAGCACAAGGAGCAGTGCTGGTCCGATGGACGCTTGAACACCGAATTGGGGCCAGCGGCTCGATGTTCGGAACCGACATCCCATGAGGAAGGAGGCCAGGGCGACAGCAACAAGAATCCCGCCGAAAACGAACGCCCACAAATTGATGTTGTCGGTGAGTTGCCGCGCGACGCCAAGATCGCGCAATCCAAGGTCTTGGCCCAATCCAAGCCAAAGGAACGAAACTACCCAGGGGTTCGTGAGATATCGTAAGCGATCCAGCCAAATCGTCGACCGGAGACTCACTAACGCCAACGCTCCCAAGAACAGCGTTGCCAACAGCTCGGCAAACCATGCCCCCGTATAGAAAGGAGCGCTTAGAACATTACCAACCAGCGCCCCGATTAAAATCAGTACTGTGATCCGCTCAATTATGGACGTGGGTGCGAGCCGCGTGTGAGTTCCAATTCGATACGCGAGCGCACCGGCGAACATGCCCGCTATGACTCCCGCGATTAGATACCCGGCCATTAGTAGCGCCGTCATGTGCCAGTAAGGACGCGCGAAGCTGGAGTATGGACGCGTGATCCCAAACAGCGAAACTAAGACGAACTCAGTTACCGCGTACGCTGAAGACGTTGCGACGCCGTGCAATGTCCCCCAACCGAGGAATTGTGGCAGTTTCTCGGGAGCACTCATAGCCAGCAAGTCGTCTATCCATGATAAGCGAGAAGGGCTTCTTCCGTGCCCGTCGCGCGTCATCTTGCATCCGAAGGTGGGACTAGGCGTACTCGGTACAAATCTCAATTTTGTCAAGCGTGCAGGCCCGGTTTTGCACAGGCCCCATCACCGTACTGGAGCACTCTCGAAGCGCGGAATTGGAGAATTTGCGGTAAACTAGCCGAGCAAGCCGTTAGACATTAGCATTCGTCTCGCAACGGCGAGAATCAAGTGCGGCTTGAAGGAACCGCCATGCCAAGCAGGGCTCCCGGTAAGAAATCTCACCCGGATGAACGACTCGCCGGCAACAACTACGTTCTGGTTATCTTCGATAGTTGCCGGTTCGACAGTTTCCTAAGCGCTCGCACCAAGCAGATACGCAAACTAGGAAGCATCGAAAAGCGATGGTCCTACGCGTCGTGGACTGCGCCGTCGCATTACAATCTGTTGTCCGGGCTGTTGCCTCACACAAATCCTAAGCACGTCTTTGCTTCGCAGTATTACGCACAAGACTTTCTCAAGTTTTCTGAACGCTTGGGATTTCGCGATGTCAAACTCGAATCGCTGATCCCCAAGCTCTATTTCCCCTCGTTTCTAAAAGAAACGCTCGGTTACCGTACCCATGCGATGGTTTCTCTGCCGGTGCTGAATCCCAAGACCATCCTGAATCATGGCTTCGACACTTACCGGCTGATGGAAAATCATAACGACATGCGGGCCATGGTGCGAAGCATGCATTTTCCCGAGGACCGTCCCTCGTTCTACCTGCTGAATGTAGGGGAGACGCATTATCCATATGCGGTGCCGGGTGAGCCTCCAGAACAGTGGCCGAGAATCAGCGGCGTGCATGGCGTATTTAAGCACTTGGACCATCAAGTGGTCGGTGGAAAGCTGAAACGATCGAAAGACAAGTTTTTCAACTCCCGGATGATGAAAACGCTCCAGGAACGCCAGGTTCAGGCAGTAAAGTACCTGGACGGTGTGGTGGAAGAATTGTTTGACTTGGTTCCTAAGAACACTTGGATTACGATCACCTCCGATCACGGGGAACTTTTTGGCGAAGGTGGGCAGTTTGGGCACGGCCCGATTCACCACGAAAAGGTCTTTGAGGTTCCCTTCATCGAGGGCAAACTGCGGTGAAAGCTCGTCGAAGTATTTCAGGACAACAGGCCTTCAGCATCCTCTCTCTTTGCCTCCTCGCTTGGTCGGCATGGCATGGGCACGATCCACGTACGCAATTCGCCTATGTGGGCCCAGGGGCAGGGTTCGCATTCTTAGGCTCCTTTTTAGCTTTGATCGGCGGCATGTTCTTAAGCCTCGTAACGATTCTCACTTGGCCTTTTCGTCTCCTCTGGGGAGTGATTGCCGGAAAGCAGGGCTATAAGCGAGCCAAGGTTCGCAAGTTGATTTTTCTGGGCCTCGACGGTCTGGACCCGGACCTGGTGGAGCGCTACATCGCGGCTGGCAGGCTGCCAAACCTCGCGAAGCTCCGCGAGCAGGGGGGGTACCGGCGCCTGCGAACAACTTTTCCCGCTCTTTCCCCGGTGGCTTGGTCCACGTTCGCGACCGGTGTCAATCCAGCCCGCCACAACATGTTCGACTTTCTGAACCGCAGCCTGAGCAGCTATCGGCCGGAGCTGGCGTCATGCCGGGTGCTGCCTCCCCCGCGGACTCTCAAGTTAGGCAGGTATCGGATTCCAATGAGCCGCCCGGTGGTTGAAATGCGACGCAAGAGCCAAACCTTTTGGCAGATCCTCGGCGAACACAGTGTGGAGTCCACTGTGCTGCGCGTACCAATCACGTTTCCGCCAGAAAACTTCAACGGTCGGCTGCTTTCGGCGATGAGCACGCCCGACCTGCTGGGCTCGCAAGGGACCTTCGCGCTGTTCACTACACGGGCAAGAACCGGGGGCGAAAACCGCTTCCTTCTGGAGCGCAAAGGCACGAGCTATTGCGGAAAAATCCAAGGGCCTGTGAATCATATGGTCGACGGTGCCGGCAACATACAGCTTTCCTTCCAGGTGACGCCGGAAGGCCACGATCGGGCCATTCTGGAGATCGGAAGAGATCGATTGGAACTTCGCGCCGGAAACTATTCGCCTTGGACAACCGTGACCTTCCCGGCCCAACCGGGTGTCAAAGTACAGGGAATTGTTCGATTTCTGCTAACGGAAACAACCCCTGAATTTTCCCTGTACATGACTCCCATCAACATTGATCCCGAGAAGCCTGCGCTCCCGATATCGCACCCATCGTATTACGCCGCGTATCTGGCAAACCTGTTGGGGCCTTTCGCGACGCTCGGAATGGCCGAAGATACGTGGGCGCTGAACGAGCAGGCCATCGATGAGCGAGCGTTCCTCCAGCAGGCCTATCTAACTTATGAGGAACGTGAGGCAATGTTTCTTAGCGCTCTGGACCGCACACGGCGAGGCGTTCTGGCTTGTGTTTTCGATACGACGGATCGAGTTCAACACATGTTTTTTCGGAGCATGGACCAAGGCGGCCCGTTCTCCGATGCGATCGGGCAGCTCTATGAGCGGGCGGATGCCCTGGTCGGCAAGACGTTGCCTTATGTTGACGACCAGACCGTTCTTTTCGTGTTATCCGACCACGGCTTCGCTCCGTTCGAACGAGGTATTAACCTCAACACTTGGCTCCAAGAGAACGGCTACCTTGCTTTGAACGAAGGAGCTTCGGGCGAAAGAGAGTACTTAAGCGATATTGACTGGTCTCGCACCAAGGCGTACACCTTCGGTCTCGCGGGAATCTATCTGAACCTGCAAGGACGCGAGTCTCATGGCATCGTTGCGCCCGAGTCGGCTTCCGAGTTTAGACGAGAGCTAGCTGCAAAGCTCTCGGAGCTCCGCGATCCGGAAAACGGCGAGGCGGCGGTTTCCGATGCGTGGCCTTCGGAGTCGATCTACACCGGACCATACCTCGATGCGGCTCCGGACATTATCGTTGGATATCGCCGTGGCTATCGGGCTTCGTGGGACGCCGCGGTCGGCAAGGTAAGTCAAAACGTATTTGAGGACAATTGCAAGGCCTGGAGCGGAGACCACTGTATCGACCCGCGGCTCGTCCCGGGAGTGTTGTTTTGTAATCGCTCAATTGTGGCGGAAAATCCGGGAATCGAGGACATGGCGCCGACCGCGCTCGACCTGTTTGGTATTGAGCCACCCGTCTACATGGAAGGAAAGCCGGTCCTGGCGATCGGCAGCAAGTCCTCGAAGGCGGTAGCAGCTTGATACGCGCGCTGGCGGGCGCGATCCTAGTCCTCGTCTTGACGAGTTGTTCGCGTTCACCAGCGCGCACGACAGACCGACGCATGATTGTCCTTGGCATCGATGGGATGGACCCGGATTTCCTGGAACGTCATTGGCAGGATCTACCAAACCTGAATCAGCTTCGCAAGCAAGGCGATTTCAAAAGACTGGCTACCACGATTCCGCCGCAGAGCCCGGTGGCGTGGTCAACGGTCGCCACAGGGTTGGATCCGGGCGGCCATGGCATCTACGATTTTGTTCACCGAGATCCCGAGACTCGAGCACCGTTCTCTTCGATGGCCGACACGAAACCACCGAGATGGACGGTCCCGCTCGGGCCTTATCTGCTTCCTATCGCCGGCGGCCAGATGGTGAATCGACGTGCAGGGCGGACTTTTTGGCAAATTCTCGCCGACAAAGGATTGCAAGTTTCCGTGACTCGCATACCGGCGAACTTCCCGCCCGCTGAAAACGAAGGCGAAACGCTCGCCGGCATGGGGACGCCTGATTTGGAGGGCTCGTTTGGAACCTTTAACTTTTTCACCGACGACCCGAGCGAACTGCGAACCGACGTTCCCGGGGGCCGCATTGTCAAGATCCAGGTGCGCGATGAGAGCACGAGCTTGCGGCTGCTGGGGCCGCCGAACGACCTGCGAAAGGATCGCGCCGTTGCGTCTCGGGAGGTAGCAGTATACTTGGACCCTACAGCCGAATCTGCTCGTTTCGATTTGGGCGACCAGCAGGTGATCCTGCATAAAGCCGAGTGGTCGGATTGGATGCGCGCGGATTTCACGCTCATCCCGGGTCTGAAAAGCATATCGGGAATATTTCGCGTCTATCTGCAGCAGGCTCACCCTTACGTTCGAATTTATGTGAGTCCGATCAACATCGACCCGGAAAGTCCCGCGTTGCCGATTTCAACGCCGGTTCGTTATAGCCGAACGCTCGCGAATCAGTTGGGTCCTTTTTACACCCAGGGGATCGCAGAGGAGACTGCCGCTTTCCGCGCAGGCATTTTTTCAAAGGAAGAGTTCCTGACGCAGAGCCGGAAGGTGCTCGCCGATAGCCTGCGGATGTTTCATTACCAACTCTCCCGATTCTCCAGCGGTTTGCTGTTCTATTATTTTTCGAGCGTGGACCAGAATTCCCATATGCTGTGGGGCAAGTACGAGAGCGATCTGCTTGAAATCTACCGTGGCATCGATCAAGCGGTAGGAGACGCCATGCACGAGCGCAATACCACTATGCTGATCCTGTCGGACCATGGTTTTGCCCCGTTCAATCGCGCAGTGCACCTGAATTCGTGGCTCCGGAACGAGGGCTTCCTGACATCGGATAGCCCGTCCGCCTCTGGCGATCAAGAGGGCTTCGCGCACGTGGACTGGAGCTCAACGCGGGCGTACGCTTTGGGCCTCAATGGAATCTACCTGAATCTCGAAGGCCGTGAGCATGGCGGGATTGTCGGGTTTCCGGAAAAACAGCAGGTACTTGACGAGATTTCGAAAAAGCTACTTGCCTTTCGCGATCCCGCGACAGGTGAGCAAGTTGTCGATCGCGTCTATTCGACCGCGGCCGTGTTTCGGGGCCACAATCTGAAGTACGCTCCGGATCTGATCGTTGGTTTTAGAAGAGGATATCGAGCCTCCTGGCAAACCGCTCTGGGCGGCGTGCCTGGCCCGATCATTGAAGCGAACGATCAAGCCTGGATTGGCGATCATTGTATGGCTGCCGATGAGGTGCCTGGCGTCGTTCTCAGCAATCGCAGGATCTCAGTCGCCGATCCACAAATGGCCGACATCCCTGTCACCATCCTGAAGGAGTTCGGTTTACCGGCAGGAAGCGACATGATGGGCCGGCCCCTGTTATGAGTGGCGCGTTTCAAATGGATTGGTTGAATCTGATCATCAATGGCGTATTGAAGGCCTCTCTAAGATTGTTCGCTTTCGCGCCTCCCGCGGTAGGACTAAGTGTCCTGTCGGCAATTACCGGGTTCCTGATGTTGCTCGTTTTCCGCGCTTCGTCGGACCAGGTAAAGGTGAGGGAAGCTAGACGCCGGGTTATGGCGCACCTTTTGGAACTGAGGGTATTCTCCACGGAGCCCGCCCTGGTGTGGCGATCGCAAAAATCCTTACTTGCGGCAAATTCGCGATACGTCCTGCTCGCGTTGCGGCCGGCATTTTGGATGGCAATTCCGATCAGTCTTCTACTCATTCACCTGAGGCCATGCTATGAACACACGCCAATACCGATTGGGGAAGCGGCCATCGTTACTTTGGCGCTTCCTGCGTCCGCCGGTGGCAAGATCCCTAAGCTCCAGGCACCGAATGGGATTCTGATCGAAGGCCCTCCTGTACGTGTACTCAACAAGGCTGAAGTGAGCTGGCGAATCCGGCCCGTCAGCCCGGTCTCCGAGCAATTGCTCTTTGCAATTGACGGTCAAAACGTGACCAAGACAATTACGGCGGGAAGAACTGCAACCCCGTTTCTCTCCTATCGCCGGACGAGCACGATTTGGGCCGCCCTTTGGGAACCAGTAGAGCCACGGATTCACACCAACGCGATTCGGTGGATCGAGGTGCGCTATCCAAAAGCATCGCTCTCGATCCTTGGACTAAGGGTAAACTGGATGATCTGGTTTCTGATCGTCTCGATGACGACAATGTTGGCGCTGCGGAAGCGACTACGAGTGGAGTTCTAGAGTTTCATAGTCTTGAGTGGCTTAGATTGGATAACACGGATGTTGCAGCCGACAATCAAACTCAACAAAAACCTGTGGACGAAGGTGAAGAAGTGTTCGGAGGCAGCCGGTTATAGCACGCCAAAGGAGTTCGTCGAGCACGTTCTAGAGAGGGAAGTCGCAAAATTGGAAAACGCGGCCGGCCGCAAAGATGCCGCCTCTGATAAGGACATAGCGAATAAATTGCGGGGACTCGGCTACCTGGAATAAGTTGAGCGATGTATCCGGCTGCGCGGAGTCCCCTCGACAAACACCCTGCCATGGTTCTTAGCAAGGGACTGAAGCGCGCGGGCACGGCGGTCTTGCATCGCGTTGGCGGATATCGCCTCGCGCGCTGGATGCATCGCGATCGATTGCGAATCCTCGCCTATCACCGGTTCAACCATTTAGAGGATTTGGAATTCCAGTGCCGTCATCTCTCTCTCCATTGCCTGCCGGTTTCGTTGACCGAGGCGGCGGGTTTTCTTCGATCGGGAAGGCCGTTTCCCAACAACGCAGTTGCGGTGACGGTGGATGACGGTTATCGGGATTTTCTGGAAATGGCGTACCCTGTTTTTTCGGCCTTTCGCATTCCCGTCACCGTGTATGTGGTTACTGATTTCCTGGACCGGAAGGTGTGGCTGTGGGTGGATCAAATCCGGTATGCCTTCCTAATGACGAGAAGGACGGCGCTTCGCATCCAGCTTCCGGCGGGACGCGGTTTTGATTTCGAATTACGAACCGAAGAACAGCGGAGCCTTGCGGCGCGATCGTTATCCGACGCCATGAAACTCCTGGATAACCGGGAGCGCCTTTCTCTGATGGGCCAACTACCTGAGCGGCTCGAAGTGGAGATTCCCCCCCATCCGCCAGCCGCGAGCTCGCCGCTTACGTGGCAGGAAGTGCGGAACTTGGCAGCAAGAGGCGTAGAATTCGGCGCCCATACCAAGACGCATCCCATTTTGTCGCGTGTGTCATCTGCAACCGACCTGATGAAGGAGATAGTGGGGGCCAAGCATAGGATCGAGGAATTGCTGGGTTGCGCAACGCGTCACTTCAGTTATCCCAATGGAGGGGAACGCGACATCAGCACCGACGCCGTCGACATGGTTCGCCAAGCTGGATACTTGACGGCCGTGACGATGCTGAACGGCATCAACTCCTGCCATGATGACCGGTTATTGCTGCGCCGCATCGGTGTGGAGCCTGGCTACGATCGCCAATATTTCAAGAAGTGTACCGCGGCTCTGAGCCCGTAACGGCCGTTTGAGGAACGGGTACGGAGTCTACTAAATTCAAGATCGGGCGTCCGCTGGACGCAATCCGGGCGGCGAACTCGGAAGTCGGTTTCTGCGCAATGACGACGTAATCGGCCCAATCCAGCATCGTCTCGAGGTTCGATACAAAGATCTTGCCGATCTGAGGAACCGCGTCGAGCAAAAACCGCTGGTTGCTGCCGTATAGACAATCGGGCAAAATGCGTGGGTCGAACACTCGAACATCGCGGCCGTTTCCAATCAATTGTTCCAGCAGAGTCACCGCCGGACTCCCGCGAACATCGTCGGTGTTCTCCTTGAACGCCAGGCCAAAGATACCGATGCTTCGCGCGGGAAGCTCCAAGACCGCCTGAACCGCCCGGCGAAGATGGGAATCATTGCTCGGCAGAACCGATTCCAGGAGCGGGAGCTTCAGATCTAGCCGATAGGCGCTGTAAGTCAAGGCGCGAAGATCTTTCGAAAGGCACGATCCGCCGAAGGCAAAGCCCGGCTTCAAATAAGCGGACGATAGGTTCAGAACGGTATCGCGGCACAAAGCCTCCATAACCAACCTGCCATCGATGTCCAGGCGCGCCGCAAATGAGCCGATTTCGTTCGCGAATGCAATCTTCAAGGCGTGGAAAGCGTTCGCAGCGCACTTGATCAGTTCGGCGGTACGCGACGAGACAAGGACGGGCTCGACATTGAGGGGCCGGTACAGATCAGCGATACTCTTCAGCGCTTCTGGTGTTGAGCCGCCAATCACCACCAGCGAGGGCTCCATGAAATCCTTCACAGCGATGCCTTCGCGCAAAAATTCCGGATTCGACACCACGAATAGGTCCTTCTTGACAGCGAGAGGAGCGGCTACCAATTCATCACAGGTTCCGGGCGGAACCGTGCTTCTCACGGCGACAGTCAATGGCCGCGTTAGCTCAGGGATGAGGTCCCTAATCTCGTTCACAACACGGCATAACTGCTCCAACTCCAGGTTGCCGGACTGGGCTGAGGGCGTGCCAACACAGATCAAGGCGATGTCCACGCTGGAAAGCGCTTCAGCCAGATCGGTGGTCGCAAAAAGTTTGCTTTCCCGAACCGCCTCCTCGACAATCTCGCTCAGCCCCGGCTCATAAAACGGCGCCTGTCCTCCAAGAACTGCTTTGACCTTAAGCTCGTCGCGATCGACACCGATCACAACGTGACCGAGGCGGGCAAGACAGGCAGTCGTGACACAGCCGACATATCCTAGTCCCAAAACTGCAATGCGCGCGCCACTTAGCGGTGGCGCGGGAAGATTCATGGTGGCCCATTATGCCACACCGCGTGATCTCCACAGGCCTGCATGAGACGCGCTTTGGGTCCAGGACTGCTAGTGATCGATTAGCACTCGTTTTGCCGGCCATTCACAGTCGAGCCCACGCCTAGGTAAGTGGGCACGACGCTCATCGACCGAGTACCGGAACTACCGGCGCTTGACTCTAGTACCGGAGTTGAAATAGACTGCTCCAAGCTGTTTTCGGCTAACTTACGCGTCTGGAGCCTCGAATGCCCGATCGATTTGAACGGCGAAGGGTCACAGTTCTTCTTGCATGTATGCTCGGCGCGATCGTAACATGTTCGGCAGATACGATCTATGTGGACGGCAGTGACGCAAACCTATACACCATCGATCCACTAACTGGCGCAACCACCTTGGTCGGATCCATGGGTACAGTGATGACCGATATTGCCGAATACAAAGGCTCGATGTTTGGCGTCAGTTTCCCTTCTAGCGGGCCAGTAAGTCTTTACAGCGTCAATCCGGAAACCGGCGCATCCACACTGATTGGCTCCACGGGAGTTTATATAAATGCCTTGGAGTTTGGCACGGATGGTACGCTGTTCGGCGCAGGTGGTGCCCCTGGTTGTGGTCCATCTTCGACGAACCCCACTCCTTGCGACTCGCTTTACGAACTAAACGTCTCAACCGGTGCGGCCACTCTCGTTGGAAGCGGTGTTTACAATTCCTCCGGCGA
>Ga0335078_10001626_pt1 | contig 33836 bp, 35 predicted proteins | sample Lox_Sample_32_FD_206711 | JGI IMG/M metagenome (GOLD analysis project Ga0335078, IMG submission 206711) | Soil microbial communities from Loxahatchee National Wildlife Refuge, Florida, United States - Lox_Sample_3.2 | ecosystem: Environmental > Terrestrial > Soil > Wetlands | place: USA...
CTCGCGCTCGTCGCCGCCGCAGGCAGCTTCGCCGCGCTGTCGTTCATCTTCGATTCGCCGCTGATCGCGGCGGTGATCCTGATCGAGGCGAGCGGGATCGGCGGACCGAGGCTGCCGCTGATCCTCCTCCCCGGGCTGCTCGCCGCCGGCATCGGGTCGCTGGTCTCGCTAGGCATGGGGTCGTTCACCGGGCTCAGCACGAGTGCGTATGCGCTCAGCCCGATCGAGCTCCCCCATTTCGTCCATCCGAGCGTTGGCCAGTTCGCGTGGACGATCCTGCTCGGGCTGGCGATCGCCGTCGTGACCAGAGCGATCATGGTCGGCGGGATGAGCACCTACCGCGTGGTCGCCAGGCGGCTGCTCGTGTTCCTCCCGCTCGTCGGCCTCGTCGTCGCTGGGCTCGCGATCGCATTCCACGGCGCCACGAGCAAGAGCGTGAACGAGGTCCTGTTCTCGGGGCAGGACGCGCTTCCCGGCCTCGTCGCCCAGGCCGGCAGCTGGTCGATCGGGGCGCTCGTGCTGCTGATCGTCTTCAAGGGGCTCGCGTACAGCCTGTGCCTCGGCAGCTTCCGCGGCGGGCCGACGTTCCCGGCCGTGTTCCTGGGCGCGGCCGCCGGAGTTCTGGCCTCGCACCTCCCGGGCTTCGCGCTGACGCCGGCGGTCGCCGTCGGGCTCGGCGCCGCCGTCGCGGCAGTGCTCCGTCTGCCGCTGTCGGCGGTCGTGCTCGCCACGCTGCTGACCGCCAAGTCGGGCACTGGGGACGAGCCGCTGATCATCGTCGGCGTCGTCGTCGCGTACCTCGTCACCTTGCTGCTCTCAAACCACGCCCCGACGGCGGCTGCGCCAGCGGAGCATCCCGCATAGCCGGCCCACGCCTAGACGCGCCTAGACGTCGTCTTGCGCCTCCGCGACCGGGGGCAGGACACGCGAGGCCTCGTGGATCGCCCGCTTCTTCGCCCGGCTCATCTCGGCGATCGACGGTCCCGGCGCTTCGACGACCACGGTGTGGGCGAGCCAGTCCTGGAACCCGCGACGCCGACCGTCGAACAGGATCGGGACGAACCCGGCGAACAGCGGCAGCGCCGCGAGGACGACCCCGACGCAGCGGACAATCGCCCGCCCCGCGTGGACGCGCGTCCCCTCCTCGGTCACGACGCGAATCTGCAGGATGCGCGCGCCCGGAGTCTGACCGGTCGAGGTCCAGAAGACGGCGAAGTAGATGATCGACCCGAGCACGAACGCCATCGCGCCGATCACGGCCAGGACCGTCCTGAGTCCATGCGGGATGTGCAGCAACGTCAGTCCGCTCGTCAGGTGCTCGCGTCTGGTTCCGCGGGGATGACCCTCGGCGAGCGGCCGATGAGCCGCCGGGCGGCACGCTCCATCCAGTCATCGGCCTTCCGCGAGCGGGTCCGGACCTGATCGCCGATCTCGTCGGCGAAGCCGAGCCCCTGCTGCGAGATCGCCGCCGTGACCGCCGGGCTCGAGGCGATCTCGTCGACCAGATGCCAGAGGCTCTCGCTGGCCAGCAGCCGCTCGAGGAACCGGTCGAGGAACCCGCTGTCGAACAGGCTGTCGACGAGTTGCGCCGCTCCCTCGCTCTCGAGCGCCTGCTTCAGCGCCGCCTGGATGTGCACGCTGTTGATCGCGACGATCACCACCCGCTCGAGCTCGTCGCTTTCGAGCACGCGGTTCACCGCCCGCCGCTCGAGGCTCAGGCCCGCCCCCGCGGCGGCTTCCACGACCCCGACGATCGGCCTCAGCGTGGTCGTGGCCGCACGGGCCCCGAGGCCCGCGATCGGTCGCAGAACGCCCAGTCGCGAGCTGCGTTTCTGCTCATCGGACATGGCTGAACCGGGTCATCTTCGTAGTCCGCTATGTCAATACCATCACCCAAATAGGGGGATGCGCAACCGGATCGATACCTCGACGATCCCCTGGCGACCGGTGAGCCGAGTGATTGGGGTCTTCGATGGGAGCTGACGAGCGAGCTAGCCAGGACGATGCGCCCGAGACCGCCCCTGACCCGACCGAGCCCCAGGACGCGGTAACGGCTCAAGCGCAGGATCCGGCGGCGGCGCCGGCCAAGATCTCGCGCCGGCGGCTGATCGGGGTGGACGTGCTGATCGGCGTCACGACGCTTCTGCTCGTTGTCGGAATCTTCGCCACCTGGGCCAACCGGCTGTTGTTCAGCCCGGACAACTGGTCGAACACGAGCACGCAGCTGCTCCAGAACGAGAACGTCCGCTCGACGACCGCCAACTACATCGTCGACCAGCTCTACGCGAACGTCAACGTTGCCGGCCTGATCAAACAGGGCTTGCCGACGCAGCTCCAGGGCCTGGCGGCGCCCGCCGCAGGCGCCCTCCGCAATGCCGCGGTCCAGGGCGCGGAGCTTGCGCTCACCCGCCCCCGCGTCCAGGAGCTCTGGGCTCGGGCCAATCGCGCCGCCGACCAGACGTTCGTCGACATCGTCAACGGCCGAAAGGGCACCGTGGGGGTCAACCAAGGCGCGGTGACACTCGACCTTGGCTCGATCCTCAACAACATCGCGTCCCGCCTCGGGCTGCCGTCGGATCTCGCCTCGAAGCTGCCGCCGAATATCGCGACGCTGACGATATTCAAGGCCAAGGAGCTCAAGTACGTCCAGAACGGCGGCAAGGCGATCAAGGGACTGGCGCTGTGGCTGACGATCCTGGTTCCACTCCTCTACATCCTCGCGCTGTTCCTCGCGAAGGGTCATCGCCGCCGGACGCTGATGACGATCGGCTTCGCCGGAATCATCGCCGGCGTCCTGGTCATCCTCGCCCGCTCGATCCTCCAGGGCGCGGTCACGAGCTCGCTCACGCATGACGCCTCGCTGCAGGCGACGATCCACGACGTCTACGGGATCGCCACGTCGATCCTGAACGACGTGGCGGGCGGGGTCGTATTCATCGGCATCCTGCTTGTCGCAGCAGCATGGTTCGCCGGGCCGGCCCGACCCGCGCTTATAGCGCGTCAGGCGATCGCTCCGTTCCTGCGCGAGCAGGCCGTCGCGACGTACGGGATCGCGCTGGGGCTGCTGGTTCTTCTGTTCATCTGGAACCCGATCCACGCGACCGGCACGCCGATCGGGATTCTCATATTCACCGTGCTCGGGCTGTTCGGCACGTATCTCCTGATCGCACAAACCGCCCGCGAATTCCCAGAGGCCCGTTCGGGGGCGGCGACGCACGCAATCCGCACCCGGGTGGCGAGCATGCGAGAACGACGTCACGACTCGCGCGGCTCATCGACTCCGACCGCACCCACGACGGCCGAGCAGCTGAAGCAGCTGGCCGACCTGCGCGACCGCGGAGCGATCACCCCCGACGAATACCAATCCGCCAAAGCGAGGCTGCTCGATGTCTAGATACATCCGATCCGCGCTCGCGATCGCGCTGCCCGTGGTCGTGCTCGCCGCCTGCGGCGGCAGCAGCAAGCCCTCTTACTGCTCCTCGGTGAGCAACCTCGAGAGCTCGATCAAGGCCCTCCCGAGCACGAACATCGTGCAGACCGGGCTCAACGGGCTCGAGACCGCCGTGTCCAAGGTCCAGACCAACGCTCAGACCGCCGTCAACGACGCCAAGAGCGACTTCCCCACCGAGACGAGCGCGCTCAAGAGCTCTATCCAGACGCTGTCGGCGACGGTGAAGGCGGCCGTCAGCACGCCCACCCCGGCAACGATCGCTCAGATACCGGCGCAGGTATCCGCCGCCATCACCGCCGTCAACAACTTCCAGAGCGCGACGAAGTCGAAGTGCAGCTAGGACCCCGGTCCAGCCGACCGACTACAGCCCGGTCTGAGCGACGATCCGGCCGGACTTGACGGATTCGGCGAGGGCGGCGTAGTCGAGGTCGTTCTGGTCCGCGTAGGCCTTGGAGAAGTCGAGGATCGCCCGGTCGAACGCGTTGCCGGCGCCGAGGTAGGACGCGATCGCGACGCGGTCGCCGGTGCGGGCGTGGGCCCTCGCCAGCGTCCAGCCGCACATCCGTCCGTACGCGGCCATCCCCGACGGGATCATCTGGTCGATCTCTGCCGAGCCCTTCCAGTCCTTGAGCTGGCGGCCATAGAAGTCGCGGGCGACCCCGTCCAGGCCCGCCTTGACGTGCACCCAGCCGAGGAAGATGTCGCTCGCCGCCTGCATCATGCGCTGACCGACGACGACTCGCTGGCCATGGTTCTTGTACACGCTCTTGCCGACGTGCTCCTCGAGCACCGATTCCTCGGCCTCCTTCATCTGCAGGAACAGCGGGTCGCTGCCGTCACGGCCGAAGAACAGCGCGATCCAGGCCCGCGTCCCGACGCTCCCGACGCCGACCACCTTACGTGCGAAATCGGCCAGCTGGAACTCCTCGAGCAGCTTCCGCCGGTCGTGGTCGAGCGACTGGCGGTAGGCCCGGACCAACCCGTGCAACCAGTCCATGGCCTCCTCGAGCTCGCCCTCGTGGAGCAGCACTCGAACCGGCACGATCAGCGGCGACTGGTCGACGATCTCGGCCCGCCCGTTGGCCCGTTGCGTCAGCTTCGAGAACGCGGACATGCTGTCGCGGGTCCGCGCCTTGGCGAGCACGGCCTCGGTCCGCTTCACCTGGCCACGCTTGATCTGGGGCGCGAGCTCCTGCACCAGGGACTCGATCTCGAGGTGCGCGTACCAGACCTCGAGGTTGCGCATCGCGGCGAAGCTCCGAATCGCCATCCGGTACTCGCGAACCGTGTCGACCACGATCTTGTCCTGGTCCTTGGCGGCGAATCCGTTGTCGCGCGCGGCGATGATCATGCTCGCGGCCAGGCGCTTGACGTCCCACTCCCACGGTCCCGGAACGGTCTCGTCGAAGTCGTTGATGTCGAACACCAGCCTCCGCTCGGGGGACGCGAACACGCCGAAGTTCGACAGATGGGCGTCCCCGCAGCATTGAACGTTCAGGCCAGAGCGCGGCGTCCCCGCGAGGTCGTGGGCCATGATCTTGGCCGCGCCCCGGTAGAACGTGAACGGCGAGACGAGCATCCGCCCGTAGCGGATCGGGACCAGCTCGGGGACGCGCGTGCGCGCCTGGAGCTCGAGCAGCGCGACCGGGTCGGCCCGGTCGGACGGCGCCTCGTACTCGGCATGGCGGGATCGAGGCACCTCGGCGCGCGCAGCCTTGCCGCGCGCGATCCGCTCGTCGGCGGTGAGATGAGGAACGACACGTGGTCTGGGTGTACGCGCAGTGGTAGCCATGACCGCGATCCTGACAGAACCAAGCGGCCGGTCCATCATCCGATGCGGATGAGACGCCGTCCGCTCATCGTCCGTTAGGGATGATGCCCGGGCGGCCCGCGGCGGCGATAGTGGTCGCGGTTCGATGGACACGCACGAGTCATACGGGCACCCGGTCAGATGGACCCCCCAGGCGCCGCGTTACCGACTGTTCCACTTGCTCGTGTCGTGGCTCCTGGCCGCGGTGTCGGTATTCGTCGCCGCGGCGATCGTCCCGCACGTCAGCGTCGGGAGCTTCAGCGACGCACTCGCGGCCGCGGTCCTGATCGCGGCGCTCAACGCCGTCCTGCCGCCGGTGGTCGCGGCGCTCCGGCTGCCGTTCACGCTGGCGCTCGGGTTCGTGCTCGTCCTCGTGCTCGACGCGGTGATGCTGCTGCTCGCCTCGCACATCAGCACGAGGACGATCAGAGTCGACTCGTTCGGCTGGGCGCTGCTCGCGTCGGTCCTGATCTCGGCGTCGATGCTCGTGCTCGAGGTGATCTTCGGCGCCAACGACGACGACACGTACTCGCTGCGGGTGATCCGCCGGATCGCGCGCCGGCAGGGCGGCACGGTCAGCACCGACGCCCCCGGGATCGTCTTCCTGGAGATCGACGGCCTGGCCAGGCCGGTTCTCCAGCGGGCGATTCGGGACGGCAACGTGCCGCAGATGGCAAGCTGGCTCGAACGAGGCACGCATCGCCTCGCCGAATGGGAGACCGATCTCAGCTCGCAGACGGGAGCCAGCCAGGCGGGGATCCTGCTGGGCACCAACGAGGACATTCCCGCCTTCCGTTGGGTCGAGAAGGCCACCTCGAAGGTCATCACGTGTTCGTCGCCGGCCGACTGCGCCGAGATCGAGCAAAGGCTTGCGAACGGCGACGGACTGCTGAGGAACGACGGCGCAAGCCGCGGAAACCTGTTCTCGGGGGAGGCCGACGCCGTGATCCTGACGGTGAGCCGCATGGCCGAGGAGAAGAAGGCCAATCCCGGCTACCGCGCATTCCTGGCCAACGGCTTCAACGTCACGCGGCTGCTGGTGCTGTTCTTCTGGGAGGCGCTGCTCGAGAAGCTCGCGGCGATCCAGCAGCGACGCCGCAAGGTGTGGCCGCGCGGTTACCGGGGCGGCCGGTATCCGTTCCTGAGAGCCGCGCTGTGCGTCGGCGTCCGCGACCTGATCGTGTTCGGCGTGCTCACCGACATGATGCGCGGACGCCCCGCCGTGTACGCGACGTTCTCGAGCTACGACGAGGTCGCGCACCATTCCGGACTCGAGCGTCCCGACACGCTCGAGGCGCTGCGCAAGCTCGACCAGCAGTTCGGCCGGATCGAGCGCGCCCGCCGGTTCGCGCCGCGTCCCTACGAGATCGTCGTGCTCTCAGACCACGGGCAGACCCAGGGCGCGACGTTCAAGCAGCGCAACGGCTACGACCTGCAGGAGTTCGTCGAGCGGTCGATCGCCGGTGGGAAGGTCGCGCGGCTGTCGACCGGCGACGAGAACGACGCCGCGGTCGGGCATGCGGTCGCCGAAGCCACCGGCAACGTCGACCTCGAGCGCGGCACCGGCATCGCCGGGCAGGACGTGATCGTGCTGGCGTCGGGCAATCTCGGGCTGATCTATCTGATGGACGCACCGCGCCGCCTGTCCCGGGAGGAGATCGACGAGCGCCACCCTCGGCTGCTCGACGCACTGCGCACGCATCCGCACATCGGCTTCCTGCTGGTCCGCTCGCGTGAGCGCGGACCCGCGGTCCTCGGCGCGCACGGGACGCGCTACCTCGACGACGGCGAGGTCGTCGGCGAGGACCCGCTGGCGCCGTTCTCCCCCGGCGCGGCGGCTCATCTGCGCCGGACCGACGGGTTCGAGCACGTCGCCGACATCATGGTCAACAGCTTCTACGACCCCGCGCTCGACCAGGGCTGCGCGTTCGAGGAGCTGATCTCGTTCCACGGCGGGCTCGGCGGCCCGCAGACCCAGCCGTTCATCCTGCATCCGGTGGCGTTGCCGATGCCAGAGGAGCCGATCGTCGGCGCCGCCGCCGTCCACGACCTCCTGGCCGGCTGGCGCCGATCGCTACAGGGCGCAGAACGGACTGGGACGCCGGCCGCGGACTCTTCTGGTGCTCAGAGTCCGCCGTCGGCGCCCCAGGGCCAAGGTGCTCGTTAGCTCTCCGAGACCGCGGCGGGGTCCGGCGGCTGCAGCGCCTCCTGCAGCTTCTTGGTGTCCTCCTCGGACAGCGAGGTCCGGATCACGGTGCCGCCGTACTGCTGCAGCGCCGCGACCGCCTTGTCCTCGGTGACCTGCTCGATGATCATGAACAGCGCCGACGTGCCCGGCTTCACGTAGTCGCGCACCTGCTCCTGGAATGCCTTGTCGATGCCCTTCGACCCGAAGTGGCCGAACAGCGCTCCCATCCCGGCGCCCAGCGCGAGTCCGGCGAACGGAATGAAGAACAGCAGCCCGAACAGGAAGCCCCAGAACCCGCCCCACCAGGCGCCGCCGCCAGCCGAGGCGCCGCCGTGCGAGGTGTGCACGTGGTACTTGCCCTCGAGGTCGCGCGAGATCGCCGCGACCTGCTCCGCCTGGATGATCAGGTCCGCCTCGAGCTCTCTGACCGTCGCCCTGGCCTGCTCGGCTGTTCCCTGATCCGGATAGCCGATCGCAACAAGTATGGCCATTGCCTGCATCTCCTTTCAGATGATGATCTGGCCCGGTGCCGGTTCTCGAGCGCCGTCCGAGTCAGACGCGCGTCCCACGCGCGGGCCAAGCATCTGAGGCCCCGCAACGTCCGTCATCACCCGAAACGGATGAGCGCCCGAACCCGATGCACGTCATCGAACCGGCGTTGCGTCCGCGGGCCCACCGCGCAGAGCGAATCTCGCGAGCGTCCCGACCATCTGCCACCCCTTGTCGGGCTCGAGCGCGGACGGGGACGCACCGGGATGGTGGGGCGCGATCCTGACGCGGAGGGCGCCCGGGCGGATCCGGAACTCCAGCGGCGGATCAAGCCGGAGGGCCTCACCGTCGATCCCCGCCGCCACCGGCGAGTCGGCCTCGATCTCGAACGTGGGCGTGATCCACTGCTGCATGCCCAGCTTCCGCGTGACCGTGGCGCCGCTCGCGGTCGTCGGAGCCAGCACCGTGACCCCGAGCACCGCCTGATCAAGCCGTGGCCGTGTGCCCGACCCCAACGCGTGACCGAGGCGGTAGGAGTTGTTGGAGACGAGGACGGCGACGGCCGACTCATCCCCGCCGGGGCTCCGCCAGCGCAGATCCGGCGGCGGCGCGTCCGGTCCGAGCGCGTCGGGAACAGTCTCGAGCAACGTGTGCAGCTTGGCCTCGCGATAACCGGGCTTCTGGACCGCCTCGGCATACAGCCCGAGCGAGACGTTGTTGACGAATACGCGCCCGTTGACCTCGGCCAGGTCGACGCACCGCTCACCGCCGTTGACGAACGCATCGAGCGCGCCGACGACGTCGTCCCGGTCGACGCCGAGATCGAGCGCGAAGTGGTTGCGCGTCCCCGCCGGGATGCACGCATACGGGAGCCCGAGCTCGGCCGCGACCATCGCGACGACCGCCTGCGATCCGTCTCCTCCGGCCATCGCGAGCGCGTTTGCGCCCTGCTCGACCGCGCCCCGCACCAGGGTCTCGAGGTCGTCGCCGCGGCGCAGCTCGACCGGCTCGATGCCCCGCTTGCGAGCCTCGTCGGCGAGGTGGAACCGCTCCGCCTTGCCACCGCCCGACAGCGGGTTGTAGAACAGCACCGGCTTCGCCGGCCGATCCGCACGCGGCAGCACCGCGTGGACCTTGAACGCCTCGCGGGCCGCCGCCAGCGCCACCGCGACGCAGACCACCACGAGCACGTCCTCGAGCAACCGGTTCTCCAGGATCACGAGCACGATCGCGCCGGCCAGCAGGAGCACGGCGATACCGACCCCGACCATCCGCGCCGCGCCCCGCCGACGGATCCCGTACCAGCCCGAGCACACGGCGAGCACGAGGCAGGCCAGGACGGTCAAGCCGTCGGGGAAGTGCGCGATCGCGGCCGCTACGGCGAGGGCGATCGCCGCGACACCCAATGCAAGCGCGGCGGCTGACCAGATCCTGCGGACCCTCACGCCGGTGATGCTCTGCCCTCGCCGCTGCGCGTTCATCACCTGATTGGGATGAGATTCGCCGTGCGCGGTTGGGAGGGGTGCCGACCTTCCCCTCCAGACGCAAGAGCGCACCATTGCCGGGCTCCGGCGGCGGTGAGATCGTGGCCACCAGTGGTGACGGGCCAGGCTGTAACCCGTCAGGGATAACAACCGGAGGGCTGCAATGTCTGTTCGCGCAACGCCGCAGGCCGAAAAGAGCTCGGCCGGCTACGAGGGATATGCCGACCAGGACCGCGGGTATGGCTGGGTCTCATTCGCCGGGGTGCTGTTGCTGATGCTCGGGACCCTCAACTTCATCGAGGGACTCGCCGCGATCGGCAACTCCAAGTTCTTCGTGAACGGCCAGAAGTACATCATCGGCGACCTCAAGACCTGGGGTTGGTTCGTGCTGTGTCTCGGCGTGCTCCAGCTCGCCGTGGGCCTCGGCGTGTTCGTCCAGAACCAGTTCGCGCGGTGGACCGGCGTAGTCGTGCTCGCCGGCAACGCGATCGTCCAGATGCTGATGATCCCCGCGTACCCGTTCTGGTCGCTCTCGCTGTTCACGCTGGACATCCTCGCGATCTACGGACTGGTCGCCTACGGCAGCCGCATCGGCCAGAGCTGATCTAACGTCCCGGAGCCCGGTACCGCCGGCTCGGTGCGGCGTCTGCACCGGGCCGGCGATCCCGTCCGGCCGGAGGCAGACAATCGCGACCTGATGTCGACGCCCTCCCCCTCGACACGCCTGGCTGACCACGACCGCGCGCGGGCGCTGCATCTGCTCGCGCTCGAGTTCGGCTCGCGGGCCGACTTCGAGGATCCCCGGCTCGGCTACCGCAGGCTGTTCTCCGAGACCTTCGGCACGTTCCTGCTGCTGCTGGCCGCGGCCGGCGGCGGGATCCTCCATGCCAAGGGGCAGATCAGCCTCGCCTCCGCAGTCGTGGCGCCGGGCCTGACGGTGACGGCGATCATTCTGTTCATGGGCGCGGTGTCGGGCGCGCACCTCAATCCGGTGGTGTCGCTCGCGTTCGCGCTCCGGGGCGACTTCCCGTGGGGTCGATTCCTCGGCTACATCGTCGCGCAGCTTGTCGGGGCCACGCTCGCGTGCCTGTTCCTGCTCGCTGTGTTCGGCAACGTCGAGCACCTCGGCGCAACGCTGCCGGGCCCCGGATACCACGCCTGGCAGGCGCTCCTGATGGAGATCGCGCTGACCGGCGGGCTCGTGAGCGTGATCCTCGGCACGGCATCGGCGGCCCAGAACGTCGGCACGATCGGCGCGATCGGAGTCGGCGGCTACATCGCGCTTGCGGGACTGTGGGCGGCGCCGGTCAGCGGCACCTCGATGAACCCGGCGCGGTCGTTCGGACCCGCGGTCGTCAGCGGCGACTGGAGCAGCTATTGGGTCTATGTGGTCGGTCCCCTGATCGGCTCGCTGATCGCGGTCGGGTTCGCCGTGATCCTTCGCGGGCGGGGGGGCGACCCAGTCGCCCACGCCGCCGGATCGGGAACGCTCCAGTAGGAGCGCGCGAGCGCGTCATCCGCACCGGATGACACCGGAACGTGGACTGCCGACGAGGCTACGCGCGTGGACATCACGAGTCTCGTAGCGCTCGCCTTGGCCGCATCGGTCTACCCCACATTGTTGGCCGGTGTGATCCTTATCCTCGCCCAGCCGCGCCCGCTGCGAATGCTGCTGGCGTTCCTGTTCGGCGGCATCACGATCAGCATGATCGCCGGCATCGCGATCATCAGGGCGCTCGAGTCGTCGGGTGCTGTCAGCGCGTCGAACCGCTCGACCAAACCGATCGTCTCAATCGCCGCCGGCGTGGTGTCCCTACTGATCGCCTGGGGGCTCTCGACCGGCCGGTTGGGTCCCGGCCTGCGCAAGCACAAGCGCTCGAAGCCCAACCCGGACGCCCCCAAACGCCCGTCGCTCGCGAGCCGAACGCTGGCGCGAGGGTCGATTACGATGGCGTTCGTCGCCGGCGTCGTGCTCAACCTCCCCGGAGTCTGGTACGTGGAGGCGAGCACCGAGATCGCGAAGGCCGACGCCTCGACGATCTCCGCGCTGCTTCAGCTGCTGCTGTTCAACGTGATCATGTTCGCGCTGGTCGAACTCCCGATCATCGCCTACCTCGTGGAGCCCGAGGGAGCGGCCGAACTCGTCCAGCGCGGGTCCGCGTGGGGGCACGCGCACTCGCGGAAGATCGCGATCGTCGTCGCCACCGTGGTCGGGGTGTGGCTGATCGTCAAGGGGATGATCAACCTGTGAGACGGGACGCGTGAGCGGATCTACGGAACTCCCCGAGGGCTGGACGCGAGTGTCCGCATCGGGACCTGGACCGTTCGTGACCACCGAAGTAGTGCGCGCGCCCGACGGCAGCGAGCACCGGTTGGAGTCTCGCCGCCACCGAAAGCGACCGCCGGGGCACCACCCGGCCGGCGCTCCATCCGACGGGTCGGCGCAGCCGGTGTGGTGGCGCCCGCGCCGACGCGGCTGGTGGATGGCGGTGCTGTTCGCGATCGGGTCGCTGTGCTTCACCGCCGGGGGCATCGCGTCTCAATGGGCCACGACGCCCCGGCCGGCGATCGGAGTCACGTTCTTCGTCGGCTCGCTGTTCTTCACCTCCGCCGCCTACCTGCAGTACTCCGAAGCGGTCAACGTGGAGCGCCCGATGGCTCCGCGCGAGCCCGCGCACCACCGCGTTCGCTGGCGGCCGGCGTCGTGGGAGCCCCAGCGAATCGACTGGCTGGCGACGCTCGTGCAGCTGATCGGAACGGTGCTGTTCAACATCAGCACGTTCGCGGCGATGAACACGAACCTGACCACGCATCAGACCAACAGACGGGTGTGGGCGCCGGACGCCTTCGGCTCGATCGCGTTCCTGATCGCGAGCGAGCTCGCGTTCGCCGAGGTGTGCCATCGCTGGGTCTGCTGGCGGGACCGCACGCTCTCGTGGAAGATCGTGGCGCTCAACCTGCTCGGATCGATCGCGTTCGGCGCGTCGGCGATCGCGTCGCTGGTCGAGCCTTCCTCGGGCGAGCCCGCGTCCGCGCGGATCGCCAACGCCGGCACCTCGATCGGCGGGCTCTGCTTCCTGATCGGAGCGCTGCTGTTGATCCCCGAGGCCGCCGCCGAGGAGCGCGCGGCACCCGCCGGGCCGCCTCCCGACAGCCACGCCGCGCCGCTCTCAAGCTGACTGCGGCGCTGCCGATTCTCTGGGCAACGACCGGGGTAGCTTCAACGATGATGCGTGACGAAGGACTTCTCGAGGACTATGCGTTCGCGGCGCGGCGACCGGGGACGCCGCCGCAACCTGGCCTGACCCTGATCGTCGCGCTCGTGACCGCGCTGATCAGCGCCGGCGTGTGCACCGGCGCGATCCTGGCTCCCGCTCCCGCCGTGGCGATCCCGCTGGTCGTCGCGATCTGCATCGGAGGCCCGATGTTCGCCGGCTGGGAGGTTCCGAACGCCCTCGCCGCGCTTCGGGCCGATCGTGCCGGCAAGTCGCTGGCGAGGCTTCGCCGCAGCCTCGACGAGCTGCCGGAGACCGAGCACCCGCTCGGCTACTGACCCCCGTAGGCGCCCCGGTACGGGCTGCGTAGTCGCTCATCACCTCATCCGGATGATGTGCCCCGGGTGCCTGCGCTCGAACCTTGATGCATAGGGGAGGCGTAACGGCGAGCGGAAGTGAGGACCAGATGGGCGTCGAAACCAGGCAAGACAGCGCGGGCGGTTCTGCGCTTGTATTCGAGCAGCGGATCAGAGACCTGTGCCACGACGAGATCTTCGAACAGGGCACAGGTACCGAGGTCGCCTACGACCTGATCGCCAACGAGCTGCTGCTCGACGGCAGCGCGAGGCTCAACCTCGCCACGTTCGTCACCACCTGGATGCCGCCGGCTGCGGCCGCGCTGATGGGCCTCACCGCAGACAAGAACATGATCGACAAGGACGAGTACCCGCAGACTGCGGAGATCGAGCGGCGCTGCGTGAACATCATCGGCCGCATGTGGCACGCGCCCGTGACGGGAGACGTGACCGGCACGTCCACCACCGGCTCGAGCGAAGCCGCGATGCTCGGAGGGATGGCGCTGAAGTGGCGCTGGCGCGATCAGATGAAGGCCGCCGGCAAGCCGACCGACCGTCCCAACCTCGTAACCGGCACCAACGTGCAGGTCTGCTGGGAGAAGTTCTGCCGCTATTGGGAGATCGAGCCCCGACTGGTGCCGATGGAGGGCGACCGGTTTCACATGGGCGCAGAGCAGGCAGCCGCGGCGTGTGACGAGAACACGATCGGCGTCGTCGCGGTCCTCGGGTCGACGTTCGACGGCAGCTATGAGCCCGTGAGCGAGATCTGCTCCGCGCTCGATCAGCTGGCGGCCGGCGGCGGGCCTGACGTGCCGGTGCATGTCGACGCCGCCTCGGGAGGCTTCATCGCCCCGTTTGTCCAGCCAGAGCTCGAATGGGACTTCACTCTTCCACGCGTCCAGTCGATCAACGCCTCCGGGCACAAGTACGGGCTCGTATATCCCGGTGTCGGTTGGGCGATCTGGCGCGACGAGGCCGCGCTCCCGCGGGACCTCGTGTTCGATGTCAACTACCTCGGCGGATCGATGCCCACGTTCGGGCTGAACTTCTCGCGCCCCGGCAGCGAGGTAATCGCCCAGTACTTCATGTTCGTATCGCTAGGTGCGGCCGGGTATCGCGCGGTCCAGCAGGGATCGAGCGCGGTCGCCCAGCACATCGCGCGTGGAGTAGCCGCGCTCGGCCCCTATCGGCTGATCACCGACGGCAGCGACCTGCCGGTCTTCGCCTTCACGGTGGCCCCTGAGGTCAAGAACTACACGGTGTTCGATGTCTCTGCCCGATTGCGTGAGCAGGGCTGGCTCGTGCCGGCATACACATTCCCGGCAAACCGCGAGGACCTCGCCGTCTTGCGGGTCGTCGTGCGGGCCGGGATGTCACACGACATGGCCGATCTCTTCCTTGGCGCCCTCGGCAAGCAAACCGAGCGCTTGGACGCGCTCAGGGCACCGCTGCCCCAGCGCACTGACGACGAGACGGCGGCGTTCAAGCACTGAACGGGCGGAAGCCCGTGAGAGGGTGGCGGGATGCCCGCCCTCGCCCTCGCGGTCGTGGCGATCGCCGCGCCGGACTCGCTCAACCCGTCGCTGATCGTCGCCGCCGTCTACCTCGCGCTGGGGCCCCACCCGGTCCGCAGCACGGTCGTGTTCACGGTCACGGCGTTCGTCGTGACCCTGACCGGCGGACTGGCGATCGCGGTGGGTCTCGGCGATCTGGTCCTGTCGCTGCTCCCCAAGCTCTCGCACACCGTCAAATGGGACGTGATCACCGTGGTCGGGCTCATCGTCATGTGCGGCGGCGCGGTGATCTGGTGGCGGCGCGACGCGCTCGCGGACAGCGCGCCGGCACCGTCACGGGAACCGTCCGGAGGCGGTTCCGCGATCCTGCTCGGCGCCGGGATCGCCGCCGTCGAGCTCCTCACCGCGTTCCCGTATTTCGCTGCGATCGCGATGGTGCTCGGCGCTTCGGTGTCGGGGGCCGAGAAGCTGTTCCTGCTCGTCCTCTACAACCTCGTCTACGTCCTTCCGCTGATTGCCGTCGTCGTCGTCCGCGGCGTCATGGGCGAGAAGGCCGCGCAGCTGCTCGTGCCGGTCAGCGGGTGGATCCAGCTCCACTGGCCGGCGGTCGTGGCTCCGCTCGCCGGCGCGGTCGGCGCCGGGCTCACCGCCTACGGGATCGTGGAGCTAACGTGACGACGGCGGCCCGTCGTACGGATCGTTTGGGCCCGGGCGCTGGTACGGATCGCCTTGACCGGACTGCGGGTAGGGCCCGGACGCCCGCTTGTCGCCACTGCTGCGACCGAGCTGGAAGATCGCGACCGCGACGCCGATCGCTCCGAGCCCGATCAGCACCCACACCCACCATGCCACGGTGCTCGACTTGCTCGCCTCCGGCGTGCCTTGGTTGAGCACGGTGGTCGTCGTGTTGTTCTTGACCAGGGTCGTCTGCGTGACGGTCTTCGTGGCAGTCTCCGTCGTGGTCTTCGGGGGCGCCGTGATCGTCGTCGACACCGTCGTGGTGACCGTTGTGTCCGTGGTGCTCGTGGAGCTGCTCGTCGTCTGGCCGGCGGCGATCCCTGCAGCGCCCCACGCCAGGACCGCGCCCGCGGTCAATGCCACGCACGCCCGAACGAACAGCCGTACAGCCGCCGCGTTCATCGCGGTCAGCTTCGCAGGGTCGCCCGCGCACGGCAACACGGCGAACACGCGTCCCGTCGGGGGGCGCACACCACCGTTTCCCGGCGGGGTGGACGCCCGCATCCATCGGTGCAAGAGTTAGCCAGAGGCCAGATGACGACCGACACGACGGAGACTCGATCGGGGTGGGCCGCGCTGTTCCGCGACGCTTTCACACAGTCACGGAACGCGATGGTCCTGCTCGACGACGACCGCCGTCACGTCGAGGTCAACGGCGCATACGTGCAGCTGCTCGGCTACCGGCCCAGCGAGCTGATCGGGCGCCCGATCCATGACCTCCGCGCCGATGGAGGGAGGGTCTCCGCAGAGGAGTGGCACGCGGCGCTGCGTCAGAAGCAGTTCACGGGGACGATCGAGCTCGTCCGCGCCGACGGCGGCCACGTGACCGTCGAGTTCGCCGGCCACCCGGAGACCGTGACCGGCAGGCAGCTCGTGCTGTGCGTGGCCCTGAGAGCGGCGCGCGGCGGGAGGGCGCGCAACGAAGCCCCGCCGCCGGCCGACCGCCAGGACCTGTCCGGGCGCGAGCTCGAGGTCGTCAAGCTGCTCGCGATGGGATTCAGCGGGCCGGAAGTGGCCGAGGAGCTGCGGATCGCGCACAACACGGTTCGCACTCACACCCGGAACGCGATGAGCAAGCTCGGCGCGCGCTCTCGGGCCCAGCTCGTCGCGAAGTCGCTGGGCGACGGCCTCTGCTGGGTCGACCTCACCTAGCGAACGGTGCGTGTCATCCCATTCGGGCGATGCCGGTCGCGAGAGAGCTCGTCAGGATGCGCCGCAGGCGATCGAGGAGACAGAACGACGACGTGAGCGAAGCGCGTGAGTTACTTCGCCGGTTGGCGGCCGCCGACGAGCGCTCGCTCCGGACCGCGATGGCGCCCACCCCGGAGTTCGAGCGTGATTACGCGCTGACCACGCCCGCGCTCGACCGCAGGACACGGGTTCTCGTGCGTCTCGCCGCGCTGATCGCGGTCGGCGCGTGCACCGAGACGCTCCGCTGGGCGGTCGAGCTCGCGTCCACCACCGGCGCCGACGACGAAGCGCTGGCGGCGGTCCTAGTCGCTACCGGTTCGGCGGCGGGCTCGGCGCAGCTCGTCGAGAGCGCGCGCCGGCTGGCACTCGCGCTGGGGTTCGACGCCGCGTCCGGAAGCCCCGCGGATCTCTACTGACCGAGAAGGCCGGCGTCGGACGCGCGCATGACCGCTTCGGACCTGGACGCGGCGCCGAGCTTCCGGTAGACGGCGTGCGCCTGCGTCTTGACGGTGTTCGCGGACACGCCCAGCTGCGCCGCGATCTCACGAAACGATCGATGACTCGGCAAGAACCTGAGGATGCGCAGCTCGGCGATCGTCAGCGACGAGGGTCCCGCCAGGCTGGTCTCCGCGAGCTCGTCCATGTACGACCACGCGTCGTCGAACCAACGCTCGAAGATCACGGCGCCGGAGATCCTGCGCGCGAGACGCGACGCCTCGGCGAGCAGCGTGCGCGCGCCGACGACGTCGGCCAGCCACAGCGACGCGTGGGCGAGCAGGATCCGCGCCTCGGCGCCGTACCACGGGATGAAGTCGCCCAGCTCGGTCAGGAGATCGATGCCGCGGCGGAGATCGCGCTTGGCCTCGTCCGCGCGTCCCTGATGCGCGCGCGTGGCCGCCGATGCCGCGAAGGCAAGGGCGCACAGCGGATACTCGGCGAGGCCGCGCTCCTCGATCACCTCTCCGGCCCGGTCGGTGAGCTCCGCCGCCGACTCCCAATCCTGATGCTCGACGGCGATCATCGCGGCCTGCGCGAGGCACAGCGACATCACGACCGGCGCGCTCGCGGCGCTCAGGTCCGCGCCTTCGTCGAGCAGCGGCTGGGCGCCGGCGTGGTCTGCGCTCAGATGAAGCGCGGTCCCGCGCAGGAGCAGTGAGATCGGGCGCCAGGGACTGTCGGGCGGCTCGAGCTCGCACACGCGCTCGGCCGCCTCGCCCATCGCGCGGACGCCGAATCGCCCGACCATCGCTTCGATGCCGGCGAGCCCGGCGTTCAGCGATCCAGGCGCGCGAGCACTCCCGTCGCGGTCTGCAACCGCGGCCGCGGCGACGGCGAGGTGGCGTGCCTCCGCCGCGTTCCCCGCCGCCAGGAAGCTGTGCGCGGCCGCGAGGGCCAGCGGCGCGTAGCCGGCAAGTTCGTCGCGGCTGAAACTGGTCAGCCATTGCTGGACGATCCCGTTGCGTCCCTGGGTCACGTAGGCGACGATGCCGCCCCACAGCAGATCACCGGTTCGCAGGAGATCGTGCGCGTGGACGGCATGGGCAATCGCGCGGTCGGTGTCTCCACGGGCCTCGTACCACGAGCTCGCACGGTCGTGGAGGCCCTGCACGAGCTCTGGGGCCGACCGACGCAGCTCCGCACCCAGCGTGTCTCGGAACAGACCGTGCCATCGGTACCGCTCGTGCGCCGGGTCGACCGGGCGGAGCAGCGGGCTGGCCTCCTCCAGGCGTCCCAGCAGGCGCGCGGACCCTCGACGATCGAGGATCGCATCGCACAGCGGCCCCGAAAGCTCCTCGAGCACCGAGGTCCGTACCGCGAACTCGGTCAGATCGGGCGGGAGCACCGACAGGACCTCGTCGCGGAAGTATTCCGCGAGTCGGTGATCGTCTCCGCGCAGGCGGCTGATCGCCCCGCCGACGTCGTCCTGCTCGCCGACGGAGAGCGCCCCGAGGTACAGGCCGACGGGCCAGCCCTCGGTCCTCCGCACCAGCGCCTGGACCGCGGTGAAGTCGAGCTCGAGTCCGGCGTGCCGCAGCAGCGTCGAGGCATCGGCCGGCCGCATCTCGAGATCGTTCACGCGAACCTCGACCAGCGCGCGCCGTGCCCGCAGCCGCCCGAGCGGAAGCGGGGGCTCGCTCCGGGAGCTGAGCGCGAGCATCGCGCCGGCCGGCAGCTCCGCGGTCACCACATCCACGAGGTCACGCAGCACCCCGGGCGGCGTCAAATGGGCGTCGTCGAGGACGAGCACGACGCCACCGTCGTTCTCGGCGCCGTCCAGGATCGACCTCAGGCTCGCCTCGAGGTCATCCGAGCCCAGCGCGGCCGGATCGAGCCACACGAACGGACGGCGGTCGTGTCGGGCCCACTCCTCGAGCAGGCTCGATTTGCCGTACCCCGGCGGCGCGACGATCACCGCGAGCATCGCGTCGGGTGCCCTCGCGAGGCGCCGGACCAGCGCGGCGCGCCTGACCAGACCCTGCGGGGCTCTGCTCGCCCATGGCCCATGCGCGAGCGTTCCCTTGGCGCGGGCGGTCGGGACCTCCGCCGGCGATCGGCGGCGGGCTGCTGGCGCTGCGGCTGGTGTCATCGCTCTCGTGGCATGGCCGAGCAGCAGGCGCCGCTCGTGCCAGAAAGAACCTCTCGCAGCGGCGGACCCGAGACAAGGAGGTCCACCCCCGTGTTCACGGAGGCCCGCACCACGGTCGGCGTTCACGCGCGCAGGCCCGGTCGCGCGCCGGCCGGGGGTGCCCGCATCACCCGTATCGGACGATGAAGACGACCAGATCACGACTAGGGTCGCCCGTGTGGATGAAACGGAACGCCTCCTCCGCCGGCTCGCGCTCAACGATGAGGAATCCGTCGGGATGGTTCTCGCGAGCGGCTCGGAGGCCGCCGGCAGCGCCGCTCTGCGACCGAAGGTCGACCTGCTCGTCCAGCTGGGCGCGCTGCTGGCCCTCGGCGCCGCGACCAGCTCTTTGCGAGCAACCGTGGATCGCGCGATCGAGGCGGGCGCGACCGAGTCCGAGATCGTCGGGGTGCTGATTGCCGTTGCTCCCGCGGTGGGCCTCGCGCGAGTCGTCTCGACGGCGCCCCGGCTGGCGGTGGCGATCGGCTACGACCTCGAGTCCGACGAGTGAGGTACAGCCGGCTCCACGGCCGACCGCGCCTCAGCAGCGTCGCGCGCCCAGCGCTCCGGCCGTGACGTCGGCGATCATCGCTCCGAGGAGCGCGCCGGCGAGGACGTCGCCGGGGTAGTGGACGCCGGTGTGTACGCGCGAGTAGGCCACCAGCGCCGCCAGCACGTGTAGGGGGACCCCGGCCGCGGGCAGCACGCTCCCGACGCCGCCGGCGAACGCGACCGCGGCGGCAGTGTGCCCAGACGGGAACGAGCGCGACGCCGGCATCTGGACCTGACGGGCCTCGGGAACCTCCTCCGCGGCCCGGTCCGGGCGCGAACGGCGCCCGAGCGGCTTGACCACGAGATTGACGAACGCTGACGTGGCCGCCACCGAGGCCAGCCCGACCGCGGCCGCCCGGCGACCCTTCGTTCCCCCGGCCACCGCGAGCAACGCGCCCGATGCGATCGAGAGCCGCGAGTAGTCGGCCGCGCTCGACAGCCGCCGCATCGCCTGGTCGAGTCGCGGCGTCGGGGTGGCGGCGACCGCGCCATACACGGCGAGATCGATGCGCTCCGCCTCTTCCAGCCACGACACGGCCCGGACGATCCCATCGGTGCCCCCGCCGCGCATCGCCCGGATCGGATGACGGCGCGTCGCACCCGGCGGCGTCGCCTCCGATCAGGCCGCGGGTCTGACCGGAAGGTCGAACTCGTCGGCGGGGAACGAGCTGTCGGCGATCAGCAGCCCGACGAGCACCCCGGCGAGCATCGACACGAGGGTCGTCGCCTCGATCACCGGAACGCCCCTGACCGGCACGAGCTCACGGAGCGAGTGCTGGAGCACCTCGCGCATCCCAGCGTCGATGCCGAGCGCCTCGTAAACCGCCTCGAAGCTAGCGGCGGCCTCTTGCTGGCCGCGCAATCGGTTGAGCAAGAACAGGTCGTGCGCGCGCTCGCAGCCGTCGCGAAGCGCGTCCTGAGATATCTGGATCACCTGGATAGACCTCGGACGCGCGAAGTCTTACCCTGGAAATCGGGGGTCTAAGCACCGTGCCTGAACGGCCCTTCACAGGGTCGTGCGCTCGCCCGGGGCCAGCAGCCGCACCTCGACCGCGGGCGCATAACGCTTGGTGAGCTCGGCGAACTCGCGCGCGGGCCGCCGGGGGTCGGCCGCGCGCCGCGCGGGCCGGGCCAACGCGAACGTCCCCCAGTGGATCGGGATCGCGACCGCGGGCGCGATCAGTGCCGCCGCCTCGGCGGCACTCGCCGGGTCGAGATGGCCGGCGCCGACGCGAGCGCCCCACCCCCACACCGGCAGCAGCGCGACGTCGACCGTCCCCCGCAGCTCAGCCATCCCGACGAACAGATCGGTGTCGCCCGCGAAGTACACCGAGCTCGACCCGCGGATCACGTATCCGACCGGTTCGGCGACGGGCCCGAACGGCCGGCGTCGGGGGTCGTGCACCGCCGCCGTCGCCGAGATGCGCAATCCCCCCACTCCGAGCTCCCCTCTCGGGACGAGCTCGCGGACGTCCCGTAGCCCCTTGCCGGTCAACCACTCGCGCGCGGGATACGGAGCCAGCACCGGGCCCGAGCGGTCGAGCGCCCGCAGCGTGGGGATGTCGGTGTGGTCTGCATGCAGATGCGAGAGCAACACGCAGTCGACCGGCCCGGCCATGTCCACATCGGGGACGATCCGCACCAGCGGCCCGACCCGGTCGCGCAGCACGGGATCGGTGATCAGCCGCACGCCGTCGATCTCGATCAGTACCGTGGCATGCCCGAGCCAGGTGATCGCAAGGCCGCTCGGTGCCGCGACCACGTCCAGCTTGCGAGAGGCCGGAAAGCTCATCGCGCACGAATCGCATCGCAGCCGCCGGCGATCGGCATCGTCCGATCAGGGTGACGAGGGTGTCCCCGAGACCGACGGGATCCCCGGCACGACGCGCGCCCGGGAGCCCAACTGTGGTGCGCGCCTGCCGTGCCGTGAGAGGCACGCGCCCTTGTGGACGGGTGTTCACGCGAGCACGATTGGTGATCCATGGGTCAATAGAGGACACTTGGGAGTGGAGAAGATGAGCAGCGGGGTCAAGCCAGCCGCCCGCCGAGCGAGCGAAGAGGTCTCCCGACAGGTCCGTGTCGCGGTGGCCGAGGACTCTTACGTGATCCGCGAGTTCCTGACCGCGACGCTCAGCGCGGCCTCCGGGATCGAGCTGGTCGCGGTCTGCACGAACGGCAAGGAGCTCCAGACGGCGATCGACACATGGGACCCCGACGTCGTCCTGACCGACATCCGGATGCCCCCGTCGGGAGCCGAGGAGGGCATCCGGATCGCGGCAGGCCTGCGGGAGACGCATCCTGACATCGGCGTGGTCGTGCTCAGCCAGTACGCGGAGCCCGCCTACGCGCTCAGCCTGCTCGAGCACGGCACGGGCGGCCGCGCGTATCTCCTGAAGGAGCGGATCCGCAACAAGGAGCAGCTGCTCGACGCGATCCGGGCGGTCGCGCGGGGAGGCTCGGTGATCGACCCGATCATCGTCGACGTGCTGATCGAGGCCCGGTCACGGGCCTCGAAGTCGCAGCTGTCGCAGCTGACGTCGAGGGAGCGCGAGCTGCTGGCCGAGATCGCCGCGGGGAAGAGCAACAGCGCGATCGCCGAGTCGCTCGTGCTCACCAAGCGTGCGGTCGAGAAGCACGTGAACTCGATCTTCTCCAAGCTCAACCTGCCCGAGACCCAGGACGTGAGCCGTCGCGTCAAGGCAACGCTGATCTTCCTCTCCGAAGAGGGACCCGACGGCTCCTGATCAACCGCGATGAGCTGGGCCTCTGGGGGTGCCCGCACCCCAATCGTGAGGGTGTTCACACCACACCTTCAAAGCCGCCGGAAACGCCCGATGGAAGCGGTAACTTTCCGGACGTTCGTCGAGCGACTCCAGCCGCGGAAGTCGGTGCGCCGTGACGCAATCGTCGGTTCAGCCTTGGGATGAGGGCAGGCAACCCAGGAAGCACATCCGGGTCGTGATCGGTGAGGACACGTTCCTCATGCGCGAGGCTCTGGAGCGGATCGTGTCCGGCTTCGACCACGTCGAAGCCGTAGCGTTCTGCGGCGATCGTGCGTCGTTGACCGACGCGATCCAGCGGGAGCGTCCCGATGCGGTGCTGACCGACATCCGCATGCCGCCAACCGGGACCGACGAGGGGATTCAAGTCGCGCGCGAGCTACGCGTCAGCGATCCCGACATCGGCGTGGTGATCCTCAGTCAGTTCGCCGACCCCAGCTACGTGCTCGGCTTCCTGGACTCCGGGAGCGCCCGCCGCGCCTACCTGCTCAAGGAGCGGGTGAGCGAGCCCCAGCAGCTGGTGGCGGCGATCGAGGCGGTCGTCGCCGGCGGATCGGTTATCGATCCCAAGGTGGTCGAGGTGCTCGTCCAGGCCCGTAGCGCCGGGGCGAGATCGCCGCTGGCCTCGCTGACCCGGCGCGAGCACGATGTGCTCGCGGAGCTGGCTCAGGGCAAGAGCAACGCGGCCATCGCCGAGTCGCTGGTCCTGACCAAGCGCGCGGTCGAGAAGCACATCAACGCGATCTTCACCAAGCTCGAGCTCGACAGCCCCGACGACGTCAGCCGCCGGGTGAAGGCGGCGCTGATGTTCCTGGCCAGCGGGAACAGCCCGGACCCGGGGAGCTATTGACTGGCGGACCGCCCCACTACGAGGCGGCGCGCAGAGGGATCTCGGCGGTGATCCGGGTTCCGCGGCCGGGCTCGCTGTTCAGGACGAAGCGGCCGCCGGTGGCCTCGACCCGGTCACGCAGGCCCTGGAGCCCGCGGTGGCTGCGCTCGTGCGCACCGCCGACGCCGTCGTCCTCGATCTCGACCACGAGGCAGGGCTCGCTCAGACGAGCGCGGATCCGGATCGCCGACGCCTGGGCGTGCCGCTCCGCGTTCGTGACCGCTTCGCGAATGAGATAGAACGCGGTCGCCTCCGTGGTCTCGTCGAGCCGGACCTGGGGAAGCTCGACCAGCTCGATCGACGTCACCGACCTGGCCGCGACGTCTTCGACCGCGCTCGCGAGACCGAACTGCCGGAGCGCCGCCGGCTGGATCCCCTGCACCAGCTCGCGGAGCTCGTCGATCGCGACCATCAGCTCTCCGTGGGCGGCGTCGAACGAGGCGGGCGCGGTCTTTGGATCTGCGCGCGCGTCGTGCGCCGCCAGCCCGAGCCGCGCCGCCAGCACGACCAGGCGCCCCTGGGCGCCGTCGTGGAGGTTGCGCTCGAGCCGTCGCCGTTCCTCGTCCGCGGCGAGCACGATCCGGGTTCGCGACGCGCGCACGCTCTCGGCGAGCTGCTCGCGCTCGGACGCCAGCGCGGCCACCGCGAGCGTGGCCAGCGCGGCCACCGCCAGGTAGATCTGCGTGGCCGGAACGCTGTCGGCGCCGTTGACCATGAACGGCCCGGGAAAGTCGGTCGCGCCCCAGATCGTGAACGCGGCGCTGATCGCCATCGCGATCGTCGCGCCGCGTGGGCCGAACCGGAACCCGGCCCAGATCAGGACCGGGAAGGCCAGGTAGGCCGACGGGCCGCCCACCTGCGCGGCAACCGTACTGACGCCGATCAGCGTCGCCAGCAACAGCGCCGCCTCGAGCCGGTGCCCGCGCAGCCAGGCGTGTGGCGACGGGCTGCTGAAGGCGAGCACGAGCGGCAACACGATCGCGGCGCCGCAGAAGTCGCCGAGCCACCACGTGCGCGACACCCGTAGGACCCCGTCGAACGAGATCACATGATGGACGGCGAGCGACAGCGGTCCGATCACCGCGCTGACCGCGGTCGCAGCCGTGAGCGCGGCGAACACGCCGGCCACGCCGGATGCGGTATCAAGCGGGGCCCGCGGCGACACGAACTGGCGCAGCAGGGCCGCGCCGATCACAACCTCGAGCAGGTTGCCGAAGCTCTGACCCACCGCGGCGCCCACGGGCAGCGCCGCGTAGTTGTTGACAAGCAGATCCCCGATCACCACGGCGGGCCACAACCGCAGCCCGAACCGGTACAGCCCGGCGATCCCGACCCCAACCGGGAGCCAGACGATCGCCGCCACCGGGCCCGCGAACCGGAACGCGTAGCCGATGTGGGCAGCGAGGTAATAGGCGGCGATCAGGATCGCGAACTGGGCACCATACGTGTGTCGAAGGTCCCAGCCCGGCACCGACAGGCCACCGCGTACCAGCACGCGATCCGTGGCGGCACGACGCGTGGGCCCCCGGAACGCGACGCCGGCCATAGCCTCCTTACGGATCACTGACATGACTTCCGGATTCGGTTCGAATGCGCGAACCCAATCTTCGCGAGCAGGGCCACCAAAATCAACCACCGGAGGCATCGGCCGACACCCGGTGGTCACCGGCCGCACACCTCGGGCCCGGGCGCGCACGCGTTGCCGTCCATTCCTGCTCAAAGAGAACGATTGCATCGAGAAATCTCGATGGATCGGCTCGGAATCGATCATCCGTGGACCGCGGCGGCGAACAAGGGGTCGAACATTCGTCCAGTTTTGGATCCGGTTTGTTGAGCCGTGGGTAGCGAAAACGGCGGAGAGGCTGGTTATGTCAGTCGATGCCCGAGTTGAGGGAGGGTGCATCACCCGCGGCGGCGGCCGCGGGGTGGCAGGTCCCGGCCCAGGCGAACGAGCGCGCGACGTCAGGCAGGACGTCGCGCCGCTCGTTCAGGCGGCCCGCGCCGTCCGCGCGAGCTCCGGGCCCGCCGCGCGATGAGCGTGCTCGTCTACGGGATCGTCGACGCCGACGGCACCGCGGTCGCCGGGACGGGACTCGAGCAGCGGCCGCTCCGCGCGGTCACCGACGGACCGCTGTGCGCGATCGTCACCGATCACGACGGTCCGGGCCCCGCCACGGACACCGCGGCTCGCCGCGACTACGAGCGAACCGTCCAGCGACTGATGGATGGCCGCGCGATCCTGCCGGCGCAGTTCGGCCGCGTGCTCGCCGACGACGGAGCGGTGCGCGCGATGCTGCGCCCGCGGCGGCGGGATCTGCTCGCAAAGCTGGACGGGGTTCGCGGAGCCGTGGAGCTCGGCCTCCACGCGCGCTGGCGCGACGCCCCCGGCGCCGCCCCCGATCCGAGGTCGGAGTCCGGCGCCGCGTACCTGCGCCACCGCCTCGAGACGCGCCAGAGCGCGCGCCGGCTCGCCAGCGACCTCGATCCGCTCACGGCCCTATCGCGCAGCATCCGGCGGGCGCTCAGTCCCCGCCGGGACCTGCCCGTGCTCGACGCCTATCTCGTCGACCGGGCACGCGTGGGCGAGTTCGTCGCGCTCGTCGCGGAGCTCGGCGACTGCCTCGACGGAGTCGAGCTGGTGTGCACGGGCCCGTGCCCGCCCTACAGCTTCGCCGAAGGTGGGGTCATCCGCTCGACCGCGTGATCGCGGCCGATCAGCACCTCGGCGACGATCGACGGCGGGAACAGGCCGTGCTCGACGACACCCGGTTGCGTCGAGAGCCAGGTCGCGAGCTCCTCGGGGTCGTCGAACTCCGCCAGGTAGTCTGCGATCACACCGCCGTCGGGACTGTGGGGCACGTCCCGGAGGCGCGCCGGCTGCACGCGCGCGAACGTCGAGGCGAGCCCGAACTCGGCCAGCTCGAGCGGGACCGGTGGCGTCAGCCGCTCGACCACCTTGTTCGAGGAGACGATCACGATGAATCGATCCGCCGCGGCGGCGACCGCCTTCTCACGCGTGTGGGCGGCGCCTCCGCCTTTGATCAGCCAGCCCGCCGGGTCGACCTGTTCGGCGCCGTCGATCGTCATGTCGAGCCGCGTCGGCGCCTCGAGCCCGGCGAACGACACGACCTCGATCCCGAGCGCCCGCGCCGCCTGGGAGGTGGCCGGCGACGTCGCCACGCACGTGATGTCGAGCCGACGGGCCGCCAGCGGCGGCAGCAGGTACGCCGCGGTGGAGCCCGTACCGAGGCCGACCATCATGCCGTCCTGCACCAGCTGCGCCGCCGCCTCGGCGGCGAGCTGCTTCTCGCGCTCGGTCTTGTCGGTGGCGGTCAGCTCGAGGCCTTCTCGCGGTGCCCGCCGAACATCATCCGCATCGCGGACAGCACCTTGTTGGCGTAGTCGTCGAGCCCGCGCGAGGCGAACCGCGAGTACAGCGCGGTCGTGAGCACCGGCGCCGGCACGCCCTCGTCGATCGCCGCCAGCGACGTCCAGCGCCCCTCGCCCGAGTCCGACACCCGGCCGGAGAAGCCGTCCAGCGAGGGAGACTCGAGCAGCGCCTCCGCGGTGAGGTCGAGCAGCCACGAGGCGATGACGCTCCCACGGCGCCACACCTCGGTGACCTCGGCGGTGTCGATGTCGTACTGGTAGTACTCGGGATGCTCCATCGGCGCGGTCTCGGCGTCCGACTCCTGGACGCGCGTGCCCGCATTGGCGTTCGCGATGATGTTCAGCCCCTCGGCGTACGCGGCCATGATCCCGTACTCGATCCCGTTGTGGACCATCTTCACGAAGTGCCCGGCGCCGTTGGCCCCGCAGTGAAGGAAGCCGGCCTCCGATGGGCTGGGCGTGCCGGAGCGGCCCGGCGTTCGGTCTGCCGCGCCGATGCCGGGCGCGATCGAGCCGAACAGCGGATACAGCCGCTCGACGACCTCGTCCTCTCCGCCGATCATCAGGCAGAAGCCGCGTTCGAGCCCATACACGCCCCCGCTCGTGCCGACGTCGACGTGGTGAATTCCCTTCTCGCGGAGCTCTGCCGCGTGCCGGATGTCGTCGTGGTAGTGGGTGTTTCCCCCGTCGATGATGACGTCGCCCGGCTCGAACACCTCCGCCACGGCGCGGATCGTCTGCGAGGTGATCTCGCCTGCCGGAACCATCACCCAGGCCGTCCGCGGCTTCTCGAGCTTGGACGCGAACTGCTCGAGCGAGTTCGCCCCGCCGATCCCCTCGCCCTCGAGCGCCTTGACCGCGTCAGCGTTGCGGTCGTACCCGACGCAGCGGTGTCCGTCGCGCGTCAGGCGCCGGACGAGGCCGGAACCCATCCGCCCGAGTCCGACCATTCCCAGTTGCATCGGCTTGTCCGTAGGCATGTGATTCGCTCTCCTGGCTGTCGGTGCTTGTCAGATTCAGCGCATCGCGCGGTAACGGCGGATCAGCGCGTTGGTCGAGCTGTCGTGACCGAGATCGGGGTCGGCGGCGCTCTCGAGCTCGGGGATGATCCGCACCGCCAGCGCCTTGCCGAGCTCGACGCCCCACTGGTCGAACGAGTCGAGCTCCCACACCACCCCTTGTGTGAACACGCTGTGCTCGTACAGCGCCACCAGGCTGCCGAGCGTCCGCGGGGTGAGCTGCTCGGCGAGGATCGTGTTCGTCGGCCGGTTGCCCTCCATCACCCGGTGCGCGACGACGTGCTCGGGCGTGCCCTCGGCGCGGACCTCCTCCTCGGTCTTGCCGAACGCGAGCGCCTCGGCCTGGGCGAACACGTTCGACATCAGCAGGTCGTGGTGGTCGCGCACAGGGTTCAGGTTCTTGGCGAAGCCGATCAGGTCGACCGGGATCAGCTTCGTGCCCTGGTGGATCAGCTGATAGAAGCTGTGCTGCCCGTTGGTCCCGGGCTCGCCCCAGAAGACCGCGCCGGTCTCGTAGTCGACGTGCCGGCCGGCGAGCGTGACGTGCTTGCCGTTCGATTCCATCGTCAGCTGCTGCAGGTACGCCGGGAACCGCTTCAGGTACTGGCTGTAGGGCATGACCCCGACCGTCTGGGCGCCGAAGAAGTCGCCGTACCAGACCGCGAGCAGCCCCATCAGCATCGGAAGGTTCTGCGCGAACGGGGCGCTGCGGAAGTGCTCGTCGACCTCGTGGAAGCCGGCCAGCATCTCGTGGAAGCCCGCGGGGCCGATCGCGAGCATGGTCGAGAGCCCGACCGCCGCGTCCATCGAGTAGCGGCCGCCGACCCACTCCCAGAACCCGAACATGTTGTCGGTGTCGATCCCGAACTCCCTCACCTTCTCGGCGCTCGTCGATACGGCCACGAAATGCTTGGCGATCGCCTCCTCGTCCTTCAGCGCCGCCAGCGACCACTCGCGGGCGGACCGCGCGTTCGTCATCGTCTCGAGCGTCGTGAACGTCTTCGAGCAGATGATGAACAGCGTCTCCGCCGGGTCCAGGTCGCGGGTCGCCTCGACGATGTCGGTCGAGTCGACGTTCGAGACGAACCGGAACGTCATCTCGCGGTCGGTGTAGTGGCGCAGCGCCTCGTACGCCATCACCGGCCCGAGGTCCGAGCCGCCGATGCCGATGTTGACGACGTTCCGGATCGGCCTGTCGGTGTGACCGCGCCACTCCCCGGCGCGCACCCGGTCCGAGAACGCCGCCATCCGGTCGAGCACCTCGTGCACCTGCTTGACCACGTCGACGCCGTCGACGATCAGCGAGGCGCTCTTCGGCATCCTGAGCGCGACGTGGAGCACCGAGCGGTCCTCGGACACGTTGATCCGCTCGCCGGTGAACATCGCCTCGATCCGGTCCACGAGCCCCGATTGCTCGGCCAGCGCCGCCAGCAGCTCGACGGTCTCCTCGGTGATCCGGTTCTTCGAGTAATCCAGGTACAGGCCCGCGGCCTCGGCGACCAGGCGCTCCCCGCGGGTATCGTCGGCCGCGAACAGCTCGCGCAGGTGCTTGTCGCGCAGCTCCCCGTGATGCTTCTCGAGCGCCTTCCATGCGGGACGCTCTGTAAGGGTGCGAACGCTCGGCATTACACGCGTGCTCATCGTGCCTCCGGGAGTCGGTGCGGCGATGGGCTCGGTCCGGCGCCCGCCGCCGATCGGTGTCTGCCGCGGATCCTGACAGAGACACCCCGTCCCCGGGGCGTTGTGTCGTCGAGGCGCCCGCCCGGCGCTCAGCGCGTCCGGCGCCGCCGGCTCGGTCGCCGCGGCGCGCCGCCGGCGTCGGCCATCGCGCGCTCGAGCAGGTCCGGGCGGTACGCGGGGTCGAGCAGCTCGGAGACCTCGAACCCGGTCCGGGCCAGATGCGAGGCCAGCAGGCCGGCGCTCCGGTCGCGGTCCTCGGACTTGCACGCGTCGAGGATCTCGCGATGGCTCGCGGTAGCCCACGCGCTCGGACCGTGGCCGATGTGCAGCCGCCGGTAACGCTCGGCGTGGTCGAACAGCTGCCCGAGCATGTCGTTGACGCGCTGGCCGGCGGGCGCGGTCAGCGCGCGATGGAACTGGCTGTGCGGCACGACCCACCGGCGGTAGTCCTTGACCGCGGCGTAGTGCGCCATCTCCGCCATGTGGCCCTCCAGCCGCGCGAGGTCCTCCGGCGTCATGCGCGGCACCGACAGGCGCAGCGCCTCGGCCTCGAGCGTCACCCGCATCACGTACAGCTGCTCGAGATCGGACGGCGTCATCGGCGCCACCCGCACCCGCCGGTTCGGCTCGGCTTCGACGAGTCCCTCGCCCTGCAGCATCCGCAGCGCCTCCCGCAGCGGCGTACGGCTGATCCCGAGCTCCTCGGCGAGCGCGACCTGGGACATCACCGCCCCGGGCGCGAGGCCGCCGTCGAGGATCGCGTTGCGGACGCGCTCGTAGACGTCTTCGGTGTTCTGGCCGTTCTCGCTCATCGCTGTTCTCCCTCTTACGCCCCGAGCATGCTGTAGCCGCCGTCGGCGATCATGTAGGAGCCTGTGATGTGGTGGGCTTCGTCGCTGGCAAGGAACAGGGCCGCGCCGGTCATCTCCTCGGGCCCGGGGATCCGGCCGGTGGGCGTGCCCTCTAAGACGACCTCGCGGCGCCCAGCCTTCCACTCTGGCCTCGCCAGCAGCGCTTCGGTCTCCATGAAGCCGGGCGCGAATGTGTTCACGCGAACCTGCGGCGCCAGCGCCTTGGCGTACGACTTGGTGATCCCGAGCAGGCCGTACTTCCCAGCCGCGTACTGCGGGGCCCGCGGGCTGCCGCGGACGATCACGGTCGAGCCGACGTTGACGATCGACCCGCTTCCCCGCTCCACCATCCGTTGCCCGAACTCGTGCACCATCAGCATCGTCCCCTTGATGTCCACCGCGAGCACGTGGTCGATCGCCTCCTCGGTGACCTCCTGCCACGATGCCTGGCCGGACGCCATGTCGCCGACGTTGTTGAGCAGTACGTCGACGCCGCCGTTCTCCTCGAACGCCCACGCGGCCATCCGCTGGATGTCCGCCCACGAGGTGATGTCACCCTGCACGAGGTGGGCCTCGGCGCCGGCATCGCGCACCCGTTCGGCGGTCCGCGCGGCGCCCTCGGCCGAGCTGCGGTAGTGGATCAGCACCTTCGCCGCGCCCTCATCGGCCGCCCGGGCGGCCAGCGCGGCGCCGAAACCGGTGCCTGCCCCGGTGACCATGAAGCTCCGTCCCTCGAACCTGCGCAGCATCTCCGTACCCGATTTCTAGACGATCGTGCGGCCGCCGTCCACGTAAAGGACCTGGCCCGTGATGAAGCTCGCGTGCGGCGAGCAGAGGAACAGCACCGGGCCGACGACTTCCTCGAGCCGCCCGAACCGCGCAGCCGGGATCAGCTCGATGAGGGCCTGTCTCCGGTCCGGGTTGGCCGCCAGGTAGTCGCGCGTGAGCGCGGTGTCCATGTAACCGGGCGCGACTGCGTTCGCGGTCACGCCGTCGGACGCGTACTCGTGCGCGATCACCCGCATCAGCTGGTTGATCGCCCCCTTGCTCGCCGCGTACGGGCCGTGATGCCTGTGACCGCTGCGACCCGCCACCGAGGAGAAGAACACGATTCGCCCGTTACCCTGGGCGCGCATGCCATGGGCGGCCTCCGTCGCGGTGTGGAACGCGCTCGTCAGGTTGACGGCGATGATCCGGTCCCAGTCGCCGGCGTCGTACTGCTCGATCGGCCTGCGGTCGTTGATCCCGGCGCAGTGGATGAACACGTCGAGGCCGCCGAGCTCGTCACGGGTGCCGGCGACCGCGGCGCGGGCGGCGCCGGAATCGGTGAGGTCCGCGGTGCGAACGGCGGCGATCGGCGTCTCGATGCCGTCGATGGCCGCCTGATCGACGTCGATCACCGCCACCGCGGCTCCGTGCTCGGCGAAGCCGTCGACGAGGGCGCGGCCGATCGTCCCGCCACCGCCGGCGATCACCACGCGCTGGCCGTCCAGCCCGAGCCAGTCAGACACCCGGGGTCGACTCCCGGTGCGTGAACACGTTCAGCGTGACCGCACCGCCGCCGCTGTGCGGGACGGTCGCCGAGTGCGGCGTGCCCCCCGGCAGCGCCGCCAGCTGGCCGGCGTCGAGGTGAACGGGCTCGCCGGCAACGACGAAGTCGATCGCGCCCTCGAGCACGGTCGTGATCTGATCTTGCGGGTGGTGGTGCTCCTCCCAGCTCGACCCCGCCCCGTACCGATACAGCGTCGCGGTGAGCTGCGGCGTGTGGACCGTGGCGCCGAAGATGCCGGGCCGGACCTCGGTGAACTCCTGCTGTTGCCAATCGATCTTTGTTGCCTCCACGTTCTTGAATGATTGCATACAGTTTTGCAATTCGTCTACAGTAACCAGCTCCGCTCGACTCCGGTGACGAGTTCGACGATCGCCTCGTTGAGCGGCGTCGGCACGCCACACGCTCGTCCGGCTCCAACCACCCCGCCGTTGAGCTGGGCGATCTCGGTGGGCCGCTGCGCGATCACGTCCTGGAGCATGCTCGGCCGGTGGCCGTAGTTCTCGTGGCCGAGACGCTCGACGAGCTCGACCGGATCCTCCTCGAGCGATATCCCGAGCGCGCCGGCAACCGCGCGCCCCTCCTGGATGACCGCTTCGAGCAGGCGCCGGGTCGGGGCGTGGTCGACCAGCTGCCCATGGGTCAGACCGGTGAGCGCTGACAGCGGGTTCGTCGCACAGTTGAACAGCAGCTTCGTCCATTGGGCTCCACGCACGTCGTCGAGCCCGAGCGCGTCCAGCCCGCTCCGCGCGAGCAGCTCGGCCAGGTACCGGACCTCCGCGAGCGGCGCCGGGCTCGGCTCGAACGGCCCGATCCACGTGAGCCCGTGGCCGTCGCTCTCGATCATTCCGGGGCCGGCGACGCGCGACGCCGGCAACGTCACCCCGCGCATGACGCGCGTCACGTGGCCCGCGATCAGCTCCTCGTTGCCGATCCCGTTCTGGACGCTGCAAACCGAGCCGCCGTCTGCGAACACCGGCGCGGCCGCGACGATCGCTGGCTCGGTGACCGTTCCTTTGGTGGCGACGATCCCGAAGCGGCAGCGCGGGATGTCGGCCGGGTCGGTGCGCGCGTTGACGTTCGCGACGAGCTCGGTCCGGCCCTTCAAGCGCAGGCCGTCGCGGTTGATCGCGTCGACGTGGCCCTGGTCGCGGTCGTACGCCCACATCTCGACGTCGGCGAGTTGCGCGAGGTGTGCGGCGAACAGCCCGCCGATCGCGCCACAGCCGACGACGCAGATCCTCACGCCAGGACCGCCTCGGCGATCTCCTGGCAGACGTCGGCGCCAGGCCCCCCGATCCCGAGCCCGGCGACGACGCGATCGCCGTCGCGGACCGGCATCCCCCCGGCCACCGCCAGCACCGGGTACGGGAGCACCGGCGTCACCGCCGGATCGATCTCCCGGCTCGGACGCTGGAAGGTGGCGGCGCCGGCGGCCACGGCCTCGGCCACGAACGGCGCCGCCGTGGGCGCTCCGTCCATCGTGTCCTGCTGGATCGGGTCGCCGCGGCCGTCGACGACCGCGACGGCGATGCGGGCTCCGCGCGCGTCCGCCGCGGCGACCGCCCGATCGGCGAGCCCGAGGGCCCACTCGTGCTCGGGCTGGCTCGCCCGAGGCGGGGCGGTGTAGCCGAGCCCGGGCTCGTCGGGCAGCTCCCCGAACGCCTCGCGCCAGCGCTTCTCGTCGTCGCCGTGCTGCCCGTGGTACGGCAATCCCAACGTCCACAGCACGACCAGGTCCTCCGAATTGGCAGGCCTGCCGTCGGCGATCAGCATGCGCGGGTCGATCCCCGGGATGTCGACGAACGGGCCGATCGTGGCGCCCGAGGCGCTGAACCCGCCGACGACGACGTCGCCTGAGTAGATCGGCATCCCGCCCGCACCCGGGAACCTCGCCTCCGGCGAGCACGCTACGAATCCGGCGGCGATCGGCGGCGGGAGCGTGGCCATGCGAAGGTGGTGCTCGGTGCTCGGGATCTGCTGGGTCGCGGATATCCACGCCTTCGAACGCGCGCGCGCCATCCCGCCGGCGCCGCCACGGTCCATGCGCGACGCGCATACGAG
>Ga0335078_10001627_pt1 | contig 33822 bp, 22 predicted proteins | sample Lox_Sample_32_FD_206711 | JGI IMG/M metagenome (GOLD analysis project Ga0335078, IMG submission 206711) | Soil microbial communities from Loxahatchee National Wildlife Refuge, Florida, United States - Lox_Sample_3.2 | ecosystem: Environmental > Terrestrial > Soil > Wetlands | place: USA...
GGCGCATGAATGGGATCTTCGACGAGCAGGTTGCCGCTCGCGTCGACTCCCTTGAAGACTTTCAGGTGCGCGAACTCGGGGATGTATTGCGAGACCGGATCGCCCGGGCGCCACTTTCCTTCTTCCAAGAGAATCATCATGGAGACGCCGGTGAGGGTCTTGGTCATCGAGAAGATGCGGAAGATCGTGTCCTGCGTCATGGGCGTGCCGCTGGCAAGGTCTTTCTTACCGTAGACGTCGACATCAACGATCTTGCCGTGACGCGCAAGCAGAGTGACCACGCCCGGAAGGCGTCCCTCGTCCACTTCCTTGTGCATGCTGGCGTGCAGGCGCTTGAGACGCTCGGAGGAAAAGCCGACGGATTCGGGCTTGGTGACGGAGACGCTGGACGAAGGGGCATTTGCCTGCTGAGCGCCAAGACCCGACGCCAATGAAATGAAGATCAGGCCGGCGAACAGTGTGACTACGAACGGCAAAAGTCTCTGGCGAATCATGCGAGTGTCCTTTCAGAATCGACCGCGGCGAGGATGCCCAGCCCTCGGTGGATTTTTGTAACTCAGGCGACAAAGCGTGTCAACGAAACTGATCAGGGGCACAATCGAGCAGGATGGGTGTGTTCGGAGGAACCAGGACACCTTCGAGGATTGTTGGACGGCGCGGCCCATTATCTCGAGAAGAAGTCATCGAGCACCACGCGCTGCAGGGGAGACGATGCGCAAGGCGACCTGACTTTTGCGAGCAAGATTTCCTGCGGCTGACCGACGATTGGATTTCAGCAGAACTGGCTGCGATTCCCGCCAACCGATCTAAGCGAGAGCCAGGAACTTGATCGCCGAATGCTTCGACCGATCTTTAAATTTCTAAGATTCGGTCGAGGATGCGGTTGGCGACATCGAACTTCGAGAGCTTGGGCAGCGGGATTTCGCGGCCGTCCCGGAGAAAGAGGGTGACGATGTTGGTGTTGCCGTCGAAGCCCGCGCCTTCCTGCGTGACGTCGTTGGCGACGATCATGTCCACGCCCTTGCGAGTGAGCTTACGGCGCGCGTTTTCGGCGATGTCCTCTGTTTCCGCCGCGAAGCCGACGAGAACGCGCGAGCCTTTGTCGCGGCCCAGTTCGGCGAGAATATCCGGCGTGGGCTCAAGCTGCAGCGTGAAAGTGTTCTCGCCGCGCTTGAGTTTTTGCCTGCTCGAAGCAGCGGGGCGATAGTCGGAGACGGCAGCAGCCATGATGATGACGTTGGCATCGCGCGAGCGATCGAGCACCGCCGTGCGCATTTCTTCCGTGGTACGCACAGGAACCCAATCGGTGCCTTCCGGCACAGGAAGGTCGGTCGGCCCGCTCACGAGAATCACGTGCGCGCCGCGGCGAATCGCAGCTTCGGCAAGCGCGTAGCCCATCTTGCCAGACGAGCGATTGGTGAGAAATCGGACGGGATCGATATCCTCGCGAGTTGGGCCAGCGGTGACGAGAATCGTGCGGCCCTCGAGATCGCGGCGAAGACCAAGCACGTCAAAGACTTTTTTCGCGATGGCCTCGGTGGCCGCGAGACGGCCCGCGCCGGTCATGCCGCAGGCGAGATAGCCTTCGTCCGGATTGACGACGTGGACGCCGCGCGCGTGAAGTCTCGCGAGATTCTCCTGCGTGGCCGGATGCTCCCACATGTTGACGTTCATCGCCGGTGCGAGCACGACGGGAGCTTTCGTCGCGACATACAGCGTGGTGAGGAAGTCGTCGGCAATGCCGTTTGCAAAGTGCGCGAGGATATCGGCCGTCGCGGGTGCGACAAGCAGCAGATCGATGCGCTGGGCGACCCCAATATGCTCGATGGCGCTTTCGACGTTCGCGGGCGCGGAGTTCTCGCCGCTGAACATCTCCGTGATGACTTTCTTGCCCGTGAGCGCAGCGAAAGTGAGCGGCGTGATGAATTCCTGCGCGGAACGGGTCATCACGACCTGGACGTCGAGTTTTTCCTGCTGCAGGCGGCGAACGAGCTCAGCGGCCTTGTAAGCCGCCACACCGCCCGTCACGCCTAGCGCGATTTTCATGGCAGGAACACCAAATCACTGCGGCTACTTGCGGCGTTTCGCGTCCGCGTCTTCGCCTTCGGGAACTTCCGGCAATTCGTACTCAAGGTAGCCTTGTTCCAGTTCCTCCTCGGCGATGCGCGTATTTTTACGCGAGCGAGGATTCTCGACCAGCGGACGCGCGCCGATCATCAACTGTCGCGCGCGGCGCGAAACGACGACGACATAGGCAAACTGGCTATCGGGCGGTTCTCTCAACGGAGCCATGGACAAATCAGCCTCCAAAAGTTTTCAGAATCTCGTGAATTCTTTCCTGCTGCTGCGCCACCAGGCAGCGTGCCCCGAGAGCGATCGCCTGCATTTCGCGGCCGGCGCGTTCGAGATCGTCGTTGATAACCACGAAATCGTACTTGCCATAATTCGAAATTTCCTGCCGCGCACGCTCGAGGCGGCGGCGAATCTCGTCTTCCGAATCGAGGCCGCGCTCACGAATACGGCGCTCCAGATCATCGCGGGCGGGGGGCAGGACGAAAATCGCGACGGCGTCAGGCAATTTCTTCTTCGCCTGCAGCGCGCCCTGCACATCGATTTCGAGCACGAGTTCTTTGTTTTGAGCGCGCGCCTCTTCAAGCGATTTCAGCGGCGTCCCATACCAATTTTTTCCAAAGACCTGCGCGTACTCGAGGAATTCGCCCCCAGCCACCATCCGCTGAAACTCAGCCTCGGTGACGAAATTGTACCATTTGCCGGCGCTTTCCGTCTTGCGCGGCGGCCGTGTGGTGCACGAAACCGACAGCATGGTGCCGGGCAGCTCCAGGATTTTCTGAACCAGCGTGGATTTGCCCGATCCGGATGGCCCGGAAACGATCAGAACCAGCGGCTCTGCGGTCATTCGATGTTTTGCACCTGTTCCCGGATTTTCTCGATCTCCGACTTGATTTCCAAGCCGAAGTTGGTGATTTCGAGACCTTCGGCTTCGTGTCCGGGAGTTTTCGAAAGAAGCGTGTTCGCCTCGCGCTGCATTTCCTGGAGCAGAAAGTCGAGCTTCTTGCCGACGTCGGCCGAACCGGTGAGCAGAGCCTCGAACTGGCGGACGTGGCTCGCGAGGCGCGTGATTTCTTCCGAGACGTCGCTGCGCTCGGCGGCGATGGCGGCTTCCTGCACGATGCGCTGCGGCTCGAGTTGCGTTTCGGTGAGCAGCTCCTTCACGCGCGTTTCCAGGCGCTTGGCGAAGGCGGGGCGAGCGCGTTCGGCGAGAACTTCCACTTTTTGCGCGAGGCTGGTGATGTTTGCCAGGCGAGCGAGCATATCGCGGCGCAGCACGTCGCCTTCGTGTTCGCGCATGTGATTGAGTTTGTCCAGCGCTTCGTGGAGGCAGCCCACCATGATTTCCTCGAGCTTCGCGAGCTCTTCATCGAGCGATGTGGCCGCTGGACCGAGGACTCCAGGCAGACGCAGAATCGCGGCCAAATCCGGCTCGGCGTGAATGCCAAATTGTTTACGGAGATCGTTGACCGCTTGGACGTATGCGCTGGCGACTTCGGAGTTGACCCCGATCGAGGCGGGGCCAGCGAGATCGTAGCGGAGCGTGACATCCAGATGTCCGCGCCGGACGCGATCGCGCACGATGTGACGGATGCGCGGTTCCAGCGGTTCGAAGCCCTCCGGCACGCGCACATGCAAGTCGAGGAAGCGATGATTCACGCTGCGCACGCTAATACGCATGCCGAAGCCGTGCTCGACTGACTGCGCCTGGGCGTAACCGGTCATTGACTTAAGGGTCTTCGATGCGGCTTTCGACGCGGGTACGGGAGCGGATTGGGAGTGCGAGACGGACATGGTCACTCGGGACCTGCCGCTCGCGAAACAGGTTCTGCATCGCGGAATTGCATATCGTAGAGGCGCTGGTAGAGGCCATTGCGGATGAGGAGCTCGTCGTGCGTGCCGCGCTCGCGGATCGTGCCGTCATCGAGGACGGCGATCATATCCGCGCGGCGAATCGTCGAAAGGCGATGCGCGATGACGAAGACGGTCCGACCGGTCATCAGATTATTGAGCGCGCGCTGGACGAGCATTTCGGATTCGGAGTCGAGCTCGGAAGTGGCCTCGTCGAGAATCAAGATCGGCGCGTCTTTCAGCAGCGCGCGAGCGATGGCGAGGCGCTGACGCTGGCCGCCGGAAAGACGCTGGCCGCGATCGCCGATCACGGTGTCATACCCGAGCGGCATCTGGGTGATGAAATCATGAGCCAGAGCGGCCTGTGCCGCGGCGACGATTTTTTCCTGCGGCATGTCGGGCTGGCCGTAACAGAGATTGTTGCGGATGGTGTCGTTAAAGAGGATGGTTTCCTGCGTGACGATCGCGATCTGTTGGCGGAGAGAGCGCAAAGTGACGTCATTGATGTTGGTACCGTCGATGCGGACAGCTCCGGATGTGACGCTGTAGAACCGGGGAAGAAGATTAACGAGGGTCGTTTTTCCTGCCCCGCTGGAGCCTACGATTGCGACAACGGAGCCGGCGACCACGTCGAGATCGATATTTCGCAGGATCAGCGGCCCGCCTTCGTAGGCGAAGCTTGCCCGTTCAAATTTCACCGAGCGCGTGGGACGAGGCAGAATTTTCGCGCCGGGCGCTTCCATCACTTCGCGTGGCAGATCGAGATAGGAGAAGACCTGCTTGGACGTGCCAGCGGCCTGCAAGAAGAGCTGGTAGACATTGCCGAGGCGCTTGATGGGCTCATAGGACTTGAAGAGGGCATAGATGAAGACGAAGAAGACGCCCTCGGTCATTCGGTGCCCCTTGATTTCCCCGCGCGCGACCAAGATCACCAACGCGATGACAATCGCACCGAGAAGATCCATCACAGGCGACGTGGCCGCAAACGCCCGGATCCATCGCATATTCTCGTGAAGCAATGTGCGCGCGGCCTGGTGGAATTTCCCGATCTCGAAGCGTTCCATTCCGAAAGCTTTTACCACCCGGTTTCCGGCGGTAGTTTCCTCGAGAATCTGGCTCAGGTCCGCCAGACGTGAGCGGCTTTTCTCGGTAGAGCGGCGAATTTTGCGGCCGAATTTCCCAACAGGCAGCACGACGAGGGGGACCAGGATGGCAGAGCCGAGAGCCATCTTCCAATTCGCGATCATCAGGACCGCGACAAAGGCGACAAGTGAGAAGGCCTGGCGGAAGAATTCGGCGAACCAGTCTGAAAATGCGCTACGCATTTGCTCGATATCGGCAATAACCGCGGACATGACCCGGCCAACGGGATTGTGTTGGAAGAAGCCGATCGGCTGCTGCACGACGTGCGCATAGACCTCGTTGCGCAAATCCGTGACACCGGAGAGCCCTACGTGTTGCACCAGAATACTGCCGAGATATTCGGCGATGCCCTTAATCAGGAAGAACAACACGAGCGCGACGGCAAAGACAGTCCAGACATTGTGGAAATGGTGCGGGACGAATGAATGGAGATCGACTACATGCTGTGTATGGGGCACGCGAAACAAAACGAGCGATTGGACAGACGTATCCGGATTCAGAACGATGTCAACCGCGGGGCGAATCGAAAATGCAACGAGGAATTCGATCGCGCCCATAAAAGCGATCAGCAGAATTCCGAGCGTTAAGCGGGGAACGTAGGGCCGCAAGTAACTGAGCAGCCGTGCTATTTCTTTGCGCGAGTCAGCGCGCGGACCGCCGTCAATGGTGTCGCGTGTCAATTCCGGAGTTCGACTTTCAGGACAACGATCGAGTTTACCGCTCGCCCCTACTGGTGTGACGTTTCTAGCGTATTCATCGGGTGCATGTCTTGCAAGGCGTAATCGCAGCGGGCGTCGGGTAGGAGCAAACGGCGCGGATTCGAAGCTTCTAACCCGAATTGCTAGGACGGGCTTTTGTCAATGTCGCGATGAACGACTTTCGCCGAATAGCCGCGACGCTGGATGGTGCGGCGAATCACTTCGGCGAGAGCGACCGAGCGATGACGCCCGCCGGTGCAACCCACGGCAATGGTGAGATAGCTTTTGCCTTCGCGAATGTAATGCGGGATCAAATAGGCGAGCAGGCTGTCGATCCTGCGCAGGAATTCTCCTGTCTGAGGAAACGAGCGGATGTACCGCGCCACGCGAGCATCCTTGCCGCTGTAAGGACGCAAACGCAGGACAAAATGCGGATTGGGCAGAAAGCGGACGTCGAAAACCAGGTCGGCATCGGCAGGAATGCCGTAGCGAAAACCGAAACTGACCACGGATACCAGGAGCGGGCGCTGACTGGCTTTTTCGAAGCGATCGATGACGAGCTGGCGCAGCTCGTGAACCGTGAATTTCGATGTGTCGATGACGACGTCAGCGATGCGGCGGATGGGCGCCATGCGGCGGCGCTCCTCGCGGATGCCGTCGAGGATCGGATGGCCGTGGCCGAGAGGATGAGGGCGGCGCGTCTCGCTGAAGCGGCGCTGCAGCACCCCATCGCTTGCTTCGATGAATACGAGCGTGGCGCGGTGGTTGTTTTTCAATTCGCGAACGATCGCCGGCAAGCGCTCGATGTTTTCGCCTTCGCGTGCATCAACCAAAACGGCGGCGCGCTCGATTTCGCGGCCCTGGCTGGAGAGCTCAATGAACGTGGGAATCAGCGCGACAGGGAGATTATCGACACAGTAGTAGCCGAGATCTTCAAACGTATTGAGGACAGAGCCTTTACCCGAGCCGGAAAGGCCGGTAAGGATGACGAACTGGCGGGCGTCGCGTTTGCGTTCCGAGCGCGCCACGGCAGCGCGCTAGGCTTTCACCCGGCGGCGGTGCGTGCTGGGGATGCGGAGGTCTTCGCGATATTTTGCGACCGTGCGGCGAGTGACGTGGATGCCTTCATCGCTGAGCTTCTTGGTGATCTGCTCGTCGGTGAGAGGATGCGAAGTGTCTTCCTCTTCGATCATTTGTTTTACGCGGCGCTTGAGTGACTGCAAGGACATTTCGCTGCCCTGCGGACCGTTGACGGATTCGGAGAAGAAGCTGCGAAGTTCGAGAACGCCGCGTGGCGTGTGCACGTATTTATTCGCAACGGCGCGACTGACGGTTGAGGGATGCACGCCGACTTCTTCGGCCACTTCCTTGATCATCATCGGCCGCAGGTGATCGGGGCCGTAATCGAGGAAATCCTTCTGGCGGCGCAAAATTGACTGGCAGACGCGCAGAATCGTGTGCTTGCGCTGCTCGATGTTTTTCATCAGCTGGATTGCGGCAGTAAAGCGCTCTTTCACATAGTTGCGCACGTCACGATCGGCTGCGTCGCGGGAAAGCAGACGGCGATACGTGGGGCTCAGGCGAAGCTGGGGCACGTCGTCGTCGTTCATGAAAACTTGCCACTCGCCGTCTTCCTTGCGGAATTGGACGTCGGGTTCGACGAGGCGCGGCTCAGTTTTGTTGTAGCGAAGGCCGGGCTTGGGATCGAGCCGCTTGATCACGTCGACGGCGCGTTTCACGAGTTCGACAGGGCGATTGAGCGCGCGTGCTACTTCTTTTAGCTGATTATTCTGCAGGAGCTTCAGATGATCCGTGATGATCTGCTGCGCGAGAGTGTTCTGCGGGTCGATCAATTTGATTTGCATGAGCAGGCATTCGGGCAAGTCGCGCGCGCCCACGCCGGGTGGATCGAATTCCTGGACCATGGCCAAGGCTTCTTCCACGTCGTCCATGGAATACTCCCCGGACTGCTGAATTTCGTCGAGCGTAGCGGTCAGATAGCCGTTTTCGTCGAGATTGCCGATGATCGCTTCGGCGATTTTGCGGACTGTCTCGGTACAGATGCTGACGCTCAGCTGCCAATTCAGATGATCGGTAAGGCTGGCAGGAGAAGAGAGAAACTTATCGAATGAAGGCTTCTCAATCTCCTCGTGTTCGCCGCCAGCGGCGCGCTCCGCGCCCGTATCGAGATACTGCGTGAAGAACGAGCCGAAATCGAATTCGTCGAAAGGATTGGATGCTTCCGTTTCCGGAACCTTCTCCGTTTCTTTCTTCAGGAAGGCTTCATCGGTGTAGCTGTCGACGTTCACGCCGTCGTCTTGAAGCTCTTCCAGAACCGGATTCGCCATGATCTCCTGATTGATCATCTCGCGCAGCTCGAGACGATTCAGCGCGAGCACGCTGACCATCTGCACGAGGCCCGGCGTAAGGATCTGCTTTTGAGCCAGGCGGAGATGTAGTTTGGGCGCTAACCAGTTCATCGATCAGTTTAGGCGGAAGCCCTCTCCCAGATAAATGCGGCGAACTTCGGGATTCGACGAGAGCTCCTCGGGATTGCCGGCAGCCAGGATTTTGCCCTCCGTAATGATGTAAGCACGATTCGTCACCGCAAGCGTATCCCGAACATTATGATCGGTGACCAGCACGCCAATTCCCGATTCGCTCAGGTCCGCCACGATCTTTTGAATATCAACCACCGTCAGCGGATCGATTCCGGCGAAAGGCTCGTCCAGCAGCACGAAAGACGGCGAAAGCACGAGCGAACGCGCTATTTCCAAACGTCTTCGCTCGCCACCGGAAAGAACATGAGCCTGGCTGTAGCGTACTCCTTCGAGTCCCATCTGCGCCAGAAGCTCCTCGACCCGATCACGCCGCTGTTCCGGCGTGATGGACAGCGTTTCTAATACAGCGAGAAGATTCTCTTCGACAGTCAGCTTGCGAAAGACCGAAGGTTCCTGAGGGAGGTAGCTGATGCCGCTGCGAGCCCGGAGGTACATGGGGAGGTCGGTTATATCCTCGCCGTCCAGCAGGACACGCCCATAGTCGGGACGCGCGAGGCCGACCAGAATGTAGAACGTCGTGGTCTTCCCAGCGCCGTTCGGCCCGAGCAGCCCAACCACTTCGCCCTGTCGAATCTCCAGGCTGACGTCGTCAACAACACGCCGACCGCGATACGACTTCCTGAGATCGGCGGCCTGGAGCTTCAACATGCCGGTTCATTTCTCAACCCGGTGCTTCGTAACCGTGCGCGAACCTTCTTGGGAATCAACCAAAATCGTATCATTCGCTACAAAGAAGGTCAACGAATGGCCCGTCGTCGTGTCGCTCGAAGCATTCGTAATCGTAGGCTGGCCGCCGGAGAGGACGAATTTTCCGTCGGCGGCGGTGTAGTCCGCCTGCTCGGCGGTGCCACGCCGATCCCCTTCGCGAACGACCACATCGCCGAGAGCAAGAACCCGATTCAGCTGACGGGCACCAGAGGCAGCCGCCGAAGTTGAGGGCGTCGATGACGAGGTGGCCGGGGGGCCAAGAAACGCGTCGAGTGTGCGTGACTTGAGAGAGCCCTGAGCGGAGCTTGCGAAGACTCCTCCTTCCAAATGGGCTTGGCCCTGATCATTCAAATAGGTCAGCGCCGGAGCCGAGATTTTCCAGAGTGTCGGCTTGGATGACGACGAATCCTTCGCGGGTTTCGCGCCGGGCATACTCGGCAGCGTGGCGAGCGGGCCAGAGGACTGAGCAAATACCGCGACAACGTGGCCTGTGGCTTTGAGTCTTTTGTCGTCGCGCCAAATCTCGATTTGTTCGCTTTCGAGCACGGAATCACCCTGCCACAACCGCGCGTGGCCGGAGTAGGTCACGCGGCCCGCGTTCACCGATCCCGCAAGCGAATCTGCGGAAACATGCGCGGGGCCAGAGCCGAGGCCGACAGCATCGTTTTGCGCTGACGCGATGTAGGTGGAAATCACGCCGCCGGTGGCGTGGAGATCGCCGGAGATTTGATTGATCGTGATATTGGCTGCGGTGGTGCGGCTCATGGAGTCGGAGATCACGGGAGACCCATCCAGGGTGATTGTGTCCGTGGGGCGAACGATGTTCGCACGGGCTGCCGTGGCCTGCCGGTCGGCTTGCTGGAAATGAACATTTCCGATTTCGTCGACCGTCTCCCAATCGCCATGGGCATCAAACCTCGCGACCATCTCCGAAGCGGTGACCGTCTGCATGGGCGAGTTTCCGGCGGTGCGATGAACCTCCACGCCGGAGTGGCCGATGAGTTTGTCGAGCCGATTATCCGGCCCGATTTGGGCCACGAATTGCTTCGCTTGCAGAGTCATTGAGTCTTTCGGGCCTTTCGACTCGATCGTAGCGGGCGCCAGCGTTTCCGCGCTTTCCACATGCTGCTGCTCGATTGCACCAGAGGAGGTTTTCGCCGACCGAGAAAGAGCGGGCGGCGCAGAGAATTTCAGGCGCATCGCATCGGTTCGCAGGACGTGAGTTTCAGTTCCTTGATGCAACTCAGCCATCACACCGCCGGTTGCAGTCATCTGATCGACCAGATTGCGCGACGGAATCATGGCGAACTCCACGCGCTTCGCCGAAAAATGATCCGTGCCTACAGCACTCTGCCGAGTCCCGCTGATATTGCCGTCGGCGACGATCCGCCCTATCCAGCCTGCGGGATCTAGGAACGCCTCGAAGCGGTCGGCCGTGATCGCAATGGTGGAGTGATTTTCGACGGCATGCACTTGCGGATGTCCCGAAGCGACGATGTGCTGTGCATGGAAGGTAGGGTCGAGTTCGATGGAAATCGTATCGGCGGAAACCTGCCGCTCACCTTCCTTGATGATCGCCGGACCGGCTAAAACAACCACGCGATCGTTCTTGCGAATTTCAAGGCTGCTGCCCGAAGCCGTCGCTGGCATTCCACCGGCCTGCTCGGATGGGGTCATTTCGAATTCGACGCCCTGTTCGATGCGCACCACGCCATCCTGCGAGTCGTAGGAAGCGCCAGTTCCATGGCCGCTGCCGGCCGGGAAGCGGAAGTCGACGGCCGCCGGAGTCGAGGCTTGGCCTGTGTTGCGGTTGAACGATAGGTCCTTCGTAGTTACATCCAATTGATCGGCCGGCAATCGGCCGCTTTTGCTGCTCGATGGAGCAGCGCTTCTCATATTGATTTGTACTTCGCCCTCACAACGAACATCCCCAGTGTCGGGCGCATAGCTGCATTCGTGCGTATGGATGTTGTCGTTGCGGCTTCCGTCGCGGCCGTAGACGGTAATCCAGACGTCTTCGAGCAACGCGCGGTTCTCGTCCTTATATTGTGTCGCGTGTGAGGCACGAACCGTGAAGATCGTTCTGTCCTGTTCGACCTTGGAGAAAGAGAATTGCGCGGATTGCTGTTGGACGGTTGCAGGCACCGCCCGGGGACCTTCGCGGCGCGCGCGAGCCTGCCGGACATCGCGCTCCAGGTAGATCCCCACGGCGAGCATGGCAATCACACCCGCCATAATTGCCGACCAACGCGCATAGCGCGCCGCTTCACGATTGCGCAAACTCGAAGTCTCCTGACGGGGTTAGACGCCGAGTATAAGTGAGGCGTTTGCCGCGAACAACTAGAGCGATTTTCTCGAATGGCTCAACAAGGTGGCAAAACACCGACCCCGGCGGCAGCGACTCGGTCACGGGTCGTATTCTTGACGAGGTACATCGCCTCGTCCGCCAGATGCAGAAGTTCAGCTTTCGTGCGGGAATCGGTGGGATATGATGCAACGCCAACGCTCGCCGTGAGACGGACGTTTACCTCGTCCTTCAGCCAGGATGTTTCGCCAATCAGTTTGTGCAGGCGGCGGGCAACGCCGAGAGCATTTTCTTTCGATGTCTGCGGCAGCAGCACAACAAACTCGTCGCCGCCATAGCGGAATGCCAGGTCGATCAGCCGGCAGTGTTGTTTAACTGCCTCTCCGATCTCTGCGAGCAACTTCGAGCCGACCAAATGTCCATGCGTATCATTGACGCTTTTGAAATGATCGAGATCGATGAAGATCAGTGAAAACTCGAAAGCGTAGCGGTGAGAACGGTAAATCTCCGTGTCGAGCATGAAGTTCAAATGACGGGCATTGTAGAGGCTCGTGCAGTCGTCCGTAATCGTCAGTTCATGAATTCGCTGCACGTGACGCGCGTTTTCAATTGCGATTGCCGCATAGTCTGCGAGAGCCTCGAGCAAAGCGAGGTCGCGCTGGCTGAATCCTTCCGGCCCAACGCAGTTGATCAGTTCGATGACTCCGAGGCACTGGTCGCGAAAGCGGACGGGCACGGCGACAATCGAGCGCGTGGCCACTTTCGTTTTTTCGTCGACCTGGCCGAAGAATCGCGAATCCTTGCTCGTATCTGGGACGACCACGGCCTCGCCCGATTGCGCCACCCAGCCAGCCAGCCCCTGCCCGACCTTGATGCGAACGTCCTTTAGCGCTTCCGCACCTTTGCCCGTCGCAATCTGGAAATAAAGCTCCTGCTTGTCAGGATCCATCAGCAGCAAAGACCATGTGTCGGGGTGCAGGACCTCATTGATCTTTTCCATAATCGTTCTGAGGACCTGGTCGAGCTGAAGAGAAGACGTAAGAGCCTTGCCGAGCTCGTGGAAGACGTTGACTTCTCCGCCCTCGTTCTGCGCTGGCATCGCGGCTCCCGGGTTACGGCGCCGCTCGACGCCAGCAAAGGGCTTGGGGTCGCTCGCCCGGCGGGCCCGGTCTGCAGGGGCATGTTTCTTAGCGTCTTGGGAATCGGAGAGCAATAGTCAAATTATAGTGAACCGTTTTCGGTGGCCGCAACGAGCATTCGGGGACGATTGCCGAAAGGCCAATGGGACGGGCCGTCTGATTGGAGACAAAGCTATGGGCCGCTTGAAAACTCAACCGTCGAGCTAGGCCAACGCCGAGACCCGTATAGCCGGGCGCGTCATGACGGCGGGAGCGGGTGAGCCAAGAACTTTGCGCGCTGTGTCGAGGACAGCCAGAATCGACGACGACGCCTCGCCTTTTCGCCACGCCATGTAAAGGCCAATATGAGCGTCGGGATCGTCCAGAGGGATCGCGGCCGCGACATTGCTATTCTCGATTCGAGTGCCCGATTCATCGGCCACGATGAAAATGCCCTTGTTCGCGGCGAGCAAAACCTTGTGCACCTCGCTCCCGCCGAGGGGATCCGCTTCCAAGGTGCTGATGCGAGGCTGCACTCCCGCCTTTGCGAAAAGCTGCAGGATTGTTTCGCGCAAGCCGCCGCCAACGCTACGGTCGGGAAGAAAGAGAACTTCGTCGGCGAGATCCCTCACGCGCACTGTTTTTCGCTTTGAAAGTGGGTTCGTTTTGCCCACCAGAGCAATGAGCCGCTCTTCGTAGAGAAGTTCGGCACGTAGCCCGGGGTCGACCGGAGGACGCAAGAAACCGATATCGACTTTGTTTTCCCGCAGGGCCTCGTTTTGCAATGTGGAGAAAATGCCGTGGCAGTGAATATCGACATCAGGATGAAGTTTCGCGTGCTCGGCGGCAACGCTCCCGACTTTATCACCGAGATGTAGACCCACTCCCACGCGCACAACGCCTCTTTCGCCCTTTTTGACCATGCGCAGCCGATCAGAAACGTCTGCGGTGTGTTGAACGAGGGCGCGTGCCTCTTCAAGAAAGAGCCGTCCGGCATTTGTTAGTTCGACCCGCCGCCGGTCACGCGCAAAAAGGCGAACGCCGAATTCATCTTCCAATTGCCGAACTTGACGGCTTAAGGGTGAGACCGAAATGTGAAGTTCATCTGCAGCCTTGGAGTAGCTTAGGTGTTCAGCGACGGCGATGAAATAACGAATCTGACGTAATTCCATGAACATGGCCCCAGGGAAATTTTTGTAACTGACAGATAAAGTGCATGCAAAATCCTATAACTTCGTATCCAAACCCACGCCAACGATCTCGAAAGCCAGCCACTCAGCCGACTTTTGCATTCTTAGTAACAGAATCGCTCAAAATAAGCAATGGACATGTTGCTGGACCTGGGTTTAAGTGTCGGGCAGTAAAAACGGGTGGGTCACGGGGTGTTGTCAAAAGGCCGGTGAGGGTCCATTTGACAGCGTTCGTTTAAGAAGCGATGTCTTGCCCTGACGCCTGAGGTTTTTCCCGCAAAGGTTCTAAAGGTTAAAGGTTCCGACATTTTTTTTACGGCCCGCTTGTGCGCGTGGCCGGGTCCATGGGGAGGGTCCATGAAGTCACTACGTTTGGTGTGTCTGTTACTACTGACCGCTGCAGCTCTGACTGCCAGCGTGCAGGTTGCGGTAGCGCAGACGGCGGAAACGGGCGCCTTGAGCGGCACCGTGGCTGATCCGTCAGGCGCTGTGGTAGCTGGAGCTACCGTCACGATCACGAATATCGGAACGGGCGCCTCGCGAAGCATAACGACCGAATCGAATGGCGCATATAAGTTCTCGCTTCTCCCCCCGGGCAACTATTCGGTCAAAATCACGGCGCAGGGTTTTCAGACAACCGAGGTTCCTTCGGTGACCGTAAACGTTACGGAGACCGCCGTCTTGAACCAGTCTTTGCAGATTGGTGCGCAGAGCACGCAGGTAACAGTCGAGGCGACGGCTGAAGCGATTCAGACCGAGAACGTGACGAATGGTGGTGTTGTCTCCGGCCAAGAGATTACGTCGCTTCCTCTCGTCTCGCGGAACTACACGCAAGTGATCAGCTTGTCGCCCGGTGTCGTGGCCAACGCAGCAACGGCGTCAAGCATTGGCAATGGGACCGTGGACGTCAGCGCGAACGGTTCGACGGCAAACGAGAATAACTACTCGATGAACGGCTCGTCGGTGGTGAACTACGTCAGCGGTATGGCAGCGCAAGAAGGCAGCTTCCCTGGAATCGCGATTCCGAACCCGGACTCGATTCAGGAGTTCAAAGTGCAAACGTCGCAATATGACGCGAGCTCGGGACGCAACCCCGGCGCGAACGTCGACGTCGTAACCAAGACTGGAACGAACGATTTCCACGGCGCGGCTTGGGAGTTCAATCGCAACAATTTCTTCAACGGCAATGATTTCTTCTACAAGCGTAGCGAAGAAGCCCAAGGGCTTCCGAACAAGCCGCAGACCTTGAAGCAGAATACGTTTGGCTTTACGTTTGGTGGCCCGATCAAGAAAAACAAGGCACACTTTTTCGGTTCCTACCAAGGTTTTCGCCAGCTCAATGGCATCGGCACGAGCGGTTTCGCCTCGGGATACGTCTCGAACACGATTCTGATGCCGTGGAACGACTACGCGGATCTGGGCGGGGCATGTACCGACGTGCGTTGCACGAACAATCCTGCGCAATACAAGAGGTATCTGGGCAGTGTGTTTGGCGGCCAGAGCGGCTTTCTCGGTTTCCTGGGAGGCACGAACACGCCCGTTCTGGCGTGTGCAGGCGGAGACCCAACCTGCAACAGCACCAATATCACCAATACTGCCGTAGCAATGCTGGAGGCGCCGGGAATCGTCAAAGGCGGCTACAACCAAGGATTTTACTTCCCCGCCATGACCCAAGCGCAGGTGGCGAACTATCTTAAATGCCCCAACAACATAGCCAATCCCTTCGCAACGGTGGGTGACGGTTGTTCGACCGCGATCTCAGATCCTACACGAGCGAATGAAGATCAGTACATCATGGACGGAGACTACGCAATTTCGAACGTCCATACGTTGTATGCGCGCTACATGTACCAGCGAGATCCTCAAGTGCAGCCGTTCAACTGCTTCATTCTTGCCGGTAACTGCAATCCTGGCGCTCCAATCAACGCGTTTTACGGGAATCATGTGGCGCAAGTCGAGTTGCGGTCGATTTTGACTCCAACCTTGGTAAATGACGCACATTTCGATTTTCACCGCGATATAGAGGACAATACAGACCCGAACTCAGGCCTCAAGTCCTGCAATCTGCCGAACGGCGCCACGATCATTCCATTGGCCTACAACGGTCTCGACTGTGGCGCGACGCCTCCGCCTCTTGTTCAGACGTTCTCAGAGATGGCCGAGCCTCCCATGCTCGACATCTTGGGAATCGGTGGAGGTGCGTGGAGTCAAGGTGGCAATTTCTCGATGATCTCGAGCAATTTTGTCAACACGTACCAATGGTCCGATCAGCTCTCTTGGAATCATGGGATACATTCCTTCAGGTTCGGATTCGAAGGGAATCGCGTTCTCTACAACAATACGATCCCGGCTGCCGAACGTGGTGAGTTACTGATGTATTCGACCGCCGACTTCCTTACCAGCAGCTCAGGTTTGGCGATTGACGGAACACTCCCGACTGTCCCTGGATCTACCTCACCGTACTGTGTCACTGGGTGCGGCGGTGGTATCGCGGCCGGTTTCGGATTGAAAGGCACCCTGACGCACTATAACCGTGTGAACCAGTTTGATTGGTACGTGCAGGACGACATCAAGATCAGCCCGAAGCTGACTGTGAATGTCGGCTTGCGATGGGAATACGCTGGATTTCCGGTTGACAAGAGCGGCCAGTTTTCCAACGTGTGGCAAACGCAACTGACCAAACTCAATACAGGATCGGCCCTAGCAGAACTGGGGCCGCCAGCACCGGATCAGCCGCCTGTTGGCACGCTCGTGGGATTTGTCGTCCCGTCAAATTTTGATGTGAAGCAATTCGGCCTCACGGCGCCCAGCGGCGCCAATGGAGTCTTGATCAATAACAACAAGACTTTGGTGCCGGGCACTCCTTGGAATGACTTTGCACCGCGTATTGGAATTGCATGGCAGCCATTCGGGCACAACTTCGTCGTTCGGGCCGGTTACGGCTGGTTCTACGACACGATTTACGGCAACCTCTTGATCGATAACCAGCTGAACCTGCCTCCATACTCGGGAGCGGGGTCCGGGCCTTCGCCGCTCAGTCAAGAAAACACTCTTCACACTCCATGGCTCGCTGGTGTAGGTCCCCTGGTCTGGACCCCGCGATACATGTTCCCCGGGGCGGTTGATCCCAGCACAGGGGCAGCTTGTCCAGCGGAGATTTGCTCATCGGGTCTTGGATACACGTCCGATTCTCCGACCATGGCGAATCGCCTGCCACTGGTTCAGGAGTACAGCCTCGACCTGCAATATGATCTTGGTCACAGTTGGGTCGCAGACGTTCAGTACGTCGGGACGCATGGCATTCACCTCTACGACTGGTCGCGAAACATCAACGTTGCCCGATTAGTGGCGAATGCCCCAGGTGAACCGACTACGAGTTCAGGACCACAAAACCTGGAGATGATAGCCGCCTCGTTGCCGTATAACGATCCAGCGAATCTGGATCCGATCACGAGCAACACGATCGGTACATTCACATCGAATTTGAACGAGCGCGTGAATTATCTTGGGTTTGCGCCGGGCGGTGTCGCGAGCACAGACACACTTGGCGACTCGTTGTACAACAGTTTTCAAGCGCAGCTGCGCCACACGTTCTCGAAAGGCTTGTTGCTGCAGGTGGCCTACACCTGGAGCAAGAACATGACGAATATCAACACGTCAGCGGCTGGCAGCGGCATTCAGCCACCGGGCGAGGTGATTTTCGGAGCAGCTAACAGCAATGATCCTCTCGATCTCGGGCAGCAATACGGACTGGCTGCGTTTAATCGCTCCCAAAGACTGGTGATCAGCTACGTCTACAACCTTCCATATAAGAACACTGAGGGTTTGAGCGGAAAGCTCCTTGGCGGATGGAGCTGGTCTGGTGTAACAACAATTCAGAACGGCCTGCCTTTCTGGATCGTGGATGGCGGAGGGGCCTCGATCTACGGTGCAGGAAGCGCGCGTGCGGCGTTGGCGGATCCGACTAGGTGCAATGCGAAAAGGGCGAGCTGCCAGTCGGGAATTCCGATCGCGACGGGCGGAAGCTCCGCGCAACGCGCAACGCCCGGCAATTATTGGGTGAATCCATCGGCGTTCCTTTCGCTCTCCCCGACGACTTACGCCGCGCCGAATGCCTTCCATTATGTTCCGCTTCCGGCGTCATCCCCCTACTGCATTGGCGGGACGCCAAACCCCGCGCCCTTTGGAGCGCCCAACCCGAACGATCCTTGTGGTCAGAATCCAGTACCGGCTCGGCCGCCTAACACCCTTTACCCGGGAGACCCAGGGGCACCTGCTGATCCTGGCGCGCCACTCATTAATGCGGGGACTGGGTACGGCAATTCTGCCATCGGCTCGATCTTGGGGCCGGGACAGATCAACTTCGACATGTCGCTGATCAAGAACACCAAGATTACCGAAGGCATGTCCCTGGAACTACACATTGACGCGTTCAACGTCTTCAACCACGCTCAATTCAACCCGCCGGGTAATGACGTGAACGCGTCCTCTACCTTCGGCATCATCACGTCGACTTCGGTCACGCCGCGCGTGATGCAGTTCGGATTGAAGTTCTTGTTCTAGGTTACTCGCGCTGCGGAATTCCGCCGTGCGAGCGATCCATGCATCAACCCACCCCGGGCCAGTCGGGCTCACCCACCCAACTGGCCCTTCTCTTTACTGAAACCTAAGTCAGCCCCGCCTCGTCGCATCTCCAAGAGGCTTACGTAAACGGTCTGATAATTATGAAATTACCAATTGCATACATTATAATATATATTGTATGCGTCTTCTCTTTCGGTATTGCAATTACATCGCCACAGCCACCTTATGGTGTCCACTATATGGTCGTATTGCATACAGAGAAAAAGAATCGCCTAAAATAAGCAATGGACAGATCGGCCTCCCTCGGTTTTAGTGTTTCGCAGCGAGAAGGGTGGGCGTTTGGGATCTCTCGACGGGCATTGGGTGATGCCTGAGAGATAGGGCCGCGTCGCTGCACCTTGGCAGCGCAGCTCGACGCCTGCGTCTTTTCCACTAAATTCCAAGCTAAATTCGCGGGCTTCCCAGGGGGGGTTCATGAAAGTATTTCGCGTATTGTGTTTGTTGCTGCTCGCTGCGTTGATTTTGAGCGCGGGGGTGCAGTTTGCGTGGGCGCAGACGGCGGAAACGGGCGCGCTGAGCGGTACGGTCACCGATCCGTCGGGCGCTGTGGTTGCAGGCGCTAGCGTAACGATCACCAATATCGGTACGGGCCAGGCACGCACCGTCACCACAGAATCCAACGGTACTTATAAGTTTTCACTAATTCCTCCGGGCAATTACTCGGTCAAATTTACGGCCCAAGGATTTCAGACAACGAATGTCCCCTCAGTAACGGTGAACGTCACGGAGACTGCGGTCCTGAACCAAGCATTGCAGATCGGCGGCCAGACGACGAGTGTAACGGTAGAGGCCACGGCCGAAGCGATTCAAACGGAAAACGTGACGAACGGCGGCGTTGTCTCGGGACAGGAAATCACCTCGCTGCCTCTTGTATCGCGCAACTACACGCAGGTCATCAGCTTGTCGCCCGGGGTTGTTGCCAACGCTGCAACGGCCTCATCGATAGGTAACGGCACGGTGGATGTAAGCGCGAACGGCTCGACGGCAAATGAGAACAATTACTCGATGAACGGTTCGTCGGTCGTGAACTACGTCAGCGGTATGGCGGCGCAAGAAGGCAGCTTCCCAGGAATTGCGATTCCGAATCCGGATGCAATTCAAGAATTCAAGGTGCAGACGTCGCAGTACGACGCGAGTTCGGGACGCAATCCGGGCGCGAACGTGGACGTCGTGACCAAGACGGGGACGAACGAGTTTCACGGGGCCGCGTGGGAATTCAACCGCAACAACTTTTTCAATGGCAATGATTTCTTCTACAAGCGGAGTGAAGAAGCTCAGGGTCTGCCGAATTCGCCACAGATCCTGAAGCAGAATACTTTCGGCGGCGCCTTGGGCGGCCCCATCCTGAAGAACAAGGCGCATTTCTTTGGTTCCTATCAGGGCTTCCGTCAACTGAATGGTATCGGCACGAGTGGTTTTGCAACTGGCTATTCGCCGGCTACTCAGCTGATGCCGTGGAACGATTACGCGGATGTCGCCAGTGGCGTTTGCACAGACGTACGCTGCACCGGTGATCCGGTTGCTTACAAGAGATACTTAGGCAGCGTTTTCGGCGGGAACACATCAGGCTTTCTCGGATTCCTCGGCGGCACGAATACGCCAGTTCTGCCCTGTACAGACCCAACCTGCAACAGCACAAACATCACCAATACCGCCGTGGCGCTACTCCAAGCCAAAGGCGTGGTTAAGGGCGGCTATAACCAGGGTTTCTATTTCCCTGCGATGACCGCGAACCAAGTGGCGAATTTTTCAACGGCCTGTCTGAATAGGCCGAAGACGATTACGGCTGGTTGCACCACCTCGATTTCTGATCCTACGCTCGCCAATGAAGACCAATACATCGCAGATGGCGATTACGCCATTTCGAATGTTCACACCCTCTACGCTCGCTACATGTACCAGCGCGATCCGCAGGTACAGCCCTTCAATTGCTTCATCCTCGCTTTTAATTGCAACCCGGGCGCCCCGATAAACGCATTTTACGGAAATCATGTAGCGCAGCTCGAGTTGCGGTCGATCCTGACGCCGAATTTGGTCAATGACGCGCATTTCGATTTCCATCGAGACATCGAGAACAACTCCGATCCGAACCTCGCCGCGAGTGATCTGAACGATTGTTCACTCCCCAACGGGCAAACGATCGAACCGCTCGTCTATAGCATTTCCGGCGGCGTCCCATGCGGCTCGGCGATATCACCCGAAAGTGCGGCCCTCGCCAAGCGGTTCCCGGAAATGCTGCTCGTTCCCCAGCTGGACATCCTGGGAATTGGCAGCGCCGCCTGGAGCCAGGGCGGAAACTTCTCGATGATTTCGAGCAACTTCATCAATACCTACCAGTGGTCCGATAATCTTTCGTGGAACCATGGAATCCATTCATTCCGATTCGGCTTCGAGGGCAATCGGATTCTTTACAACAATACGATTCCATCCTCTGAGCGCGGTGAGTTACTGGTGGATTCAACCGGCGATTTCCTCACCAGCAGCTCGGGTCTAGGTATTGACGGAACAGAGCCAACGGTCCCCGGATCTCCTTCACCTTACTGCGCGGCCGGGTGCGGCGGCGGCATTGCGCTTGGGTTTGGTTTGAAAGGAACGTTGGTTCACTACAACCGTATCAACGAGTTTGATTGGTACGTGCAAGACGACATCAAGATCAGCCCGAAACTCACTGTGAACGTCGGCTTGCGCTGGGAATACTCTGGATTTCCGGATGACAAGAGCGGTCAATTCGCCAACGTCTGGCAGACCCAAATCACGAAACTCAACACAGGCTCTGGCTTAGAAGCGCTCGGAGAACCGGCTCCGGGTATGCCACCGGTCGGAACGCTTGTCGGATTTGTCGTCCCGTCAAATTTTGATGTGAAGCAATTCGGCCTCACGGCACCGAGCGGCGGCAGTGGAGTCTTGATCAACAACAACAAGACTTTGGTGCCGGGCACTCCTTGGAATGACTTTGCGCCGCGAATCGGGGTTGCGTGGCAGCCGATCAATAAATTGGTCGTTCGCGCCGGCTACGGCTGGTTCTACGACACGATCTACGGAAATTTGCTGATCGACAATCAGCTGAACCTCCCTCCTTACTCGGGCGCAGGCTCGGGCCCATCTCCTCAGAGTCAAGCGGACACGCTCCAGAATCCGTGGGCAGCCGGCGTTGGTCCTCTGGTATGGACTCCGCGCTACATGTTTACCGTCCCGATTAATCCGGCGCTAGGAGGGGGCTTTGACCCGACTACTGGCGCCGTGTGCCCAGCTGGCGTCTGCTCCTCCGGGTTGGGATACACTTCCGACTCACCGACGATGGCGAATCGCCTCCCACTGGTGCAGGAGTACAGCCTCGACTTGCAATATGACCTTGGCCACAACTGGGTAGCGGATGTCGGCTACATCGGCAGCCATGGGATCCACCTGTACGACTGGTCGCGAAACATCAACGTCGCACAGTTGGTATCGGGTGCTCCAAACGAACCGACCGCAAACTCCGGAACGGCGAACTTGGCCATGGTCATGCCTGCTTCATCCTTCCCGTATAACGATCCCGGCAATCCGACTCCAGTTACAACGAACCAAATCGGCACATTCACCTCGAATCTCAACGAACGCGTGAACTACCTCGGATTCGCGCCGGCCGGTGTTGCCAGCACCGATACACTCGGAGACTCGTTGTACGATAGCCTTCAGGCGCAGCTGCGACACACGTTCTCCAAGGGTCTCTTGTTACAGGTTTCATACACCTGGAGCAAGAACATGACGAATATCAACACGTCGGCCGCTGGCAGCGGCATTCAGCCGCCGGGCGAAGTGATCTTTGGTGCCGCTAACAGCAATGATCCTCTGAATCTCGCTCAGCAGTATGGGCTAGCATCCTTCAACCGTTCCCAGAGGCTTGTCGTCAGCTACGTTTACAACATCCCTTTCAAGAACACAGAAGGCGTGAGCGGCAAGCTGCTCAGCGGTTGGAGCTTCTCTGGCGTCACCACGATTCAGAATGGCCTGCCCTTCTGGATTCAGGACGGTGGCGGCGGGTCAATTTACGGCGCGGGCACGTCGCGGGCAGCTCTTGTGGATCCAGTCAACTGCAACGCGGCCCGCCAAAGCTGCCAGTCGGGAATCCCGATTGCAACCGGTGGGAGTTCGGCTTCGCGTGCAACGCCGGGTAGCTATTGGGTGAACCCGTCTGCATTCATATCTCTGTCCCCGAGCACGTACGCCAAGAGTCCGGCAGATCCGAATCCGCTGTTTCCGATCCTGACCGCCGCCTCGCCGTATTGCATCGGAGGCACCTTCAACCCGGGTGGCCTGGCTTCGGACCCATGCGGACAAGCACCGGGAACCGGTGGGCCCGGAGATCCTGGCGCGACCTACGTCAACGCTGGTACCGGTTACGGGAACACCGCAATCGGATCAATTCTGGGACCGGGTCAGTTCAATTTCGACATGTCATTGATCAAAAGGACGAAGATCACGGAAGCCCTTTCCTTGGAATTCCACGTTGATGCGTTCAACGTCTTTAACCACGCGCAATTCAACCCGCCGGGCAACGATATCAACACACCGTCGACGTTCGGCATCATCCAATCCACTTCGGTGACGCCGCGCGTGATGCAGTTCGGTTTGAAGTTGCTGTTCTAAGCGCGAGGCCTGCTGCGAAGCAGTGGCGGGTCAAGACAGTTTACCCCGGGCCAGTCGGGATCACACCCGGCTGGCCTTTTTCATGTTCATCCCCAGCTGTGCGCGCAAAAGGCGGCAATTGCGGCTGAAAACTCTAAAAACTGCGCGCTCCCGATTGACACGTCTGCGCGCCACGCCTATATTTCTTCTGGTCCCCTGGAGAATGGCTTCAATTCTTTTCGGCGAGCACCTGAGACGCGAGCGCGAAATGCGTGGCGTCTCGTTGGGTGAAATAGCAGCGGCCACACGCATCGCCACTCGCTTCCTCGAAGCCCTCGAACAAGAACGCTGGGATCAACTGCCCGGCGGGGCTTTCAATCGCGGATTCATCCGCTCGGTCGCTCGCTTTCTTGGCATCGACGAAGACGACCTGATCGCCGAGTACGATTACGAGCGGAAGATTGTTGATCAGCAATCGACTTCCTTGGCGAGCGCTGCGCACCCCATCGAGATTCCTCGCAATTGGCAGCCGCTGATCACTACGACTGTGATCACGCTCGTTCTCATCGCTGGTGGCGTCTTCGTTTTTCATCGCTACGGCGGGAGGATCGTGGAAAGCCTTCACACTCGTTTCGCGCGAGCCGTGGCGGGCACGAGCGTCAATGCAGCTAATCGCGCGCCCGCGACAAGTGAGCCTGTCGCGCCCGCTGCAGCACCAACAACCCCACCCATCACTGGCGAAGCTCCAGCCTCAAATCAGGAGTTGTCGCTTACGATTCTGTCGCGAGAATCTGCCGGGCTGACCGTGATTGCAGATGGCAAAATTGCATTCATGGGAAGCCTGCGCGCCAACGACTCCAAGCAAATCGATGCGCACGAATCGATCGAGGTCGATACGAGGGATTCGGCCGCACTCGCACTCTCTCTCAACGGCCAATCGATTCCATGGACGGCCGCGCCCGGCGCTTCCGGCAGAATGATCGTCACACGACAAGATCAGCCTTCCGCGCCGGAGCCAGCACATTAGCGCGGAGTTGCGCGCACAAATCTGTTCCGGTCATGCGCGCCCGGAGCAAAAGCTCGCCATCTGCACTGGTAGTGTGCCTCTTGGTCCCGAAGACAAAGCAGAAATCCTTGCTGTTCTCGCAGCCGACGGAGATTCCCGCATCTCCGAGCGCGCACAGAACGCGCTGATCACCCAGCCCCTTGAGAATTTCCTCGCCGCCTGCGCCCGTCCCGATGCGGACCAACGCCTTTTCTCCTACTGCGCGGACAATCTCGGCGCGAAGCCGGGGATCGCTGACGCGCTAGCGAAGAATCAGTCGTGTCCCACGGCATGCATTGCACGCGTGGCGCCTCATCTGACCGTACAGGGAATCCAAGCGTTGCTCGACAACCTTGAACGATTCGTCTCGGATCCGCAGCTGGTGATTGCAGTTGCGGCCGTGCCATCAGGAACAGCCGAGCAGCGCGATTTGCTGGGCGAACTGCAAAAAGGAGCGGTCGCTGTTGCCGAGATGGCAGACGCGGCAAGCGACGCGGAATCCGATCCCGAGAAACGCGAAACTTTGATGCAAAAGGTCTCCCACATGACCGTGGTGCAGCGGCTCACGCTGGCTCTCAAAGGCGGAAAGACCGAACGCATGCTTCTCATACGCGATCCGAACAAACTCGTGCAGCGCTGCGTCCTACAGTCGCCGCGCCTTACGGACACGGAGGTCGAAGCGTTTGCTTCCATGACAAACCTCAGCGCGGAGCTCCTTCGTTCCATTTCGATGACGCGTGTTTTCATGAAGAATTATTCGGTCGTCCGCAATCTCTGCAACAATCCGAAGACGCCCGTCGATGTCTCACTGCATCTGTTTCCCCGGCTGACCTCGACCGATCTGGTGAAGCTGACCACAAACAAGAACGTGCCGGAAACACTGCGCTCCTCGGCGGTCAAGCTGCACCGCAAACGGAAGTCTCCCGGCGCCGGCGAGTAGCCCGCGCAAGCGGCATTTACCCCATGGCTGGCCGCTTCTGCTGATACACTTCCTGCGGTTCCCGACCGATGCAGGCAACCCCGGCGCCCACAAAAGAAGGCAAGATAACGATCAGCCCGCGCGGTGTGGACCGCCTGCGTTCGGGGCATCTGTGGGTCTATCGCAGCGACGTGACCGCGGCGCAAGCCCATCCGGGCTCCATCGTCAAGTTGGTCGACGATCGCGGCCGGTTTCAGGGCCGCGCCTTTTACAGCGATAGATCGCAGATTTCGATTCGTTTGCTCACGCGGGACGACATTCCCGTCGATCGAGCGTTTTTCACCGATCGCATCCGCCGTTGCGCTGAATATCGAAAGCTTGTGGTCGAAAATTCCGATGCCTGCCGCCTCGTTTATAGCGAAGGCGACTTGCTGCCTTCCCTCATCGTCGATCGATATGGTGACTATTTTGTGCTGCAAACGCTAAGTCAGGGGACCGAACGCCTGAAGGAAGAACTTGTTTCGATCTTGCAGGAGCTGTTTTCGCCGAAAGGGATTCTCGAGCGCAACGATCCCAGAGTGCGTCTGCTGGAAGGACTCGATCAGCGCGTAGGCATTTTGTGCGGCGAGATCCCATCGGAAATTCTCGCCAAGCAGAACGGGATCAGATTCGCTCACGACCTGGCCAAGGGCCAGAAAACCGGTTCGTTCCTAGATCAACGGGAAAACCACTGGGCCGCGCGGCGCTATGCCTCAGGCCAGGTGCTCGATTGCTTCTGCTATGAAGGCGGATTCGCGCTGACCGTCGCCAACCAATGCGAACGCGTCGAGGCCGTTGACATGGCACCCGCGGCGCTTCGGGTGGCCGAGGGCAACCGCGACTTGAACGCACTCTCGAATGTACGATTCCGCGAGGGCAATACGTTCGACGTCCTGAAGGAATACGACGAAGCGAATCGCCGCTTCGATATGATCATCCTTGATCCGCCTGCGTTCGCCAAAAACCGCGACAGCCTTCCCGCCGCCCGCCGCGGCTACAAAGAGATCAACCTGCGCGCCCTCAAGCTCCTCAATCCAGGCCGATATTTGGTCACCTGCTCTTGTTCCTACCACATGTCCGAGGCTCTGTTTCTTGAAATTCTGGCCGAGGCCGCTAACGATGCTGATCGCAAAATCATCGTCGTTGAGCGGCGTACTCAAGCCCAAGACCATCCCATCCTTCTGACGATGCCGGAAACTCATTACCTTAAGTGTTTAATTGTAAAGGCCTTGTAATTCAATGGCGCCCTCTCGAGGTGATCTATTTATGTCCAGAAAATACTTGACACTAACACGCTAAGATTTTATTATCGCATTGCGCTAATTAAGCGCGAGACTTCTTAGGAGGAAGGAAAGTGAGCGCCATTACCCGACGTGATCCGTTTCTGAATCTCTCGAGCTTGCAAGAGCAGGTGAACCGGATGTTTGAAAGTGCATTTCCCGGCCGTGGCGATGCCTCGGCCATGACTGCTTGGGCCCCTTCGGTTGACATCTACGAGACGGAGAACGAACTCGTGCTGAAGGCCGACCTACCCGATGTCAGCGAAAAGGATCTCGACATTCGCGTTGAGAACAACATGCTGACGATTCGCGGTGAGCGGAAGTTCGAACAGAAGGTCAAGGAAGAGAACTACCTTCGCATCGAGCGGACCTACGGTTCGTTCAGCCGAAGCTTTAGCCTCCCGAACACGATTAACACCGAAGCGATCAAGGCCGATTACAAAAACGGCGTGCTGACGGTGGAAATACCGAAGCGGGCAGAGTCGAAGCCGAAACAGGTGAAGGTAAACGTGACAAACGGGAACAACTAAGCCCGAAAATCAGTCCAGTCGAGGGGCTGGTGCATCTGAGCATGTCACCGGCCCCTTGGCTTTTGCGCTGTTTGAAGTGCGGTCAGACAAGGTGAGAGAATTCAGCCATGGTTCGTTTTGACAAATTCACAGTGAAGGCCCAGGAAGCCCTGCAGGCGGCGCAGGAGTCCGCCTCGCGATCGGGCCAACAACAGATGGAGCCGCTCCACATTCTGTGGGCGCTCGTAGCGCAGGGCGACGGGGTCGTGCCGCCGTTGCTCGAAAAGCTTGGCGTTGCGCCTACGGCGTTGGCTCGCGAGACGGAAAAACAGGTCGACCGTTTGCCGAAGGTTTCAGACGTCTCGCAGCAGTCCCTTAGCAAGGCCTCCAACGAGGTTCTGGAGCGCGCCTTCACCGAGGCCGAGCGCCTCAAGGATGAGTACGTCTCGACCGAGCACATCCTTCTCGCGATCGCCGGGGCTGATCGTGATCCGGCTGGCCAAATCCTTGCGCGGGCAGGTGCAAGCCACGACGCGATTTTGCAGGCGATGACGAGCATCCGCGGCAGCCATCGCGTGACTTCCCAGAATCCAGAGTCTACCTATCGCGCGATCGAACAGTACGCGCGCGACCTCACCGAACAAGCCCGTCGCGGAAAGCTCGATCCCGTCATCGGCCGCGACGAGGAAATTCGCCGGGTGATGCAGATTTTGGCCCGCCGCACGAAAAACAATCCCGTGCTGATTGGCGAGCCTGGCGTCGGCAAGACGGCAATCGTGGAAGGACTGGCGCAGCGGATCGTCGCCGGCGATGTGCCCGAGGTGCTGAAACCGAAGCGCTTAGTCGCGCTCGACCTTGCGGCGCTGGTTGCGGGGGCGAAATATCGGGGCGAATTCGAAGACCGCCTCAAGGCACTACTCAAGGAAGTCTCCGAATCCGACGGCCAAATCATCCTTTTTATCGACGAACTTCATACCTTGGTCGGCGCCGGAGCCGCGGAAGGCTCGATGGACGCCTCGAACATGCTCAAGCCGGCTCTTGCCCGCGGCGAGCTGCGAGCGATCGGCGCCACGACGCTGAATGAATACCGGAAATATATCGAGAAGGATCCGGCGCTTGAGCGTCGCTTCCAGCCCGTGATGATCGGAGAACCCTCGGTCGAAGATACGATCGCGATTCTGCGCGGATTAAAGGAACGCTACGAAGTCCACCATGGTGTGCGCATCAAAGACGCCGCGATCGTCGCGGCCGCCCTGCTTTCACAGCGCTACATCACGGACCGCTTTCTGCCGGACAAAGCCATCGACCTGGTCGATGAGGCCGCGGCCGGTCTGCGCATGGAGATCGATTCGCTGCCGCAGGAAATTGACGAGATCGAGCGGCGCGTCATGCAACTTGAAATCGAACGCCAAGCCCTGCGGAAGGAATCCGATCCACATTCTAAAGAGCGATTGGGGCAGATCGAAAAAGAACTTGGTGGATTGAAAGAGCACTCGAGCACTCTCAAGGCTCATTGGCAGACCGAGAAGGACGCCATCACTCGCATCCGGAAACAGAAGGGAGAAATCGAGCGGCTGAAGGGCGAGGAACAGCGCTTCGAGCGCGCCGGTGATCTTTCTCGCGTCGCGGAAATTCGCTATGGCAAGCTCGCCGCTGCGGAAAAAGAATTGAAGGCCGCTCAGGATCGCCTCGCCGATCTGCAGAAGGATCACCCGATGCTCAAAGAAGAGGTCGGGGAAGAGGAAATCGCGAAAATCGTCAGCAAATGGACGGGCATTCCCGTCGGCCGGCTACTCGAGGGCGAGATCGAAAAGCTCGTACACATGGAAGAAAGGCTTCGCCAGCGCGTCGTGGGGCAAGACCCCGCGCTTGCGAGCGTGGCGAACGCGATTCGCCGCAGCCGCTCCGGTTTGAGCGACCCCCATCGTCCGATCGGCTCATTCCTGTTTCTAGGGCCGACCGGGGTGGGCAAGACCGAACTTGCGCGCGCGCTTGCCGAATTCCTGTTCGATGACGAGCGCGCGATCATTCGCCTCGACATGTCCGAGTACATGGAGAAGCACTCCGTCGCTCGGATGATCGGCGCGCCTCCGGGATATGTCGGCTACGAAGAGGGCGGCCAGCTCACTGAACAGGTGCGCCGTCGTCCTTATTCCGTTGTGTTGCTCGACGAAATCGAAAAGGCACATCCGGATGTCTTCAATGTCCTGCTGCAGATTCTCGAGGACGGCCGCCTAACTGACGGAAAGGGCCGCACAGTCGACTTTCGGAACGCGGTCATCATCATGACGTCCAACGTCGGCTCATCGGCGATCTTCGAGCTTGCTGCCCGGGATCCGAAGAAGGCTCGAGAAGAGGCGATGGGCGCTTTGCGCGCAATGTTCCGGCCCGAGTTCTTGAACCGCATCGACGACATCGTGATGTTCAGCCCGCTCGGCGAAAAGCAGATCGAGACCATCATCGATCTGCAGTTGGCTTCGTTTTTGAAGCGGCTCGTCGAAAAGAAAGTCACGCTCAAGCTCACCAGCGCGGCGAAACAGCTGTTGTTCCGCGAAGGCTACGATCCGGCCTACGGTGCGCGGCCGATGAAGCGTGCAATCCAGCGCCTGATTCAGGATCCGCTCGCACTGAAGATTCTCGATGGGGAAGTGCAGCCCGGATCGGAAGTTCGAGTCGACGCCGACGCCAAGACAGGAGAAATGAAGTTCCAGCGCGAAACTGTGAAGGCAGGCGCCGCGTAATCGTATGAGAGTCTGGAGACCATTCTGGGGACGACACGATGAGAACCTTTAAGACGACTTTTCTGCTTACGGCTTTGACTTTGTTGCTGCTCTTCCTCGGCGCTGCCTTTGGTGGGCGCAACGGTATGGCGATGGCCCTATTTTTCGCGGTCATCATGAATGCCGGGGCGTATTTCTTCTCCGACAGGATTGCTTTGATGTCGAGCGGAGCCGTACCGATCAGCCGCGAGCAAGCTCCGCGCTTATATGCGGTGATGGAGCGCTTGGCGGGGAAAGCCAATCTGCCGATGCCGAAGCTGTATTTGATTCCGCAGCCCGCACCGAACGCGTTTGCCACTGGGCGGAATCCGAGTCATGCCTCCGTCGCCGTCACACAGGGCCTTCTCGAATTGATGAATGACGAAGAGCTCGAAGGCGTCATCGCCCACGAGCTTTCGCACGTTCGCAACTACGATATTTTAACTTCGTCTATCGCGGCGACTATTGCCGGTGCGGTTACATTTCTAGCGCGATTCGGTTTCTTCTTCGGCGGCGACAATCGCGATCGCGAGGGAGGAGGAGCCGGCGCGTTGTTAATGTTGTTTCTTGCTCCGCTCGCCGCCATGCTGTTGCAGTTAGGAATTTCGCGGCAGCGCGAATATCAGGCGGACGCTTCCGGCGCACAAATGGTCGGCTATTCCCAGGGCCTCGTGAGCGCGCTGCAGAAGCTCGGTGCGTACAACAAACGCATCCCGATGGATATCCCGCCGTCGACCTCCGCGCTCTGCATCGTCGCTCCCCTGAATGCGCGGCGCTTCCTCGCAAGTCTTTTCAGCACGCATCCTCCGCTTGAGGATCGCATCGCCAGACTGCAGAGCATGACGATCACTCGCTAAGAAATCGCGAAATCAAAAGTCAGCACGAATCGCCATCACTTTCGTCTCGCTTTGCGACGGTCGTCCGACTCAGTTCTAGCCCTAGGTACTATGCCCCAAGAAAGAATTCCGATCGCGTAAAAATTTCAGAGTCCCGGCCTTACGACAATCACCGGATAGCCGTACACCATTCGCTAAGCTATTAAAAATGTGGTGGTTGCAATGCCTCCGGCGTTTGGGCCGGTTTGGTTCGGGGCGTGCTCCTGCTGGTGCAAGCAAGGGGTTACCACGGAGGAACCGAAAAAATGCTCGACGAACGGCACGAAGAAGTGACGACGCAAGAAGCTCCAGCTCCTCGCTGGATCGGAATTGTCATCGTTGCATTGGCAGTCATCTCGATCGCGGGGCTCGCTGTGGGCTGGACCGCGTCGAATCATGAAGCAGCCCTGCAGAACACGCTGAGTGCGAACACGCAGCAAACGAAGCAGACCGACGACGTGCTCGCGCAGCGTCTCGCAAAAGCGGAAGACATGAACGCGCAGCTCCAGGGCGAGCTGAGCGTCGTCACCGACAAGATGAAACTCACGCAGGGCGAACTGAGCCGCGCCCGCGCCCAGGCCAAGCAGATCAAGGAACAGGACGCGAAGGAACTTTCCGATCTCCAGAACAATATGAACGGCCAGCTCGCGACCAAGGCCAGCGTGGATGACGTCAACAAGATCGGCAGCGACGTGACCAACGTAAAGACCGACCTCGACGCGACCAAGAACAATTTGCAGATGGCGCGCGGCGAATTCGGCACGTTGATCGCGAAGAACCACGATGAAATCGACGAGCTGCGCCGGCTCGGTGAGCGCGACTACTACGAGTTCACCATCGACAAGAAGAACTCCCGCGAAAAGGTGGGCGATCTGATGGTTGAGCTCAAGAGCACCACGCCGAAGAAGAACGTCTACACTGTGGCCATCTACGTTGACGACAACCGCTACGACAAGAAGAACCGCTCCGTGGACGAGCCGATCTACTTCTTTGTCCATGGTTCACGCGCTCCGCTCGAATTTACTGTGAACCAGATTGGCAAGGATAAGATCGTCGGTTACCTGAGCGTGCCGAAGCAGGCCGCAGCGCGCGCGCAGGCGTCGGGCAACTAAGTTAGGCAACACTGCCGCCCCGTGGCGGGACCGGCAGAAGCAAAAGGGCGTCCGGAAATGGGGACGCCCTTTTTTAATCTCTGCCTTCTTCCCCCCCGGCGTGGAATTTACGGAGTTTTTCTCGGAACCGCTTGAGCCGGCCATGCGTCTGTTGATCTGTTGTCCCATCAGGCGTATCGTGCTCGCTCGGCGGGCGTCCCCATCGACGAATCCAGCAGGTTCGCAGGGCACGGACGGGGCCGCACTGCGCATGCTCATCGAGCATGCGCCAAACGAAAAACTCGGGGGGTAAACCATTGAAAGTCATCATGAAAATAGTCGCGACCGCGCTGCTTTCCGTCGCCGCGTTGGCAATTGCAAGCGGGGCACAGGCGGCCTCGTCGAAGTGCGACCGGGCATGTCTCGATAAGACGGTCGACAATTACATCGCCGCTCTCGTGGCGCACGATCCATCGAAGGTGAAGTTCGCGCCCGATGTGCACTTCGTCGAAAACATCACGCCCATGAAACCCGGCGAAGGACTTTGGAAGACCGCGTCCGGACTGCCAACCACGTTTAAGATCTACGTTCCGGATCCGGTGTCCGAGCAGGTCGGCTTCCTGTGCATCATGCAGGAGGACAACAAGCCGATCGAGTTGGCGTTGCGCCTCAAGATCGTCGACGGAAAGATCGCCGAGGCCGAACACTTGATCGCTCGCAACATGCCCGAAAGGAGCCTCGCGAATCTACAAACGCCGCGTCCCGGATTGCTCGCGACCGTTCCGCCTAGCCAGCGAGTTCCGCGCGACGAAATGCTGAAGATAGGGGCCTCGTACTACGAAGCGCTTGTGACGGCCGACGCCAACAACGCGCCGTTCGCTGACGATTGCGTCCGCCGGGAAAATGGAATGCAAACAACCAGCAATCCTCCTCCGGCGCCGGGCGACAAACCTGGTCGCGCCACTCTCGGAGCGATGGGCTGCGAAGCTCAACTAAAAACGCACACCTTCGACTACATCAAGCGCATTGAACCGCGCCGCGTTTGGATCGCCGATCCTGAAACAGGCCTGGTCTTTGGTCTCTCGCAATTCCGCCATCCGATGGTCGAAAAATCGCTGAAGATCGAAGGCGTGCCCGGTTTGGATTCGGTGCCGATGGATTTCAAGCCGTTCGATCTGCCTGCGGCACACATTTTCAAAATCAGCGGCGGCAAGATGCACGAGATCGAGGCGATGGGATTCACCGCGCCCTACAACTCGAAAACCGGCTGGGAAGAGTGGCAGAACTAGAAAATCGGAAGGACTCCTGATCTCCAGATGCTACGGCAGCCTTGATTTTTGACCGGGATGCCGTAGCGTCTGAAGTCTAGCGCTGCGGAGCAGAAGCTGAATTCCTGCCAGAACTGCTAGCAGTCTAGCGCGACGTGCGTGAGAAAGCTCCCGTGCGGTTCTCCCTCTCGTCTGTTGGTGTTTCGACTCGAGTCTCGCGGGTATTCGGCTGTATTTGTGGGGGCGCTATTCGTGGCTGCTCGGTGGTGGAAGAGAAACTTGATCGGGGTGATGTCTCGCCGGCATTCGCCTTGCGAGCCGTGACGGTAAGGCGGCCGTTGTCCAATTGTGCCTTGGTTGAATCCGCGTTCGTTTCTTCGGGCCAGCGGACCAGGTAGTAAGTCGATACCGTCTCGCTTACGTCTTCGCCCGATTCTTTACGCCTTGTGGTCTTCTCCGCGGAGATGACTGCATGGTCATCGTGCGCGCAGACCTTGACCTGTTCGGCTGAAACTCCGGGGAGCACAAGGTCCACGCTATACGTTCCGCCGGACTCATGCACTTGCGGCAAGGTCAGAGCAAGTTCCTGTTCTGCTTGCAGCCAATGCGACACATCATTTCCGTGATTGTGCCCGTAGCGTTCAAAAATATCGTAAGCGCGCCTCGCGACGGCGCTCCGATAACGTTCGACAAATCCCTGCCGCCCGTCTCCAGAAACAATTTCGGGTTCTCGGGAGCGAGAGCTGGGCTTCATAGCTGATCCCAAACCAATACTTGGCATTCGATTCACCTGACTTTCCTAACGGAATGAACTACAAATCGATTATCGGAACGCGTGCCTGAATGAAACAATACAGCGAAGGCTGTAACGTTCGATCCCTTAAGGCGTTTTCTCCGCCCAAAGACCGAACATCGCCGTATGTTGGCCAACCGACCGATCCGCTACGCTCATCGCGAGGCGCACTGGCGGGTCGCAAGCCTCGACAAAATCCCCGCCGCATTTCGAACGCGCACTGTGATGCAAACTCCCAATCTGAAAGTCATGCCCATCGATCTGTCGAACGCGTGGAAAAGCGGCGAGCGCATCATCAACGGCGCGATCTCGCTCCTGCCGAATCTCGTGATCGCGATTACGATCTTT
>Ga0335078_10001628_pt1 | contig 33817 bp, 27 predicted proteins | sample Lox_Sample_32_FD_206711 | JGI IMG/M metagenome (GOLD analysis project Ga0335078, IMG submission 206711) | Soil microbial communities from Loxahatchee National Wildlife Refuge, Florida, United States - Lox_Sample_3.2 | ecosystem: Environmental > Terrestrial > Soil > Wetlands | place: USA...
GCGGGGCAAATGTTGGCGCTGGCTTTGATGCTGGCTCCGGCGGCGCGAGAGGCTTCCGCGCAGGCTCCGGATTTCGGCGTTCCTCAGTCCTTTGCCACGCAGAAAGCACCCCTGGCGATCGCGGTCGCCGATTTCAATGGGGATGGGGCGCTGGACATCGCCGTGGCGAACGCCGAATCGCAGACCCTGTCGATTTTCCTGGGAACGGGTGTGGGAACGTTCTCGAGCGCCCCCACCGTTAACCTGCCGTCCGACTGCCAGGCCGCGTACCTTACAAGCGGCAACTTCACGGGCGCGGCCGGCCCGGATCTGTTGGCGGCCTGTCCTCTGGGGCCCATCGTCGTGGTCCCGAATATCGGCCACGGCAGTTTCGGCACACCGATCGTCACCACGCTGCCGGCGCCCGCCTGGGTGGGGAACATGCTGTTCGGATACGTCCATCCGGCGATTGCCGATTTCAACGGCGACGGCCATCTGGATGTCGCCATCTCCACCTACAACGCCAGCACCAAAGTGACGGGCTGGTATGTTCTTTTGGGTAAAGGCAACGGCCAGTTTCAATCGCCGAGCGCGCTGCCTTTCACGGGGACCTATAGCGCTTCCCTGGTAGCCGGCGATTTCAATGGCGATGGAAAGCCGGACTTGGCCGCGGCTATTTACACAAAAGGCTCCCTGGCGCTGCAGTTCGCCGCCGGCCACGGCGACGGGACTTTCGCCACCCCCACGCTTACTTCACTGCTGGGGACCTGCGGCTCGACTCTACAGGCTGCCGACCTCAACGGCGACGGCAAACTCGATGTCCTGATCACCGGTTCCTCAATGCTGACCAGCCTCACTACGCTCGGCCACACCGAGGGCGCTTCGGCCGTCACCGTGCTTCTGGGGGATGGCAAGGGCGACTTCAACTTCGGTTTCAACGCCAGCGAGCCCACCTATATGTCCGGCGCCGTGCTGGCCAAGATCATGGGTACCGGCAAGCTCGACCTGGTGGAAGCCACGATTGCGAGCGATTTTGAGGGTGGCGTTCCCCCCACGGGCGCGGTGAGCGTGAGGCCGGGCAACGGCGATGGCACGTTCGGGAGCCCGATCAGTTTGTCGATGCCGCCTGGCACCATCCCCACCGACTTGGCCGTGGCGGACTTCAACGGAGACGGCCGCCCCGATATCGCCTTCCCATCGGTGCCATCCGGAAACTATCAAGTCGCCCTGACTACCGACCTGGAACAGCTTCTCACCAGCGCTCTCGCGGTATTCCCCGCCGGCGCCCTCGAGGTGGCTCTGAACGTCACGCCGGAAGCCGCGCCCACAATCAGCCTCGGCAGCCAGGCGTTGCAGTTCTCCAGCACGGGCGGCGCTACGCCGCCGGCGCAATCCGTGAACGTGGCGAATTCCGGGGGCGGAACGCTCGCCTGGACGGCCACCTCCTCGGCTACCTGGCTTTCCGTCACTCCAGCCTCCGGTTCGGGAAGCGGCGTCCTTTCGATATCGGTTTCTCCCACGGGCCTGGCGGCAGGCAATTATTCGGGCACGATCTCCGTTTCCGCTACGGGAGCGGCCAACAGCCCGCAATCCGTCAGCGTAACTTTCGCGGTGACGGCGCCGCTGCCGGCAATCACCGGGGTGGTGAACGGCGCCAGCTTTCAGCCAGGATTCGAAAGCGGCTCCTGGGTGACCATTCAGGGTTCCAACCTGTCGAACACCAATCCGGGCCGCATCTGGATGGCAAGCGAGATCGTGGATGGTAATTTGCCGACTTCGCTCGACGGCACCAGTGTGACGATCGACGGCAAACCGGCTTTTGTGTATTACATCAGCCCTACCCAGCTCAACGTGCAGGCGCCGTCTGACTCCGCGACGGGGCCGGTTGCGGTGGTGGTGACGAACAGCGGGCAGAAGAGCGCGCCTTTCACGGCGCAACTCCAAACGTGCGCGCCGGCGTTCTTCCTGTACGGCGGATATGCCATCGCGTCGCACTACCCCGACTATGCGCTGGTGGGCAATGCGGGTGCTCCGGCGGCGCCCGGCGACGTGGTGATTCTGTGGGGCACGGGATTCGGGTCGACGGCCCCGGCGATTCCTGCTGGGGTGGTGGTTACCGGCGCACCGGCCGCGACCGCTGCGCCGATCATTACGATCGGTGGCGCGCCGGTCGAGGTATTAGGCACGGCGGTGCTCACCCCGGGCAGCGCCGGGCTGTACCAGATTGCGATCCAGCTACCTGCTTCCATGCAGGCGGGCGCGTTGTCGATCCAGGCGTCGGTAGAGGGGTGGACGTCACCCGCGAATGTGCAGATTTTCATCGGCGGCAAATAGAAAGAGTGGGGCTATCCGTTGTCGAGTGGCCAGACCTGAAGATCTCGCGCCGGAATTTCCTCGATCTCCCGTTGGCTCAGAAATTCCGGGGCGAGACGGGAGTTCGGAGCCTGGTCCCGTCATTCCACCATCTGCGGGTGAGTGAACAGGAAATGGTCGAAATAATAGTGCATCAGCAGCACGCTGAGCACTACGATGAAGTAGCTTTGGTCGGCGCGGAGCGTGGTGACGGCCTGGACAAACATGGTCACCAGAACAATCACCAGGGTGGCGCCGAGGAAGCAGGCGTAGTAGAGGGCCATGCTGCGCTGGCGCACCATGCGCTGGACGAAGGGATTATCGATTTCACCGCGCTGGTCGCGCAGACGATTGATCAGCCACAAGAGAAAAAGATATTGGAAAGAGTGCCAGGTGTTGTAGCCCTGGAAGAGCACATCCAGGTTCGAACCCATGGGCAGGCAGAAAGAGACCACAGTGGTGACGCTCAGGAGCAGCGTTTTTGGAACGCTGCCGCGCCCTTCGCGGAATTCCACGATGGTCTTGGCGATCCAGGTGACCAGGAACAAGCCAAAAAGGACGCCGGCCACCAGGGGCAGGTTGAACGGCCGCAAGAAATCCGGATAAGGCAAGACCACGCCACCCACGTGGAACATTTTCAGGGAAAGTTTGTACATGCCGATCGGGTAAAGCCCTGTCATGACCAGCCCGTAATCGATGAAGCGCGACCATTTCTGCTCGGCCCAGGTGGAGCGGGCCCGGTAGCAATCGGTCAGATAGATGATCTGGTGGAGAACGTGGATGGATGCCCAGGAGAAAAAGAACGTGATTAATGCCGTGTAATAATTCACGCCTAAATAAATCACGATCGCCGGCAGCAGGAAGGCCAGGAAGAGGTAGGCTTTGTGCCGCGCCCTGAACCGGCCGTCCAGAAAGGTGAACGTGACGGTGGAAAACAGGTGCGGTCCGCCGATCAGCAGGGCCACGGCGATGTTGATCCAATCGACCGTCTTGTCCAGGGTCAGTAAGCCGGAACTCTGGGCCACCCAAGCCATGAGGAACGGCAGGGGAACCAGGACGGCACTGAAAATGAGCAGAGAGAGGTCCCAGGAAGGCTTGTAGAGCCACCCGGATTTGCGTCCGGGGAGAGTGAGAGGAGCGCCTGCTATCGCGGCCATACGGTAGATCATAACGGAATCGGGCGCTGCCGTTCAAATCCTGGAAACCGCGTTCCGCGCCGGACCCGGCGGACCTGGCAGCGGGCGATTTCCCCGCAAACTAGGGCCTTGAAATTCAGTTGCAATGGACATAGCATAAGAATCAAAGGACCGGATTTTCAGATGAAACTGTCTCTTTTGGTTTCGATTCTACTCGCCGCCGCCTTCGCGGCCTACGCCCAAACGGGGAACCCGCGGATGACGACGGTCGATCCAGACACGGGGAAAAGAGGGGACATCATCACCGTTAACGGTGAAAACCTGGGCAAGGAGCACGTCGCCAAATTGTTCCTGACCGATGGTGGGGATGGCAAGAACGACGTGGAAGTGCAGATCATCGAGCAGACCGAAACGAGCATCAAGTTCAAAATCCCGGCGAAGGCCATCAGCGGCCGTCTCGCGCTGATGATTCTGACCACTACGAAGCCCGCGCAATACGTCGAAGAGCCGGTGAAACTCACCATCGAAGACGGGACCGCACAACGATAGTCGCTACTCGTGCAATGCCGCGACCGCGATGGAGCGGCGCCGGCGGCGGTCGAGAGCCGGACCATCGTCGACACTTTAGACCGGCGGCACCCCTTCCGTTCAGCAGTCGCATCCCAGGCCCGGTTGCACCGGGGCGCGACCGCCTTACAACATAAAGAAAGACAGCGGGGGCAGATGGCTTCAAAGAGCCGGTATGTCCGGCACCGCCGCGCCGGGTATTCCGGTATTTCGGAGGTGAAATTGCCAGCGATCTTCCCGGTTCGAACATCACCCGTCAGCGGGGATTGTAAGGCGTCGAAAGGTATTTTCGCGATTGCGCCGCACCATCGGCGTGCGGCTCAAAGGCGATCGCTTTTTTGTAATATTCCACCGCCCTGGCGCGGCGGTGAGTCATATCGTAAATCTGGCCGATGCGTAAATAGGTGTAGGCGCCGGTGTTGAGATCGACATTGTTGATCCCGGCCGCGACCTTCTGCAAATTTTCCAGGGCGTGGTCTTCATCCCGGTACCAGAATTGAATGCTGCCTTCCTGGTAGTAAATTTTCTCCCACGGCATCTGGTCGAATCCGGGCGCGTGTTCGCGCTTCAGCCGGGCGGCCTCCTGAACCGCTTCCAGGCCGTGGACCTTGTCGCCCGCCATGCTATACATCACCGACAGTTCCAGCCTCAGAATGTAGTTCCGCGGGAAGCGGCGGATCAGTTCCTGCACGATGGGGACGGCGCGATCGGGATGGTTTTCGCGGCGGTACAGGGCGCACAAAAAGATCTGGGCATCGACTTTGTCGAGCTTGCCGTTTTGGGCCACATCCTGCACGATGCGAATGCCTTTCTCCTTGTCTCCCCGAAAACCCACCAGAAAACCGAGCATGCGGTATTGCCAGGGCAGGCTGCCGACGATGTAATCGTGCAAACCCTGGACGAGGCGGGCATCGACATTGTTGGGTTGGAGTTCGGCCACGCGATTGTGCGCCTTGCGCGCGGAGGTGGCGTCGCGGAGCGAGTCGTACCAGGATTTCTCGACCACCCAGAAATAGTCGGAACGCAGGCCGTAGGCGATTCCCTCGGCGTAGAGCGCCGCGGCGTCGTCGGGATTTTGCCTGAGGCGGGCGCTCGCCAGGCTCAAAGACTTGCCGATCTCCGACAGGAATTGGGCGCGGGTTTCAGGCGGGGGATTCATGCGGGCGCGGCGGAGCAGCGAATTGTTTCCCGAGACCATTTCGCTCTCGAGCGCCCCGTTGCGGTACATCTCTTTGAAGACGATGGCCTCGGCGAGGTGATTGTGCAGGTCGGGCGAGTTCGGGTCCTGCGCGATGGCGCGCTGGAAATCAGCGATGGCCGCGTCATACTCGAGGTTGTAAAAATGGTCCCAGCCATCGTCCAGCAGGTTCTGGGCACGCAGCCAAGAGGCAGCCGCGAGCAGGACCAGCGCCACCCTCTTCACAATTCCATGGTAACCCGCGCGCCCCGCGGGGTTCAGTTCCTGCATCCGGGTCTGATCCCTTCGCCTTTGAGGCGAACAGCTTCCAGCAGGTGGCTGCCGTGCCGGCACGTTCTCCGGCACGAGCGAGAGAGGCGTCGCGAAGAGTCGGGACGCGGCACGCTGAGAGCGTGCGCCGCGCACTTCCGGCGAATTGTCGGAGGCGCGATTACGCGTAGTCGATGGGATGGCGCTCCAGCCAGTGAGCGTCGCAGACAGCGCCGATCCCGTGCCTGGCCTTGCGCGCGACCGTGCCGGTGAATTGCCGCGATTCCCAGGCGATCCCCGCGCCAAAGCCCACCACGCCGCCAATCAGGGCGCCAATCGCCACGCTGGAAGCGGTGCTGCGCTTGCCGATGCGGCTCAGCATGCCGACGCCTGCTCCCACCGCGACCGCCACCCAGATCGCCTTCGTCGAGGCCGGGAAGATCGGGCTCTCCTTCCGCGCCGCGACGACACTGTCCCATCCGGCGCCGGCGATTTTTCGGGCGTAAGAAAACTCGGATTCGAGCGGGCGGGGCAGTGGCATGGAGCGTGGCCTCCTACCTGGATAATAACAGAGATTCCGGTCTGTTTTCGGCGGCCCGCTTCGTCTTCGTTGAGAAGTCCCGTAGCGTGTCAGACTGTGCGTTTAGCCCTTTCGTTCAGCCCTGGGCCATTTAGCGTTCGGCGGCGTCTCAACACAAATACTCCTCTGAGCTTTTCTATCACTTACAACGCCGGTGCCGCTTTCTGTTTAATCTCGCGCCCGCAGCCGTCAGCGCATTCGGTGGGGCGGGCGCCCATAACGCGACGCCACTTCTAAAAGTGGCGCCCGGCCATAGGCATCGTTTATCTGCGCTGCTTGCGCCTGCTTCCAGTGCTCGGCCGGAGCCAACCGCGCGGCGCCCGATGCCAAACAAACGATCGCGAGTAATCGACGGAACATTTCCCCTCCCAGGTGTCCTACCCGACTCAGCGGAAGATGGCGGAAAAATGCCTCATCGACCGGCCAGGTTGGCTCAGGACAAGGGCGAGATCGACGATATCGCCCGGCGTATGGATGCACACGGATAGGGCAACCCCCGGCAAACGGTCCGACAGCGCCGGATTTCAAACGCTCAAGAATTTAGACAAGCTGTCGCAGCACCGGCCGGACGGTCTCCACGTCCGGAGCGAACAGCGCCATCTGCTCGGGATCGGCGAACACCGCCGCGTAATCCTCCGCGGTAAAGGCGCGTTCCAGCCGTGCCGCGAACGTCTCGCGCAATAAGCGGGCGTAATAATTCACGTCGTAATCCCGCCGGTCCACGCTATCGTCCTCCTCGCCGATCACCGCGCCCGTGCCCGATTGCGTCCGGTACACGCGTACGCGATCGCCCAGGCTCCAGAACGTGCGCCCGCTCGCCAGCATCGCCTCGTAGGGCAGTTCGCGCCGCGAATCGCGCGTGTCGCGATACTCGGCCGGAGTTTTGGTGAGCCGCACCTGCGAGGAAACGTCGTACGCGCGGAGCTCGCGCCGGCGCAACGCATCCATGGCCGCCACATAGGCCGCGCGCACGCCGGCGATGTCGCCCACCAGCAAGCGGGCGATGGCGCGCCGCAGGAAAGCCTCGCCGAACGGCTCCGCCCGGCTCGAGCGGAACGCCACTCCGCGCAATGTCAGCCGGCCGTCATACCCCAGCAGCGCGTAATTCTTCGGCTCGTGGGAGAGCATCGCCGCGTAACGGCCCTCGAATTCGAGCTGCACCAGCGGCGGCAGCAGCGCGCCCACTTCCGCCACGGCGCGCCGCTCGTCGGCCTCGCTCCATCCTTCCGGCGCGGCGAAGTACACCCCGTCGGTGTCCGCCTCGAGGAGCGTCACGCCGCGCGCCGCCAGTTCGCGGCACATCGTCTCCAGCGTTTCGCGGCCCCGCCGGGTCACCTCGTTGGCCGCATGTACGTCGGCGAAGCGCGTCAACTCGCCGCCCGCGGCCAGATATCCGTATGCCGAGTTGACCACGAGCTTCATGGCGGCCGACATCGCCTCATAGCCGAACCGTTCCGCCGACCCCGCCGGCGCCGCCCGCGCGCTCGCCTTTGCCTGCAACCGCAATTCCACCAGGCGGTCCACAAGCGCGAGCATCGCGCCCAGACGGTCGCGCGCCGGGCCGATGCGGAAGGCTCGCATGAGCGATGGATACAGGCTGGCGACATCGGCCTTCACCACGCGGTGCGCCACACCCGTGGCGAAAACATGGAGAGCCGCTCCGCTATGCGGAGTTCCGTCGCCGGGCCGGTGCGCCGCGAGCGCGGTTCGCGCCCGCAGATAGGCGCGCACCAGCAGCGGGTCGATCACGCCGGTTGCCGCGCCGGCGTCCGCCAGCCGCTCATAGCGCCGCGGAGTCATCTGCGCCAAGGCAAACGCCGCGCCGCCCAACAGGCGCGCCAGCGCCGCCACCTCTTCCACGTCCGCCCGGGCGTAGCGCCGCACGCGTTCCGGGTCGCGGCAATACACAGCGAAGATTTGGTCGCCGCGAATCTCCTCGCGATCCGGGCCCGATATGCCCAGGTGCCGCGCCACGGCTTTCAGGCCGTGATTGGGCAGATCGCGAGTGGCGAAATCGTAGCGCAGGACGGCGTCGAGGGTGTCGATCAGCTCCCGCCCGGACGCCACCAGCCGCACCTTCCGGCCGTCATCGGAATCCATGCCGCGCCGCGCGCCGCGCTGCCGCAAGCCCGGCGGACCGGTCCGGCCAAGCGCGAGAGGAACGCCCAACCGGCGCGCCCGCCGATCCAGAAACGGCAAATCGAAGCCATGCAGATTGTGGTTTTCGATCACGTCGGGATCGGCCCGTTGCACGCGCTCGAGGAGCCGGCGAATCAGCCTGGCTTCGTCTTCGTCCTCGAGAGTGTCCACCGCGCCCGAGGGATCGCGCACGGCGATCAGGAAAATGCGGTCGCGCTCCGCGTCGAGCCCGGTGGTTTCCAGATCGAACTGCATGCGGCGCAGGTCGTCGAACCGCAGGCCGCGAAAGTACGTTCTGCCGGTGGCGACAAGGTATTGTTCCTCCGGCGGCAGGATCAGCGCCGCCGCTTTTCCCCACTCGCGAAACCGCCCGGCGCCCGCCAGCGTCCGGCCATCGGCGGCACTCACGAGGTAGCGGAGCTCTCCGGGGCCCGCCAGTTCCTCGCAAGCGACGCCCACCGCTTCCACCGGCCGGTCCAGCAACACCCACGGGCGGAAGCGATGCTCCTCGCGGCGCAACTCGCCGTCAATCCTGCGCCAGACGAGCGCGCGCCCATCGGCATGCGCCCACACCGACACGATTCCCGGCGTCTCGTCCCAGCCCCACAGCCATTCGTCCTCGCGTCCGCCGGGCATCGGCCCATTCTAACCGTTTGCTATACTGGGCGCGCTTGGACCGGTTCGAAACCGCCGTAGATGCCGTTGTGAGCGGCGATGTTTCCACTCTGCGCGAGCTTTTGCGCGCCGAACCCTCGCTTGTCCAAGCCCGCTCCGCACGCCCTCACCAGGCGACCCTGCTCATCTATACCGCCGCCAACGGCGTCGAGGACGAGCGCCAGAGAACGCCGCCGAACATCGTGGAGATCGCTTGCCTGCTGCTCGATGCCGGCGCCGACGTCAATGCCGCCGCCAACGCGTACGGCGCCGCATGCACCACCCTGGAGTTGGCGGCCACCAGCGTTCATCCGCTCCGCGCCGGCGTGCAGAACGAGCTTCTCCAATTGCTCCTCGACCGCGGGGCGAATCTCGACAGCCCGACGCTGCTTTCCGCCTGCCTCGGCAATTTCCGCCCGCAAGCCGCTGCATTCCTCGCCGCGCGCGGCGCGAAAATCGATCTGGTGGCGGCCGCCGGACTGGGCGACCTGGCGAAGGCAAGGGAACTCTTCGGCAGCGCCACGGCCGGGCAAAAACATCTCGCCCTCATGTGGTCGTGCGAATACGGCCGTAATGATGTTGTCGAGTTTCTGCTGGAAAACGGCGGCGATTTGGCTTCACATACAGGCGATGGCCAGACGCCGCTCCACTGGGCGATCGTCGGAGGGCAGGTCGAAACGGTCGAACTGCTTCTCCGCCGCAACCCGCCGCTCGCCCATAAGAATATGCACGGAGGCACGCCGCTGGGGCAGGCCCGCTGGTCCTTGGAACACGCGGAAGGCGATCCCGAGCCCTTCCGCAAGATCATCGGGATTCTGGTGGGAGCGGGAGCGAGGTAGCTTCTGGCTCCTGGCTCTACCCTTCCAACGTCGCCGTCAGGGTGATTTTCGTGTTGTACAGCTTCGACACCGGGCAGCCCGATTTCGCCGCCTGTACGGCCCTGTCGAACGCTTCCTGGCTCGCGCCCGGGACGCTGGCGACCAGGTCGAGATGACTCTCGGTGATGCCGAACCCTTCCGCGCCTTTCTCCAGGCTGATAGTGCAAGTGGTCGCCAGCTTGTTAGCCGTGAGGCCCGCGTTCGCCAACTGGGCCGAAAGCGCCATGGTGAAACAGCCGGCATGAGCCGCCGCCAGCAACTCCTCCGGGTTCGTCCCCTTGCCGTCTTCGAACCGCGTATGGAACGAATAATTGGTGTTCGAAAGCACGCCGCTCGCGCTCGATATCGTGCCCGTCCCCGACTTCAAATCGCCATGCCACTCCGCACTCGCTGTACGTTTCATGAATAGTGCCTCCTAAGGCCTGATATTGGATGCGCCTCAGCGCTCGAAAGCGTCAAAACTCCGCGCCGCCGGTGAGCTATCGTTACGTTTATGGCGCATCGCCAGATCGAGGCCGAAATCGACCGGCTCAATTCCCTCCGTGAAGCCGAACCCGCCGTGGCCATCGCAGCTCTCCGCAAAGCGCTCTCCGACCGCGTCAACCTGATGGCCGCCAAAGCCGCGAAAATGGCCGCCGAACTGCGTCTCCGCGACCTGGTTCCCGATCTGCTCGCGGCGTTCGATCGCCTTTTCGAAAAACCCGTCGAGCGCGATCCGCAATGCTGGGGCAAGAACGCTATTTCCAAGGCCCTCGTCGCTCTCGATCACCAGGAATCGGCTCCCTACTTGCGTGGCATTCATCACGTTCAGATGGAGCCGGTCTGGGGCGGGGAAGCCGACACCGCCGCCACCCTCCGCGGCACGTGCGCGCTGGCGCTTCCCGCCTGCGCCGACATCGCGCGCGGCGAAATTCTGCGCCATCTGGTGGACGCCCTCGCCGACCGCGCGCTGCCCGTCCGCTCCGACGCCGTGCGCGCCCTGGCGCAAATGCAGGGCGATGAGGCCATCCTGCTGCTGCGTCTGAAAGCCCGCCAGGGAGACACGGAAAGCGAGGTCACCGGGCAGGCGTTCGATTACCTGCTCCAATTGGAAAACGATTGCGCCGTGCCCTTCGTGGCCGATTTTCTCGACCCCAAGCTCGGACCCGCGGCCGAAGAGGCGGCGCTCGCGCTTGGCTCATCGCGCCTTGAAAGCGCCGTTCCGATCCTGGAAAAAGCCTATGCGCGGCAGCGCGATCCCGATTACCGTTACGTGGTGCTGCGCGCCATCAGTTCCACGCGGCATCCGCAAGCGCTCGAGTTTCTGCTCCACATGGTGCGCAACGCGCGCGAAGCCGAGGCGCTCGCCGCTGTCGAAGTGCTCGCTCTCCACCGCGATTCGGCCGAGATCCGCCGCCAGGCGGAGCACGCCGCCGCCGGGCGCGAAACTGTGCGCGCCCACTTCCGCAAATCATTCGCCGGCCCGGAGAACGCCTGATACCGCGGCGATGGCGCGCTCGACATCTTCCCCGGTGGTCCGCCAATTGCACACGCTCACGCGCATGGCCCGCATGCCGCGCCAGGTAGTGGCGCCGAAATAAGCCTCGCCCGAAGCACACACGCGCGCGATCACGCGCTCGGTGCGCGCGTCGTCGCCGAAGCGCACCAGGCCCTGATTGATCGAAGGCTCCCATAGCACCTGGGCGCCCTCGAGCGCGCCGATGCGGTTCACCAGCGTGCGCGCATAGTCGCAGCAGCGCTCCACCAGATTCGCCACTCCCTCGCGGCCCAACTGGCGCAGCGCCGCGTAGGTCGCCACCCCGCGCCCGCGGCGCGACCACTCGGGCGTCCAATCGATGGCGTCGCGCGCCTCCGCCGCGTGCGTCAGATAAGGCGCGCGGTGCGACATCGCCGCGCGGTGCGCCTCGGGATCGGCCACGAAGGCGTAGCCGCAATCGTAGGGGACGTTGAGCCATTTGTGCCCGTCGGTGGCCCAGGAATCGGCGAGTTCGACGCCGCGCAGAAGATGGCGATAGCGCGGGCTGGCGGCGGCCCAGAGACCGAACGCGCCATCCACGTGCGCCCAGGCGCCGAATTCGTGCGCCAGCGGAATCAGCGTCTCGAACGAGTCGTAGGCGCCGATGTTCAGATCGCCCGCCTGCAATAAAACGATGGCCGGCATTCCTCCCGCCTCGCGCAGGGCGGCGCGCAACCCATCGGCAGGCAACTGGCCGGTATCGCCGGCAGCCAGATCCACCACGCAGGCGCGGCCGAGTCCCAGCAGCCGCAGGCTCCGCTCGATGGTTCCGTGGCGCTGATCGCTCGAAATCATGCGGACGGGCGGCGCGCCGGCGAGGCCGCGCTCCTCCACGTCCCACCCGTGCGCGGCCAGCACCGCGTTTCGCGCCGCGGCCAGGCACGTGGTGTGCGCCATCTGGCATCCGGTGACGAACCCGAAACTCGCGCCGGCCGGCAATCCCAGAATGTCCTTCAGCCACGCGCCCGCCACTTCTTCGATGACGGCGGTGGCCGGCGCGCTGGCGTACAGGGTGCAATTCTCGTCCCACGCCGCGGTGAGCCAATCGGCCGCCAGCGCCGAGGGCAGCGCGCCTCCCACCACCCAGGCGAAGAAGCGTCCGCCCGCGCAACCGATGTGACCGCCTTCCGTGTCGCGCACCAGGTCGGCGACGACCTGCTCGGGCGGCAATCCTGTTTCGCCCAACGGCTTCGCCAGGCGCGAGCGGAGCGTGGCGAGATCGGTGTCAGCGGCGACGGCCGTCCGGTCGAGATTTTCCAGATGTTTGAGGGCTTCGTCGAAGGCGATCTGCAAGGTCGCGCGAGAGCTCATGGTTCCAATGTAGAGCAGGCGGTGCGGGGAAAACTATCCGCCGATTGCGCTGGAAATGGTCGGGGGCTCAGAACGGCAGCGCTACCCCGCCGGGCTGGAGACCGGCGCCTCGCGGGGCGCCGTGTCCGCCTGCGGGAGCAGCAAGACGAACGTGGTGCCTTTGCCGGGCTCGCTCGTCACCTCGATCCTGCCTTGCGCCTGCTTCACGATTCCATAAACCGTTGCCAGTCCGAGACCGGTGCCTTTGCCCTCCGGCTTGGTGGTAAAAAACGGTTCGAATATGTGCTCCATCACCTCCGGAGTCATGCCCACGCCGGTGTCTCTTACCTTTAGTCGAACCTGGCGCGATGCCAAGTCCGTAGAGGTCTCCACGATCAGGCGGCCTCCGTCGGGCATGGCGTCCCTGGCGTTGACGGCGAGGTTGAGGAGCACCTGCTCCATCTGCGTCGGGTCGGCATGGATCGCGCCCGCCGCCGGGTCAAGCGCGATTTCGAGGCGAATGGAGTCGCCCAGCACGCCCGCCAGCAATTTGCGGAAATTGCCCACCAGATCGTTGACCACGATGCTGCGGGCCCTCGCTCCCTTGGGGCGGCTGAACGCCAGCAGGCGGCCGGCGAGATCTTCGGCGCGGTTCGCCGCGTCGCGAATTTGCGCCAACGGCTCGTACAACGCATCGTCCTGGGAAGTGAGTTCGCCCAGTCCCAACTCGGCGTACCCTTTGATCACGGTCAGCAGATTGTTGAAATCGTGCGCCACGGCGCCGGCCAGCCGTCCGATGCTCTCCATTTTCTGCGCTTGCCGGAACTGCTCTTCGAGGCGCTTCCTTTCGACCTCGGCGGCCCGCAGTTGCCGCCGGGCCGCGGCATCGCGGATTTCCCGCTCCACCGCCGGCGCCAGCCGCATCAGGTTGCTCTTCATCACGTAATCCTGCGCCCCGGCCTTCATCATGGCCACCGCGCGTTCTTCGCCGATGGTGCCCGAGACCACCAGAAACGGAATGTCGTGGCCGCTTTCGCGCAGAATTGCGAGCGCCGCGGGAGCGTCGAAATGCGGCAGGCGGTAGTCGGCAATCACCGCGTCGTAGGCGGGATTCGACAGCTCGGCGCGCACGGCGGCGGCGGTTTCGATGCACGTCGCCTCCACGTCGTATCCGGCCTTTTCCAGGTGCCGGATCACCAACGAAGCGTCGCTTTCGCAGTCTTCGATCAGTAGAATCCGCAGGCGTTGATTCATTCCACCCCCCTCGCATCCAGCCTTACGGCGGGCAGAATCTCGGCCAGCAGTTTCTCCCTGGTATAAGGCTTCGACAAGAAGCTGCACTCCGCGATGTGGCGGAGGCGCTGCTCGATGTCGCTATCGTGGTAGCCGCTGCTCACAATCACCCGGACATCGGGCCGCAGTTTGCGGATAATCGGCAGGGCCACATCCCCGGACATCTCGGGCATCGCCATGTCCAGCAGGACAGCGCGCACCTGAGCCCCTTCGTGCGCCAGGCGATCGACGGCCTCCTTCCCGTTCCCGGCCTCCAGCACCGGGATGCCGTGCCGCCTCAGCAGAGCCGCCGCGAGCGCGCGAATCATCGGTTCATCGTCCACCACCAGCACCGCCCCATACTTGCCGTTGGCGGCCGCCGCGGGCGCCGGGGCCGCGGCTGCGGCCACGGGCTCGGGCGCCACCGTGCGGCGAGCGGGCAGAACCAGCTCCACCGAAGTGCCCAGCCCGATGGTGCTCCCGACCGTGATGCGGCCGTTCAAGCTGCGAACGATCCCATCCACCGCCGCCAGGCCCAGGCCGCGGCCTTGAAACTTGGTGGTAAAAAACGGATCGAAGATCCGTTTCTGCGTCTCCGCATCCATGCCGGTCCCGTTGTCGGCCACCTCGATGTGAATGGCGTCGCCTTCGAACCGCGCGGCGACGGTAATAATGCCCGGCATCCCGTCCGGAATCGCTTCCAGCGCGTTGGCGATCAGGTTCGAAAATAGCTGCTCCATCTGGCCGGGGTCCATCGTCAGGGGTGGAAGATCGGTGGCGAACTCCGCGGAAAGCGAGACCCCTCTTCGCAACACGGGAAGCGTGGTCTCCACCACTTTCCTGCCCACTTCCGCAACCGAAACCGCCTCCCGGAGAAATGTGCCTTTGCCGGCATAAGCCAACAATTGGCGGGTAAGGCGCGCGGCCCGTCCGACCGCGTCGAGCGCGGCGGGAAGAATCGAACGCGTCTCGCAATCCGGGCACGATTCCTCCAGCGCCAGCGAGATATTGCCGCTCACCACCGTCAGAATATTATTGAAATCGTGAGCGATTCCGCCGGCCAGCAAGGCGATGCTCTCCAGCTTCTTGGCCTGTTCGAGACGCTGCTCGGCCTGTTTTCGCGCGGTAACGTCGCGGATGATGGTCACCGCGCCCACAATCCGGCCAGTGGCATCGCGCATGGGCATGGCAGAGCTCTCGAAGGTGCGTTCCGCAGTGGAGTGCTCCACGTGAGCGCCGGTTTTGCCCGCCAGGGCCAGCGCGGTGGCGCTTGCACCGGGCCCCGGCGGGATCCCGAGGTTATCCAGCACCGAGGCGATAGTCATTCCGGCCGGCTCGAAGCCGAGAATGCTCCACGCCGCGGGGTTGCTGCGGACGACCGTGCCGGTGGTGTCGAACACCAGCAGGGCATCCGTCTGGGCGGTGAATACCGCATCCAGAAGCTGGTGGCTGCGTTCGGTTTCCCGCTGCGCGGCCAGCAGTTCCTTGGCGGCCTGCCGGGTCGCCAGGCGCACCTGCGCTTCCTGGATCTCGCGTTCCACCGCCGGCGCCAGGCGCGCCAGGTTGCTTTTCATGACGTAGTCGTGAGCGCCGGCTTTCATCATGGCCGCCGCGCGTTCCTCGCCCACCGCTCCCGAAACCACCAGAAACGGAATATCCAGCCCGCTCTTGCGGAGTATGGCCAGCGCCGCCGGCGCATCGAATTGCGGCAGATGATAGTCCGCGATGATCGCGTCCCAGGACCCCGCTTGCAGCGCGGCGCGCATCCGCGGCGCCGTTTCCACGCGCTCCGCATGCACTTTGTGGCCGGCCCTTTCCAGTTCGCGGACCACCAGCGCCGCGTCGCTTTCGGAATCTTCCACCTGGAGGAGGTTCAATACTCTGTTCATATCGAGGTATTGTTTGGTTGGCTGCACTCTGGGGCGATGATCGCGTCCCAAGACCCCGCTTCCAGCGCGGCGGGCATCCGCGCAGCCGTCGCCCGCTGCGCCCGCACCTTGTGGCCGGGTTTTTCCAGTTCGCGGACCACCCGCGCCGCGCCGCTCTCGGAATCTTCCACCTGGAAAAGGTTCAATACTCTGTCCATAGCGAGTTATTGTCTGGTTGCCTTCACTTGGGGGGGAGCTTCGTTCCACACCAGCCAATACAAACCCAACTGCTCGATCGCTTGCGTAAACTGGCTGAAATCCACCGGCTTGCGAATGTAGCTGTTGGCGCCGAGATCGTAACCGTTGGCGAGGTCCTGCTCCTCCTTCGAGGAGGTGAGGATGACCACCGGCAGGCGCCGCGTTCTGGCGTCGGCGCGGAGCCTTCGCAGCACTTCCAGGCCGGGCACCTTGGGAAGTTTCAGGTCGAGCAGGGTTACGGCCGGCAGCTCCGACACGTCGCGGCCGCCCCAGGCGCCTTCGCCCCACAGGTAGTCCAGTGCTTCTTTGCCGTCCCTGGCCACCACCACCTCGTTGCCGATCCGGCCCTTCTCGAGTGCCCGGATGGTGAGGTCTACATCGCTCGAATTGTCTTCCACCAGCAGGATTACTTTATGATTGTTCATACCTCGGGTCCCAGAGTGAAATAAAATGCGGCTCCCCGGTCCGGCTCGGCTTCCGCCCAAATGCGGCCGCCGTGGCGATGAACCACGCGCTGTACCGTGGCCAGGCCGATTCCCGTTCCCGGAAACTCCGACTCGCTGTGCAGCCGCTGGAACGCCCCGAAGAGCATCCCCGCGTAAGCCATATCGAAACCGACGCCGTTGTCGCGGATTACGAATGCGGACTTCCCGTCGCGGCCGGTGTGTTGAAATTCGATGCGCGCACGCTCGCGCGGACCGGTGAACTTCACCGCGTTCTCCAGCAGGTTGGTGAGCGCCACGTCCAACAGGCGCGCATCCGCCGAGGCGCGCAACCCCGGCTGGATGGCAAATTCCAGAGAGCGCCGCGGATGGTTTTCGCGCAGCCTGGCGGCGATGGATTCGGCCACCTCGCTCAAATCCACCCAGTCGCAATGCATTTCCGCGCGGGTAATGCGCGAGAGCTGCAACAGGTCGTCAATCAGGCGGCCCATGCGCTGCGTTTCCGAGCGGACGCGCTCCAGGTAGCGGCGGCCCTTGCCGTCCACTCTCTCGCACTGGCTGCAATAGTCCTCCAGCAAGGCGAGGCTCCATCCATCCACTCCGCGCAGCGGCGCCCGCAAATCGTGCGATACGGAGTACGCAAAGGCTTCCAATTCCTTGTTCGAGGCTTCGAGCTGGGCCGTGCGGTCGCGGACCCTCTGTTCGAGCTCGGCGTTGAGCCGGCGAACCTCTTCCTCCGCCTGTTTGGATTCCGTAATGTCGCGCCCCACCACCACCGCGCCCACAATCCGCCCTTCGTGGCCGCGAATCGGGCCGAAACTGTAACTGCCCACCCAGCGCTCACCCGTGTCCTTGCGGCGCAAGACGTACTCGGCGTTGGTGGCCATCTCCCCCCGCAATGCCCGCGGCACGGCCCACATATCCACCGGCGCCGGGCTGCCGTCCGGCAGAAACACGTCCAGAATGTCGGGATACGCGGCGAAGGTTTTCGCGCATTCGGCCTGGCTGCGGAATTTGTGGAAGGTCGCGAAGGCGTCGTTGAAGTGCGTGAACCGCCCTTGCGAGTCGGAGATGAATACCGCGTCGGTCATGCTGGCGAGCGCGGCTTCCAGCCGCGCGCGGCTCTCGCGCAGCGCCTCTTCCACCGCGCGCTGCTCGCTGATATCGGTGTTGGTGCCGAACCAGCGTACCACCTTGCCGTTCTGGTCGCGCACCGGTACGATCCGCGTCAGGAAAGAGCGAAACACGCCATCGCCGGAACGCAAGGGAAACACCATATCGAATGGCTCGCCGGTCGCGATCGAACTTTTCCAGCGGTCGAGCACTGCGGGCAGCGCCTGCGGATCGTGGACCGATTGCCAGCCCCATCCTTCCATTTGCTCGGGTGTGGTGCCGGTGTACTCATACCAGCGGTCGTTGTACCAGAAGATAAACCCATCGGCGTTCGCCATCCAGCACAATTGCGGAATGGCGTTGGCCAGGGTGCGGAACTGCGCTTCGCTCTCGCGCACGGCCTCAACGGCGCGTTTCCGCGCGGTGATATCCACCGAAGCCGAGAGCACCACCCTTTCGCCGGCAATGTTCAGGATTGCGGCCGACAGCAGCAGCGTCACCGGCTCGCCCGATTTGCGCGGCTGCGTCACCTCCCAGCCATGCACCGAGCCCTTCTCTTCCAGTTCCGCGACAAATCGCCTGCGTTCTTCCGGTGTTGCCCAGAGGCCCAGCTCCGGTGAAGAGACGCGGATGACTTCTTCGCGGCGGTATCCCATGGTTGCCAGCCACGCCTGGTTCACGTCGAGAATCAGCCCGTCTTCCAGACGAGCCAGCGCGGTGGCTGCCGGGTTGGTGGCGAACGCCTGCGAGAACTTCTCTTCCGATTGCCGCAGGGCTTCCTCGGCGCGTTTGCGGGCGGTGATGTCGCTGGCGGCGCCGAACCACTCGACGGTTTCGCCATTCGCATTGGCGAGCGGGACGGCGCGCGAGAACGTCCACCCCAATGTGCCGTCCGCCTGGAGCACCCGGTGCTCCAGCTCAAACACGCTTCCGGTCCGGATGGCTTCGCCGATCGCCGCGAGCACGCGGTCCTGATCGAGCGGGTGAATATATTTTTGCAGCCAGTCGCGGTTTGGCTCCAGGGTATCGGCGATGAAGCCGTGGCCGTCCAGCCGGCGCATCTCGCTCCAATCGGCGCTCATGGAGTACACCGCTTCGGAAGTGGCCGTGGTGAGCGCGCGGAAGCGCTCCTCGCTGGTGCGCAAGGCATCTTCGGCGCGTTTGCGTTCGGTGACGTCGCGGTTGATCTCCAGGTATCCGGCGGGCCGGCCCGCCCGGTCGCGATGGAGCACCTGGCGGCTCTCCACCACGATCTCCGCTCCCGCGGCGGTGGTGTGCGTCAACTCCCCGAACCATCGGCCCTCCCGCGCCAGGATACGGTCTATTTCGCCGATGGAAATGGCGGATCGCGTATGAAGCAGTTCGACGAGCCTCCTGCCGGCCGCCTCCGCTTCGGTCCAGCCGTACATTTCGCGGGCGCCGGCATTCCATCCGGTGATCGTGCGGTTACCATCGGCCGCGATGATGGCGTCGTGAGAAAGGTCGATCAGCCGGGCTTGCTGCGCCAGCACCTGTTCGGCGCGCTCGCGCTCGCGGATGCCGCGCTCGATTACCGTGCCCGCCAGCAGCAGGAGCACCACCAGCGATCCGCTGCCCAGGCCGAGAATCCAGCGGGTCTGGGAATCCGTGCGGCTCGCGGCCACGGTGCGCGCGCGCAGGAGCCCGTGCTCCTCTTCATCCATACCGTCCAGGACGGCCTCCAGGCGGCGCATGATCGCGTTCGCCTGGCTCGTGCGGATGAACTCGCCGGCGGCCGCGGCGCCCTGGTGTTCCCGCACCTCGATGACACGCGCCAGCAGCTCAATCCGGGCGCGCACCAGGCGGCCGAGTTCCTCCAGCCGTGCCCGCTGGGGAGGATTGTCGGCTGTGAGATGCCGCAGCGCGTCTTCCGATTGCCCCTCCGCCTCGATCGCGGACCGGTACGCCTCGAGATATCCGGTGTCTCCGCTGATCAGGTATTCGCGCTGCGCAACGATGGCGTTATCGAGCGAAGACCGGACCGCAGCCGCCGTATTCATCACCTGGTACGTGTGTTCCACCCACCGCTGGGCATCGGCCGAGCGCTGAAAGCCGCCCCAAAGCAGGGCAGTGAGTGTGCCCAGCGCCAGCGCGGCGCCCGACATCACGGCCAATCGCCGTACGCGGGCTGTGCGAGCCCTTCGGCCGACGCCCAACTGCGGTCGTGGTTCCGCCCCCGGCGTGGACAGTAGACCGCCGGCCTCGGAAAGGAAGGAGATGGCAGCGCCAACCGCCGCGAAGAGGCCCAGCCCCACCATCGACATGGCGCCGGGCATCCGCAAAGAGAAGCGCGGCTCGAGAAAGAAGTACCAGACCGCCAGGACGCCGAGCGCCGTGGCGGCAAGAGCGGGACCGCGCCCGCCTGTCCGCCAACTCAAAATGACAGCACCTACGAAGAGCAAATAAGGGGAATTCGCGCCGAGAATCGGTTCCAGGGCCAGCCTCAGACCGGTGGCCGCCGCTACCGCAAGGAGCGCTACCGCGTACTCGGCCGTCGCGAACCTCTTCAGGGGTACGAATCTCAATTCCACAAGAACGATGCCTTCCGCAAATCCATCAAAATCGGATCTTCAACTCCCCAAAATAAGCGCGAAATGCCCCAACCAGCGTCTTCCCTCACGATCCCCAACCCTCCGGCTCGGTGCTTCCACCGGCTGCCTGCGCGGCCACTTTGTAGGATAGGGGTCTCTCCATCGCGCTCTTCCTCTGTGCGGCAGCTTCAACCAGGTCCGCTATCGTGGTTTGGCCGAGGAAGCCGAGGATGCGCGCCTGCAACTCCAGCCAGCCGGGGTGGGCCGCCCACTCATCCTGCTCCATCCAGGAATCCGGGCCATTGATGAAGCACATGCGCTCCGACAGCCCGTCGGCCGCATCGAGCAGGGCCATGAGGGTGATATCGCTCGCCGCCATCCGTAGGCTAAACCCGCCCGTCGGCCCCGTGCGCGAATTCAGAAGACCCTTGCGAGCCAGTTGTTGGAGAATCTTTGCCATGAAGGGTGCGGGAACGCCCTCTACCTGCGCGACGTCCTTGGCCAGTGCGTTGTGCCCCTGCGGCAATTGGGCCAGGTGGATACAAGCCCGGATTGCGTATTTGCCAGATGAAGAATAGATCATTTCCCGGGATGCTCCTTAGGTGATTTTTAGAGGCCCGTTTTTCTTCGGACTGAAACGGTCCTGTTTGCACGTCAACTCCCAAAAGCAATACGGCTCGAATACCCAAGGTTATGTTGGATTTTTGAACTAGATCAGGTCTTGAAATCTCATTATGTGCGACAAATGCCCCACCCAAAGCACCTCGCCAGTCGCCAAACTGCGCGATCCTCATCAGGCGCTCCTCCGCCGCCCCCGCCATCGCATCGGGAGCGGCGGAACGCCAACCGAGGACTGCGCTCCAAACGCGCCGGCCAGGACGGCATTCCGGTAATCCCGTAGTGCCTGGAGGTACTGTTCGGCTTTCGCGACAATGGAATAGGATTCGTTGGCGGCGATCGCCGCTGTCACCTGCTTCTCGGCAGCGCGAACAGTCCGGCGCGTTCTTGGTCGCATGTATTGCCCCCCTATTTGGTGAAGTTTGTCACCTTCAGTAATAGGAAGTGCGGCCATTCTCTCAGTTTTTTTCAATAAAATCGCTTGAATTGGCCTTTTGAATGTGTTGAAATTTCCTACATGGATTTGCTGGAGATCGTGGAGGCGTTGCGCCACGAATTGGAACAGATAGATGGCGTAATTGCGCTTCTCGAGCGCATTCAAGCCGCTACCCCACCGAAAGGGCGTCGGGGGAGGAAGTCAATGGGAACGGAGGAGCGCCGCATGGTATCGGAGCGGATGCGGCGATATTGGGAGGGCAGGCGAGCGGTGCCGGAGGTTGGGAGGGCGATGTCGGCCGGCAGTTCCCCGATGTTCTAGCGTAGAGAGTGGTAGCAGAAAACGGTAACCCGTTGAAGCGGCTACGGCTTCTGGTGCCTCTCGCTGGAAACAGCTATTTCCCGGCAGATCAACCACTTGGCCGATTCTCAGGCGGCTCGAGCCGTTCTACGTTTCCGCCACCACCGGGTTGGTCAACTCGCCCAATCCCTCCACCCGCACTGTGACTTCGTCGCCGGGGCGCAGCCAGCGCGGAGGCTTGCGCGCGAATCCCACGCCCGCCGGCGTCCCGGTGGAGATGATATCGCCCGGTTCGAGAGTGAACACGCTCGAAAGGAAGGCGATCAGCCGCGGCGTCTGGAAAATCATGTTTCCGGTGTTGGAGCTTTGCATCACTTCGCCATTCAGGGTGAGCGAAATGGCCAGATTGTGCGGATCTTCGATCTCGTCGGCGGTCACGATTTCGGGCCCGAACGGCGCGAAGGTGTCGAAGGTCTTGCCCATGGTCCACTGCGTGGTGGCGTTCTGGAAATCGCGCGCGCTCACGTCGTTGAGAATGCTGTAGCCGAAAACGTAGTCGCGCCAGTTTTCCTCGGGGATGTGCCGGCCGCGCTTGCCGATCACCACCACGAATTCCGCCTCGTAATCCGGCTTGGTGGAATTCTTCGGCAGCACGATGGCATCGCCCGGCCCGATAATCGCCGTCGCGAACTTGCAGAACACGGTCGGCACGTCGGGAATGGTCATCTTGCCTTCCGCGGCGTGATCGCGATAATTGAGGCCGATACAAACGATCTTCGGCGGCCGCGCCATCGGGGCGCGCAACTGGATACGCGTCATATCGGGCAGGGCGCTCGAAGGGGGAGATTGCAGCCAGCGCGCCACGCGGTCGAGCGCTTCGGTACCGCCGGCAATGATGGAGGCGACGCTGTCGAAACCGGCGCCCCGGAGGCTGATCGCCTGGCCGCCGAGAATAACGCCCGGCTCGACGCCGTGAGCATTCTGAAATGTGATGAATCGCAAAAAGATCTCCGTGGAACGACCGATATTGTAGCGCCCTTAATCGAGCCGCACGGTGTGGAGCGTCACGCGGACATGGCCGTTGCCGTCCCCATCCACCTTCTGCGCCGGCAGCGGCGCTGTTTGAACGATCCGCCCGAAGTGCAACGCTCGGCACTTCATCATTTGCGCGCGAAATCCCAGTAGATGGTGCAATCCTTTACCGTGTCCTTCTGGCGATAGTAATCCGCCACTTTTGCGGCATCGGTATTCTCGGTGTCGTAGCACGCCGCCACTGTCTTGTAATCTCCCGCGGCCGTGCGCCGCCGCAGCTCGGACGCCGTGATAATGTGCAGCATCTTCGCCTGCGCCGCCGGCATTTCTTCAATCTCGTGGGCGTAGGAGAACTCCATGCCGTCGGGCGGATCGCGATGCATGAGGAAGTAGATCAGCTCGTCGGCCCAGATCGTAGCGGCGCGCGGCGTTACTTCATTCACCTTTTGTGCGATCTTCTCGGTGTCCGCCCAGATGTACGAATCGCTGTCGTCGAACAGCCCGCGCGCCAGGCCGAGAGCCAAAATCGCCATCAAAAAATATGCCGCCAGCAAGGGGCGATCGGGACCGGCCAGGCGCACTCCCACCACGTACAGACCGGCAATCGCGGGAATCGTCACAAACGGCACCGCCAGCAGAAAATAGCGCTCGAACGTGGGGTGCGCGGTCCCCAGTTCGATGGCCAGCGCGAGCGCCAGCCAAACAGAAAACCAGATCTCCTCGCGGCGCTCGCGCGGCCAGTCGCAGCGGCGAATCAGAAACCACAGGCCGACGCCCGCCAGCAGCATGAGCGACAGCCCTTGCGCGGAATTGATCCAGGCCGAGAGCGCGCCGATATCCTGCCGCACCGCGCCGTTCCACTTGTGGCGGTACTTGAGCTGGTAAAGAACGAGATTAAAAATGGTCTGTGCCGGGCCTTGGCGGTAAAGCCATGCAATCGGCAGCCACGACGCCGCGCCACCCACCATGCAAGCCGCGATCTTCGCCCACGTGCGGCCCGCCCGATTGCACAGATAGAGCCAGATGGCCACCGCCGGCGCGACCGGTGCGGTGAGCAGCGTGGTTCCCGCCGCGGCTCCCGCCATAAAACCGGCGCCCGCCGCCAACCACGCGCCTTTGTGCTCCGCGGCGGCCACCGCCAGCCGGAATGCGGCCACTCCCAAGAACAATCCCAGCCCATACGATTGCCCGATGGTCCCGAAGATCACCACCTGCGCGTTCATCCCGACGGCCACCAGGGCAGCCAGCGCGCCCGCCCATCGCCACTCCGGCACCGGGAACCGCGCGCGCACGAAATCGGCTGTCAGCAATGCCGCCCCCGCCACCCAGAAGGTTTCGAAAACATGAGCCGCGCGCCAGGTTTCGCCGAATAACCGCATCCAGCCGGCGGTGAGATAGGCGTTCAGGGGAGTCTGCGGGAAGCAGAAATCGAGGTAGGGCCGCTTGCCGGCGAGAATGAGCTGCGCCGCCAGCAAATGAAAGCCTTCGTCCCACGCGAACGCCCGCGTCAGCGAATAGGAGAGCAGCGCCACGAACAGCAGCGCCGCGGCGGCGCACAGGTACCCGAACCGGGCGCGCCCGCCGGGCGAAGAATCGTGCATCAGCTTATAGTAGCGTGGCGGAGCCGTTCTTCCCGCCAGTGCTACAATCCCGGAAAAGCGAATGGAACGCCGAAATCGCTTCTGGACGTGGGCGGCCCTCCTGCTGTTGGCGTTGACGGCCGCGATCCCGCTCGCCGCACCGGTGTTTCCGACGCAGGACGGTCCCGTGCACCTCTACTACGTCGACGTGCTGCGCGGCCTCCTGCACCATTCCGCACCCTACGCGGAACATTTCCAGATCAAGAGTTCGCTCACGCCATACGCGCTGGAGTATTACTCGCTGCTCGCGCTGGAGTTCTTCTTTTCTCCGGTCCTCAGCGAGAAAGTGCTCGTCGTGGCATACATTTTCGCCTTCGGCCTGGGCTTCCGGTACCTGGTGGAGAGTGTCGCGGGGCGGGGAAGTCCGTGGATTCTCACCGGCATTCCGTTCTGCCTGAACATGCTGCTCTATATGGGCTTCCTGAACTATTGCATGGCGCTGGCGGTGCTGCTGTTCGCGTGCGGCTTCTGGATTCGCTATGCGGGCAGGCTCACGGTGTGGCGCACGGCCACGATGGCCGGCAGCTTGACCCTGATGCTGCTCACGCATCCGGTTCCGGCGGCGGTCTTCCTGATTTTCACGGCGATCTGCCTGGCCGCCGGCCGGGCGCATAGGAATGCGAGGGCGATCGCGCTGGTTGCCGGGATGGCGATTCTGGCGCTGGCTTGGGTGGGCCCATTTCTGCACCCCAGCCTGAGCGGAGAGCGCAATCGGAATTACCTCGCCACCATGGGTTGGTTCGACACCGTCGCCACGGAGCTGCAGCTTTACCACCTCAGCCCATTCCGGTCCTTGATCTATCGCGCCGGCCTGATTCTACCGATTGCCTTAGCGGGCGCGGCGGTGATCGCCGGCTTGTGTCGGCGCGGCATGCCGTTCGCCGCCAGGGCGCTAGTCGCGGCGAGCGCGGCGTGCTTCGCCGCCTACTGCCTGGTGCCGCAGCGCATGAACGGAAGCTTCTACTTCGCGGAGCGCTTTCCGATTCTGTGGGTGTTGTTCCTGCTGGCGGGAGCATCGGCGATTCCGCTGCCGCGCTTCTGGAATCTGGCCGCCGGCGGATTGGCCATCGCCACCACGGTCGGGCTGTTGGTCCAGCAGCACGGGAAGGTCGATGAGATCGCCGCGCGCATCGCTCTGGCGGATGGGATGCCGCCGGCAAAACCCGGTGATGTGGGCCTGATCGTTGCCTCGAGCCGCCAGACGCCGCCTGGCCTTCAGTTCAATCCCTACATGTGGAGCGCGGTGCATTATTTCCGCCGTTCGCGCGCCATCCTGGCGAACGACCCCTGGATGGACATGCCGCAGATCATGCTCCGCCCGGTCCGGCCGAATCGCTGGAGCTATCTCGATCCCGACGATGCGGAAGCGCCATTTCTGCGCAGTGCCGCCGGCGGGACTTCCGCCCAGGATCTCGATTTCGTGGTGCATGTGGGCCCGCCCGATCCGCCCGCCGGGAGCGTCCTCACCGTCCACCGGCTGCGCTGAGCGATACCGCGAGGGTTGGCGGCTCGGCCCGACGAAAAAGGGATCGTCATGAACGGCTGGAGCGCGCGGGTCTTACGCGCTGGCGGCCTTCAGGCTCTCTTTGCGGATGGTATCGGCGAAGCGTTGCAGCATGGAATCGTGGCGCACCGGGGCCATCTGGTGCACGCGCGCCTGCGTGCGGAATTCGTACTTGTCCACCGTACAGGCGGTATGGCGTGCGCGGCTGCGCACCACGCGGCCAAAAATAATCAGCCGCATCGGGCAGGCGTCGTCCAGCAGCACCGGCCAACTGATGGACAACTCGATAAACGCGCTCACCGGCAGCTCATGGTCGACCGCGAACGCCACGCCTCCGCTGGCCATATTCACCGTGTCGCCGAGCCCGAACTCGACGACGGTATCGCGCTCCAGAACCTTGTAACGCAGTTCGCGATTGATTGGAAAACGGACCTTTTTTCTTCTTTCGGCCGCTAAATCCTGAATCAACATGGTTGAATTCCTCCGCCCTTCGCGAGGAATACGAGCACTTGTTCGCCCGATTATCATTTACCAGCAAAATCAGAGAGTTAGCTCTCAGATTGTAAACAAAGTGGACAAGTTTCGAAAGTCTGGAGTGTCCACAAAGTAGACACGGGGAGGGCGACGTGTTTATCCGCGTTCCACCAGAAGAGGCCGCTATTCATGTGAAGCCCACGGCCTCAACCCACCCTCCCAAACTGAAACACAGATAAACCGGGATGAACACCGATGGCTGTCAAGAGGCGTGTGGTAATCTAGGCTTTTACACCACAACCAGGAGTTATTTCCATGTCATTCCGGATGTTTACGCCTCTCGTGGCGTGCTCCGCCTTGCTGATTGCCGGGCAGGTGGCCCAGGCGCAGACCAAGGTGGCGGTGATCAGCCTCCAAAAAGCTCTGTTCGATACGGCGGAGATCAAGAAAGCCCAGGACGATATGAACGCCGCGCTGGGGCCGCGCCAGCAGCAGGCCGACAAACTGAACCAGGAACTCGCCAAGATCAACCAGCAACTGCAAACCGATTCCACCCTCACGCAGGCGGCGACGTTCGATTTGCAGACCGAGGGAAAGCGCAAACAGACGGAATTGCAGCGCATCAACGAAGACTTGCAGGCGGACGCGCAGACCATGCGGCAAACCATCCTCGCCAAGGCCGGCGACCGGATGCAGGCGGTGGTGAAGAAACTGGCGGAAGAAAAAGGGCTCGACCTGGTGGTGGACACGCAGATCGCTTTGTACTTCAAGCCCGTGATGGATCTCACCGCGGAAGCTACCGCCGCCTATGACAAGGCGTATCCCGTACCGGCCGCCGCACCCGCCGCTCCGCCCAAGAAGTAAGATAGAAGCGGGGCAAGCAAATGGCCGGCTTTCTCGATGAATACGGCGCCGGAGACGAGCGGCGGGCCCGCATCGTCAAGATCACCGTGGTTTCGGTGCTCGCCGTAGTGGTGGCGGCGGGTCTTGGGTATTATTTCTTCCACAACTATCCCGAAGAACACCAGGTGAAACAGTTCTTCAACCTGTTGGCGGCGCACGATTACGACGCGGCGTACCGCTTGTGGGCGCCGGGCGGGGACGCGCAGAAACAGTACCCGATGACGTCGTTCCTCCAGGACTGGGGCCCGCCGGTGGACGTGCGCGGGTACACCATTCTCGACGGCGAGAGCTGCGAGAAGAGCGTGATTGTGGACGTAGACGCCGGCAAAGCCGGGGACAAAAAGATCTGGGTCGATCGCGCCACGCTCGACATGAGTTTCCCGCCCAACTCCGAGGGTTGCGTGCAGGCCATGGTGGACGGCGCGGGCAATCTCTCCTACCGCGACAGGCACAACCAGGTTTACGAGTGGTTCCGCAACGTGCGCTACCGGCTCCGCGGCCGGACGTACAAGAGGTAGCAGAGATCGCATGAATGGCTCGAGCGAGATGCCGGTTGCAGGCGCCCCGTCGCGCCCTACAATAAGAAAGCAAACAGAGAGAAGCGGATTATGGGAACGACATTAGCTGGCCTCGAAGGCGTTATCGCCGGCGAGTCTGAGATTTGTTACATCGACGGATATCTGGGCATTCTCAGCTACCGCGGCTTCAACATCCACACGCTCGCGGACAACGCCATCTTCGAAGAAGTAATCTACCTGCTCTGGAACGGCCTTCTGCCCAAGCAGGGCGAACTCGATCGGCTCAAGAAGGACTTGGCGGCTGCCCGGCCGCTGCCCGGCCGCGTGGTCGATTTCCTGCGCAGCGTGCCGCATTCGAACAGCATGGACATGCTGCGCACCGCCGTCTCCATGCTGAGCCTCGACGACCCCGAAGCCCAGGACATGTCCACCGAGGCCAACCATCGCAAGGCCGTGCGGCTGATGTCCCATACCGCCGGCATCGTCACCACCTTCCACCGTTTGCGCCAGGGATTGCCGCTGGTGGAAGGCGACCCCAGCCTGGGATTCGCGGCCAACTTCCTTTACACCCTCACCGGCAAACGCCCCGACGATGTGATGGAGCGCGCGTTCGACGTGGCCATGATCCTCCACGCCGACCACGAATTGAACGCTTCCACCTTCGCCGCGCGTGTGACCGCGGCCACCCTCTCCGATATCTATTCGTCCGTCACTTCCGGCATCGGCGCGCTCAAAGGACCGCTGCACGGCGGCGCCAATCAGGACGTGATCAACTGGCTGCTGAAACTGGGCGATGAAGATGCGGCGGTGGAAGCGGTGAAGAACACGCTGGCGCGCAAGGTGAAGATCCCCGGCTTCGGCCACCGTGTGTATCGCACCGAAGATCCGCGCGCCACCCACCTGCGCGTGCTCTCCGAGGAATTGGGCAAGCGCACCGGCCATGAGAAGCTGTACAGCCTGTCGAAGCGGATGGAAGAGACCATCAAGGACCTCAAGGGTCTCAATCCCAACGTGGATTTCTATTCGGCTTCAGCCTACTATTCGCTCGGCATTCCCATCGATCTCTACACACCGATTTTCGCGGTCAGCCGCATGTCGGGCTGGACCGCGCACGTCCTCGAGCAGTACCGTAACAATCGCCTGATCCGCCCGCGCGCCGAATACAAAGGCAATCCGGACGGCCAGACGTGGATTCCCATCGCGGACCGATGATTTCATGGACGAACGCGCCTTTTATACGGAATCGCAGACCACCAAGCCGGCATCGTTGAATTGCCCGTACTGCCGCACCGTCGATACGTACGATTTGCAGTGGTCGGTGCGCAAGAAGAAAGATCGCCTTCCCGGCGGCGCCGACGAACGCGACCGCGCCAAGTTCGCCAAGGCGCAGAGCTACATGGTGCTGCTGGACGATAAAGTGGCGTGCAAGAATCTTCGCTGCCGCAAGCGCTTCGATATCTCGGGCGTGAAGACGATGGCGTTCATCTGAAAAGCCCTGCCCGGCCGCGGCGCAGCGGGGCAGTCTTGCCTGCCGCGTCCCGACTCTCCGCGGCGCTTTCCTGGCAAGCGTCGACGCGGGCCGCGGCCAGCCAGGGTCTCGCGCGTTCTCAGAGTGGTTACGGAGCGCGGTTGACGAGCCGCGGCCGCAAGCGGCGCTTTTATCCGCATAGACTGAGAACGCTCCGCAAAATGGAACTGTAGGCGCCGAGCGCCTCTTTTCCGCTCCCGGTCAAACGGCAGATGGTCAAAGGCAGCTTGCCCTTGAACTTTTTCTCGATCTCCACGTAGCCTGCCTGCTCCAGCTTCGCCAAATGGCTGGAAAGATTTCCCTGCGTCAGCCCGCATTCGCGCTGGAGATAGAGAAAGTCCGCTTCCCCAGCGCCCTGCAACACCATCAGGATCATCAGCCGGGCCGGCTCGTGGACCATGCGGTCCAGTTGCGCCAGATTCTGGATTGGGGGGCTCATGGACGCGTGCCATCCATCCCCGGCTGGCGGGGATTCGATCGCAAATAACCGGCAAGAGTCCATGCTCCCTGCGCGGTAAGCCACGCCCCGCCGATCAGCAGCGGAACGAATTGCCGGCTTCTGCCCGGCAGATCCCAAACCGGCGAAAGCACACCCGCCACCGCGATCGGAACCACCGCCCACCCCGCATATCTCCGCGGCTCGTCGCGGTTGCACCAGTACTCGAGGAAAGCCGCGATCGCGGTGAACACGGGTACCGCCCACCACTTCGGCTCGCCATCACCCATCACCGCCGACATGCTCACCATCTGCATGGCGAGAAAGAATAAAAATGCCGTGCGCATGCGAAAGTGCGTCACGTTGTCGTCAACCGGAAGGGGCTTTCGTGGGAACACAGAGGGACTCGGCTGATTGGCGCGGGCCTCCGCCGGCGGGCGCACGTATCCCGTCCTGGGATAAGTCAGGCGTGCTTTGGAAAAGTCGAGAACGCGGCGGTCCCAGATGAAGAACAGGAGGAACGCGATATCCGCCGCAACCACGGTGCCTCTTATCCACGGAGCGTGCGGATCGTATCCCCAGGCGATGCCGGCGGCGCTCCAGATCAAGTACAGCAGCCCAAACCCCAGTTCGGGCAGGCCATCCGCAAACCAATAGGCCGCCGCGCGCCGCCCGGGGGACTGAACCGCAATTTGGTCTCTCATGCCATGTAGTTTACCATACAAACTACACTGTCCGGCCGCGGATCTGATGATCGGTGCTGGGCGGCAGTGCGCCTGCTTTCCACTGACAACCCTGGAACCCGATTCTCACCAGCCGGCGATCCGCGACAACCCGAGACGCTGCAATTCAGCCCGGAGCCCGACCATCCGCGACCAGCGCGCGATCAGCGTCCGGCCGGCGGGACTGTGCCAGTCGGATTCCAGCGCCGCGTGACACTGCGGACCCGACCCGGGCCGGTCGTGATGACAGAAGCGGCATTCGAGCGGCTGCAAACCTGTCCCGTGCAGTTCGCATCGCCCGCCTTGTAAGAAGGTGCAGCCGCGGTCCGCGAACTGCTGCAGCGCGAAGGAACCTTCGCAGCCTTTGAAGGCCGGGGCGAGCACCCCGAACGTGCGTTCCGGTGCGACCTCCAGCATCATGCGGTTTCCGTAAGCCGCCGCCACCGCGTCTTTGGCTTCCTCGACCGTCCACCACCCCGGGCGCAGACAATATTGGCGGCAGGCGTCGCAGGCGCAAGGCTCCGAAGGCGGGAAGCGGAGCGCCAGGGCGCGTTCGCGGCGTGCGGCCCATCGCGACATCGTTGCCATTGTCCGGCGATTGCCGGTTGCGGCGCAAGGGGCGAAGCGGCGCTGCCGGCGCACCGACTGTGCGCGATGCGGCCTCACCGGCTGGCGCCGTGGCGTGTTCACAGTTGAAACTGAATTCGAAAATGAATTTCCGGCGAAAGAGAACGAACTGATCTATCGCAATATGATACGTGTTTCTGAAATCCGGGCCGGCGAAGGACAGGTCGAAGATATCGAAAAAGTCCGCGATTCGCGCCAGAATCGACTTCAAGCCTTCACCGGCTCCCAGGCTGCTCGCGGACTTGTCCTGGCTGGGATCGTGATCGATGCAGGAACCACTCCTAACGGCTAAAGGAGCCGCCGCAGGCAGAAACCCATCAAAAACATCTTGAACTTTTACAACCGGCAGGTGTATTCTAAGTCCCTAAATGCGATTGAGTGCTTCCTTGGCTGCTGAACGAACACGGCGTCCGCCACTTGGGCCACCGTCCGTCGGCGGCCGATTGTGGACCGCAGGAAGGGGTGCGAGCCGGTCGTCTCATTGTCTTCCGCGCGCCGATTCGCCGGCCACCGGGCACACAAGCGTAACCGATCGTTGTAAACAGGCTTGATAATCCGGGCCGCGAGGGCAAAGCAGGTGATTGATGAACCGCTCGTTCGAGCGCTGATAGAGGGCGACGCAGTTGCCTTTGTCGGCAGCGGCGCCTCGATTCCGTCGGGCCTTCCCGATTGGCGCAACTTTCTCGGAAGTATGTTGGAGTATGCCAAATCGCTTCCGGGTACCGAGTGGTCCAGAACTGAACAGCTCTGGGATGACGGCGACTATCTTCTTGCTGCGGAGATGTTGCAGCGGGAACTCCCGGTCCCGACATTTACCCGGTTCATTGAGGGGACCTTTAGCGCGCCAGGGCTCGAACCGAACGAGATCCACCGCTCAATCGCCAGATTGCCGTTCAGTATTGTCGTCACGACTAACATTGACAACCTGCTCGAAAGCGTCTATCGCAACCCCGCCACTTGTACCTGGCGCGATCCAGACGCAGTTTTCAACGCGATACGGTCGCGGAATTTTGCGATAGTGAAGTTACACGGTTCGGTGTCGGATCCCCTATCCGCCCGGTTGACCAGAACGCACTATCGCGAAGGAGCCCTAACTAATCCGGAATTCAATGAATGTATTAAGGATTTACTAACATGGAAGACCTTTCTCTTTATCGGATATAGCCTGCGCGATAGCGACCTGCTGTATCTCATTGATGAAGCGCGCCTCAGATTCGGCAAGAAGTTCGGCCCCCATTACGCGATCATGCCGGAGCATGAGGCCGATCCCAAGTTCCGCGCGTACCTGAAGGACGCGTTATCAATCGAAACAATCCAATACAACAGAGACGAAAATGATCAGAATAGCGCGACGGCCGAGGTCGTCCGGATTCTGAAAAACCTGGCGGGAAGGGTGAGTGAAAAGCGGTACGGAGCGTATGGGATCGGTCTTGGACTAAATGGGCCCTCGATCACTCGCAACGAGGCCGTCCAAGCCGTGCTGGACAAGGCCACGGCGATGACAGGGTCGATGCGGGGGGACGTTTGCATGATCCAGGACGACACCTGCCCGAAGCTGTTCCCGGTAGCGATTTTTCCACGTAAGCAAGAAGCAACTCTGCCCGCGAAGATAAGTCACGACTGTGTGATTGAAAGTGTGTTCCTGCAAGCCGCAAAGGATGCCGCTCATGATTATGTATACATCAGAGACGTGGCACAGGCTGCCGCCGATCTTAAGCGATTGGGGTATGAGCACGCACAATATGAGATATGCGAGTCTTCGGTGAAGAGCGAGCTTGCCTGCCCGATAATAGCAGATGGGCGAAGAATCGGCACTCTCAATTTCGAATCCGACTTGATCGATGCATATACACCCGAACACATCAACGTCGCGACGCGCATCGCCGGCGAACTCGGCAGGATCTATCTTCAATCAGAGGAACGCAGAAGAACCGCAGCACCCATCGAGGAATATCATCAGAACCCGGACCGTTTCGCGGAGTTGATGCGCAAGTCGCGTCTGATCAGGACGCTCGACCACGACTTTCTCCTGTATGTGATCGACTATGAGAACCGCGCACTGAAGGCGCACCATCCCCAGCGTGGAACGTTTGGGTACCGCTTTGACGAGAGAAGCTTGGCGGGCCAAGTCTTTTCGACACGGAAGGCCGTGCTCGTGGAAGACGCGGAGGCCGAGGTCAGAAAGTTCGACGAGGGCGGGTGGCTTAACCCGACCGGAGTGGACCACTTCAACATTCGGGGCCCCCTTTTCGCATGTCCAGTGCGGGCCGCTGGCCAGACGGAGGCGGTGCTGGTGACGTGGTTGAAAGAGCCGCACACAGTGAACGATGACCGGCAACGCCGGCATCTATTCCAATCGTCATCGCGCCAAGCGTTGCGGTTGGCGAACCTGCTGGCAAACGACATTTTTCGCCCGGGCGCGCCCCGTGTCGAGTCGTTCTTGAACGGCTTGTACGCAAAGCTTGAGCCCATTGACGAAGGAGAAGTCTGGACGAGAGAGAGGCTCAAGAATCCGGAATTCTGCGAGCGCATTTTCGACGCTTTGCTGGAAGCGGCGATACAGCCCGAGTGCGGACTGAAGCGAGTCAGAGTATGGCGCGCCGGGGACCAGGCGATAACAGAAGAGCCCAAGTCATTTCGAATCGTCAAGTGGTTGACCACGCCGGACATCACCGGCCAGGAACCCAAAAGGTACGTGACGGGCGAGCTGTTTTCAGCGGATAGCGTCTATACCCGGTATACGATCAGCCGGTATCGACACGATCCGTTTGCCCGGTGGCAGCATCCCGCTATGTTTGGGGAAGCGGATCCCAGGGCCACGGACCTCGACAAAGACCCCCAAGGATCCTGGATTGTTGCGCCAATCGTCAAGACGATCAAGGGCAAACCCCACTTGACAGGTTTCGTCTCCGCGGATATGCATGTACCTACCCCGAACGGTCCTAAAGACCAGCGAACGGACGATCCCCGCGAAATTGCCCTCCAGTGTCGCGCACTCGACGTAATCTCCGATCTTGCGCAATACGTTATGGTCAATA
>Ga0335078_10001629_pt1 | contig 33813 bp, 26 predicted proteins | sample Lox_Sample_32_FD_206711 | JGI IMG/M metagenome (GOLD analysis project Ga0335078, IMG submission 206711) | Soil microbial communities from Loxahatchee National Wildlife Refuge, Florida, United States - Lox_Sample_3.2 | ecosystem: Environmental > Terrestrial > Soil > Wetlands | place: USA...
GGTAGGCGCGGTGCAGATCCGCCCGCGCGCCGTCATGGCGCAGCAGGTCGCGCGCATAGAGCAGCAGGTCCATGAAATCGAGCTGTCCGGCGCGTTTCTTTTCCTCTTGATACCCGGCGGCGGCTTCCCACAGTTCATCGCGCAAGTGCGCCGCCATGTCCGCATCCGCGGCGCGCCGGAATTCTTCGATGGCGTCCTTCAGCCCCTCCCACGACGCCAACACCGCCTCCCGCGAAACCGCTTCGCCATACTTGCCGTGGCCCGTCTTCAGCCATCGCATCTCGCGGCTCGCTGGAAGATGCAGAATCTCGCTCTCGATCACGTTGCAGTCGAAGCGGCCGGCCGCGCGCGACCGCTCCACGCGCTCCAGGAATTCCGCCAGCGGCCGCAGCCCGTCGTACAGCGGATCGCGCGATCTCGCGCAGCGGTTGCGCAAATCGAGCGTCGCTCCGGCCCGGCGCAGCAGGTCGGCCAGCCGCGAATCGCGATCGAACTCGCGTTTCTCCCAAGGCGCGTCAAAATCGCGCCACTCGGCCAGGTTCCACGCCGCCTGGCGCAAAGCACCGAGGGGTTCGTCCTGCCATGCCAGGCGGGCCAGCGTGCGCACCATCGCCGGCGTGGGCGCGCCCAATCGCTTCTCGATCCAGCAGCGGAACACGCCGCCGAATACGCGCAGGGCGTCCGGCTGCGCCAGTTCCTGAAACACCGGATCCACTCCCGCTTCCACCGGCCGCCGCCGCAGCAGCTGCGCACAGAATGCGTGGATGGTGCCGATGAACGCGCGATCCAGCGAGCGCGCCGCGCCGGCCAGCCGCGTGCGCACCGCGGGATCGCCCTCCCGGCCGCGCCGCCGCTCCAGTTCCTGGCGGACGCGCAGTTTCATGTTTCCCGCCGCCGCGTGCGTGAACGTGACCGCCGCGATGGCGTCCACTCCCGTCCCCGCCGCGATTACTTCCACCATCCGGTTCACCAGCTCGGTGGTCTTCCCGGTGCCGGCGGAGGCCTCCACCACCAGGCTGCGATCGAGCGGGACGGGCGATCGTCCTTGATCGTCAACCAGCGGAACCAAACTCATCGCCACCCCCGCAGCTCTTTGAGGCCCTTCAATTCCGCCGGCGATTTTTCGCGCACCCGCTCCTCTTCATACGGACCGCACACCGGAAGATATTCGCAGCGCTTGCAGGCGTCCTTTCGCGGAGCGGCGGGCAGAAAGCCGTCTCGAATGGCGTCGTCAATGGTCTGCAGCACCGCCATCGCCCGGCGCCGCGACCAATCGTTCATCGGCAGCTCCACGATGGTGTAATTCTGCGCCAAAGTCGCATAGTGAAGCCTGCCGAGCCCCACCTCACGGCCGAGCATCTGCTCCGCCGCCATCGCGTACAGCGCCGGCTGCAGCACTTCGCCTCCGCCCACCACCTCGGGCCGTGGATCCGGGATTCTCCCCGTTTTGTGATCCACCACGCGCAACGCGCCGCTGCCATGCCGCTCCACCAGGTCAATCGACCCCTGTAGCTGGAATCCGCCGCCGATCGCGACGGTTTCCCTTCTGCTGCGCGGATCGCGCCCGATGGGATCTTTCAGCCCGAAGCTCAGCTCGAAAAACTCCGGCGTCCAATCCGAATCGACTGCGGCCTTCTGCTGCACCCAGCCCCGCAGGTCGGCGCGAATCGCGGCGATTTCCGAGCGCCAGATCTGCGGAATCGCCGGAGCCAGGTCCGCTTCCGCCCGGCGCGCCACCACTTCCAGCGCCGCGTCGAGCCGGTTCAGCGCCAGGTCCAGGTTCTCCGTTGTCACCGGCAGCGCCTGCCGCTCTTTCAGGTCGCGCAGCAGTTCGAACTGCACGCGGTGAAAGATGTCGCCCCGCGTCGCCGGATCCACGCGTTCGATGCCCCGCGGCTGCTCCGCCGGCTTCAACCCGAAAATCCCCCGCAAGGCGAACCGGTAGGGACATCGCGCATACTGCTGCAGCACCGAAGGCGACCACGCCCGCGCCGCCAGCCGATAGCCCTTCAGGGCGTCGCTGCCGATCTCTTCAATGAGCAGCCCGTCGGCGGCTTTCCATGGCTGGTGCCATCGTTTCCAGCGCGCTCGCAAGGAATCCACCGCGCGCCCCGGCAAGGCTTTCAGATATTGCCCCGACCCCGGCGCTCGCGGTGCCAGCGTGGCCAGATCGAACTCGGCGTCATCGATCGCATCCTTTGGATCGGCCGGAGCCGGCCAGCCGATGCGCGTCCCCGCCGCCGACCGCGCGCGGGCTTCGAATTCCCGCACGTCCAGATCCGCCCCGCCCGCCGCGCGGTGGATTTCAAACGCAAAGAACGAGGGCACGCGCTCCCGGCCCGTCAGCAAATCGATCCGCGAGAACGAAATCGCCAGCCGCTCTTCCGCGCAGGCCGCGGCGATGCGCAACAGTTCGGCATCGTCTTCGCGCAGCGCAATTCCCAAGGCTTCGCGCTGTGCGTCGCCGAGCAGCGGATCTTCCGCCGGAGGACGCGGAAACAACCCCTCGTTGACACCCGGCACGAACACCCGGCGAAAGCTCATCCCGCGCGCTTCCGCCGGCGTCCCCACCCAAACCTTCCCGTACCGCGGTCCTTCATCCGCCGCCGCCAGCGAATTCAATCGCGGCGAGAGCACCAGCAGCACCTCGTTCAGCGCCACGGGTCCGATCTCCGCCATTGGATCCAGTTCTTCCAGCAGCTCCACCACGCGATCGGGCGCTCGCAGCGCGAACTCCGCCAGGCCGGCCAATGCCGCCAGCCATTCGCCCCACAGCGCCTGCCGCGGCAATTCCGCCAGCTTGTCGACGATGGGCAGGGCTATCCGGACCAGGTTCTCCAGCGCGGCGATCCTGCGGTTCCAGTCGGCGCGCGCTTCATCGTCCTGCTCCGCCGCCTGGCGCCGATGAAATTCCTCGTTCAGCCCCGCCAATCGCGTTCGCCAGCGTTCCGGTCCGCCGATCACGGCCGCATCCACCAGCAGCCGTTCCCACAAGGCCGGCGTGACCGGCTCGATATCGTCCGGCATTTGCCCAAGCGACAGGTACTCGGCAAATCGCGATGCCGGCAATCCCTCGCCCGCGCAATGCAGCAGCGCCAGGAAGCTCCGTCCCGCCGCATCCGGCCGCTTCGATGCCAGCGTGCAATACGAGGGGATTCCCGCCCGCCGGAGCGCCTCCGCCACCAGCGCCTGATGCCGCTCCGGCGATCGCAGGATGACCGCGATTTCGTCGAAGCGCACACCCTCGGCGGCGGCTCCGATACGCCGCGCAATCTCCACGCCCTCCAGCGCCTCGCCTGAAGTGGAGAAGATCTCCACCGACCCGTCGTCTGTCTGCGGGGCCACGGCTTCGCCCGAAAACAAATGGCGTTGGAGCGACTCCAGAGATGTCGCCGGCGGCCGCGCACCCGCTTGCAGCCGCAAGACCAGCCGCTCGCGCGCAGCCTGCATCAGGCGATCCAGCAACTCGCGCTCGAGCAGCGTGCGCGGTGCTACGTCCAGGGCCGCCACGGCCATTTGCCGAACGCCGAAGCGGTCTTCCGCCAGGGCATCCATCGCCAGCGACACGCGCGCGGCATAATCGGCAAAACGGCGGGCTTTGAGTTCCCTGTCGTAGCCTTGCAGCAGCCGCGCCAGGTCGGAGAGGGGCGGCGACGCGGCCGCGTGCAGCCGCAGCTCTTCGAAGGTGTCCGTCAACGCCCGCGGAAATCCCGGGAATCGCGCCACCGGACGCAGGTAGGTCAGCTCACCGCGTGCCATCGCCTCGGCGGCGACCCGCGCCGCGATCGCCTCGCGGACCACGCGCCCCACCGGCGTCAGCCCGCGGCGGTAGAGTTCCGGCGCGGCCAGTTCCATCACCAGCTCGCGCAATGCCGCGCGGTGCACGCCCAGCATCCCGCCGGCGGCCTCGCAAGCTGCGTGCGCCACCTCATCCGCCGCCGCGCGCGAGGGGGCGATCACCAGCACCGGTCCGATTTTGGACTGCCGTCCCACGAATTCAGCCGCGCTCGCGCGCAACTCGCAATAGCGACCCATGTCCGCGAGTTTTCAGCCTACCACCCCGTGACTTGGAGCATCGGGCGCGAGCGCGCCGCGGCGGAGCACCCGCCTCAGCGCCACCACAATCGGCTGTACAATCATGGACGAAGAGGTCCGAGCAGATGCGCAGCATTGACTTTCAGCAGCTACGTGTGAACCTTGCGCTCATTGAATTGGACCTCGTGGGAACCTTCTTGCGAGTAGCAAGACAGTCATCTAATGCACAAGCTCGCCAGCGGAACCGGGTGTATGCCCGCCAGGCGTACCTGATGGCGCGCCACTATGCAACCGCCTTACCTCCCAAAATGAACCGGGGCATCGGCGACAGGCTTGTCGAAGCCAAAAACGAGCTGGAAGACGCCGGCGAACTGGTTTAGCTGGCGAATCGGGGCCTAGTTCGCGGAGGGCTTCTGCGCCGAATCGACCACCAGCGTCGAAACTGGAACCTTCTGCGCCTCCAGGCGCAGCCCGAGTTGGTCGCGCAGCGCCGCGCCCAGTCCCGGTCCGTTCTCTTCGTCCCAGGCGAGTGTAAAATCATACTCGCCTGTGAGACCGGTCTTGTCTGCACCCGGGCCATAAGTGCCGATGAAGGTCAGGATGCTCACCAACTGGCTGATGGGGCATTTGCGGGCCTTTATCGAGATCGGGACGCCCCCGCCCGGTTTGAGGATCGGCTCGCCCTTGGGGCCGAAGAAAGAAAGTTTCTCTTCGTCGCTGGTGCTGGGCTGGAGCTTGGAGGACCCATCCTTGCCCATCACCAGGGCAAACCCCGCCACTTCCTTGTTCTCATAGTGGAACTTCAACTGGAACCGCTCTACCAGCAGATTCTGCAGCATCGTGAGGAGCTGCTTCTCGGTGGTGTGCGCGGGATCCTCGGCTTTGGCCTCGACATCGAAGCGCAGGGCTCCGTATTGGATCCAGTCCGGGCCGGTTTTGAGATTCTGCATGGTCACGCCGTACGCGATGCCGATCAGGTGACTGAGGCGCGCATCCCGGATGACGCAGCGTCCGAGAGGCGGCGATCCTTCCTGCCGGCTGGGACCGTACACCGAGTCGATCCCGTGGCAGCTCCCACTGACACCATTCACGCCGGCTGTCGCCACTTTCACCGACGCCACTTCGAACATCAGCGGCCCGGCATTGGCGCTCCCCGCCGCCAACACGGCGCACAACATCGCTATCTTCATAGCACCTCCGTCTCTCCCCGGTTAGACCCTGCCCCGCAGCAAGGGTTAGCCGCGCCCGCGGCGTGGATTTCCGTTTTGGGCTCCCCTTCGCGAATCAGTATACACTCCCGGCGCGCAACTGGCGCAAATTCAGCATCGCGGTGTCAGCGCGCGGCCCGCAATGCCTCCACGGGTACGGTGATCGAGCCGACTGCGTTCGAGCCGCGGTCGAACACGATGATCCGGAACCTGCCCTCATCCTTGACCGGCGGCAACTTCGCAGCCACTACGATTCCATTCCGCAGCGCCTCGTCCCGCTGCGCCACCGTGAGACGGAAATCGGCCGGAATGGGCTCGCCGGATGTGACCGTGCCCTCCGGCGAATACCCCACTGCCAGGATGCGCAGGTGGCCCGTAAACGCGTCTCCTTCCCGCGAAAGCGCGAGATCGTTGGCGTTGATTCGAAGCGTGACGGCCGGTCCGGCGACGGTGGCGCGCAGGCCGATCTCCGCTGCATCCAGCGTCGCGCCCGCGGTCGCCCGAAAGGCGTCGGTGGACACCGTTCCGGGCGGGAAGTTCCACGCGTAGTAGCCGCTCTTGGCCTGAATGCGAAGTTCCTTGCGCTTGCTGGTCACGCGCACCTTGTGGAACTTGTTGTCCAGGCTGCCGGCAGGCGGATAGTAGCCGATCTGATAGGAAAACTCCAGATCGCGCATCGATTGCTCGATGGCCGCGCGGATATCTTTGCCGGCGGTGCGCCGTCCCCCGGTAAGATCCGCAAACAGGTCGAGCGTGGCGATCGACGATTGCCCGGTGCCGCCGCCGCCCGTGGCCCCGGCGCCGTCCGACATCGCGCCGATGTTATCCGAGCGGCCCATCATGATCTGGCGCACCGGATACAGCGCGATGTCCGACCGATCCAGCGCTTCGCACAGGCGCCGGATCTGCGGAGTGAAATCCACCGGTTCTCCTATATCCGACCGCACCTCGCCCAATTCAATCGGGATTCCGTCGGTGACCCAGATGATGTTCTTGCGGCCCGGAATCGAGGCCAATCGCGCGCCCAGAGCTTCCAGCATGTTGAAGGTCAGCTGGATCCGGATAAAGACGTCAATCTCCACGGAGCGGACCTTGGTGGCCGATTTCAGTGTCGCGTCCAGCATTTGCTTAATCTGCCCGGTCCACGGCGGAGAACCCGGCTCGGGTAAGGGCCACACATCGCGGATTGGATACAGCGCACCGTCCACCGAAACCAGGTACATATACAGCGAGCCGGCCGACTCCACTTGTGGGAGGTCGCGTATCATCTCGTTGGCGGCATACCCCCGCGCGCCGAAACCCATGTTCAGCAAATCGTACAGGATTACGGTGGCGCCGCGGGATGTGTCGGCCGTCCGGTTGGAGAACTCGTTCGCGGCCAGCGCGGGCTGGTCCCTCAGTTTTCGGCGGGTCGGGTGGAAAAACGCGATTTTCTGCGGCTTCCCTCCGTCGGCGATCTGAAAATCGTCGGCGGTCAGGTCGGTGACCATCCGGCCATGGCCGTCAAAGGCGATGACATTGAGGTTGACCAGGCGGGGTTCCGGCTGCGCGAGGCTGTCCGCGCGCAGAAACACCGCCGCGAGAATCAGTAAGGCCGCGGCCGGGAGCTTCATCGACATCCTCTCCTATGGCGCAGGCTACTTTGCTATCAACCATACCATACTGTTTCACCCACCCTGTCAGCCCGATACCGAGCGTCGGCTGCCCGGCCCGCCGGCCAGCTACGCCGCGGCGTTGCGATAGCTGATTCCGACGATCTGATAGTTCTTGACGACGGCCATCTGCACCTGTGTTTTGAGCTGCGCGGCCAGTCCTCCCTGCGGGTGCTTCGGCATGCCGTGAAACAGCTTCGTCCGGGCATCGGCGCTGGTGGACCATTGCATGAAAGCCCACATGTCCATGAACTCCAGGTTGTTTCCGAGAATATTGACCTTCTGGCTGATCTGGTTTCTGGGCACACCGGTCTGTGTCAGAGCTTCCAGCACCGGCTTGAATGCCTTAGGCTCGTCGTTGAAAAGCGGCATTCCCCCCTTGAAACTCGGCACCGCACTATTGTGCTCCGGGTTCTTCCAGTAAGGAACGTCGCGGATCCAAGCCCACCCTAGCCACAGCGCCATGCTGGCACTTTTGGTGAGATCGTCTGTGAAGCTGTCGTCGTCCGGGTCGACGTCCGGCGGATACTTCACGAAATCGTAGTTGAGGATCGATTCCGTCAAGGTTCGCGCACCCTGCAGTGTCATGCCGGCCGAACCGGTTGACTGGAAGTTCTCGACCGACCGGAGCAAGGAGGCGGCAGTGGCGTGGATGCCTTTCTGCACCTTGTTGCCGTACTGGTCGGGCGGGACACCCGCCGGCTTGAACGCTTCTTCGGTGGAGGGCGCCTTGAACAGGTGTTTGCCGGCCAACTCGGTGCCCGACTTGATCGGCTCAGCGGCTTTTTCCTTGGCCCAGTCGCCGACCTTTTCGATCGCGGCTTTGGTCAACTCTTCGGTCTCTTTCGTGATGAACTTGCCCGCGACCTTTCGGACAGCGGCGCCCGCGATCGGTCCTCCTACGCCTACGGTGAGCAGAGAAAGCGCGAACGTCAGCATCTTCTCGCGCATCTCCGCTTCCTCTTCCAGTGTCTTTTGCACTTTTTTCAAGACGTCATACTGCGCGCCATACGCTTGCGAATAGGCCTCGGAACAGGCGTCGCCATATGCTTCCCACGAAGACTTGCACCGCTCCAGTTTGGTCAACAGAAACGTCATGTATTCCCCTGTGGTGTTGAAACTCGGTACTGCCATCTTTCATCCTCCTTCTGGGGTGTGGTCCCCTTAACCTCTACCTGCGGGATGGCACAGGAAATTAGCGCGTCTCCCGCGATTTTTTCCCGGAGGCCGGTCTGAATTTACAGATGTCGCCGCGCCATATCGTTCCCGTTTTGCCGCAGGTAGAAGTACCATGACTTCCCGATCGCGGTCCAGTCTCTGCGCCAGCCATGCCGTCGTTGCGCGTGCTTTAATATGGCAGACGGCCATGCAGATCACGGAACTGCTGCAGCGGGTCCATGAGGGGGATCGGCAAGCCTTGGACGCGGTTATGCCGATGGTTTACGGCGAGTTGAAGAAACTGGCCGCGGGCCATCTGCGGCGCGAAGGCTCGGGCCGGCCGCTCGACACTACGGCCCTGGTTCACGAGGCCTTCCTGCGGCTGGCGCAAGGCGAGCAGCCCTCCTACGAGAACCGGTCGCATTTTTACGGCATCGCTTCCCGGCTGATGCGGCAGGTTCTGGTGGACATGGCGCGCGCCCGGGCGGCCGAAAAGCGCAGCGCCATGCAGGAAGTCCCGCTGGCCGAAATCCCCGACCTGGGCCGGCAGGCCGACCAATCCCTGCTGATCATGGACGACGCGCTGGAACGGCTGGGCCGCACCGATCCGCTCAAAGTGCAGCTCATCGAAATGCGCTATTTCGGCGGGATGACGGCGGAAGAGTCCGCCACTGCCCTGGGCATGTCGGTGCACGTGGTGCGGCGTGAGCTCCGCCTGGCCCAGGCCTGGCTGCATAAGGAGATGGCCGGATGAATGCGCGGGTCGAGAACCTGTTTCACGAAGTGGCCGATCTCTCGCCCGAAGCGCGCGCGGATTACTTCGCGGCGCACGCCGTGGACGAGCCCACGCGCCGCGAGGTGGAGGCGCTCGTGGCCTACGACACGGACGCCAGCTCCGCCCTGATGCGCGGCATCAGCCAGGCCGCCAGCCGCGCGCTCCCGGAATTCGAAGCCGCCGGCCGCCGCTGCGGTCCGTTTCGGTTGATGAATGTCATCGGGCGCGGCGGCATGGGCACGGTTTACCTGGCCGAGCGGGCCGATGGCGAAGTCAGCCAGCGCCTGGCGGTGAAGCTGCTGCCGCCCGGCGCCGGCGAGGTCCAGCGCGAACGGTTTCTGCAGGAACGGCAGATTCTCGCTTCGCTCGCCCACCCCAATATCGCGCGCATGCTGGATGCGGGACATGCCGCGAACGGCCAGCCCTTCCTGGCCATGGAATACGTCGAGGGGCAGCCCATCGACGTGTTTGCCGCCGCCATGACAATCCGGCAGAGAATCGCGCTCTTCCTCAAGGTGTGCGCCGCCGTGGCCTGCCTGCACCGCAACCTGGTGGTTCACCGCGACCTCAAGCCCAGCAACATTCTGGTTACACCCGAGGGTGAGCCCAAGCTGCTGGATTTCGGCATCGCCAAGATTGTCGATGTGGCCGGGGATTCCACCCTGACCGGCCTGCGCATGTTGACGCCGGACTATGCCAGCCCCGAGCAGGTGACCGGCGCGTCCGTCACCACCGCTACCGACATCTATTCGCTGGGCGCCGTTTTATATCGCCTGCTCACCGGCAGATCCGCCCACGAATTCGAGGGCCGCACGCCCGAAGACATCGCACACGTGGTGACGGCGCGCGAAGTCACCCGCCCGGCGAGATGGGTGCCGGAGCTCAAAGGTGACCTCGAGGCTATTCTCCTGAAGGCGTTGCGCAAAGATCCCCAGGAGCGCTATGCGACCGTCGACCAGTTCGCCGAAGATCTGCAATCATTCCTGGAGTCGCGTCCGGTAAAGGCCCGCTCCGGCAATACCTGGTACCGCACGCGTAAGTTCCTGCGCCGTTACTGGATGCCGGTCGCCGCGGCGGCGCTGGTGATCGCCAGCCTTTCGGCCGGGTTGTACGCCGCTAACCGGGAGCGCGCGATTGCACAGCGGCGGTTTCAGGACGTCCGCCAACTGGCCAACAAGCTCTTCGATATCGATGCCCAGGTCCGCAATCTGCCGGGCAGCACGAAGGTGCGCCAGCTGATTGTCAACACCTCGCTCGAGTATTTGCAGCGCCTGCGCGCGGATGTGGCGGGGGAACCCGCGCTGGCTCTGGACGTCGCCGGCGCATACGCCACGGTCGCCGAAGTCGAAGGCGTGGGCCCGGGCGCCGCTAATCTCGGACAAACCGGTCAGGCGGAGCGCGACCTCAAAATCGCCGAGGATATGGTCCAATCCGTGCTCGCCCGGCAACCCTCCAATCGGGAGGCGCTGTTGCGTGGCGCCCTGATCGCGACAGACCGGAGGCTGCTGGCCAAGCTCACCTACCGTACCGCCGATGAGCAGCGGTGGGCGCGCACGGCAGTCGAGAGGTTGGACAAATTCAACCCCGGAGCCGGTGACCGCGCCGCCGCGCCCCAGATGCTGCTCGCCTATGCCAACTCTGAGATCTCGCTCGCCGGAACCGATCCAGACGAAGCCCTGCGCATTGGCCGGCACGGATCCGGGCTGGCGGCTTTGTACCGGCTTCCATTGCAGCAAGCCAATTTTCTCACGGCCACGGCCGAGGTCCTGCAAAAGCAGGGACGTCTCGAAGAAGCGCTCGAAGCCGCGCATCAGGCTACCCCGCTGCGCGATCCGGGCTCCGGCAAACTCGGCCTCGGGCGCGCCATGAACCTGGTCTATGGCTTGCGAACCGAGGCCCGCATCCTGGACGAGGACGATGGGATCAGCCTTGGCCGGCCCGCCGAGGCGACGAAAATCCTGGATCGCGCGTTTCAGATCGTCGACGGTTTCGTGCATCAGGACCCGAGAGATGAAGCGGCGCGAAGCTACCTCATGGCGGCCGGGTATTCGCTCGCCAACATCGTGTGGCATACGGACCCCGCCCGCGCGCTTTCGATTTATGACCATGTCCTTCGGCACCTGGCCGAAGTGAAGACCACTTCGCTGCAGCTCGGCGAGACGTATCTGCTGTCCAAATCCACGTACCCGTTGCGAAGCCTCGGCCGCCCCGACGAGGCGCGGCGCCGCCTGGATCGTGCCCTGGCGCGCCTGAAGGAGTTCAAAATCTACCCCGTGGACAAGATCGAGCCGAATTCCCTGACGGGCGAGCCGATTCTGGACTACCTCCCGGCGCTGGCGGATCAGGAAGCCGCCACCGGGAACATCCCCCGCGGCATCGAAGTGTACCAGGAGTTGCTGCATCTCCTCACCGCCGGAGGTGCGAGTCCCGAAGCCAGGCTGACCGATGCGGTCAAGGTGTCGCTGATCTGGAAATCCTTGGCTGAGCTGCGCCGCCGCACGGGAGAGGCGGACCTGGCGGCATCGCTTGATCAACAGCGCCTGGACCTCTGGCGGCATTGGGACCGCAGGCTGCCCGGCAATCCCTTCGTCCGCCGCCAATTAGCGGCGGACGCGGCGCAGTAGACGCAGCACCGTAAGTTATTGAAAAGTGGAGCCAGCGGAGGGAATCGAACCCCCGACCCGCAGTTTACAAAACTGCTGCTCTGCCGACTGAGCTACGCTGGCCTGATTGGCAGGAAGTCACCGACCATTATAAAAGGACTCACACCTCCTCTGCACTACCGCCCGATCCTGAATTCTGTCTCCTGACTCCTGCCTTCTAATCTCTTCAACCCCGCCACCTTCCGCGCCTTCAAAAATACCTCCAGCAGCATCTTTTCCGTCAGCTTTCCGGTCGACGTATTCTGCTGGCTCGGATGGTAGCTGGCAATCAGCCGCGGCAGTTTCGGGCCGATTTCAAAATCGAAATTGTGCCCGAATTGGAACCCCGCCCGGCTGGAAATGGCGCCGCGCGATTTCAAAATATCGAGATACGTATCGAACGCAATTTTGCCGAGCGCGACCACCACGCGAATCTCCGTCAGCAGATCAATTTCGCGTTCGAGATAAGGCCGGCAGTTTCGAAGCTCGGCCGGAGATGGTTTATTGCCGGGAGGCGCGCAATGGGCGGACGCGGTAATGTAAATGCCGGAAAGCTCCAGTCCCTCATCGCGCGAAACACTGCTCGGCTGCGACGCCAGCCCCGCCCTGTGCAGCACACGATACAGGATGTCGCCCGACCGGTCGCCCGTAAACATGCGGCCGGTGCGGTTGGAACCATGGGCCCCGGGAGCCAGTCCCAGCACCAGTATCCGCGCCTGCGGGTCGCCGAACGAGGGTACCGGCTTCGCCCAGTAATCCCATTCGCGGTAGGCGCGGCGCTTGACCACGGCGATTTCCAGACAGTGGTCGCGCAGCCGCGGGCAGAGATTGCATCCGGCAATCTCCTGTTGCAGAACTTCTAACGGCGAATGTAATCGAAAGTTCACTTTCTGCCGATTCATTGGTTGTGAGTTTTCACCCTATGGTAAGATACGGATGTTCTTTGACGTTACGCGGGTGGAGATTCACAATCGAAAGGTCCGGCTCGCTCCGGCCGGCAGTTCGATTGAACGCTCTGGCTCAAAAACTCCTGTTGTCCGCCCCTCATGGATATTCTGTCTATGACCGGTTCCCGAGCTAAATCCCCGTTTTCATTTTGGCACTTTCAGGCGATCCCATTGTTAGTTTGCGTGGCCGTGAGTTGGATTTGCGCGAACGCCCAGGCCACCACCTCCGGGGCGGCCAAATCCAAGTCGAAATCCAGGGCCCACTCGCCCCTGAAGCCGGGAATGGCCGCCGCCCGGGCACGGATCATGCCCGCGGTAGCCTCCCAGGCTCCTACCGCCACGCTCGTGAAAAGCACCGCGGCCACGCATCCTACCACCGGTCCCAAGCCGCTTCCGGCCGTCTCGGCGCCGGTCATCCGCGGCGGACCCTGGACGGAACCGACGTATGCCGATTCCACCGAAGGCGACGACGTGGACGGGGAAGACCTGGAGGTGCGGCGCGCGGCGGTGGCGGCGCTGGGCGCCTACAACGGGTCGGTGGTGGTGGTGGATTCGAACAGCGGACGGATCCTGACCATCGTCAATCAGCGGATCGCTCTCAGCGGCGGATTCCAGCCATGTTCCACCATCAAGGTGTCGGTCGCGCTGGCGGGATTGAGCGAGAAGATCATTCAGCCGTCCACCAAGCTGCGCTTGAGCGGGTTGGGCAGAATGGACCTGACCTACGCTTTGGCCCATTCCAACAACCTGTTCTTCGCGACCCTGGGCGAAAAACTGGGTTTTCAGAAGGTCAGCTACTATTCCCACCTCTTTGGATACGGCGAGAAAGCGGGGCTGAATATCGCCGGCGAGCAGCCGGGGCGGTACCCGGCGGCGCCCCCGCAAAACGGCGGCGTCGGCATGCTCACCAGCTTCGGAGAAGAAGTCCTGCAGACACCGCTGCAGCTTTCGGCCCTTTTGACCGCGCTTTCCAACGGCGGGACGCTCTACTACCTGCAATATCCGCGGACACCCGCGGAAGTTGCCGGCTTCATTCCGCGCGTCAAGCGGCGGCTGGAGATTGCCGGCCTGATTCCCGTCGTGGAACCGGGAATGCGCGGCGCCGTCGACTTCGGCACCGCCCACCGCGCCAAGGAAGATTCGCCGATCGCGGGGAAGACCGGGACGTGCAGCGACGAAAACCACACGCACCTGGGGTGGTTCGGATCGTATAACGAGATCGGGAAGCGCAAACTGGTGGTGGTCGTTCTGCTGACGGGCGGCCGCCCGGCAATTGGCCCGCTGGCCGCGGGAATCGCCGGCGACCTTTACAAGCGTCTCGAAATCAGCCGCTTCTTCACCGCTGACAGCGTCGCGAAGGATGACCCGGCGGACGTAGCCTCCCATCTGCTGTCGGTCCACAAGTGCTGCGCGCAGTGATCGTTTGCCGGGACTACCCGCGCCTGGCGAAGCCCGGCTTCCTCGCGCGGTAGAGTCTATTTCTCGAGCGCGGCATTCGAGGCGTGGTACGAACTCCGCACCAGCGGACCGCTTTCGACGTGCGCGAACCCCATCTGGTAGCCCGCCCGCCGCAGATCCTCGAATTCTTCGGGCGCCACGTAGCGCGCGATAGGCAGATGGCGTGGCGAAGGCCGCAAATACTGTCCCAGCGTAAGCACCCCGACGCCCGCCGTTCGCAGATCGCGCATCACCGCCAGCACCTCGTCGATGCGCTCGCCCAAGCCGAGCATCAGCCCGCTCTTGGTCGGCCTCGCGGGGGATAATTCCCGCGCCCACGCCAGAACCTGGAGCGACCGTTCGTATCGCGCCCCCAGCCGGACCTCCCGGTAGAGCCGCGGAACAGTCTCGGTATTGTGGTTGAAGACGTCGGGACAAGCTTCCATGACCGTCTCGACGGCCGCGCGGCTGCCCTGGAAATCGGGCGTCAGCACTTCCACGCCGCAATCCGCGACGCGATTCCGGATGGCGCGGATGGTCAGCGCGAACAGCTCGGCTCCGCCGTCCTCCCGGTCGTCGCGATTGACGCTGGTGACCACCGCGAAGCGCAATCCCATGGCGGCCACCGCCTCGGCCACGCGATTCGGCTCGTCGTAATCCACCGGCAGCGGCGCGCCTTTTTCCACCGCGCAGAATCCGCACCGCCGCGTGCACACATTACCCAGGATCATGAAGGTGGCCGTGCGGTGATTCCAGCACTCGCCGACGTTGGGACAGGCCGCGCTCTCGCACACCGTGTGCAGCCGCAGCCGCGTAATCAAGCCCTTCAATTCGCAATAGTTCTCGCCCACCGGCGCGGGCGCGCGCAGCCACTTGGGACGTTGCGGGGGATTGGTGATGGAAACCAGCACTAACTTCTATTCTACGGGTCTTTCCAGGCCGACCCGCTCGGCCGTTTTACAAAGGGTCTCCCAATTCCCGTCTTCGATCGGAATTCCCTTGGCCAGCCGTTCGGCTTCGATACGCCATTCCGGATCCCCGGCCACCAGAACTTCGTTATATCCCGGGGCGGCCGGAGTCCCTTTGATCACATCCACCAGGTGCTCCATGCGCGCCGTAAATTCGTCCACCGGCATGAACCGGGCGATATCGATCGCCAGGAACATCTGGCTGGTGCGTACCTTTTTGCCGCGCACGCGGATGGCGCCGACCTCATCGGCCATGGCGCCCCCGCTCAACACCCCGCAGAGGATTTCCACCATCATGGCCAGGCCGCTGCCCTTGTAACCGCCGAGCGGCATCAGCAGTCCTTTGTAAGCCTCCTCTGTACGGGTGGTCGGCTCACCCTCGGAATTGAAGGCCCAGCCCGGCGGAATCTCCGGCTGCCCGTTGATCTTGGCTTTGAAAATCTTCCCCGCGGCTACCGTGGTGGTCGCCATATCCAGCAGCCACGGACCCGGCAAAGCCATGCAGATCGGGTTGGTGCCCAGCCGTCCGCGCTTTCCCTGCCAGGGAGGCACGATCGGCGAGGCATTGCACATCACGACCCCGATCTGCCCGGCATCGCGCATTTTCATGGCCCACCACGCGGCCGCGCCGAAATGGTTCGATTCGCGCGCCGACACCATGCCGAGTCCATGTTCGCGAGCCAGCCGGATCGCGTGTTTGCAGCAAGTGTCCGCCACGCATTGGCCGATCCCATTCTGCCCGTCGAACTGCAGGCACGACCCGTTTTCCGAGACCACGCGCCCTTCGGCGTGGGGATTCATTTCGCCCGCCAGGAGTTGATCGACGTACCAGGTCAGCAACTGCACGCCGTGCGAATCCACGCCGCGCAGGTTGGACGCCACCAGCGCCTCCGCCGTCAGGGATGCTTTTTCGGACGGAACCCCGGCGGCCACCAGGATCCCGCCCACCAGCCGCGTGAGGCGGTCGACGGCTATCCGCGGCATCGACACTCCTTGAGACATATTCCCGCGGATTTGTTTTCACCTGCTAAGTCCTTATTTTTCATAATTCCTCCCGAATTGTATCGCAGCCTCATACGGCTTCGGAACTTTTCCGCCGGTGCGGTGTCTATACCTTTGCAAGACCGGTACTTTCCTGTTAGCTTGATATCAGGATGAAAGCGAGGCTCCCGGTGGCCGCGTCGATATTGGAACTGAGTCCGGATCGGTCGGCAGAAAACACTGCGGATAGCGACGATCTCCGCTTGGTGGAGTCGCTCCGCTTTGGAGAAGAAAGCGCGTACGAAGACCTGATCGCGCGCTTCCAGCAACCGGTGTACGCCCTGGCCTTACGCCTGCTTGATGGACCGTCTGAAGCCAGCGATGTGGTGCAGGAAGTCTTTCTGAAGGTGTTCCGCAACATCGGCAACTTCCGCGGCCAGAGCACTTTGAAAACGTGGATTTACCGGATCACCGTAAACGAGGCGCATAACGCCCGGCGGTGGTTCTTCCGGCATCGCCGGCGCGAGGTGGAGCTGGACTCCGGTCCCGACGACACCCGCAATTGGAAGGAGAACATTCCCGACGGAAGCCGATCGCCATTTGATCAGGCGTTCGGCTGCGAGCAGCACCTCATGGTTGAGGCGGCGCTCGCGAAAATCAACCCGATTTTCCGCGAAGCGGTCGTGCTTCGGGATATTTCCGATCTCAGCTACGAAGAGATCGCGGAAATTCTGGGCGTTTCACTGGGGACCGTAAAATCCCGTATCCTGCGGGGCCGTGAAGCCCTTCGGGATGAACTCGCAGGCAGCTTGAAGCGCAAGCCGAGTCTGCGATTGGTGCCGAAGACGGCCGAGTAATGCTATGAGTTGCCAGTACGCGCAAGAACGTCTCTCCCCACTCCTCGACGAGCGAGTCACTCAGGACGAGCGGGAGGTCGTGTTGGCCCACATCGAATTCTGCCGCAATTGCAAGACGCAATACGATTATCTCCGAGACCAACGTCTCGGACTGCAGAAGTTGCCCGCGCCCGCAATGCCCGCCAGCCTTCGTGAAAAGCTGCAAGTCATGGCGTCGCACGAACGGGCTCGCACGCTTTCCCGTTTGACCATGCAGGCCCGGCTGGAAGATTTCTCCGCGAACCTGCGGCTGGCATTTGACAATATTATGCGTCCGTTCGGTTTGCCCGCGGCCAGCGGACTGATTTCGGCCATGGCCTTATTCGCCCTGCTGGCTCCCAGTTTGAGCTTCGCCCGCCACGGCGGCGACGATGGACCCACTCCGGTAGCCACCTATCCTCAACTGGAAGAAGTCGGCGACGTGGGAGACTACCCGCAGGTGGAAGATCCCGATTCGTTCGGTTCCAGTTACGAAAAAGTAATCGAACTGAAAATCTCGCCCACCGGTTCCGTGTGGGATTGGAACGTGGTAAAGGGTGACAAGGAACTGACCCCCGATTTGAAGCAGATGATCCTGATCGCCCGCTTCAAACCCGCCACGGTCTTCGGCCAGCCGACCTGGGGTGTGGTGCGGATCCTGTACAAGCACGCCTACATCATCAAAGGCTAGTTCCGCCCGGTGGCCCGACAGAAGCTCGGCCAGCATTTTCTCATTCGCGAATCTATCCTCAATCGCATCGCCATAGCCGCGTCTCCCCAGACTGAAGACCTGATCATCGAAATCGGCCCCGGCCGCGGCGCCCTCACCCGGAAACTCCTGGAACGCGCCCGCCGCGTCATCGCCATCGAGCTCGATCCCTTCCTGGCGGCGCACCTCCGCGCCCGTTTCGCCGGCGAAGAGCGCCTTGAAGTGATCGAAGCCGATGTGCTCCGGACCGACTTGACTCGATGGGGACCGGCTCCGATCGCCGGCAATCTCCCCTACTACATCACATCGCCGATCCTCGAGCAGGTGCTTCATGCCTGCCCGCCTCGCGCCGCATTTCTGGTGCAAAAAGAAGTGGCCGACCGGTTGTGCGCCAAACCCGGCAGCCGCGATTACGGCTACCTCACCGTGCGCACGGCCTTTTCCGCCAACGCCAGAAAACTGTTCGAAGTGCCGCCCGCGGCTTTTCATCCGCCTCCCCAAGTCGATTCCGCCGTGGTGCTCCTGGAGCCTCATCCGCCGCCTGCCGGAATCGGGGATTCGGACGCGTTCTTGCGATTTCTCGCACTATGCTTCCGCCATAAACGCAAGACGCTGCGGAATAACCTCGTCGATATTTACAACAAGCCGCTTCTGGACGCGCTCCCGGAATCCTCCCTCCGCGCCGAACAGTTGAACCTGGACGATTTTGTCCGAATCCGGACCCGTTTGACCGGGTGATTTGCAAGAAATTCAAGGAATTCCAGCGAACGATCGGTCAGGCGGCATCGTCTATCATTTGATGATTGGGAGGTCGCCCGAATGGGACGATTCCGCTTTGCCCTACGCAGCCTGGCCAAGGCGCCGCTGCTGAGTTTCGTGGTAATTGCGTCGCTGGCCTTGGGCATCGGCGTCAATACCGCCATCTTTTCGCTCCTGCACCAGGTGGTTTTGACGGCGCTGCCGGCGGCGCACCCGGAACAACTCGTCGTCATCACCTCGCCCGGAAACCTCAAAAACGGCCGAAGCTGGGACAACGACTCGGGCGGCATGGACTACATCTTCAACTGGCGGACTTTCCGCGAACTCGAAAAGCATACCGAAGCCGCCAGCGTGATCGGCTTCCGCAGTTTTTCGAGCAATATCGCCTTCGCTCAGCAAACCGTGAGCGGAATGGCCATGCTGGTATCCGGCCGGTATTTCCCTACTCTGGGCGTCAAGCCCCTGATCGGCCGCCTCATCGAACCCTTCGATGATGTTCCCGGCGGCGGCAATGCCGTGGCCGTCCTCGACTATCGCTATTGGCACGACAAGCTGGCGGGCGACCCGGATGCGCTCAACAAAACCGTCCGCGTGAACGGCCAGCCATTTACCGTCGTGGGCATCGCGCCGCCCGGTTTCGCGGGCACCACGGTCGGCGAGGAACCGGGCGTCTTTCTGCCGATGTCCTTCAAGCCCCATCTGACCGAAGGCTGGGACGGCACCGACAAGCTTCCAGATTACTGGGTCTACCTGATGGCGCGGCTGAAACCAAACGTATCGCGCGCCCAAGCCGAGGTTGCTCTGAACGCGCCCTACCATGCCGTGGTCCAGGAAATGGCCCCGGTTGTCCCCATTCGCAAGGATCAGATGACCCGTTTCCTCGATCAGCGCCTCACCTTGAAGGATGGCAGCCACGGCAACAGCGAGTTCCGTACGGAATATCAATCGGCGCTCTCCATTCTCATGGCGGCTACCGGCCTGGTGCTGCTGATCGCCATGGCTAACGCCGCCAATCTCCTCCTGACTCGCTGCGCCGAACGCCGGAGGGAACTGGCGATTCGCGCGGCCATGGGCGCCGGACGCGCCGAATTGATGGGCCAGTTCCTCACCGAAGCCCTGCTGCTGGCGGGCGCCGGTGGAGCAGCCGGGCTCGGCATCGCTTCCGTCACTTTGAAGCTGCTGATGGCCTCGTGGGGCGGCGACACGCAGGATTCCTTCGCCAGCGCCGGCCTCGATTGGCCGGTCCTGTGGTTCAGCGTCGGGCTCTCCCTGCTGACCGGCGTCCTCTTCGGCCTCTATCCCGCCTGGAGCGCGTCGCGCACGCCCGCCGGAGCGACGTTGAACGACGAGTCCGGAAGAACCTCCTCGTCGCGCGGTTCGGCGCGGCTGCGGCTGGCGCTGGTCTGCGCGCAGTTGAGCCTCTCGATTATCCTGCTCGTTCCCACCGGCCTGTTCGTGAGGAGCCTGGTGAACCTGCTGCACGTCGATCTGGGGATCCGGACGGCGAACACCATCGGATTCCGTGTCACACCCGAATGGAACGGCTACAAACCGGAGCAATCCAAAGCGATTCTCGACCGTGCGGAACGGGAATTGGCGTCGATCCCCGGCGTGCGCAGCGCGGTGGGAGCGCAGGTGCCCATCCTGGGCAACAGCAATTGGGGCACAAACGTCCGCGTGGAAGGCATGCCGCCAGGCGGCAGGACGGCCAACTCCAAGTTCAACGAAGTGGGCCCGGGGTATTTCAGCCAGGCCGGCATTCCGCTGATCGCCGGGCGCGAGTTCCAGGACACCGATACTGCCGGAGCACCCAAAGTCGCCGTGGTCAACGAGCTATTCGTCAGGAAGTTCTTCGATGGCCACAACCCGATCGGGCGCCGGATCGGCACCGGCAGGGGCGACGACCTGGATACTGAAATCGTCGGCGTCGTTAAGGACACTCATTACGCCAGCGTCCGCCAGGAACCCCCGGCCCTCTTCTACCGCCCCTGGCGCCAGGATGACCACATCGGATCCATGTCTTTTTACGTTCGCGCCGCGCTGCCGGCGAGCCAGATCGTCCCGCGCATCCGCGCCGTCATGCGGTCCATCGACGGCAATGTGCCGCTCGAGGACCTGCGCACGCTGGACGACCAGGTGCATTACAACCTGCGCTCCGACGAATTGATCCTGCGCCTGGCCGCCGCCTTCGCCGGCCTGGCGACCGTGCTGGCGATGCTCGGGCTCTACGGAGTGATGGCGCACAGCGTCGCCCGCCGTACGCGCGAGATCGGCATCCGCATGGCGCTGGGCGCGGCGCCGGCCAGGATTCAATCGATGGTGATGCGGGAGCTGATCTGGATTGTCGGCTTGGGACTCGGAATCGGCATTCCCGCGGCATTAGCCGGAACCCGATGGATCGCCAGCCGCCTGTTCGGCGTGCATGACAGGGACATCACCGTGGTTTTGGCCGCATCCATCCTGCTCGGCATGACCGCCGCCGTGGCCGCCTGGTGGCCCGCGCGAAGGGCGTCGCGCGTGAGTCCGCTCGACGCTCTCCACTACGAATAGCCCGTTCGCCTACTCATAGCGCAGCGCGTTCATCGGATCCACCAGCGATACGCGCCGCGCCGGGATGAACGCCGCCGACGCGGAAGTCGCCACCAGGAGCACCGTCACCGCGGCCAAAACCAGCGGACTCTGCGCGCTGGCTTCCGCCCAAGCCGACAATATTTTGCCCGCCAGGAGGCTGAGCAGAATGCCGCCGGCAACTCCCGCCAGTACGCTGCGCGCGGTCGCGGCGAATACCAGTTTGAGAACGTTGCCCGACGTCGCGCCCAGCGCCATGCGGATTCCGAATTCATTGGTGCGCTGCGCCACGCTGTACGACACCACGCTGAACAGGCCGATGGCCGCCAGGGCCAGCGCCAGCAACGAGAATCCGGTGAAGATCGCCGCCACCAGGCGTCCGTAGGAGTATTCATCCTCTCCTTGGAGCCACTGTTCCAGGTCGCGCGTCTGGCCGAAAACCTGCTGCTCGGGATCGACGGCCTTGATTTCGGCCCGAACGTGATTGAGCGCGGCCAGCGGCGCCGAACGCGTGCGCACCAGAATCTGCGTATACATGAACACTTCCACCGTGTACGGCACAAAGATCGCCGGCTTGATGGGATCGCGCAATCCGTTGTCGCGCGCATCGGCGACGATCCCGATAATCTGCATCCAGCCGTTGCTGTCCCTGGTGGATTGCGAGAAGGGAGGCTCGCCCTTGAGCTCTGGAATCCTCAGTTGTTTGCCCAACGCATCGCCGTTGGGCCAATACCGGCGCGCCATGGTTTGATTGATAAGCGCGAAGCCGGCGCCGCGGATTACTTCCGGTTCCTCCCACAGACGCCCCTGGACCAGCGGAATATGCAGAACCTGGAAGTATTCGGGGCTGACGAAATTCGTCAGCGCCTGCTCGCGGCGGCTGGAGGAGGCTCCGAAGATCTCGAACGCCGTGTTCCAGCCGTTCGAGGGCGGTGTGGCGTTGGTCGATATTCCGGCCGCGGCCACTTCCGGCATGGCCGCCACACGCTTCAAAAGCTGGGTGAAGTAGTTGGACCGCTCCTGCCAGCTCACGTGCGCATTCTGATGCACGGGAATCCCCACCGACATCGTATTGTGCGGATCGTAGCCGAGATCGGCGTGCACGATTCGCAGGAATCCGTTCATGGCCGCGGCGGCCGAGGTGAGGAGCAGAAGCGTGAGCGCGATCTGGCCGGCGACCAGCAGGTCGTGCAGCCGTTTTCCGCGGCTGCCGGTGGTGGTCCGCCGCGAGCCGGATTGCATCAACTGCGCGACCTCGGGGCGGGAGAATTCAAACGAGGGCGCCAGTCCGAACAAAACGCCGGTCACCAGCGCCATCGCCACCGTGAAGGCCAGCACCGCAGGATTGATGTGAATCACCAGTTCGTGCGGAAAGGAGAACTCCGGCCGCCAGCGGACTAAGACCGGGAGCAGGCCGTAGGCCAGCAGCACCCCGCCCGCCGCGCCCGATAGAGACAGGGTCAGCGCTTCCACCAGGAGCTGGCGCTGAATTCGCCAGCGGCTGGCGCCGATGGCGCTGCGAACCGCCAGTTCGTGCTGGCGCGCCGTTCCGCGCGCAAGGAGAAGGATGGACACGTTGGCGCAACCGATCAGCAGCAGCAGGCCCACGGCGGCGAACAACAGAAACAGCGAACGTCCCAGATGTTCCACGTAGCGTGCGATGATGCCGCGGACATGGGCGCGGAACTTGTTCGGAAAGTGGTCGGGAGTTTCCCGGGCAAACTGCTCCACCAGCGGCTGCAACTCGGCGTTGGCGGCTTCATAGGTGATTCCGGGCCGCAAACGAAGACGCGGCGTGACGGTAACCGTTGGATCGCCGGTCAGTTTCAGCGGAAGATAGACGTCCGCGTCATTGATGGTGAAACGCGAGGGCATTACCCCGACGATCGTATAGTTCTTATGAATGAGCTGCAGGCGCCGCCCGATCACCGCCGGATCGGAATTGAAGTGGCGCTGCCAGAAGCGATAGCTGAGCACCACCACCGGCTGCGGATCCTGGCCGTCGGCCGCGTCCGATGGGATGATGGAACGCCCCAAAAGGGCGGGCACGCCGAAATATATCCCGGCATTCCCCGAGAGCTGGGTGGAAGGGACATCCTCCGGCAGATCTTCATCCGTGGTGGTGAGGTTCCAGGTTCCCCAGCTTGCCGCCGCGGCTTCGATGCATCGGGTCTGCCGCAAGGCTTGGAGTTGCGATCCGGTGACCCCGACCCAGTGATTGCCTCCGCTGTTATCCACGAGATTCAGCTCGATCATACGGTTGGCGCCCAAATACGGATACGGATTGACCAGCAGGGCGTAGATTACGCTGAAAACCGTGGTGGTAGCGCCGATGCCGAGGGTCAGCGAAAGGATGGCGGTAAGCGCGAGGCGCGGCTGCTTCCGCAGTTCGCGCAGCGAGAACCAGAGATCCTGCAGCATACTCTCTTGTACTCCTGAGAATGGTTTCGGTTACGCGGATTCTGCCGGCTGGCGGCTGAATTCTCGTGTCAACGCGTGCCCACTTTGACCGTCGCCGTCCACATCTGGGGAATCCCGGTGCGATTATCGATCCAGACGGGATGGAAGATGCCATCCGGCCCGGCCGTCAATCCCGCGGTGTCCCCGCTGTTTTTCCGGGTATCCTCATCCGCCACATGTGGAACAGCCGATACGCGTACACTGGGAAGCCACGTCTTGCCGCCATTCAGCGACGCTGCGAACCGGACGTAATAGCCGAGGTTGTCCGGATTGTCCCGCCGGTCGTACCAGGCGACGCCCACTACTCCGTTGCCGTTGACGGCGATCGCGGGCATGAAGTTGTTGCGTCGCGCGTCTGAACCCGCGTCGCCGTCATCGCCGACGACTTTAGGAGCGTCCCATGTCCGTCCCTGATCGCGGGACGACGAAAACAGGATCTGCGTATGCCGGCCGTACCGGGCGTCCGGCCACGCCGCGTAAAGGCGGCCCCGAAACGGTCCGCGGCTTCGGTCCAGGGCGAGTGCCGGCATGGACAATTGCGGCACGCGCCAATCGTAAAAGACGCCTTCGATCTTGCCGTCCAGAACCAGCGATTTTCCCCCATCGCGGGAAATAAAGATATCGAGCGCGGCATTCACCGTGGAGGGCGCCGATTCGGCATCCGTTCGGAGCGACATGTTTCGCCTGGTGTCATCCAGTTCCGCGGCGATCGCGAAAAAGCTCCCGTCATTGCCCACGATGCCGTTTCCCGGAAAAAACCAGGGCTTCGGAAAACTGGTTGCGGGGCTGACCAGCATGTTCTCGAAGCGGCGTCCCCCATCTTTGCCCGGGAAGAAAAGAACCGCCGCGGGCGGCGTTCGGCTGAACCGGTACGCATGCACGTAAACCTGGCCCCGAAAAGAGCTGCCGGTGTCGTCCACCGTCAGGTACGCGCGGTCGACGGGGGGTGCTTCGACACTGACAGGCGAGGGTGTCCACGTGCGGCCGCCGTCCGCGGAGCGGTACACGCTCAGCACCGGTGTACCCTTTTCGTCCGCCAGGTCGTGAATGCTCGCGGCAAATGCTCCGCCGTCTGGACCGATCGCACAGGAAGGATCCACCGCGACAGGCACGGTCAAGGTGTGTGCCCACGTGGCGCCCGAATCGAAAGAAACGTAGAACACGGTGTCTGTCTTATTGTCGGGGCCGGTGGTGTAGGCGCAGGCGATCAGGTGCCCGGCATTCTCGCGGTCCGCGGCAACATAAGTCTCGTAGTGCCGGACCGACGATTGGGAAGCACTGACCTGGACATTGGGGCCGATGGTGTAGTGCGCTCGAGGGCTCTGCGCGGAAGCGGCGCCGGCCGCCGCGAGAAGGATATGCAGGCAGGCAAGACCACCGGCAAAGTCCAACCGGCGGTCAGCGGCGGTCTGGCTCGTGAGACTCATCACACCCGGTAAGAATACCATCGAGGTCCCGGTGCGCCCGCCCCGACGGACTTTTTCGGGAACTCCTCCTACATTTGATGGCAATATGGTTGAACGGAACATGGGGGAGCACGAGCGGAGGCGCGATCGCGAACTCGTCGAACGGTTTCGCTCCGGCGATCGGGAGGCGTTCGCGGCTTTGTACCACGCCCACTATCCGGCCCTCTTCCGGCACGCTTTGTACATGACGGGCGATCGTGTGCGCGCCGGCGAGACGGTGCAGGACGTCTTCGTCTGGCTGGTGCATCATCCCCGGGAATTCGATGAATCGCGCGGCGACCTGGGGCCGTTCCTCAACGGCGTCGCGCGGAAGCTGCTTCTGCGCCGCCGGCGGGCCGAGAGCCGCTGGCTGCCGTTCGAAGAGGCCGCGGCTGCGGTGCGCGACCCGAACGACGACGGCGCGTTCGCCGGCGGCTTCGAGCGCGATGAGGAAACCGCGCAATTGCGGAAAGCCATCGCGGCCCTGCCCGAACGGTATCGGGAAGCCGTGGTGCACTGCGACCTGGAGGGCCGCAGCTATGAAGAAGCGGCCGCGGCGATGGAATGCGCCGTGGGGACCGTGCGCTCGCGCCTGCATCGGGCGCGGGAATTGCTGGCGCGGAAATTCCAGTGCCGGTTGGGCCTGAGGTGCTTATGAGTTGCCGCGAGTACCATAGCGGTTTGATCGAATGGGGACGCGGGCGCGTCCCCGGGGAGGCTGCCCGCCATGTGCTGGAAGCGCACCTGGAAGCATGCGCCGATTGCGCCCGCTTTCTGGAGACGCAGCAGGCGTTGAACGCGGCCATGGCCGATCTGGCGGCGGAGCCGGTTCCGCCGGCCGGCGAATTTATCGGCCCGGTAATGGCGGAGTTCGACCGGGTGCACCCGCCGCGTCGCGCGGACCACAGTCCAGCATGGTGGGCGATAGCCGCCGCATTGGCCGCGGCGGTCTTTCTCACCGTATTCCTGGCGCGGGATCACGCACCGAAGCCTCCCGCGCAGCGGCAGCCGATGGGGGTGACCTTGACCAAGCAGGCGGCGCCGGCCGTTGCGGATTTGCCGGTGCAGCCGGCGCGGCCGCGTCCCGCGGCATTGCACAAGGCCGCTCCCGAACCGGAGCAGCCGTTCTACCCGATACCGTATACCGCGCCCCTGGCGCCGGGTGAATGGACACGCGTGGTGCGTATGAGCATTCCGGTCGCGGCCCTGATCGCCGCGGGGTTCCATATAATGGCCGATCCCGCCGCGACCGTCGAGGCGGATGTACTGGTGAGCCAGGATGGGCGGGCCCGCGCCATCAGGCCATTGTCGATTTCAGTTTCAAATTAAGGATCGAGGTTTGAAGAGTATGATGAAAAAAATCTGGATGACGGCGTTCGCAGGAGCGTTTTCGGCGGTCTGGCTTTTCCCGCAAAGTCCGCAACCGGCCGTTAAAGCGACCTTCGTACCCTCGCAGCAACCCGAAGTTATCGGTGACGAGCGCGGGGCCTGGATTGCCGTGGAGCCGAGTGCGGTCCAGGCAGTCAGCGGCCGGCCGTTCTCGGCGACGCAAACCACCAAAACCGTGCAGACACTCGGCGATGGCACCGAAATCACAAACTCGGGCAGCACGCAACTCTATCGCGATGTCCTGGGCCGAACCCGTACGGAATCGACTGTGGGCGGGAAAATGGTCGTGGTGGTGCGGGATCCGGCCAATGGAGTGGTTCTTCGCATGTCCCCCGAAACCAAGGAAGCCGTGCGAGCCACCGTCCCGGCGCGCGGAGGACGCAGCGGCGCCATGGTCAGCGCCGAACCCCGGGCCGCCGCCGCGCCCATGGGCAAGAAAAAGGCCCGCGGCCCGGACGCCAACACCGAGGACCTCGGAATTCAGAATATCAATGGGATCCCGGCGCTGGGCACGCGCCGCACGCAAATCATCCCGGCCGGCCAGATCGGCAACAATCGCGAGATCCGGGTGGTGAACGAGCGCTGGTATTCCGAAGACCTGCAGATGCTGGTGAAGAGCGTGAACTCCGATCCGCGCTTCGGCGTCACCACCTTCGAGCTGACCAACATCAGCCGCGACAACCCGGATTCTTCGCTATTCGAAGTTCCCGCCGGATATACCGTCACCGAGGCTCCTGCCCGCGAAACCGAGTATGTCCTCCGCCAGGTCGTCACGGTCCCGACGGTCAAGAAAAACCAGTGAACCTCAGATCATCTCGTTGAGCAGTTCCGGACGGGGACGCGGAATTACTACCTTATTCACCAGCATCCCCTTCTGCCCCACGATCTGCGCCCCGGCGGCGATGGCGCTCTCGACCGCCGCGACATCGCCCGTCAGCGTGACGAAGGCCTTGCCGCCCAGCGCCATCGCCAGCCGGATTTCGATCAGTTGCACGTTCGCCGCCTTCACCGCCGCATCCGCTCCTTCGATCAGCGAAGCCACCGAGAACGATTCCAGAATCCCCAGCGCTTCCAGAGCCTCCACCTTCGTGCCGCCGCTGATGGCCGGGAACACGTTCTCGTGCAGATTCGGGATCACGAACGAATCGATCACCGAAAAGCGCGCGCCCGCGACGCCCGCCGATACCGATGCCTCCACGGCGCCCACTTCTCCGCGCACCATGACCATGTACTTGCCCGAGCAGATGGAGCGCGAGAGCAGCAGGTCGACATCCGCTGCTTTCAGCATGGTGTCGCAGACCAGGAATCCGGATGCGATGCTGGTCAGCTCGATCAACCCGATTGAGTTATTTGCCATCTTACGCCACGATCTCCACGAACTCCGCGGTCACCGACCGCACCTTGCCATCGATACTGGAATGCACGTGCGCTCCCAGCTTGCCTTCCTCCACGCGGCCGACTGCCTGGCCTTTCCTGACTTTCCTGCCGGTTTCCACCACCGGAACCGCCGCCTGGCCGGCATGTTGGCGCATGCGGATGCGCACCGCCGCCGGCCGCGGCGCGGCATCCTGAAACGGGGTCGTTGTCTCGTAATCCTCCACCTGCAGCCGCCGGCGAAGCATCGCCAATGGAACGCGCCGGAATTCCTTCATGGGATGCACTTCCACCGGCCTTTGCTGGACGAATTTCAGTCCGGCCGCGCGCTGCGTCCGTTTGCCGTCGTCGCAGGCTTCCTTGGGGTAAAGGTCCTCGGGACAGGCGTACAAAGTGCACAACCCGCAGGCGCAGCACAGCTCCGACCATTGGTTCCAGACGCCGGCGCCGGTCAGCGTGAAGCCCAGGCTGCGCATCACTTTGTGCGGCATCACCTCGTAGCCCAGCAGATAGCGCGGGCAGAATTCGGTGCAGTAGCTGCACTGGTCGCACGCCGATTTGCCGATGTGGTTCATCTCCGCCTGCGAGCGCGTCTTGCGCGTCATCAGGTAGTGGTCGCGCGGCAGCACGATCAGGGCCCCGGTGGTCTTGGTGACCACGTCGTCCAGGTCGAAGGTCAGCGTGCCCATCATCAGGCCGCTGATGAACAGGCCGTAGTCGCTGACCGTGGCGCCTCCGGCCGCGGCCAGCAGGTCGCGAAACGGGGTGCCCACCGGCGCCCAAAACGATTTCGGCTCGGCGACCGCGCCGCAGACCGAGAGAAACTTCTCCGTCACCGGACGGTCCTGCATGGCCAGGTCGACGTTATAGAGAGTCTCGACGTTGTTCACCACGCAGCCGACCTGCAGCGGAATGCCGGCCGGCGGAATCAGGCGGCCGGTGGCCGAATAGACCAGCTCGTACTCGTCGCCGGAAGGATAGAAATCGCCCAGCATCACGAACTCGATCCGCTTGTCGGTGAGCGCGGCCTCGAGCGCATGCAGCGAATCCTGGTTCTTGGTTTTCAGCCCGAATTTCCCCGATTTCGCCCCTACGGCGTCGATCATCCGCGTCATCCCGGAGAGGATTCCGGCTGGAAAATGCTTCATCAGCTCGGCATCTTTATGGATCAAAGGCTCGCATTCGGCGCCGTTGGCGATCATGAACTCAACGTGGGATTGGGCTTTCACATAGGTGGGAAATCCGGCGCCGCCGGCCCCCACCACGCCGCATTCCCGCAGTTTCTCGCTGAGCATAAGACACCAGAATAGCAGGATGCCCGGATTTGGCCGGTCAACGGAATTGCCCGGCAGATGGGCGCCGTGGAGATATGGCCTTCTGCTCCTCGTCGGCCTGAGTGGTTGCAAAAGACATACCAAGCCCGGTGTCCCCAACCTGATTCTCTTCCGCTGACCTCGCCGTTCTCTCGCGAGACATCTTCAAAGTCCCGGAAGATTTGCTGCCGGAGACTCGGTCCGTCCTCACGGTGGTGAACGGGCGTATCGTATACACGAGTGACGTCCCGGTAAAACAACAGGGCGGCTCACGGCCGATATTTGCCGCGGCCATTGCCAACGCCGAGGCGTTCGGCCCCGTCCTGCTGATACCGGCTCATCCGAAGCTCCTTGCCGGAATCGAGGCGCACCAGGTGATAACCTCCGAACCACGGCTGCACTTCCTTCACATAGCGCAGATTGACAATCGTGGACCGGTGGATGCGCACGAAATCGGCCGGGTCCAGCTTCGCCCCGATGCCGGCCAGGGTTTCCCGGAGTTCGTAAGCCGCCGATGCCGTGTGCAGCCGCACGTAATTTCCTTCGGCTTCGATCCAATGAATGTCGGCGGCGGCGATCAGGACAATCCGGCCCTTATCCAGTACCGGCAGCCGGGCGGCATGGCCGGTGCGATTGGCGGCTCGTCGCAGGGCCTCGATCAGCCGTTCGAGGTCCTCGGGATTGCGGCGCTTCCCGGCAAGCCGCTCACGCGCGCGCTGCAGGGCGCGATCGAAGCGCGCTGCCGCGACCGGCTTGAGCACATAGTCCACCGCATGGGCATCGAAGGCGGCCAGGGCATAGCGATCGTAGGCGGTGACGAAGATGGTGGCCGGCATCCGCTCCGCCCCCAGGCGTTCGATGACGCTGAACCCGTCGCGTCCCGGCATCTGCACGTCGAGAAAAACGAGATCGGGTTTCAGCCCCGCGATGCAGGAGATGGCGGAATCGCCGTCGCCGCACTCCCGCGCAATTTCTAAATCGGAGTGGCGTTCCGCCATGCGGCGAATGGCGCGGCGGGCGAGGGGTTCGTCGTCCACGATCAGCGCCTGAATACTCATGCCACTTCCTGGTCCTGCCGTCTGCCGATCAGGCCGGCGTTCCGCGCGGGAATGGCGAGGGAGACAGCCACGCCCCGCGGTGGAATCGCGCCGATGCGAAACGTGTAATCCCCGCCATACAAGCACTCCAGGCGAGAGATGGTATTCGCAAGTCCCACTCCCCGCGAAAGCAGATGTTCGAGAGGGCCGTTCAGCACGCCGGCGCGATTGCGAATGGCGATCTCGAGGCGATCGCCTTCGAGGGCAGCATGCACGGTCACTACATCCGGCGCGCCGGGATGGAGACCGATCCCGTGCCGCACGGCATTTTCCACCAGCGGCTGCAGCAAGAGGCACGGTACGGCGCACGGCTGCGCCGCCTCATCCACGTGAAATTGAATCTGCAGCCGGTCTCCGAAGCGGCGCTGCTGGATCGCCGCATAGTGCCGGATCAGATCGATCTCCCGGCGGAGCGGTTGCTCATTCCGGTCCAAAGTGTCGATGGAGGCGCGCAGAAGCTCGGACAACGAATGCAGAATTTCTTCCGCGCCCGGGGGATCGTCGTAGACCAGCGTGACGGCGGCTTGCAGCGTATTGAACAGGAAGTGCGGCTGAAGCTGCGCCCGCAGGGCCGACAACTGGGACGCGGCCAGTTGCTTCTCCAGTTCTATCGTGTGCAGTCGGCGCATGCGCGCGCGTTCGTGTGCCCGATACAAATGAAAGCACCCGAGCAGAGTCCAATAGGTGAGCAGGCCGATCTGCGTGTGCTGCTTGAAATAGTGCCCGACCGCCGCGCCAAAAGCCCACCGGTTCGAATGCGGCAGCCAGCCGACGGCGGCTTCCGCGAAGACGCCGATGGCGGTAAGCGCCGCGCTGGCGCCGATGTGGAGCGCGAGATTCCGGCGCCACGCAGGGCCTTCGAGCGGCTTCTTTTCGCCGAGCCAAAGCACGAACGGAACCAGAACGCCGCAGAGGTAGCCGCAGGTGAGGATGTAGTAAGCCGCGCGCTCCGCTTGGCCGTGGACGGCATCGTAGAGATACCACTGGCTCGCGGCGCCAAGGGCGAGCGCCGCACAGCCCGCGGCGTAAACGGGCGCGCGGCGTCGGGAAATCGGCCGGCCGGGCACAATCAATCCTAAACCGGAATGCCGGCCCGCACCAAGCAGCCATGCTCCGGCTACGATTCATCACCGGTCCGCTACGATTCATCCCAAAGCAGTTGCCCCAAATTCCGCCCTCGCGCAATCTGGGATCGCATATGCCGCAATTCGAAATCAGCGTCAATGAAAAATCACGCCGGCTGGAAGCGCAACCGGAAACCCCTCTGCTGTGGATTCTGCGCGACACGCTCGGCATGACCGGAACGAAATACGGCTGCGGGATGGGGCTGTGCGGAGCCTGCACGGTGCATCTCGATGGCAAGGCAGTGCGGTCGTGCCTGACGGCGGTGAGCGCCATCGGTTCGAAAAAGGTGACCACCATCGAAGGCTTATCCGGGGATCGGAGCCATCCGCTGCAGCGCGCCTGGATCGCCGAACAGGTGCCGCAATGCGGCTACTGCCAGTCCGGCCAGATCATGCAGGCCGCTTCGTTGCTGGCCGCGAATCCGCACCCCACCCGGGAACAGATCGACCGGGAAATGGCCGGCAATATTTGCCGATGCGCCGTCTACAACCGGATCCGGCGCGCCATTCAGCGGGCCGCGGAGGGAAGAGCATGAGGGGCGGCGGGCGCGAGGTCAACCGGCGCATTGCGCTGAAGACGGGGGCGGCACTCATGTTGGGCTTTTGCCTGCCGGCACGGGGTCAACAGAAGGCCGCCGCAGGAGGAGTGAATGCGTGGATCAGCATCGCGCCGGACGACATCATCACTCTGTTTGCCGAGACGCCGGAAGTCGGCCAGGGCACGCGAACGGCGAACGCTATGATGCTGGCGGAAGAACTGGAGGCGGATTGGGCCAAGGTGCGGGTGGAACAGGCGCCCACTGTTCCAGCGGTCTATAAGCACCTCGGGACTGGCGGCAGCGGAGGCACGTGGAATACCTGGATGCCACTGCGCCAGGCCGGCGCGCAGGCCCGCGAGATGCTCCTTCGAGCGGCCGCCCGGCAATTTTCAGCGCCGAAGCAGGAATGCCGGGCCGGGAAGAGTGTTGTGGTGCATCTGCCGACCGGACGCCGCCTGCGATACGGCGAGTTGGTCGAGGCGGCGCAGCAAATCGATCCGCCGGACCTCGAACAGGTGCCGCTGAAGGACCCGAAAGATTTCCGCATCATCGGGCAGGCCATCCCCCGCGTGGATGTCCCTTCCAAAACCGATGGCAGCGCGATTTTCGGCGTCGATGCGCGCGTGCCCGGCATGCTGTACGCCGTAATCGCGCGGTGCCCGCACTTCGGCGGAACGCTGGCCTCGTTCGATGCGGCGGCGGCGCTGAAGGTGCCGGGGGTGCGACGCGCCTTCGCGGTCGCCCGGCTGCACCAGCCGGGCAGCGACAACCGGACAGTGGGCGGCGTCGCCATCGTGGCGGATTCGACCTGGGCGGCGCTCCAGGGACGCAAGGCGCTGAAAGTGGCCTGGAGTAGGGATCCCGCGGGCGATGAGAACTCCGTCGGGTTGCAACGGCGGTTCGATGCGGCGCTCGATTCCGAACCGATGCTGATCGCTGTCAACCAGGGCGATGCCCTCGGCGCTTTGGACAGTCCGGGCAAAAAGCTGGAGGCATACTACGAAGTGCCTTTCCAGGCGCACGCGCCGATGGAGCCTATGAACACGACCGTACACGTCAAGGAAGGAAGCATCGAGGCCTGGTCGCCGAATCAGCACGCCGACACCGCCCTCAAGGCGATGGCTGAGCTTGCCGGACTGTCTCCCGATAGAGTCACAATCCATACCACGCTCTCGGGCGGGTCGTTCGGACGGCGGACGCACTGGGATTTTTCCGCCGAAGCATGGCAGGTGGCCAACGAAATGCGGGTTCCGGTGCAGCTCTTGTGGACTCGAGAGGATGATCTGCAGCACGACTTCTTACGGCCGTTCTTTGCCGAACATCTCTCCGCCAACATTAATGCATCGGGAGAGATTCAAGCATGGCGCCACCGCATCGTCTCGACTTCGGTACACGCCTATTTCAACTGGGGCGGCAAATCGCCGGACCCGGCATTCCTCGCCGGCCTGGAGCTGAATCGCGCCGACAATCTCTTCTACCGGGCAGCCAACACGCGGTTGGAATACACCCCCGTGTCGAGCGCGGCGCCGCGCGCCTGGCTGCGATCGGTAGATACGGCTCCCAACGCCTTTGCAAGCGAGAGCTTCATGGACGAGCTGGCGCATGCCGCCGGCATCGACCCTCTGCAGTACCGACTGCAACTTCTGCGCGACGACCGGCCGGACGACACCCGGAGGATGCGCGCCGTCCTGCAACTGGCGGCGGAAAAATCGGGGTGGGGCAAGCCGCTTCCGAAGGGGCATGGCCGCGGAATTGCCTGCTACATCTTCACGTTCGGCTACGTGGCGGAGGTGGCCCAAGTCTCGGTGGATGCCGATGGCAAGCTGCGCGTCCATCGCGTGGTGGGCGCCGTCCACTGCGGCATGCCGGTGAACCCGGAGAGCGTGCGGTCGCAGATCGAAAGCGGCATCAATTACGCACTCACCACGGTTCTGTCCGGTGAAATCACCATCGAAAATGGCGGCGTGAAGCAGAGCAACTTTCACGATTACCGGGTTCTGCGGATGAGCGAGGCGCCCGAAATCGAGGTCCAAATCGTTCCCACCACCGAACCACCGGAAAGGGGCGTGGGAGAGGGCGGCGTGCCTCCGCTGGCGCCGGCCGTGGCCAATGCAATCTTCGCGGCAACTGGCAAGCGGATCCGAAGATTCCCGGTCGCGAAGATCGTCTGAGTTGCCGAGGCTGCGACGAAGATCTTCTGTTTGACGCGCCAGCCGAAAACGCGGAATGGCTGTCTTCCGGTCATGCCGCCTGCGGGCAGCCACGGTTCGGCGTCGCCTAGACCGAAGTTCCCGATCCCAGAGTGCAGGAGGTGACTGATCACGCGGGAGATAAGGGCAACGGTGGCTGCTGCCTACT